>Ga0180434_10009186_pt1 | contig 10780 bp, 9 predicted proteins | sample SS_ome_7_FD_132453 | JGI IMG/M metagenome (GOLD analysis project Ga0180434, IMG submission 132453) | Hypersaline lake sediment archaeal communities from the Salton Sea, California, USA - SS_1_D_2 metaG | ecosystem: Environmental > Aquatic > Non-marine Saline and Alkaline > Hypersaline > Sediment... | reverse complement strand
CTACGACGATGACGGAAATGATGCCAGCGCGGAGCGTGCCTAGCCGCCCGACAGGCCGGGCGCCGACAGACCCCAAGGCCTGTGGCAAGCAATCGGGATTCGCCCGAAACGTCCGCATGGTATCCTTCGTTGGCTGCGTGCCCGTTTGGCACATCAATCGTCCCTTGATTATATCGGGTTTGCCGGGGGCGTCAATGAGACCTTTCCGCTCCGATTGCGCCGGGGACTCATCGGTCGGCGCGGGCCGGGCTGTTCGGTCGAAAGCTGTTGTGGCAGTTGACGCTTTAACGCCAAGGCGACGCGACCTATACTGTGCCCGCAGGCGCAGCGTTGGGCGTCGCTGGGATTGTTAACATGTCGAGTTCAGTCAAACGGATAGAGGAGCTTCGCCGGGAGCTTCGCCGCCACGACCACCTTTACTATGTCGAGGCCAGGCCGGAGATTTCCGACCGCCGGTACGACGAGCTGATGGCCGAGCTCAAGGCACTCGAAGACGCTCACGCGGAGCTTGTGACGGTCGATTCGCCAACGCAGCGCGTCGGCGGCGAGCCGATCGAGGGCTTCGAGACCGTCGAGCATTCGGCGCCGATGCTCAGCATCGACAATACCTACAACGCCGACGAACTGAACGCCTTCGACGAGCGCGTGCGCAAGGCCCTCGGCGAGGCGAGCTTCAGCTACCTCGTGGACCCGAAGATCGACGGCGTAGCCGTTGCGCTGCGGTACGAGAACGGCTTGCTCGCGCGGGCGGTGACGCGCGGCGACGGGCGGCGCGGTGACGACATCACCAATAACGCCAGGCGGATCCGCTCAGTGCCGCTTCGGCTGCGGGGCGAGGGCTGGCCGGAGGTAGTCGAGGTCCGCGGGGAGATATACTGGCCGAGGAAGGCCTTCAACGAGTTCAACGCCCAGCGCGTCGCAGCCGGGGCTGAGACATTCGCCAATCCGCGGAACGGCACAGCTGGTACGCTCAAGCAACTCGACCCGACGATCGTGGCCCAGCGGCATCTGGCCTTCCTGGCCCACGGCTTCGGCGAGCTGTCCGATTCCATCGCCGACACCGCTGAGGGCGTCATGCAGGCCTTTCGGAGCTGGTCCGTCCCCGTCAGTCGGTCCGCGACGGTATGCCCGGACATTGCCCGCGCGCTGGAGGCCATCCAGGACTGGGCGAAGCTTCGCCAGGAAGCCGAGTACGAAACCGACGGCATGGTCGTGAAGGTCAACGAACTGGACCTTCGGGCCCAGCTCGGCGCGACGAGCAAGTACCCGCGGTGGTGCATCGCCTACAAGTACCAGGCCGAGCAGGCCAGGACCGTGCTTCGAGAGGTAAGCTTCCAGGTCGGCCGGCTGGGGACGATAACGCCGGTGGCGCACTTCGACCCCGTGCAGCTTTCCGGGACGACGGTGTCTAACGCCTCGCTGCACAATTTCGACCAGGTCGAGCGACTCGGCGTCCGCGTGGGCGACACGATCGTGGTGGAAAAGGCTGGGGAGATCATCCCGCAAGTCGTGCAGGTCCTTCACGAGAAGCGCCCCAGGGACGCTGCGCCAATCGAGCCGCCGCAGACCTGCCCGCACTGCTCCGGCTCGGCTGAGCGCGACGAAGGCGGCGTGTACCTGCGCTGCGTGAACCCGGAGTGCCCCGCCCAGATACGCCAACGGCTGGAGTTCTTTGCCGGGCGAAACCAGATGGACATCGCCAATCTCGGCCCGGCCGTCATCGACCAACTGGTAGCACGCGGCTTGGTTCAGCACTTCGCCGACCTCTACGCGCTGAAGGTCGAGGACCTTGTCGAGTTGGAGCGAATGGGCGACAAGTCGGCGCGGAACCTGGTCGATTCTATCGCAGCCAGCAAGGCCCGCGGGCTGGGAAGGCTCTTGGCCGCATTGGGCATTCGTCACGTCGGTACGAGCACCGCAGATTTGTTGGCGAAGGGGTTCTCTTCGATGGAAGAACTCCTCAGCGCGGAAAAGAAGCAAATCAGGAAGGTGATTACAAAGGTCAGCGTCGTCGCCCAGAGACTGCGCGAAGCTCTTCATGAGGGGGCATTCCCGGAGGATGCCAGAGGGGATGACATTAGACGCCTTGCGAAGTGGATGCACGGATTCAAGATCGAAGGTTTGGCCAAAAAGGATACCAAGTTGGTGGCTCAGAAATCCGGCGATTTGCAGGGCCTGCTGAACGCGACGGACGAGGATCTGACCTGGTGTCTGAGAGAGGAGAACCCTCGTGTAATTGCGGAAAGCCTTTACGGCTATTTGCACAGCAAGGTCGGAAAGGACACAATTCGTCGCCTAAGCTGTGCAGGGGTAGCTATGAAGTCGCAGCAAACCAGTCGAGCTGCAACCGGTCCCCTCTCCGGACAATCTGTGGTCGTCACCGGGACGCTGGAGGGCCTATCTCGCAACGAGGCGGAGCGAATTGTGAAGGAGGCAGGGGGCAAGGTTACGTCATCTGTCTCAGGGAAGACCAGTTTTCTCGTTGTTGGTGAGTCGCCCGGCGACAAGAAACTCGCCCAAGCCAGGAAATTCGGGATCGAGACGCTCAACGAACAGGAATTCCTCGAACGTGCAGGACGCAAGGGCAAAGAATCCAGGGAGAAACATCATGGTTGGGGACTGTTTGGGGATCAGTGATCGGGTGGTCCGTGAGACGCCCATTGCGGTGATTGACTTTGAGACTACCGGGCTCGTCCCGGGTCCGGACCGCGTGGTGGAACTGTCCGTGGTACGGCTCGAACCGAGAGAGCAGCCGCGATTGGTGCTGGACACGTTGATCAATCCCCGACGACCCATGTCGGCATCTGAGATTCACGGAATCACTGATGCTGACGTGGCCGATGCGCCTGCATTCGGGGAGATGGCGGGAGACTTCCTGCAAGCCATCTCAGGGGCGGTCATTGCCGCATACAATATCTATTTCGATATCAAGTTCCTTACATACGAGCTTGCATGTGCTGGCGTGGGCACGTTGCCACCACACTTCTGCCTGATGTATTTGCGCCCTTTGCTCAACATCGGCAAGCGATGTCCCCTGGGTGTTGCCTGCTCCCACCACGGTATTCAGAACCGTGCAGAACACGTCACTTCCGGGGACGCGATGGCGGCTGCGGAACTGATGGACGTGTATCTCCGCGAAATGAAGGAACAAGGGATTCACACCTTTGACGACCTCGCGCAACGCAAGCATTACAAGTTTGTCGATAGCTTTGCGTACGCACCTCTAGGGATGGAATTGGCTGAGTCACTTGAGATGGGAGGGCGTGTGAAGTCCAGGGCAGGCTGGGCGCTACCGAATATCTCCCCCCAGCCGCAAGAGTATGCGCCGGCGCGCCCTGAATTGCGTCAGAACGCCTTGGGCAAGTATTGGGACGCACTCAAGGCTGCGATGGCTGACCTGCGGATCTCGGAGGATGAACTTGCTTTCCTGAGAGACATCAAACAGTCACTTGATATCAAGGATGAGCATGTCCGCATGTTACATGCTCGTCTCTTCTCTGCAGTGATTTCCGAATTCATTGGTGACAAGTGGCTTGACGCAAAGGAAGCTCGTGTTCTGCATCGAGTGCATTCGTGCCTCAGGGAACTTGGGTGGGCGCCCGGCGATCTTCCGAGGGGGGAACCTGGCGAGGATGAGGGCAACGTGGTCGGCGACCAGTCATGTGGGCCGGCGAATGGGGCGCCTGGCGCGCCGCTTGCCGGTAAGACGGTCGTGGTGACCGGGACGCTGGAGAAGTTCTCGCGCAAAGAGGCTCAGGACGCCATCAAGGCTGCGGGGGGACGAGTGACTTCCAGCGTATCGAAGAATACGGACTTCGTCGTCGCCGGGACCGAGCCGGGATCGAAGGCCGACAAGGCCAGGCAGCTAGGTGTAGCGATCATCGACGAGGCAGAGCTCGTCCGTCGGTTGGGGGGATAACTGAGGGTAACGCGCGCCGACAAGCCCGCTTGGGGCTGTCGGTACCGCGCAAAAAAAGAAGACAGTTACAATTCCGTATGGCTGCCTCGGCCTCCCAGGCACACACGCCGAGGGAGCGGCTGCTAGCACAACGCCGCAAAGCCAAGCACCACGTAAAATGCCATCTTCAGTTTTCGGTGCCACTTCTTATTACCGAGCACTTCAGATCACCTCCAAAGGCAATCAACACCACTTACCTCACTCGCTACATCATACCGCGCTTTGCCGTAGCGCGAAGCGTCAAAGGCGGCAAAAACTGCTGCGCAACGGCAAAAAGTAATGTGGGCAAGTTGCGACCTTGCCGCAAGATGTGACGATTGTACCGTTTGCGGCCGATGGGCTGTGCCGCGATGCGCCAATGGCGGCTTACGTGTGGTAGTCGGCGTTGATGGTTATGTACTCGCGGGACAGGTCGCAGGTGACGGCCGTGTAGCAGCCGGTGCCCATGCCCAGGTCGCATGCCACCACGATCTGCGTTCCGTGCAGGTGCCGGCGCACCTTTGCGACGTCGAACTTTCGTCCCGTGCCGCGTGCGAAGATCGTCGCGCCGCCGATCTTGATTGTGAGCTTCTGCGGGTCGATCTTGGCGGCCGACTTGCCCAGCGCAGCGGCGATGCGTCCCCAGTTCGGGTCGGCCCCGTGCATGGCGCATTTGAACAGCGGCGAGTTAGCCACAGCCTTGGCGGCTATCTCGGCCTCGGCTGCGCTGCGGGCGCGAGTAACGGCGATGTCGATTACTTTCGTGGCGCCCTCGCCGTCGCCGACGACCGCCCGGGCCAGCTCGGCACACAGCTCAGCCAGCGCCTCGGCGAAGCGGCGATACTCTCGCGAGCCTGCGACGATACGCCGGTTGCCCGCGCAGCCCGAGGCCAGCACCGCCACCGTGTCCGACGTGGAGGTGTCGCAGTCCACGGTAATGGCGTTGAAGGTTGTAGCGACGGCCGACGTCAGGGCCTTGTGCAACGCCGCCGGGCTGACGGCGGCATCGGTGGTGATAACGCCGATCATCGTGGCCATGGACGGCGCGATCATGCCCGAGCCTTTGACGAAGCCGGCGAGCGTGACCTGTTTGCCGCCGATGCGCGTCTGGATGACGGCGGATTTCTCGCGCGTGTCGGTCGTCATGATCGCCCGCAGAGCAGCTGCGTCGTTCCGCGTGCCCAGGTTCGCGGCGGCGTCGGCGATTCCCTTGCGGACCTTGGTCATCGGCAGACGATGCCCGATGATTCCCGTCGAGGCCACCAGCACATTCTCAGCCTCGCAGCCGAGGCGTCTGGCGGCGTCGCGTGCCATCGTCTCGGCGTCGCGCAGGCCGACCTTGCCCGTGCACACATTCGAACAGCCGGCGTTGATGACGATTCCGCGAACCGGCCCGTATCCCTTGGGCAGAATCTTGCGACACCAGGCGATCGGCGCTCCGATTACCTGGTTGCGGGTCAGCACGATCGCGCCGGCGGCGTTGTCCTCGGCGGCGATTATCGCAAGGTCCTCGGACCCGCTGGCCTTGATGCCGCACTTGACCCCGGCTGCGACGAAGCCGCCGGGAAGCGTAATGTGACGTACTTTGCTCATTGGATCGTGACTCTTGGCGGCGTCGCTCAATACAGGCCGGTCGTTTCGTCCAGGCCGAACATTAGGTTCATGTTCTGGATGGCCTGTCCCGACGCACCCTTGATAACGTTGTCCAGGGCCGAGAACAGGACAACCTTGCCCTTGGCTACGCGGGCGGCGACGTCGCAGAAGTTCGTGGTGGAGACGTACTTCGTCGCCGGCAGCACGTCGCGGCGAACGCGGACGAACGGCGCGTCGGCGTAGGCGGCCTGGAGCGTCTCGGCTAGCTCGGCGTCGGTTACGTCGCGGGTAGGCGCAGCGTAGATGCTGGCGAGCATGCCCCGGTCCATCGGACACAGGTGCGGCTGGAACAGCAGCGAAACCGTCGCGCCCGTGATGTCGGAGAGCACCTGCTCCATCTCAGGCATGTGACGGTGCGCGCCCACACCGTACGGTTCGAAGTTTTCATTCCGCTCGGGGTAGTGGTTCTTAAGGCTCGGCGTACGCCCGGCTCCGCTGACGCCGCTTATGGCGTTGACGACAATACCGTCGGGCTCGATCAGCCCCGCCTTGAGAATCGGCGCCAGCGCCAGCACGGTGCACGTAGGATAGCAGCCGGGGTTGGCTACCAACTTGGCGTCCTTGATCCGCTCGGCGTAATACTCCGGCAGCCCGTAGACAGCTTCGGTGAGCCCCTCGGGATCGTCGTGGGGGACGTACCATTTTTCGTACTCGGACGCGCTGTTGAGGCGATAATCCGCCGACCAGTCGATTACCCGCAGCCCAGCCGATCGCAGGGCGGGCACATAAGTCATGGCGACCTTGTGCGGCACGCAGAGCATCGCGAGGTCCGGCTCGAGAGCCGCGACCTTGTCGGTCTCGAAAAGCTCCTGGCAGAGCGTCACCTGCTTGGCAAGCAGGGGGTAGAAACTCTCCATCGGCCCGAGCTCGTTCTCCGGCCCGAAGATGCCCACCAACTCGACGTTCGGGTGGCGTCCCAGCCAGCGGATCGCCTCGAAGCCCGCATACCCGCTGCCGCCGATCAGAACAACGCGAATCGTCTTGCTCATAGCTAAACTCCGTCAAGCCGGTACACAGAACCGTACCCCCATCATCCGATAAAGAAAGCCCCAGCGTCTTGTCGGCGCCGGGGCTTGAGATTTCGCTGAGTGTTCTCTCGGCTTAACGCTTGGAGAACTGGAACCGTTTGCGAGCGCCCGGCTGTCCGTACTTTTTCCTTTCCTTCATACGCGCATCTCGCGTCATCAGCCCGCGGCTACGAAGGTTGGCCTCACCGTCCGGCACGGCCTTGACAAGTGCCCTGGCCAGTCCGAGCGAGACGGCGCCGGCTTGGCCGGTGGTGCCGCCGCCATTGGCGTTAACGAAGACGTCCCATGACTTGAGCATGCCGACCGCTTGCAGCGGCGCGATAACGGCTTCACGGTCCTTGTCTTCGGTGAAGTATACGTCCACTTCCTTCTTGTTGATGACGAACTGGCCGGTTCCGGGGCGAATCCGCACGCGGGCGATAGACTTCTTCCGACGGCCCGTGCCCCAGATGTAGTGCACACCTTCGGGCAGCGGCGGGGCGGTTCGCGAAGCTTCCTCGACCGGGGCCTGGTCCTTGGCTTCCGGTTCGGGTGTGGCCGGGGCTGCGGCTTCCGGCTGCGTGTCTTCAGTCTTGGCCTTGGGGTCTTGTTCGTCCTTGGCCTTGGGGTCTTGTGCGTCTGCCATCGATCAATCGTCCCAGTTAGAGTTCCAACGCTTCAGGCTGCTGGGCCTGGTGAGGGTGTTCCGTGCCGGGGTAAACCTTCAACTTCTTTACCATCGCCCGGCCGAGCTTGGTCTTGGGCAGCATGCGGCGGACTGCTTCGTGCACGACCTTCTCGGGATTCTTGGCCAGCACCTCTTCGAGCGTTTCGACCTTCTGTCCGCCCGGATATCCGCTGTAGCGACGGTACAGACGTTCGGTGGGCTTGGCGCTGCCGGTGAGCTTCACCTTGGCTGCGTTAAGCACGATGACGAAGTCGCCCGTGTCCACGTGGGGGGTGTATTCCGGGTGGTGCTTGCCCATCAGGATCGTCGCGATCCGGGTAGCTGCGCGTCCCAGCACCTTGTCGGCAAGATCCACCACATGCCACTTGGCTGCGATCTCGCCCTTCTTAGCCATGTAAGTTTTCATCTTCCCAATACCTGCATATACAGACGTCGACTCGTAAAGAGCCGCGTATTATTGGCCATTGTCCCTGTGGTGTCAACAGTTTTTCGCATTTTCGCACAAATTCGCTTCAAGACGCTCGCAGGCCCGGCCGGGGCGGCATTCCTTGACTTTTCGGCCCGATGTCCTACTGTCTTGGGGTAGTCTCTTGCGTTTGGAAGGAGAGTGATCCATGCAGGCTTCTTTGGGCATCCGTGTAGCCCTCGCGGCGGCTGCAGCGATGGCGGCGTCGGTTTTCGCATACGGTTCGCCAAGCGCCGACAGCAGGCCGACGGCTTCGACTCAGGCTACCAGCTCGACGGCCCCGGCTGCAACCCGGCCGGCAGAGGTGTCCGGGTCGGGGCAAGTTGGCCAGGCGCCAAACCAGTATTGGTCCCGGCGCGTCAGCGAGGCTGGGCGCACCGCAGCCGTCGAGGCGGCTGGCGAGGACGCGCGGAAGCGTCTGGCAAAGCAGCTGGCGGATGTCGAAATCACGCCCGAGATTACGCTGGGGCAGTTCGTGAAGCTCCATGAGCCCAACGGCGCCGACCTGCGCGTATTTCTGCCGGCTGCGCGGGTCAGGGCGGTCCGTTACCACGAAGATGCACCGATCGTGGAGGTCCGCATGGCGACGCCCCGGCGGGCGGTCTACGCAGCCCTCAGATCGTGGGCCCTGGGCCGCAGCCCGGTGCGGCGGGAGTTGATGGGCCAACTGGAAAAGAAGATCCTGCGATCGTCGGATGCGACGATTGAATCGATCGGCATTGCGTCGGCACCGGTCGGCGAGGTGAAGGACATCACCGAGGCTGAGAGACACCTGATCGAACTGGCGAGAAGCGCACCGAACTGGATCGAGCAGACGCTGCGGGGTACCGGTGCCGTGCGGGGCGGCGCGGATGACGACGAAATCGCCGCCGCTGCCGAGCAGGCTGCCCGGGACGACCTGCTGGCGAAGGTCCGGGCACTTCGAGTGGACGACAATCGCACGGTGGGCGATCTGCTCGAGGCGGACAAGACGCTCAGGAAGGATTTCGACGAGTATTTCAGCACGGTACGCTTGTCCGCCCAGCCGCCCAGGAACATGAAAGAGGGGTTCAGCTACGTTGTGCTGGAGATCGACCTGGCCCCGTTGTGGCAACTTGTCTGCAAATCCATAGGTCAGGCCCGATAGCGGGCCCAGGCCGGGAGGCATAGCATGGACTATCGTGTAGGAAAGGCTGGGCGAGTCATCCTCGCACGCGGCTTCGAGGGCGAGGACCTCTACGCCGGCATCGAGTCTATCGCCGCCAAGGAGAACATCCGCAATGCCGCGGTGATCGTGGTGGGGGGGCTGCGCAAGGCCAAGGTGGTCGTGGGTCCTAAGGAACCGACCGGCCCGATCGAGCCGGAATTCCGCACCTTCGACGACGCCCGCGAGATTGCCGGCGTCGGGACGATCGTCTGCGACGAGGTCGGCCCGAAGCTCCACATGCACGGCGCGATCGGCCGAGGGGATGACACCATCGCCGGCTGTCCGCGCGGCGGGGCGAGTGTCTTCTGCGTGCTGGAAGTGGTCTTCATCGAGTTGGACGGCATCGACGCCGCCCGGCAACTCGATCCGGAGACAGGCCTGAAGCTGCTGACGCTGCTGGGTTGAGACGTCGGCTTGATGGGCGTTGCCGGGCGTCAATCGTCGTTGTCGTTCTCTTCCTCGATAGCGGCGACTTCCTTCATGCGTTCGATGATCGGCAGGTGCTGGGTGCATTGGGCCTCGCACTGGCCGCACTCGTTGCACGCCTCGGCATCGGAGGGGGAGATTCCCCAGTGCCACTTCATGCGGTTGAGGGCTGCCTTGCCGCGCCCCATGAGCATCATGAAGTTGTAGACGTCCATCATCTTGGGGATGTCGATCCCTTCCGGGCACGGCAGGCAGTATCCACAGCCCGTGCATACGTCGTTGAATTCCTGGCCGATTCGCTCCCGCAGCATGTCCAGGTGGGCCTGATCGTAAGGCTCGAAGTTTTCCACGGCTGCGACGGCCTCGTCGATGTGCGCCTGGGTCGTAAAGCCAACCAGCGCCGATGTGATGTGTGGGTTCGAGACGTTGAATCGCAGCGCAGCCGCGACGACAGACGGGTCGTCGGGGCCGCGGAGAAACTCGAACCGCTCCGGATGCCGGGGGATGATCCCGCCGCCCAGGGGGTTCATGGTGAAGGCGCCCAGCCCGAGATCGCCCGCAGCTTGGAGTGCATCTTCACGATAGGGGAAGTTTATCGCGCAGTACCCCAGCAGGACGCTCTCGACGTATCCCTCAGCCAGGACCTCCCGCAGAGCGCTCCCCTCCATGTGAGACGAAATTGCTACGTGCGAGATCAGACCCTCCTGCTTGGCCTTGAGCGCCGCTTCGACTGCGCCGCCCAGCTTTCGCTGCTCCCACGCCTCTCGCGACAGCACCCACCAGATGTGGAAAAAGTCGATCCGATCGAGGCCCATGCGCTGCAGCGATTTTTCCAGGTCGGCGCGGAGGCCTTCGCCGCTGGCCAGGCTGGACTTAGTCGCAACGTAGAACTTTTCGCGCGGCATCTGGCGAAATCCCAGGCCGAAGGTTTCTTCGGAGTCGCCGTAGCCCGGGGCGGTGTCAAAATAGTTGATCCCGCGCTCCAATGCGTACGGCAGCAGTTCGGCGTTCTTGTGCTTGCTCCGGCTGGTGTCGAATCGCATGCCGCCGAAGCTGATGGCTGAGATTTTCTTGCCTGTCTGTCCGCACGGCTTGTAGAGCATTTCGCATTCCTCCTGTCCCGCAGGCAATGTGCATGGCCAAGGCTCACCCCAAAGTTTATCACAGCGCCTCGCCCGGTCCAAGGCACCCCCCCCGGCTGCGCAGCCGGGGGCGTCGGCAGGTCCGGTTGCGTCCTTGACAAGGCTCGGAGGTTGCGGTTTGCTGTGGGCACGATGCCTTGCGAATCCGATCTGCCGAAGGGGATTGCAGGATGCTGACGATACAGCAACTTGGCGCGGTTCTGGCGTTCCAGCCGGCGTTTGTCTTCTTCATCTTTGCTGCCATCGTGGTGGCGGCGATTGTCCTCGGATACCTG
>Ga0180434_10009185_pt1 | contig 10782 bp, 7 predicted proteins | sample SS_ome_7_FD_132453 | JGI IMG/M metagenome (GOLD analysis project Ga0180434, IMG submission 132453) | Hypersaline lake sediment archaeal communities from the Salton Sea, California, USA - SS_1_D_2 metaG | ecosystem: Environmental > Aquatic > Non-marine Saline and Alkaline > Hypersaline > Sediment... | reverse complement strand
TCACAAGCGTCGGCCCCCAGCACGGCTGCTAGTGCAACGGCGGTTGTATCGCTTCCACCGCGACCAAGTGTTGTAATGTTGTACGATTCATCAACACCTTGAAATCCCGCTGCGATGACAATCTTTCCAGCGTCCAACGCTTCTCGCATCCGATCCGTCGCAATCGACTGGATTCTGGCCCGAGTATGTGAACTGTCAGTCATGATGCCAATTTGAGCACCGGTCATGCTTATGGCTTCGTGTCCTAAGGAGTGGATCGCCATGGCCATCAACGCGACACTGACCTGTTCGCCTGTCGAAAGAAGCATATCCATTTCTCTGGCTTGCGGCTCTTCGCTGACCTGCTGGGCGAGATCAACCAGCATATCGGTATTTTTGCCCATTGCACTAACGACCATAACAACTTGATTGCCGTCTTGTTTTGCGCGGATCGCCTTTCTTGCAGCCGCAAGAATCTTGTCGCTATCAGCAACACTTGTGCCGCCAAATTTTTGTACAATTATTGCCATCGTGTTCTAGCTTCTAATCAAAGGCCAATGTTTGTAAAATTATCGCTTCTTGCGAGGGTCACAATTTTCAAAAAAAAAGGGCATCAGTTTCCAACCCTCCACAAAAACAGTATCGGATTTTGCCGCTGTCAAATCGTCATATTTTTTTGCCGTATCCGGCTCAATGCCGGTTCCCGCTACGGCTATTGGTACAAGCCCGTGACTGTGTGTCTTGGTTCGGAGTAGTGTCTGATGGTCAGGGGTAACCAGTATTCTGTAGTCACCCTGCGATTTAATTGCCTCATGAATTGGGCCAACAATATGCCGATCTATCTCTTCTAGTGCCTTCACTTTGGCAGTAGCATCGCCCTCATGCGACGCCTCATCTGTCGCCTCGACGTGAACAAAAACAAAATCCACATCTTTAATCGCATCGACTGCAGCGCGGCCTTTCGCTGCATAGTCAGTATCGGTGTACCCGGTTGCGCCAGGAACTTCGAGTACCTGGCACCCGATAAGTTTGGCAAGGCCCCGCAGGAGATCGACAGCGGTTATCATTGCCCCGCGTTTACCATACTTTTCGACAAAGGTTTTTAGTTTGGGCGCCTTTCCGAGGCCCCAAAGCCAACAATTTGTCGCAGGCAATTTTCCTTGTTTTCTTCGAGCAATGTTCACTTGATGGTCAGCAAAAACTGCAAAACTTTCGTCCATCAACTTGTTTAGTACATCGCTGCCAGGACCACGTGGGTAACCATCCAAAACAGATTGATCTGTAAGATCGTGTGGTGGTGTGGTTCGAGTTTCACGAGCGAAAGGAATCGCCTCGCCAGTAGCTCGATATATGATCAAGTTTCGATAACTAACGCCTGAAACAAACTGGATCTGTTGGGACCCAAGACGTTCTTGGGCAGTTGCCATCAGTTGGGTCGCCTCTTCGGTAGTTATGTGGCCGGCGGTAAAGTCCCGCATGACCTGGTCTTCGATCGTGACCAGATTGCAACGGACGGCCCAATCTTCCGGCCCAAGCTCAATTCCCTGGGCGATCGCTTCTAGCGGCGCACGACCCGTATAGTAACTCATTGGATCGTAACCTAATAAGCTCAAATTGGCCACGTCAGAACCAGGCGGCAACTGAAGCGGAACATTGTCGCAACGGCCAACTATGCCCTGCGATGCAACCGCATCCATCGCCGGTATGTTTGCCACTTGCAGCGGTGTACAACCTCCAAGCGATCCTTGGGGCTCGTCCGCACACCCATCTGGGACAATGATTACATATTTCATGTGGAACGACTATTCCCGTATTCTCATTGTGACAATCTTCGGCTGACAGCACTTAAGGGTTCTAATTTCCTCGAGTGCTTCGACCACGGCGCCCTCCGTGTTCGTGTGAGTCATGATGACCAAGGGTAAAACCTGACGACCATTTCCCGGGATCTCGTGTTGAACGACTGAAGAGATTGATATGCCATGATCACCCAAAATACCGGTAACGCTCGACATTACACCTGGACAGTCATCAACCGCAAACCGAAGATAGAACCGACTTTTCATCTTTTGGGGATCTTTGATTGCGACCGGGGCTTCGACGACGTCTGACCACAGGTCAAGAGTTTTGAATGTGATTCTTGTACGTCCTAACACAGTGTCAATCAGATCGGCACAAACGGCCGAGGCGGTAGGATTCTGGCCTGCACCGAGCCCGTGTAAAAAGACCCGGCCAACCGTGTTCCCTATCACTCGGACCGCATTATAGGCATCGTGTACTTCAGCCATCGGGGTTCCCGTTTTGACTAGCGTCGGGCCAACGTGAAGCTCAAGCCCTTCCGGTGTCAGATCGGCGGTTGCGAGCAACTTGACCGAATAGCCCAGTGCTTTCGCGTTATCAAGATCGGCCACCTCCAGTGAGTCGATTCCAATGCGCGGAATATCCTTCCAGTCGACTCGTGCGCCAAATGCCAAATGTGCGAGGATTGCTAGTTTTTGTGCTGCGTCACTGCCATCAACATCCATACTCGGATCCGCCTCGGCAAACCCAAGTCGTTGCGCCTCTCTGACCGACGATAGATAGTCGCTGCCGTTTTGCTCCATTTGCGAAAGGATAAAGTTACTTGTGCCGTTGAGAATAGCGTGAATCGATTGGATCCGGTTCGCTGTCAGGCTCTGACCAATCGTAGAAATTATTGGTATGCCGCCCCCAACAGCAGCCTCAAAGGCAATCGACCGGCCGAGACTTCTAGCTCTATCAAACAGTTCCGGCCCATGCTCAGCCAATAGGGCCTTGTTTGCCGTAATTACATCCTTACCACTTTCGAGCAACTTCAGCATGATCGTTCGGGCAGGTTCAAGCCCTCCGATCAGTTGTACTACGGCTGTGATCTCGGAATCGTCGGTTACACGGGTTAGGTCGTCGGTGATCAGCCCTTTGGGAAGCTTTGCACTCCGAGGCGTTTCCGTATCCTTGTCGACGATGCACGCAAGTTCCAGCCGTTTTCCAGCATGTTGGCAAATTTTTGGGTTGTTTTCGAGCAAAATCCGAGCAACGCCCGTCCCGATCGTTCCACACCCGACTATGGCAACCTTAGCAGTTTTCATTTTTTTGGCCGATAACGAGAAAGTAAACCCAGACCCCGCATTCTAGGTTAGCCGGGGTCGTTGCGTCAAGCATGCAATTCGACGCGTCAGCAGTGCAATCCAGCACATAACTCCTCCTCTTGCACAATTTGTCTTGGGGGCGATACTACGAAATGTCGAAAACCCTTCGGGGCATCTTTTGACGCTCAAAACATTTTCGATTGGAGCCGGTGTGGCGCCGGATTTCGGGCAACGGGCAAAATCGCCTGATTTGATCGAATTGCTCAAATGACAAAATATTCCCCTATAAAGAAGGACAAGAACTGATGAAATCCGTTTCAAGGGCAATGTTAGAGCAGATGATCAAAACGCCAAGTCCCTCCGGGTACGAATACCGGGTCCAGGAAATAGTTCGAAAATACGCAGCCGATTTTTCTGACGAAATTCGTACCGATTCACATGGGAATGTGATCGCGGTAAAGAATCCAGATGCTCCCGTTCGTGTTATGTTAGCGGGCCACTGCGACCAGATCGGTCTGATTGTTCAATACATCGACGAAAACGGTTTTCTTTACGCCCAATCAATCGGCGGGTGGGATCCTCAGGTGCTTATTGGGCAGAGAATGAATGTTTGGACCAAAAATGGCCCGATATTCGGCATTATCGCTCGAAAGCCGATACATCTGTTAACCGAAGAAGAGCGAAAACAGGTGCCAAAGCTGAAGGACCTGTGGATCGACATCGGAGCAACTGACAAGGAACAGGCTGAAGACCTAGTGAAGGTGGGTGACCCGATAACCGTCGAACTGGAACTTCGCCAGATGCAAAACAATCGAATAGCGTCGCCTGCGATGGACGACAAGAGCGGCCTCTGGGTAGTTATGGAGGCTTTGCGACGAGCTGAAAAGAAAAAGCTTAACTGCGCCCTATTTGCTGTTTCGACAGTACAAGAGGAAGTAGGACTTAGAGGCGCGAAAACCAGCGCTTTTGGAATCGATCCGCACGTTGGAGTAGCGGTAGACGTCACATTTTCGACAGATTGTCCGACTATAAAGGCGTCGGAGGAGGGCGACATAGCTTTGGGAAAAGGACCTGTAATCTACCGCGGTCCAAATATGAACCCTAACGTTGTTGACAGACTAATCGAAGCTGCTGAGAAAAACGAAATCGCCTACCAGACGGCAGCTGCGGGTCGGCCAACGGGAACGGATGCAAATGTTATTCAGGTGAACCGCGCCGGTGTTGCCGCCGGACTGGTAAGCATACCAAACCGATATATGCACAGCCCGGTCGAAATGATCTCGTTGGACGACATTGATAAGGCAGCAGATCTATTGGCTCGTTTTGCCGAAGGCATAACGGCTGACGCAGATTTCACTCCAATGCCGTGAAACGAGGCAAACCCATATTGGCCAGAGTGAAGGTTAAGGCTGGGCGCCGCGACTTCCTATACGATACAAGTGTCAACTGAAAATCGACATTGGTGTCGCCTGATCCCGCGACGGAGCACACGTCGCAAGGACGCGAGCAATTCAAAAAAGCGGCTACCAAACGAAATTCCACTTTCCCAGTCGATCTCGGGTTGGTCAGCAGGCGGCGATCGCGTTTTCCAACTGGCTAGTGTTTCCCGAACCGCGCCCGCAAGGGGGGGGGTAAAAGAATTTGCAGGCAGGTTAAAAATGGTCGGTAGCGTTGTCGCTCGCATTTTACCGGGCTGCAAACTGCCAAAATGGCATACGCCAGTCTAAAATGTGCCCTGGCTGAACTTTCTATTGCAACAGCGATTAACCCCAAGGTTTTTCCAGAAAACAACTTACGTCAATCGCCGTCTGGTTGGCACGCCGGTTGCGGTAAAGGTGCCAAAAATTTGGCTAAGTCTGCCAAAAACGTGATAACATTTGCAGGCACCCCTCGATCGAATTGGATGCTGGGAGTCGGTGTTGGGTAAAAATCGTGTTTTCGCCAGCAACAGGAGGAATCCGCTGTGGCAAAAAAGATGGTCTTTGATGACGAGGCTCGACAGCCCTTGGCTGTCGGGGTAAGTAAGTTGGCCCGAGCAGTACGAAGCACTCTCGGACCACGCGGTCGAAACGCCGTACTAGATAAGGGATGGGGCGCTCCTAAAGTGACCAAGGACGGGGTTACCGTCGCCGAGGACATCGAATTAGATGATCCTGAGGAAAACCTTGGCGCCCAACTCATTAAGGAAGCTGCGAGTAAGACGAACGAATTGGCTGGCGATGGTACTACGACAGCAACCGTGTTGGCAGAGGCCATCTACCTCGAAGGGCTCAAAATGGTTACCTTTGGTGCCGACGCTATGTCGATATCCCGCGGAATTGGCAAAGCGGCTGAGGCCGTCGTCAAGTCGATTGACAAAATGGCCGTGTCGGTCGATTCAAAGAGCAAAAAAGAGATCCAGCAGGTTGCCACAATCGCCGGCAACAACGACCCGTCAATCGGCGCGGTTTTGGCCGAGGCGTTCATCAAAGTCGGAAAAGATGGTGTTATTACTGTCGAGGAAGGCCGGCAGGCAGACACTTACGTCGACGTCGTAGAAGGAATGCAATTTGACCGTGGTTTTCTCTCGCCACATTTCGTCACGAAACAGGACGATCAGGTATGCGAACTCGATAAATGCCTGATTCTGGTCCACGAAGACAAAATTTCAAACGCTCAGCACCTGGTGCCGCTGCTTGAAGCAGTTAGCAAGGCCAACAAGCCCCTGTTGATCATCGCCGAGGACATCGAAGGCGAGGCTCTGGCAACGCTAGTTGTTAACAAGATGCGAGGCATATTGAACGTATGTGCCGTCAAGGCGCCGGGCTACGGCGATCGCCGTAAAGCTATGTTGGGCGACATCGCTGTCCTAACCGGTGCCCAAGCGATCTTCAAGGATCTTGGTGTCACGCTTGAATCCGTCAAACTGTCCGATCTTGGTACGGCCAACAAAGTCATTGTCAACGCGGACAACACCATCTTGGTTGGCGGAAAGGGCAAAAAAGAAGAGGTCGCGGGCCGTGCTGAGCTTATCCGCCAGGAGATAGCAACCACTGACAGTGATTACGACTGCGAAAAGCTTCAAGAGCGACTCGCTAAGCTGGCCGGAGGCGTCGCACAGATCAATTGTGGAGCTGCAACTGAAACTGAAATGAAAGAGCGCAAGGCCCTGTTTGAAGACGCTCGCGCCGCCACGCAAGCGGCACTGGAAGGGGGTGTTGTTCCGGGCGGCGGAGTCGCTCTCTTACGCAGCGCTAAAGTCATCGACAAGCTGGAACTCGATGGCGATGAAGCGATTGGTGCTGAGATCGTCAAGAATGTCTTGGATGCACCACTTCGAGCCATTGCCAACAACGCTGGCAAGGACGGCGCAGTTGTTGTGAATCGTGTTTTACGTATGAACCGCAAATCTGAGGGATACGACGCTGACAAGAATAACTATTGCGACTTGGTTGCCGCGGGCGTTATTGATCCCGCGAAGGTAGTTAAAACAGCGCTTCAGAATGCTGCAAGTGTTGCTGGCTTGCTGATCACAACTTCGTGCTTGGTTACCGACGTACCGAGCGAAGAGGAACCGGCAGCTCCAGGCGGAATGGATCCCGGCATGGGCGGTATGGGTGGCGGCATGCCCGGTATGGGTGGCGGCATGCCCGGTATGGGTGGCGGCATGCCCGGTATGGGTGGCGGCATGCCCGGTATGGGTGGCGGCATGCCCGGTATGATGTAATAAATAAAAAGATTTGACCACGTTAGAGTGGTCTAGTCTTGGATTGGCATAGAAGAATAAATTAAAACAAACGAGGAATATTATTATGAAGAAAATCAACTTGAGGCCGCTGGATGATCGTGTTGTCGTCGAGCCAATGGAGGCCGAAGAGATAACCGCTGGTGGTATTGTCCTGCCTGACTCCGCAAAAGAGAAGCCACAGCGTGGCACCGTCATAGCGGTTGGTGCTGGAAATCTGCTTGACAGTGGCGAGCGAGCCGAGTTGTCGGTAGCAGTTGGCGACGAGGTCATCTACGGAAAGTACGGCGGCAGCGACATTGAGGTTGACGGGCGAGAGGTAAAGATCCTTCGCGAAAGTGATATTTTGGCTAAGGTAGTCAAGTAGGCCAGCGATTCGCTGCTCTTTGGTTATATCACGAGGGTAAAGACAAGACCTGATAGTGTCTGTCTTTTGTGAGTCTCTGTTTTTAAATAATGGACGCGTTGTTCTGATTTGAAGCGCGTGTTACATCACATACACAATTCGCAGTGAGGAATCGCCATCGTGGCTAAGCAATTACTGTTTGACGATAACGCCAGAAAAAAAATGCTAAAAGGCGTAGAAAAATTAGCCGACGAAGTCGCTGTGACAATGGGGCCCACTGGCCGCAATGTCATTTTGGATAAGTCGTTCGGCGGACCAACCGTTACGAAAGACGGAGTCACCGTTAGTAAAGAAGTTGATTTGGAAGATCCCTTCGAAAACATGGGCGCTAAGCTCGTAAACGAAGTGGCCAGCAAAACCTCGGACATTGCCGGAGACGGAACAACCACGGCGACAGTGTTGGCCCGTTCTATTTTCAAAGAAGGTCTCAGAAACATCGCGGCCGGAAGCAATCCGGCGGCCCTTCGCCGCGGGATCGAGAAAGCCGTAGACGCAGCGGTTGAAAAGCTTTATTCCATGACTAAAGCGTTAAAGACAAAGGAAGAAGTTGCGAACGTTGGTGCCATTAGCGCGAACAGCGACCGAGAAATCGGCGACCTGCTGGCCGAGGCAATGGACAAAGTCGGTCGCGATGGCGTTATAACGGTTGAAGAAGGCAAGACAGCCGATACCACATATGAAATTGTCGAAGGTATGCAGTTTGATAAGGGATACCTTTCTCCGTACTTCATCAACCGTACAACCGAAATGGATTGCTACCTCGAAGATGCCTACATCCTGCTTTTCGAAAAGAAAATCAGCAATCTTCGTGAAATGATTCCGCTGCTGGAAAACGTCAGCCAGACTGGCAAGCCGCTCTTGATAGTCGCTGAAGACGTGGACGGTGAAGCGTTGACTACGCTCGTCGTCAACAAGCTTCGGGGCACCCTGAATATTTGTGCCGTGAAGGCTCCCGGCTTTGGCGACCGTCGCAAGGCCATTCTTGGCGACCTCGCTATTTTAACCGCAGGAACCGTGATCAGCGAAGACCTTGGAGTTAGCCTCGAAAAAGTTACTGTCGAACAACTCGGCCGTGCAAAACAGATCACGGTCGACAAAGACTCGACGACCATTGTCGAGGGTGCAGGAAAGAGCGCCGATATCAAGCGACGCAGTGACCAGCTCCGCCAACAGATCGAAACGACCGAAAGCGATTACGATCGAGAAAAGTTCCAAGAACGTCTGGCCAAGCTATCTGGTGGCGTCGCTGTTATTTCTGTCGGGGCTGCGACCGAAGCTGAAATGAAACAAAAGAAAGCTAGGATCGAGGACGCTCTTCACGCAACCCGAGCTGCTGCCGAAGAAGGCATTTTGCCGGGCGGAGGCGTTGCTCTGTTGCGGTGCCGTGAGGCGATCGAAAATGTTCGTTCGTCAGCTCGCGGCGATGAAAAAATCGGAGTCGACATCGTACTTCGTTGCCTCTCCGCCCCGATTCGCCAGATTGCAGACAACTGTGGCGTTGATGGCTCTGTTATTGCTGATGAAGTCCGCCAAAAGTCGACAAATGTCGGGTATGATGCGAACGCTGGCGAGTTCAAAGATATGCTCAAGGCAGGCATCATTGACCCCCTTAAAGTCGTGAGAACAGCGTTGGACAATGCTGCTAGCATCTCTGCTCTTATGCTAACCACCGAAACGATGGTGACTGACCTAAACAAAGAAGATAAAGAGCACGAAATCGAGGAGAGTGTACGATAACTCGTAAACTCTTTTATAAAGACTGAACTCAACACATCGGGCCACTTCGTCTGAGAGGTGGCCCGTTTGTGACTAGTGAAAAGATGGTAACTAAACGCGACTATTACGAGGTTCTTCAAGTTAGTCGAACGGCGTCGGATAACGAAATTTCCGAGTCGTATCGGAAGCTTGCACTGCAATATCATCCGGATCGAAATCCGGGCGATGACGATGCCATCAGCAAATTCAAAGAGGCCGCAGAGGCGTTCGAGGTCCTGCACCACGCTGAAAAAAGAGCTTGCTACGACCGATACGGACATGCTGGCCTTGAAGGGGCCGGCGGTTCGCCACACTTTCACGACATCCGCGACATTTTCGATTCGTTTGGCGATCTGTTTGGAAACGGTGGCGGCGCCGGCGGAATCTTTGGCGATTTGTTTGGCGGTGGTGCAAGGCGTGGCGGAAAACGCGTTCACAGGGGGGCTGACGTCAGGTGCCAGGTTACGCTTGAGTTGACCGAGGTGGCGGTAGAAACTACTCGGAAGGTAGGGTTTTCTCGCAAGGAAACGTGTGACGAATGCAAAGGTTCTGGTGCCAAGCCCGGCACTCAGCCCGAAACGTGCACGTATTGTGGCGGAACAGGCCAAGTTGTCCAATCCACGGGCATTTTTTCCGTGCAGATGGCGTGTCCGGCATGCCGTGGCATCGGTTCGATAATAAAACACCCCTGCCAGCAGTGTCGCGGTGTCGGTCTTGTTAGTAAGAAAGTTACTCGCTCGGTAAGAATTCCGGCCGGAATGGATGACCAAACACGGCTGAGACTACCAGGGGAGGGTGATTTTAGCCCAGATGGTGGCCCACCGGGCGACTGTTATTGCTATATTTCAGTAAAGCAGCACCCATTGTTCCACAGGGACGGTCAGCACCTGATTTGTAATGTTCCGATCACATATTCACAGGCTTCGCTGGGCGCTACGATTGAAGTTCCAACGATTGACGGATGTCAGCCTTTGACAATTCAATCAGGCACGCACAGCGGCGACGTTTTCAAACTTCGCGGAAAGGGCATGCCTGACCCACGACGACATGGACGTGGCGATTTACACGTCCAAATCCAAATCGAAGTTCCCAAGAGGATCAGTGGCGAGCACGAGGAACTACTCCGCAAGCTTGCCGAAATCGAACATGTCGACGTAACCCCGAAAAGAAAAGGGTTTCTACAAAAAATCAAAGAAGTCTTTTCGACAGATGCCGAGCAGGAAAAGACAAAGGAGTGAGCGTGTCAAAGCAAAAGCCAAACGACCAGAAGCCGAAGCACGCCAGGCGTGCCGACACTGAAGAAAGCGGCGAAAAAGAAAAATGCGTTGATGCCGACGCCAAAGCAGTTGAGAGTATCGAGGCAACTGATGATGTTGGAACGCTAAGTAATGAATTGGCCGAGACCAAAAATCAGGTATTGCGAGCACATGCCGAGTTAGACAACTTTCGAAAAAGGTCCGCTCGTGAAATGAAAGAAGAGCGGCGATACGCGAACATATCGCTGATGAGAGACCTGCTTCCGGTAATGGACAACGTCAACCGAGCAATTGAAGCTGCCGAAAAAGCAGACGATGCGGAGAGCCTGGTCGAAGGATTTAAAATGGTGGGCAAGTTGTTATACGATGTTCTTGCAAAACACTACTGCGTTGAAATCGAGGCAATTCACAAGCAGTTCGACCCACATTTCCATGAAGCGATCTCCCAACAGCCCTCAGACGAGTATCCCGCAAATGTTATAACTCATGTGCATCAGGTTGGATTCAAATTACACGATCGTGTTGTGAGGCCAAGCAAGGTCGTTGTATCGTCTGGTA
>Ga0180434_10009184_pt1 | contig 10784 bp, 6 predicted proteins | sample SS_ome_7_FD_132453 | JGI IMG/M metagenome (GOLD analysis project Ga0180434, IMG submission 132453) | Hypersaline lake sediment archaeal communities from the Salton Sea, California, USA - SS_1_D_2 metaG | ecosystem: Environmental > Aquatic > Non-marine Saline and Alkaline > Hypersaline > Sediment... | reverse complement strand
CCATCACCGGCCCACGCAGAGCGTCAAGCCGGGCGGCACCGCGTGGTTCATCGGCGCCGGGCCGCTCGGCCTGATGCACATCGAGAAAGGCATCCGCGACGGCGCAGGCCGCGTCATCGTGAGCGAAATGAAGGAGGATCGCCTCCGCAAGGTCCGCGCCAGCCTCGTCCCCCTGGCCCGCGACATGGGCGTGGACCTCGTGGTCGTGGACCTCGCGCGCGACCGCATCGAAGACCACCTGGCCCCCGGCGGCGCCGACGACGTCGTCCTCCTGGCCCCCGTCGCCAAGGCCGCCGAGGCCGCCGTCCCCTACCTCGCCAAGAACGGCTACTTCAACCTCTTCGCCGGCTTCCCCGACCGCGACAAGGCGTGGATGCAGGTCAACCTGAACGACATGCACTACGGCCAGTGGACGTTCCTGGCCACCAGCGGCTCGCCCATCGCGTCGCTGCGGCGGGCCATCGACGACGCCGCCGCCGGCCGCATCGACCCCAACAACGCCGTCGCCTGCGTCGGCGGCATCGGCACCGTCCGCGACGCCATCGACCACACCCACGCCGGCACCTACCCCGGCCGCATCGTCATCTATCCCCAGATCGAGATGGACCTGACGCCCGTCGACGACCTCACCGACGACGGCCGATGGACCAAGGAGGCCGAGGAGACGCTGCTCGCCGACCGCCTGAAACCCTGACCCGTGCCCGTAGCCCGGAGGCCCGCATGCGACATAGCCTGGCCGTCTGCGCCGCCCTGGCCCTCGCCCTTCCCGCGGCCGCCGCCGAACCCACGCTCCTTTCCGACACCGGCTGCGGCCGGGCCACTGCCTATGTCGAAGCCAACAAGATCGTCACCCTCGGCGACCGCACCCACGTGGCGTGGCTCGACTCGGTCGCCGACGGCTTCCGCGTCCGCGTCCGGACCCTCGACCGCCGCACCGGCGACTGGTCGCCCGTCACCACCATCGGCCAGGCCCACGACAACCACGGCGGCCCGGCCCTGGTGGTCGACAGCCGCGGATACCTCCACGTGACCTACTACCCGCACCATCATCCGATGCGGTACCGCCGGTCCGTCCGCCCGAACGACGCCTCGGCCTGGACCGACGTCGAGACCGTCGGCCGGCGGTGCACCTATCCGACGCTCGTGTGCAGCCGCGACGACACGCTCCTGCTCGCCTGCCGCGAAAGCCGAAGCGACGGCCCCTGGAGCGTGAATCTCTATGCCCGTCCCGCCGACGGCACGTGGCAGGGACCCCGCACCATCCTCCGGGCTCGCTTCGGCGGCTACGCCCACTTCCAGCAGGCCCTGGCCTGGGGACCCGACGGCCGCACCCTCCATCTCTCCTGCCGCATCTACGAGGACAAGGGCGGCCGCCGACAGACGGTCGGTTACCTGCGAAGCCCCGACGGGGGCGTCACCTGGCAGCGGTCCGACGGTTCGGCCGTCGCCCTGCCCGCCACGGCCGAGACCGTCGACGTCCTCGCCTCCAAGGGACCCGGCGAGACGGAGACGGGCGGCCAGAGCCTCCGCTGCGGCGCCCTGGCCGTCGACACCGACGGCCTCCCGCACGTCCTCTACAGCAGCACCGGCGGCGGCCGGAGCCTGCTCATCCTCGCCACGCCCGACGGCACAGGCGGATGGAATAGGCACACGCTGAACCCCGCCCTCGCCGACGTCTGGCCCGGTGCCGGACTGGCCATGCCGGGCAGCCTGGCCATCGCCGACGACGGCCGAATCGTGGCGGCCGCCACCGCCTTCCCACCGACCGAGACGGTGCTCGCGAAACTGTGGGGAAACCCCGCCCTGGAAGTGGTGCGGATGGTGTCGCGCGACGGCGGGAAGACCTTCCGGGCCCGCCTGATCCGCCCGCGCGACCCCAACGAGACCCGCTGGCTCCCGAACCTCGAACGCCCCACCGGCCACAACCGCGTTGCCGACCCCGGCCTGGTGTTCACCGCCGGCCCGCCGGGCGGCAAAAACACCGACATCCTCTCGAACGAGGTCTGGTGGCTCCCGCCGGGGCCGTGATGCCGGGAAGCACTCTTGGACTTCCGCGTGGTGGCCTTCCCAGGCCACCACGCCCTCTATTGCCACGAGATTCGCGGCGGGTCTCCGTACCCGCCGCGCCGTCATTCTGAGCGCACCCAACCCTGCCCTGAGCGAGGGCCTGCGGCCCGTACTGCCGGACTTACTACTGGCGTGGCGCCAGAACGTTGACAAATGCCCCCGACGGGAATACCCTGTCGCCCATGCCCAAGAAACGCAAGAAGAAGGCCCGCCTTCCTTCCCCCACACCGAAGAATGGCGCGCTCCAGGTCCGCCGGAATGCCAAAGGCAAGATATGGAGTCACGTTCGCCAGAAGTGGCTCGATGACACGCCCGAGGAAAGCGTGCGGCAGGAATTCCTGCCGGTGCTGGTTGAGGAATACGGCTATGCCTTGGAACAGATCGATGAGGAACTGGAAGTAACCGGCCGCGGTTCCGGCCAAGCCCGCGCCGACTATGTGATCTGGCGCACGGTCCAGGACAAGAACGACGCCAAAGCGCCGCTTATCGTCGTCGAGTGCAAATCCGACAACGTGACGATCCGGCCCGAAGACTACTGCCAGGGCGACAACTACGCGCGATTGTCCGGCGCGCCGTTCTTCGTAACGCACAACAGCAAAGAGACCAAATTCTGGCGAGTCCGCAAGGACCGGATGCCCGGCTACCTTGAGGAAATCGAGAACATCCCGCACGCCGATGCCAGCGACAAGGAAGTCAAGGAGTTGCTGGACCGCCTGAAGGTCTTCAAGGAAGACGAATTCGCCGCGCTCCTGCACCAGTGCCACAACGTCATTCGCAACCGCGAGAAACTGGACCCGGCCGCCGCCTTTGATGAGATTGCCAAAATCCTGTTCATCAAGGTGGATGTTGAGCGGCGCCTGCGCAGCCGGCGCGCCCGCAAGAACCTGTTTACGGCCGACTTCCTGGACGAGCAGAAAGACTACACCGACGACCCCGTTGATAACCTGTTCAGCCAGACCAAGCACGACTACAGGGCGGATAGAATCTTTGACCCGGGCGAGAAGGTCAACTTGCGATTCAACACGGTCCGGGAAATCGTGCGCCTGCTGGAGCGCTACAATCTGTCCGCCACGAGCGAGGACATCAAGGGCATTGCCTTTGAGCGATTCTTGGGCCGAACGTTTCGGGGCGAGATTGGCCAATTCTTCACGCCGCGCCCCATCGTCGAATTCATGGTCCGCATGATGGACCCCAAAGAGGGCGACGTGATTTGCGACCCCGCGAGCGGGTCGGGCGGTTTCCTTATCCGCTTCTTTGAAATCGTGCGCCAGCAGATCCTTGCCGACGCAGACCGCGAGTATCAGGACTTCAAGGGGAAGATCGAAACCAACAAGCGCCTCACCAAGGCCAAGAAAGCCCAGGCCCTCCGCGCCAAATATGAGGAAATCCAGAATCGCCTGGACCAGCAGCGGCGAGGAAGTCGGCTTTGGAATCTGGCCAATCGCTGCATTTACGGAACCGACGCCAACGACCGCATGGCCCGCACCAGCAAGATGAACATGATCATGCACGGCGACGGGCATGGGGGCGTGCACCACCACGACGGCTTCTTGAATGTCAACGGCATCTTTGAAGGACGTTTCGATATCATCCTGACCAATCCGCCTTTCGGGGCCAGCGTGGAACCGAGCGACGTGGTGCTCGACGAGCAGTTGGCTGTGCCGGATGAAGACGAGCGCCGGTATCAGGATGAATTCGGCGAGGCCTACCGCGAGGCCCAGGCCCGCGTGCGCGCGGCCAAAGGTAAACCTATCGCCAGCCTGTTTGCACTGCCCAAAGGCAAGACCGGCCAACGCAAGCCGGGCAACGCCAAGATCAAGACCGAGATTCTTTTCATCGAGCGGTGCCTGGAACTTTTGAAGCCCGGCGGACGCATGGGCATTGTCCTGCCGGAAGGGGTGTTCAACAATCCCAGCCTTGATTACGTCCGCCAGTTTTGCGAGGACCGAGCGAGAATCAGTGCCGTGGCGTCCCTGCCCCAGGAAACCTTTTACTCTTCCGGCGCGACCGTCAAAGCCTCCCTGCTGTTTATGCAGAAGTTTACCGCGAAAGAGAAACGCGACTTCGACAAGAAGCAGGCTCAGGCCGACAAGGAAACACGCGACAAGTACGCCAAGGAAATGCAGGCGGAAACCGACCGCCTCAAGGCCGACATCGAGTCGGCCAAGAATGCCAAGGACGCCAAGCGCCCGAAGCAACTCCAAGCCGAATTGCGTCAGTACGAGAACGACATGGAGGCGAAGATTCAGGCCGAAGCCCGCGCGCTGTTACGGGAACGATTCGATTACCCTGTCTTCCTCTACGATGCCGAGCACGTAGGCATTACCGCGACCGGCGAGGCAGACGCCAACGAACTCTATCCGAACGACAACATGCCGCCGGGCTGCACGAAATCGGCCCTGGAACTCTACGGAGAATTTCGCAAAGACCCTGCCCCCTTCCTGGCCATCGGGGCCGATCTATGACCGTCTGCAATGCCCGACCCAGAGCGTTTGCGGTTTTCTACAGGCATTTGGACCGATGGGACGTCGGCTATTTCCGTAGCGTGCGCTGGCAGTGGCCGCCGAGTGTTCTCTGCCCCGTGCGTGATGTACTGACACGCCAAGTCCGTGAGGTAGGCACCCATGAGGACAAGGCAGGCCTACCCATTATCGGGAAGATATCCTTTTCGGGCGAAGTGTTCTTGCGTGAACCAGATACACGCGCGAAGTACAAGGGGCGGCTGTTCTGGGCCCATGCTGGGGAACTTATCTACAGCAAGATTCGTGTGAAACAAGGTTCCATTGCGCTTGTCCCCCAAGACATGCCGCGCATAGCAGTTAGCGCCGAGTACCCGGTGTACGCTGTTGAGCATAGCAGGGTCGATGGCTCGTATCTGATTTTGGTCCTCAAGAGCGGAATCTTTCAATCCTACCTTGATGGACTGGCACACGGTGGCTCGACCAAGACGCGGATACACCCTAAGGACTTTGAGAGACTGATGATTCCGCTCCCCCCGCTGGCAGTCCAGCAAGCGATTGTGCAGCATTGGCGCAAGGCGCAGGACGAAATCGCCAAGGCGCACGCGCACGCCCAGCGACTCGAAGGACGCATCGGCGGCGATCTCCTGAAGCGGCTGGGAATCACGGATACCGGGGGCGGCATTCTGCCTCCCGTCTTTGGCGTGCGGTGGAAAGACCTGGATCGCTGGAGCGTGGATTTCCTCAGGCGCAATCTTGCCGCCGACCGGCAACTTGAGCAAGCCACGTACCCGCTTACGACCCTCGGCGCAATCGCCAAGGTGTCTTACGGCCTGCAGAAGTGCCCCTCCAACCGCCCGAACCAGCACCCGCGCCCCTACCTGCGCGTCGCCAACGTGCAGAAGGGAGAATTGGACCTTTCGGAAATCAAGTGCATCGACGTGCCCGATGAAGACATGCCAGCCTTCCGACTTGAACCCGGCGACTTGCTGGTATGCGAAGGCAACTCCGCCGACCTCGTTGGACGGCCGGCAATCTGGAACGGCGAGATTCCTGACTGCGTACACCAGAATCATATCCTGAAGGTGCGCCTGGACCCGAAAACTGCCCTGCCGCATTTTGTCTTGGAATACATGCACACCGCACCGGCGCGAAATCACTTCCGTTCAAGGGCCAAATTCACGACGAATCTGGCCTCCATTAACAGCAACGACCTTCGTGAATTGCCTGTCCCGCTCCCGCCGCTGAAGGTTCAGCGTGCCCTTGTGGCGATGGTGGCCAAGCGCCGCGCGAAGATCGCCGCCGCGCGACAGGCAGCCGAGAGCATAGCAACCGCTGTCACCCAGGAAGTTGAAGAGATGATCCTGGGCAAGCGGTCTGTGAAGAGCGCGATGCCAGGTGCGGGGAAGTAAGGGTGTCCCTCAACCAAGGTACGACCAGAGGACAAACGCCCAGCACACGCCGGCGCTGAAGGCGCCAAGCACAAGCCCCGCCACAAACGGCCGTCCGCCCCATTCGGCAATCAGTCTGTCTGTGTTCGTCATCGCGCCAGTGCGCGGCATGTGATGATAGTCAACCCATAGGCCGACACCGCAACACACCGGCCATAGACCTGAGAAGACCAATGCAGCAACGAGCCCGGACTCCGTAAGCATGTATATAGCAAATGTGATAATCAGGGCGATGACAACAGGTAAGGCCATCGCGGCAAGGCCGATCAGACTCTTGCGCCGTTTCTGGCGCTCGTGCTCAGCACACTCGGCGTCAAGTTGGTCCACTACTTCACAGACCCGCTTAGCACCGGCAGGCATCTCCTCTTCCTTACTGGGCGGCAGGGCGTTCGTGTCTGCTTTATGGCGCCCGCCGCTATCTTGTGGAGCGCCCTGGCTCTTCCTTTGGGTTTTCGACTGGGGTTCGGGCGGCAGCCCCGGCTCCGTCAGGTCCGGCTCGCCCTTCAGCGGGTGCTCCAGCAGTTTCGCTATCTTCTCCCGGTTTTTCTTCGCTTCTTCCGGTGTCAGGTTCACCTTCTTCCCCACCATCACAGTCTTGTCGGTCTTCCGTTTTGGCCGGCGCCTTCGCTTCCGCGACATGGACTTGCCCTCCCTGGTAGGATTCTAGCGTAGAGCATGGCAACGCAATCGCTAATATGGATTGGTTCTGAAATGACCGTTCCGCGAGGACCTTCAAGAATAACTGAAGCGGAGTCAGTATGTCAACAGGGGAAAGGGGCCACCCTACCCCGCGCTTGCGTGCGCACCAGCGGCGAGCGCTGTGCCCCGCCCCTTGCGGCGGGTGGGTAACGAGGCTGCCGGGGGAAAGAGCCTTTGCGCCCCGCGGCCGGTTGCGGCCCGAACGGCCCCGCCGCCCGACCCGCCGCCGTCACTGCGTCACTACGTTACTTCGTTACTTCGTCACCCGCCGTCAATACCAGCACGTCGTGCAGCCGGACCTCCGGCACCGTGACCGTGCCGTCGGCCGCCACGGGCAGGTCCGTCCCTGCCACGGCGAGGCGCGCCCGCGTGACCCTGGCCCCCGTCAGCCGGACGCGGACGTTCCTGGCCGGCACGAGCGGCCACCCCAGCCGCCGGCCCGTCGCCGGGTCGCCCGTCTGCGGCTTCGCCACGGGCGGCTGCTCCAGGCCGCGGAACCCCGAGTCGCCGTCCGGCATCAGGTGCGAGACGTTCAGCAGATGGACCCACCACTGGCGCGGCCCGCTTGCGGCCTCCGTCGCGGATGTTGGCGGGGACGCTGCCGCAGGGGACGCCGGCGACGGGGCCTCGAAGAGGTTCACGACGAGCGTCGGCGGGGCCTCGACGACCATCGGCAGCGGCCGCGTGCGGACGGCCGCCAGCAGCCACTCGGGCGCGGCGGCGTTGCGCGACCGGCAGTACGCCAGGCCCGGGTCCGCCTCCAGGTACGTCACCCGGCCCTTGCCGACGGCCTCGCCGTCCTGGCCGCCCTCGTTCGGGGAGTCCTGCCCGGGGAAGCCGCGGCGCATCGGGGCCGGGTCGCCCCACTCGTCGAAACGGCCGGCATCAGCCGTCAGGACGAGGTGCCCGCCCGCGCGGACCCACGCGGCAAGGCGGTCGCACGCCCGGTCCGACAGCGCCGCCGCGTTCGGCAGGACGAGCGTGCCGTATTTCGCCGGCACCGCCTCCTCCACCTGGTTGTCGAAGACGAATTCGAACGGCACGTGGTGCTCGGAGAGGATCATCCACGTGCCCAGCAGGCCGTCGCGGTAATCCGCCAGGTTCGACGCGGCGGGGATGTGCCCGTAGAAATCGTGCGTGTTCTGCGAATACAGGACAGCCACGTTGGCCACGTGCCGGCGCGAGAAGTGCCGCTCGCGCGTCGCCACGTCGGCGTGGATGCGGAAGGAGACGTCCACCGGCCCCTCGATGGTCGAGTGCCACGGCGTGATGCCGTGCGCCAGGCCCGTCAGGATGAACGTCTCGATCTCCAGTTCGTGCCAGAGCGGGTCCGGCTCGCCTTTGCCGCACGTGTGCACGTACCCGCACGCCCGCCACAGGTCGGTGTGGCCGGGGTTCATATCGCGCCCGAGGCGGGCCTTGAACCCCGGCAGGAGCCACTTCCGCTCCGGCCGCATGTCGTACCCGTGCTGCGACACGCCGAAATCGCGGATCCGCCACGCCGGGACGGCCGTCTCCCAGTCCTTCGACCCGAACGGCCACGTGTTGCAGTTGAACGTGCAGGTGACGTGGGGGTTGACCTTGCGCATCTCGGCCTGGAAGTACCGTGCGACGGCCAGCAGGCGGTCGTTCCGCCAGCGGACCCACCGCTTGAAGGTGCGGTCGGTCCAATCGGCCTTGGCCGGCAGGTCGAGGCCCGTATCCTTCTTGAACCGCTCGCGGCAGAACTCGCACACGCACCCGGGCGCCAGCGGATGCGGGGCCCCGCCCAGGTAGAACCCGTCGAAGAAGAAGCCGTCGATGTCCATCGCCGCTGCCTGCCGCAGCACCTTCGCGTGCTGCTCGATGTACGGCGACGACACCACGCACATGCCCACGTGCGGACGGTTCGCCGGCGGTGGCACCTCCAGAAACGCCATCCGCCACTCGGGATACCGCTCGGCCAGGGCGTACTGCTCGGCCCGCCGCACGTCCTGCACGTTGAACACCACCCACGAAAGCACCTTCAGCCCGCGCTCGTGCAGGAGACGCAGGACGGTCGGCAGGTACGACGGGTCCGTCCGCGGGTGGACGGGCGCCTCGTCGGTCGGAAAGAAGACCCGCCCCTGCCCGTTCATGACGCCCAGGGTGACGACGTCGGCGCCCTCGGCCACGAGGCGGTCGACGAACGCCTGCGGATCGTCCACGGGCGGCCGGCGCTCGATGCCGCGCAGACGGTCCAACAGCGGGATGCCGCGTGCGGCCGCCAAGAGGGCCTCGGCGTCCGGACGGCCGGCCGGGGGGGCCGATTCGGCGGGTCGCGCGGGCGTGGCCTGGGCCGTGCGAGGGCCGTTGCCCGGCCCGCCCGCCAGGAACACCGCCGCCGTCGCCGTCAGCGAGGCCGCCGCCACGGCCGCCAGGACCAATACGGGGACCGCTGCCACCGCACGGCTTTGCCGCACACGCATCCGGACCTCCAGTCAGTCTGCCGGGAAACGACGCTGCCGCCACCAGCGAACCACACGGCGGCGGCCGTGTCAAGCGCCGGCCGCCCGCGGGGCCGATCGGAACGGGCCGGCGGCCCATTTTGGCGCCGGGCGATATAGCCTCGAGCATACCAGACCCCGCCTTCCGGGGGCGTTTTGGGGTGATTTTTGGGGGGGACAGCGGTTTTAGACCCCGCCAGGGGCGTTTTTGTCCCGCGTTGCACAAGAATTGTGCACTGAAACGTGCGGAAACTTTCGGAACTTTTCAGAAATTTTCAGAAATTTTCACGAATGGGTCCCCATCTGACCCCGTTCGAGCGGTTTCCGGTCCCTCCGATTGTATGCTTTGGTATATATCGAGCGCGGGGAATGCGAACCCGTTGCGGCACGCCCGGACCGGCCTTAACGCAGAGGCCGCCGAGGGGGCGGAGGACGCGGAGAACGGCGAGAGACCGAGTAGCGACAACCGCGGCAGGCCGTAATGCAGCCGCCGGACCTGGCCGGCGCGGCGGAACCCGTGGACCGTTCGCGTTCCCCGCGCGGCCGCCCCGGCGGGGCGGCAAGAAGGTAGCCCCCGGCGCGGTCGAGGTTGTAGGGCGGACCCTGGAGGTCGCCGGGGACAGGGACGGCGCCCTCGCCCGGCCCGGGCGTGAAGGTGGCGTCGGGCGTGGCGAAGGTGCGGCCGCGCTCGTCGGTCGAGACGATGCGCCAGTGGACGACGACGCCGGGCGCGAGGTCCTTGAGGTAATGGACATGGAGGTAGAACGGGCGTTCGTCGAGGGGCGTCTTCGAGCCGTAGTCGGCGGTGGGACCGAACTCGACGCAGCCGCGGGCGGGGAGCGTGGTCTCCCAGGCGATGCAGGCGCTGGACGGGCCGACGTGTTGCCACGAGCCGTCGTCGCGCAGGGCGAGGCCGCTTCCGAACATCGTCTCGGCCAGAGGCTGGCGGGCGGCGCCGAAATGGTCGCGGCAAAAGGCGTTGAAGGCGGCGTACTCGTCGGCAGGCGAGCGGCCGGCCGGGGCCGAGGCGCCGGCCCGGGCGGCGGGCGCGGGGGCGGCGAGGCAGGCCAGGGCCGCCAGCGCGGCGGCCAGGACAACGCGTGGAGCGGTCATGGGGGCATGGTACCGCGCGGCAGGAGACGAGGGAACGGCATTATCGATTTCGGATTTCAGATTGGAGGGCCGCAACGGCAACAACAGTCTTAACGCAGAGGACGCAGAGGGCGACAGAGAACTAGGGAACGGCAACAGCAACAGCGAAACAGCCTCAACATAGAGAGAACGCAGAGGAAGGCGAAGACTGAACAACGGCAACCCGGCTACGCCGGGGCAGACGGCGGGCCTCGCGCAACAGCGCCCCTTCAGCCGCGACGCGCCTTGCCTTCCAGCCGCGACGCGCAGCGGAGCGCGAAGAAGAACGCGGCGGCCCGGGAAGGCCGCCGCGCGGAATGGATCACCCTCACCCCGTCCCTCTCCCGTCAAGGGAGAGGGGGATGAGATTGAAGCCGCGGCGCGCCGCGGCCTATGTGGTTACGCCCGGCGGCGTCGGCGAAGGCCGAGCGCGGCGGCGGCGCCCAGGCCCAGCAGGGCCAGCGTGGCCGGCTCGGGCATGATGGCGATCTGGTTCGCGCCGCCGTAGTTGT
>Ga0180434_10009183_pt1 | contig 10785 bp, 6 predicted proteins | sample SS_ome_7_FD_132453 | JGI IMG/M metagenome (GOLD analysis project Ga0180434, IMG submission 132453) | Hypersaline lake sediment archaeal communities from the Salton Sea, California, USA - SS_1_D_2 metaG | ecosystem: Environmental > Aquatic > Non-marine Saline and Alkaline > Hypersaline > Sediment... | reverse complement strand
GTCCAGGCCCAGCGCACTCCTCCTTCCGCATGAGGAATGTGCCACTAACTGTGCCACATTTCTTGCGCAACATGCGCAACATGTGATACATGTGTAACGCTAGTTGGATCTGTGTAAATGTATGAAAATCGGCAAGTTCCTGATTTCCAGCGGGTTACGGAAAAGGGCTTCGTTGGGCTCATAACCCAAAGGTCGGCGGTTCGAATCCGTCCCCCGCTACCAAAGTCATATCAGGGACTTACCACGTTGCGAGTTCCTTTTTTGTGGCTCAAGAGGGCCGAGTGTGCCATATTCTCAAAGACTTGCCGCGACCTTCCTACGAAAGGAGGGGTCGGCATGTCCGTCCCAAAGTCCAGTCTCAAGAGGCGAGGTGGCGTCTCCTACCTTCACCACCTCGAGGGAGCGATGAGGCGTCGCGTCAGCTTTCGCGCGGTCTCGATAGAGGTGTGCATGTCCGGGACAGCATATCTATTTCGAACCCCAATATCACGTGAAGAATTCTTGAATAATTCCGCTGTATCTGTCGTATAATAGGACACGGGCAAGCGCAGGTGGCCGGAACCAACCACGTAATGCCCATGGCCCGGACAAAAGCAGCCAATGGGTGTGATGTCGCGGGAATTGGGGAATTGGAGTTGATGAGAACCGTCGCATTAGTGGTAGTATTAGTGGGTATCGTGCTGGTCACATGTTCCGGAGTGGGTGCTGTGGAGAAGAGGACGTACACTTATAAAGTAGTCGACGATTGCGCCATCGAGGCGGACGTCTACGTGTCCCCGGGCGACGCGGATCGGCCGGCGATACTGTGGATACACGGCGGTGCGCTTATGGCAGGCAGCCGGGACGATATCGGTCCGGGCGACCTGGAACGGTATCTGAACGCCGGGTACGTTGTTGTATCGATCGACTACCGTGTTGTGCCTAAAACCAAGCTCGCGGGGATCATCGAGGACGTGCAGGACGCGTACCGGTGGGTGCGCGAGAAAGGACCGGATCTGTTCGGCATCGACCCGGAGCGGATCGGCGTGATGGGCGCGTCGGCTGGCGGGTACCTGACGCTGATGACCGGGTTCTGCGTCGAACCGCGTCCGAAAGCGCTCGTGTCGTTTTTCGGCTACGGCGATATCGCCGGCCCGTGGTACAGCCGGCCGGACCCGTTTTACTGCAAACAACCCGCCGTCTCCAAGGAAGCGGCGTACGCTGCGGTCGGCGACAGAGCGATATCGCGACCGCCGCCCGACCACAACCGTGCAATGTTCTACCTCTACTGCCGGCAGCAGGGGTTGTGGCCCAAAGAGGTTACCGGTCACGACCCCGACAAGGACCCGGCGGCGCTCGATCAGTACTGTCCGGTGCGTAACGTCACCCCCGACTACCCGCCCACACTGCTCCTCCACGGCGACAAGGATACCGACGTGCCGTACGAGCTGTCGGTGATGATGGCGAACGAGCTCGACCGCGCAGGTGTCGAACACACGCTTGTCACGGTCACGGGTGGCGGGCACGGGTTCATCGGCGCCGACCCCGCCGTCATCCGCGACGCCTTACAGCAGGTTGTCCCGTTCCTGGACAAACATGTGAAGTACTGAAATTCCGGGCCCGCCACGCCTGTTTCCAAAAAAAATCAAGGAGGCGCGCAGTTTTCCTTCGTAATATCTCTTGAAACGTTAGGATAGTTCGCTTGCATCACCTGTGTAGTAGTAGTGATAACCGATCACAGCCGGTTGTGACTCGTATCAGGCGCCCAAACCGCTCTGGGTGCAGAGAACGCGGGAAACAGATGTGACCTGCGTGGAATTAACCGGGATCAAGTCACTCGCCTTCTCCGGGGCCAGGGGGTTATGGCATCTTTGACGATACGTTGCGCATACTCATAGCCTCGGGCATCGGTGCGGGACTCCGCGGCCGCCGTTTTCTGCCGAAATCTCTTCCAGTCTTCCAAAGTCAGTCGATCGTCCGTGTGGCTGTATTGGAAGGCGTTGAGCGCGAAGAGGAAAACATACCCATCCTCGGTTGCTTCGGCTTCTTTCAAGATCGTTGTGAAGGCTTCCTGCAGGCCGCCGCAGACTCCGAACGCCTGTGCCGCCATAATGCGGTTGACCGCCATAGCGTCGTTTGAAATCAGTTTCTTGAGTGCCGTTTGGACTTCCTCGCTGTCGGAGCCGACGAGGAAGAGACCGTACGCACCCCAGTAGCGGGCCGCTGGATGATCATCCTGCAAATAAGCCAGATAGAGCGAGACGGAATCGGGATCACCACGGCTGGCTTCCTTGGCCACCGTCAACAGGCGCGCCACGGGGTAGCGATCGCTCTGCGCGTAATCGTAGAGCGTCTTGCACGGTTTGTCCGGGCCGGCCAATTGAGAAAACATCGGCTCGGGTATCAGACCGATGTCGCGGATTTCGATCATCCAACGATCCAGGTCTTCCTCAAGCCTGCGCAGCCGTTCTGCATGTTCGGGCATTTCGGCAAGGTTTTTCACATGCCACGGGTCATCCCGCGTGTCGAACAGCTCAACGATCGGTTTGGGCTGAAAAAACTGCGACTGAATAGCATCGCACTTGCCTGCTGCATAGTGTTTTTCCCAGGCACGCCAATTGGCTTGCACATCGAACCCATATCTGGAGTCGCGCCCGCGCGGCCGGTGCGGCATGAAATTGCGAATGTAATACCAGCGGCCGTCCGTCACCGCCCGCGAGAAATCGTAGCGTTCCGCCATCCGATCACGGTAGAAATGCACGGTTTCCGGTGCGGGTTCCGTTCCCTGCCCCAGAAAAACACGACCGTGCATCAACTCCGGCACAGGCAGTCCGGCCAGAGAGATAACGGTCTTCGGCAGGTCCACAAAACTCACCAACCGATCTACCGCGCTTCCCGGCTCGGCCGCAGCGAGGTGGTGCCATTTTTTCGGGAATCGAACGATAAGCGGCACCTGCATGCCTACATTGTAGATATAGCGTTTGGAGCGGGAGAGTTGTCCGCCCTCGTCTGAGTAGAAAAAGACGATCGTATCTTCGGCCACGCCTTCTTTCTCCAATTCCCTCAGTTTCTCGCCCACCATTGTGTCCATCAGGGTAATAAGATCATGGAGACGCGCCCAGTCCTCGCGAATATCGGGCAGGTCAGGATGATACGGTGGAAGCTCGATGTCCGCAGGATTGACGCGGGGTGTTCGAGGGATCTGTTTTCTGTCTGCATACCCCTTGATCCGTTCCTGATCTAACTGGCTTTCGTGGGTCACCGTGAAATTGAAGACCGCGAAGAAGGGCTGGCCGGGCTTCCGATTCTTGTAGTGGGCCGTCTTGCTCGATTCGTCCCAGAGAGCGGGGTTCCGGATGAAGTTCGAGTTATAATCTTCCTTACTGTTGTTGGTGCAGTAATAGCCGGCCTCCCGGAAGATCTTCGGGTAGGCGGGAATCGAATCAGGAAGCTCTATATAGCTGCGCATCTGATGCGTTCCCAGGGTGGGTGAGTGCATACCGGTCAATAGGGACGACCGTGCCACCGCGCACACCGGTGCAGTGGCGTAGGCCCGCGTGTAACGGATGCCCTCGGCTGCCATTCGATCCAGATGCGGTGTCTGCGCCACATTGCAGCCGTAACACCCGAGATAGGGGCTAATGTCCTCGCACGTTATCCAGAGAATGTTCGGACGATCCGCTGCACGCGGTCGAGCCGCGACCGCCGACACGGCCGCCACCGCTGAAACACTGCTCCGCAAGAAATCGCGCCGTGATTGCATAGCTCTCGTCATTGAATTCCCCTTATTCGAAGGTAACAAAGCCCAGACCTCGTTCAAACGGAATGCACAATGTTACGAATATCTATGAGGTGCAGTTGTCTGCCCTCGCCTGTATGCGGCGAATCGATGCAGACCAACGTTCCCCTGTTGCTCGACCGGGGATGGGTATCGCACCGCCATTCGCCGTTGTACTGCGGCGGTGAATGGAACCGACCGAGTTCGTGGCGCTTTCTCGAAGGCACATGGTGCAGGTAGACGTGCTGGTTTCGCGTGCCGCGGTCTGGGTAGGTGTCGTTTAATATCCATTCGTTGTTGCCGATCGGAAGATACGTGATGTGGCCGTTGCGCGTCATGACGCCTTCGCCGACAACATCTATCTCGCGCGTACGGTCGCGGAAAAGATAGAACGCCGACTTCCGACCTTCGGGTTTGGTCCACATGCAGACGTGTTCAGGGTCGCGCCAAATGAAGTGAGAAGTATAGCCGGAAGGATCGAGCACGAAAACGTCGCTCCCATCGGTATCGGCAGTGATCATCCGCGTGGTATATCCCTTTGAGAGCCTGCCCGTCGCCGGATCCCGTGTACGCCAGCGGTTAAGGGCGATGAATCGCTTCCCATCATGACTGATCAGCAAGTGATTGAACCAATGCCACACCTCGTCCAAGGTACTGCCCTGGTGGGGAATCTTCGCCATCTCCAACAATGGCAAGATTAGCCGTGAATCGCCCGATTGCAGGTCGACACGGAATATACCGTCCTGTTTCGGGGCCATGTGATCACCATACGGGTCAGGCAAGCCGACGTAGCCGTATCCGGGGCGGAACACCTGGAGCCGCGCGAAGTTTACGGACAGCCCGAACGTTCCGTCGGGGCTGACGGTATAGATGGGTCGCTGAATCATCCGCTCTTCGCGCGTCCGCGTGTTCATGATTCGGCAAACGAAGCGGTCGGCTTCGCGGTCGTTCCACAAGACGTCAGAACCGGTTCGCGGAATCCACTGCAGCATGCACCCTTGCTGCCAACCCCAGGCGCGGCTGGTCCCGAGTTCTATCCACGCGTCGTTGTTCGCCGTATCCACCATGCCGACCCGAATAGTATCGTCTTGGCGGGGCGTGCGATGTTCAAAGGTGACCTCGTTCGACAAGACGAACCGGTCGGTCGGGTCGAACTGCAGTTTGTCGTAGTAGCCGAACCAATGATGTGCAGGACCCCGCGTAATCGTTCGTACCGGAGGGAAGGACTCACCTTGAGCGCACTGCGCATTGTGGACACATGATAGTCCGAAACCCGCCGCGCCGGCGGACGCAGCTCCCAGAAATGCGCGTCGGCTTAGTGGTGACATGGCTCGTAACTCCTCATATTCAACAGGCTCTTTTCAATTGTGAGCGCTCGTGTCCCACTTTTTATAATATCGCATTCTCCTCGTCCAACACCAACGGCTCAAAGCGCTGCAACTGGACGTGCTTTCCTTGTATCTCGCCGGCGACGTCCTGGTCGGTCTCGACAGCAGTGACTCTCCCATTCTCCAGTTGGAGAAGAAAACCGCACGGGGCGCTGAAGGCTATATCCGCCCGTCCGTCGCCGTCCAGATCGGCCGTTCGTCCCACGCCGCCGCCTGAGGTACGCCCGACGTAAAGCGTCCCCTCGACCCGCCCCAGGATCGACGAGAAGCCGTTGGGTGCGAGCCGAAAACTCTCGGCTACCGCTTCGGCCTGCGGATCCGTTGCGTTTCGCGGGAAGACGAATGTGTGAATGGAGCCGTCTTTCGTCGTCGCACGCACCGGCCGTAACCAGCCGTATGTGCTTTGGATGGGGTCCTCGTTGTCCGAAAGGACCGCGTCCTCGTTGAGCACGATGAAACACTGCTCGTCTCCGTTGCCCAGATCGTCGGGAAACGTGACCGCTGCGATATTGCCGGAGAGACGCCTTTCGAGTGGCCGACCGTCGTTCTCAAGCAGGGGCAGCGTGACGCCGAAGGAGATATCGTTCGGTGAACGGAGCGTGGCGAGCACCCCATCGGGGGTAAGCACGAAATCGTGGGAGAACGCAGGGCCGCCAATGCCGGTGACGCAATGGTAGAGTATAGAACAGCGCACGAGCAGGGGATGGACGGAATCGACGCGAAGTGTGCCACGGTAATGTTTCGCCTGTTCGGCGAGGCGTACCCACCGGTTACCCTCCAGCCAGGTGGGCCCGAAGGTGACGCCCTTGCGCATTGTGGCATCGTAGACGCCGTCAGACGGGCCGAGGCGGCTGTCCCAACCCATGCGGGCGAACCGGACCACGCCGAGGGACGTCCAATAGACGCCGTATTTCGGGACTGAGTCACCCCGGAGGTTGGCGAAGATGTGCATGCCGCCGGCGTTGGCCACGGCGCTGCCGAACCGCGGGTCCATGGCCAGGGCGTAACCCCCGATTTCGGCGGGAGCAGGCGATTCGGGAAGGTCGGTCTGGTGAGAGAGGAACGCTTCGGCGAGGTGGTACATGACGGCGCCGGTGTAGTTGCTGTATTGGCTGGCAGGCTGGTAGCCGACGCGATCAGGAGGATCGAAATGGTTCTTGGTGATGGAGTAAGAATCCGTCCAGGGACGATCGGTGCGGCGCCACCGGGCGATACTTCGAAAGCTCAACCCGGCGGCCCGACGGTACTGTCCCGCCAAGCGGTCGTCGCCTTGTTTCGCGGCCTCCTCCGCCATAATCTCGAAAGCGAGCTGGTAAAGGACGTCGTTGAACACGTGGTTGTCGGTTCGGCCGTTCGGCGGGCACTGCCCGGAGGGATCCTGGAGTAGCAGGGCGGTCTGCGTGCCGGAGTAGACGCACCTCCGGATTTCTTCGGCTGAGTGCCCGTCATAGCCCGATACTGCCAGAGCAAGCAGGTTGCCGCGGCCGACAGCCTCGACGGCGTGGGATTGGGGATCGCTGCTCCAGTCCTGGTAGAGGCTCCATTTGTCCGATGTGATACGTTCGCGTTGTGTCCGGTTGAGCCAGGCATCTTCGATAAATGCCACTGCGGTGCGTCGATCGACGAGGCCGGCACGATAACGCAGCCACTCGCCTTTCATGGCGTACGTACGCCAGTTATTCGTCCTGTTCCGGATGTCTTGAATCACCTCCTGAATCGGTAGATGCAACCTTTGGCGCCAGCGGTGGAGAACCTCTTCCGGGACATGGTCTTCGTATAGGCGTAACGCTCCCGTGAGCGGCGCCAGGAAGAACTCGCCGTGTCCGTCGGGGATGCCTGAATGGCCCCGGGCTACACAGGCGGTTGCATGATCCATTGCGCGCACGCCTGATTGTAGCAGATCGTGCCCTCGGCCCGCGTGGAGGAGTGCGCCGACAGCAAAAGCAAAGTATGGGGTTGCGTACTGGTGTTCGCGCTTTAGCAATGGGTCGATGATGGCACCCCCTTGCTCTTGGTACCGCGCAGAGAAATGGCATAACTGCTCGATCACATCGAGGTACGCGTCGGGCGGGATATCAAGAGGCCGCCACGGGCGGGCCGTCAAGTGGTAGGGGACTTGTGGAAGACATTCAGGTAGGTCCTGCGCGGCGGCACCTGCCGCAGCCATGAGGAATAACGCAGCGAGCATAAGCATCCCGTTCTTAATGTGCGGAACCCCTCTGTGTGGGTTTTGACGGATATTTCGTACGTCCGCTTGCCCGCGATTTCGCAGAATGCTTCGGGCCGGAGATAAGGACTCGCGCGGGGCAGTATGCGCAGTTGGTAGTCGAGGACTTGCGGCGCCAACGCACGCGGCACTTGGAAATGGCCGTCGGCTTAGCTGCGACATGGATATTACGTCGCTATGTTTCACGGGTTCCGTCTTCACCGTAGACTTTCATAGTCGACCTCAACGTAACTTTAGTTTTCAGAACTCGATGGTAAACGTCTGCCGGCTGCCATCATCCGCAATCGCGGGTACAGCGATAGCTTTTCCATCCCGCCTCCAACAAGGTGACGGGTCAAGTCGGGTGTCGCCTTTCAAATACGCACCACGCCGCAATCCCGGCGTTGTGAAGTGGGTACCCTCTTGCATGTTGTAGATCACGTACACGTTCTCGTGCCCACGCTTATAACCGTTTACGAACCATTGTCCGTCCGGAGACAGCGCGATGTCACCTTCGGGGTTAGGGAATACTTGGCGGTCCCCCAGCTCTCCGATTATGCTTTTCGTGTCCACGTTGTATACGACCTGCCTGCCTTTCACCGCCCCGATGACGGTGTGTCCCAAGCCCCATTCCGGATGTCCGCCCAGGAAGGTCTCATGCCGGGTCAGGTGGGAACCGTCGGCATGAATGGTGAAAAACTCGTTGATTCTTTTGGTTCTTGGTGCTCGCCCGCTCCAACCGCCGCGTACGTAAAGCAGAATACGCTGATCATCCCGCGACCACAGTGTGTGATTGATGAACAGGCCGACCTTGTCCACGTGGGGTATGGTCTCGCGCAGGCGGTCGGCGAGCGAGGCGAAGGATACGAGCAAGGTTTTCTCGCCACTTTCAATATCTACCTTGAAGACGCCGTCATTCTGCGGCGCCAACGCCTCGCCGGTCCAGTCAAAGACACCCGGATAACCCGTCACTTTACGCAGCCGATCCATGCGGCCGTAATTCAGGCCAAGATAGTAGCCCCCTTGCTGTGCGACCCCGCTGTTCCCAATGGGCGTATCGTCAAATCGGAATTCCTTGATCCGGCGTCTGGTTTCCAGGTCGTACAAGACGCAGAACACTTTTTGCGTTTCCGGGTCGCGGTCGTTGAAAAAGAACTGCGTTTCCGGTCTATCGGGATTCCAGTAGAGCATCGTACCTTGTTGCGGATTCCACGCGCGCGTTTCCTCGACCTTCTCGACGGCATAAGCGTTTTCCGTATTCAGGATCACGATGTCGGCGACGTCTTCCGGCGTGGGCATGCGATCCTGAAACGTCGTGCGCAACAGGACCATATATCTCCCGCTTGCGTTCCACGGTGTATTGCCTACGTGACCGATATAGCCGAAGAAATGGTTTGACGGGCCGAACGTAATCTGCTTTATCGTGGGTTCAGCCGACCGTGCGGCGGCTGACGCATATATCGAACAGATCCACATCAGCGCCAATAGCGCCAGATTCTTTCGTATCTCCTGACCTTTCATCGGCAAATCCTCATAGCCGGTTTATGGTCGTGCGTTCGCCGGGTTTTCTGAAGCGGCAGACCCGACCGCTGCCATATGAAGTAGCGGTGGAGGAGCTACCGGCTACCGATGTTGCGTGCTTCACTTCGAGACAGCAGGTCGCGGGAGGCAACCCTTCCGCGCTCACGCTCACTTCCACCTCTCCTGGTTCCTTCCCGGATTGAATGTAGAGAAGGAGCCGTCCGCGAAAGGCCTTCCGCCGGTTGCTCTTGTAGTCCTCGTGGCTACGGGCATCCCCGCTCTCCATGCCGATCAGCCGTGCAGGCCCCTTGACGGCGCAGGTGATCTCACGTTGCGCATCCTCGACGCGGACGCCGTTCGAATCCACAATCTGCACCTCGATATGAGCGACCTCTCTGCCGTCTCCCAGCAGAGCCTGCCTATCCTGCACAAGAAGCAATCGCTCCGGCTCGCCAGACGCCCGCCACTGCGCCGAACAGACCGCCACACCGTTTCTCTTACCCAGGGCCGAGAAAACGCCTTCCCCGGAAGAGACCTCCCAGCGCAGCACGCGCTCGGGGCTGTCTGAGAGCCGTCGGTCGCCCAACGACTCCCCGTCACGCAGAAGCTCCACGCTTTCGCAATTTGTGTAGCAGGCCATGGCTGGTTTAGCTCCGGCCCCTTTCCCCGGCTCGAAGAACAAATGCACCATGGGCTTTTTGTTCCAGAGACTCTGCCAGAAATAGGCAGCGCGTTTCTTGAATCCGGCCAGGTCGAGGAGACCAGCCCTGCTGTTTCGCCATGGCCACGCTCCCGCCTCGCCGAGAAAATCTATCCCGGTCCAGATGTGAAGACCGGCGATGAAATCGTTCTGCGCCACGGCCAGCCACGAGTTTAATCCCTTCCCATTCTCGCTCCCGTAGATTACTCGCTCGGGATACCGCGCATGGTCTTTCTCGTAGAGGTCTTCGTGGTAGTTGTAGCCCACCACGTCGAGGCAGTCCGCGAACAGACACGTCTCCGGACTTGCCAGCGCGGCTGTTACGGGCCGCGATGTATCCAGAGATTTCACAATGGCCACCAGTCGCTTCGCTATGGGCACCAAACGTCGCGAATTGGGTGGATAGGGGTCGTTCGGGAAGTCAATCTCGTTGCCGATGCTCCACAGAATGATGGAAGGATGGTTCCGGTCGCGAAGGATCATCTCGCGTAAGTCCCGCTCGGACCATTCCTCGAAATGCTCCCCATACCCGTCGTAGCTAGGAATCCCTCGATTCCATCCTTTGACCCATTTTCGCTTGCAGCCGTTCCACTCATCAAACGCTTCATCAATGACCAGAAACCCCATGGTGTCACAGAGACCCAACAGATTGGACGCCGGCGGGTTGTGGCTCATCCGCAGCGCGTTGCAACCCAGTTCCTTGAAAATCCGCAGCCGTCTTTCCCAGACCTGGATCGGAACGGCCGCGCCCAGAGCGCCGGCATCATGATGAATACATAGGCCTTTGAGCTTCATCGGCACGCCGTTCAGTGAGAACCCTTTGTCCGGGTCAAAATTGAAATATCGAACGCCGAAGGTAGTGCACTCGTCATCTAGGACCTCATTGCCTATCCTGACCTCGGTGTAGAGCGCGTAGAGGTGAGGATGGTCGGGAGACCAGAGGAGAGGATTCTTGATATCGATGGATTGGAGTATCTCGATTTCATTCCTCGCCGATACGGTGAAATCGTCTTCGGTTTCCGCCTGAAGTGTGGCATTCCGGCTGAAGACGGAACTTACCAACACACCCTTTCTGTCGGTCTTGCCATGGTTGACTATGGTCGTTTCGATATGCACTTTGGCTCGGCTCTCAGTGACACGGGGAGTCGTGACGTAAACCCCGTGGCGCTTGACGTGAAGAGGCTTTGTCAGCACCAGGTGAACGTTTCGGTAG
>Ga0180434_10009180_pt1 | contig 10788 bp, 8 predicted proteins | sample SS_ome_7_FD_132453 | JGI IMG/M metagenome (GOLD analysis project Ga0180434, IMG submission 132453) | Hypersaline lake sediment archaeal communities from the Salton Sea, California, USA - SS_1_D_2 metaG | ecosystem: Environmental > Aquatic > Non-marine Saline and Alkaline > Hypersaline > Sediment... | reverse complement strand
TTTTTGCAGATCGAATCGCCTGGCTCGAATCGTGTTATTCGAATACCGACCGTAACCCACGAACCCGTGTTCCAGCCTGAAAAAATCATTCCGCAACACCTTTTCGATCATCCGATCCATGTTCATGGCGTGGGCGAAGGCATAGCGGACACGCGTATCTTTGAAAATGTCCTTGTCCTGGTTGAGCCACAGGCCGATGGGCGACCGAACCGTGTCGTTGTAAAAAACAATGCGATGGACATAGCCGTTCTCGATAACCGGGGTTTTACTTTTGACATGCCAATAGGTCGGCTCCGCCAAGGAGAAAACGTCCAGTTTCCCTTTTTTGAAATACTCCCACTCCAGGTTTTCGTTCCGGACCACGGTAAAAATCACGCGGTCTACATTGTACCGATTCTTGAAATAAGTGAAATCCCGCGCCCACCAGTTCTTCTTACGCTTGAACTTTACATACTTGCCTTTCTTGAAATCTGAAATCTGATAGGGACCGGTGTTCGGCACAATCTTCCAATTGTACTTTCTGACAAAATCCTCTGTGAGTTCTCCATAGAAATGTCGGGGCGTCGGGGTAATGGAAAGCATGAGGTAAAGGTCCGGTCGCGCCTTGGTGCTCGCGACCGCCAATGTCCGATCATCATAGACAATGACCTTGTCGATCATCTCCGTGTAATAGTTGTTGTACCAGGGCGCAACAATATGTTTCGAGCGCATGAACACCAGCGTATAAGCGAAATCATGCGCCGTAACCGGCACGCCGTCGGACCAGCGAGCTTTTCCGTTCAACTTGAAATACATGGTTTTTTTGTCTTTGCCGAACGCCCAGTGAGACGCCAGTTCGGGAATGATATTCATCGTGTTGGGATGCAGCCCGGTAAGGCTGAGCTGATTCCCCAGGATGGCGCTCCGAAAAGAGGAATTGGAATCAGGGCCTACGGTGCGAAAGGTCAGGGGGAAACTTGCAATGGCTGCTCTAAACGTGCCCCCGTTCACGGCTGCCGGAGACGAAAAAACGGGATCCGCCTCGTTCGTCAGCCATTCAAGATCAGAAGGCGGCGGTGTTTTGGAGATTTCAGCGCTAAAGATTTCTCCCTTTTTTTCCAGCTCGGTCATCGCCGGCGCGTCCGCTTCAGTGCTTTTGTCCAGATAGGCGACCATAAAGGCCACTGGGAAAAACAGCAAGCCGATAAGGGAAACCGTGATCAACAGTGCATTTTTGCTCGGTAAAACCCACATGATTTATACGCTAAGTCAAGCCGAACAGGTTTCTTGGGGGACGCTGTGGACCGTCATAAGACGACCGAAAAAACACATGGCGCCGATTTCGGACACCCATGCCTTTAGACACTTGACTTCATTCATTTCATTCATACGTCGTATGCAGTTTGGGATCGAATGCTTCCCGCACCGCCTCTCCGATAAAAGTTACCGTCATCAGCGTAATCACCATGGCCAGGACAACCGACCCGCCGATCCACCAAGCATCCAGATTACTCCACCCCTGCTGGAGCAATTCACCCCAGCTTGGCGTGGGAGGGGGAAGTCCAAACCCGAGGTAGTCCAGCGAAGTCAGCGCCACAATTCCCGACGAAATTGAGAAAGGGGCGAACGTCACAATGATCGCAATCGTATTTGGAATGATGTGCTTGAAAATGACTCGAAGGTCGGAGGCACCGAGGGCCTTGGCCGCCATGGTATAATCCCTTGCCCGTTCTTTGTAGGTCACCGTTCGCATGGTCCAGGTGATGCCGATCCACCCAAAAATCGCCATGATGAGAACGAGCATCAAGAAATTCGGGACCAGGATGGAGGAAATGATAATAATCACATACAAGAAGGGGACATTGGACCAGATTTCGATAATGCGCTGAAAAAAAAGGTCGAATTTCCCGCCCCAGTAGCCCATGGCGCTGCCGATGCTCACGCCGATGGTGTAGTTGACGACCAAAAGGAACAGGGAGAAAAAGATGGAAATGCGAAACCCATACACCAGTCGGGCCAAAACGTCCCGCCCGACGGTGTCGGTGCCCATGTAGTGCCGGTCTTGAATGGACGGGGGATAAGGTGGATATATCGCTTCTCTGAGATCATTCTCGTAGGGATCATAAGGAATGACCGGCATAAGCACCCAATTTTTGCCACCTTCGTCACTGAATTTTCTTGTCAGCGCACGGTAGTCTGTTTCATAGTCATAATCCAACCCGAATGATCTGCCTGGTATCACCTTTCCGTAAGTGGGAAAGAAATACTGCCCTTCGTAATAAACAATCAATGCGCGCTTGTTTAAGAAAAGCTCAGCGAATAAGGATGCCAAAATTATGACCAGTAGCATAATAAAAGAATAGTACCCTCGTTTTATGGACCTGAAGCGTCTGAGTTTTCTTAGGGTCAAAGGGTTCAGTTTCATCTCCAACCACCCACAATCATAGGTCAAACCGGTTTCATTCAAATTTCACTCTGGGATCTACAATCGCGACGCAGATATCCGAAAGAATGTTACCGATCATAAAAAGCAATGACGAAATGACGAGAATTCCCAGAACCACGGGGTAGTCTCTTTCCACAACCGATTCATAACCCAATAACCCCATGCCGTTTATATTGAAGACCGTTTCGATCAGGAAAGACCCGGTGAGAATAATGGAAATGTTATTTCCGAAGCTGGTGGCAATGGGAATCAGACTGTTTCTCAAGGCATGTTTGAAAACGGCTTGCCGAAAGGGCAAGCCCTTCGCAATGGCCGTGCGTACATAATCGGAAGCCAGATTATCCATGAGGGTATTTTTCATGAGGAATGTCATCACGGTGAAAGAACCGATCACGTAGGCAAGCAGCGGCAGCGCCGTATGCCACATGACATCCAGCAGTTTTGCGCCATAGGGGAGATCTTCGAAGTTATCGCTCACCAGCCCTCCGAGTGGAAAAACTTCCCAGCGGGAGGCAAACACCACCAACATAAAAACGCCGATGACCCAACCTGGAATTGCGTAGCCGGTAAACACCACGACGGATGAGGCGTTATCAAAAACGGTCTTGTGTCGAATGGCCTTGGATATGCCGAGTGGAATGCAGACCCCGTAGACCAGAATCAAGGATATGATCCCAAAATATAGCGAAATGGGAATTCGCTCCTTGATCATGCCCCAAACCGGATCATAGTATCGCGTTGAAGTGCCGAGATCGCCGGTGAGCACTTTGCCGAGCCAAAAAAAATAGCTGACAAGTACCGGTTTGTCGAACCCGTAATATTGCTTCAGTTCCTCGAGTTGGTCTTCTGAAAGGGGCTGCGTTTGCTCGGTCTGGGCCCCGGGGCCGGCAGATCCCTCAATGGCGGGCATTTGCTGCATCTGTGCGATGATGCGCTCTATCGGCCCCCCCGGAACGAATCGGGTAACGACAAACACCATAATCGTAATGCCGATAAATGTCGGTATGATCAAAAGAATCCGTCTAATGAAGTAGGCCGTCATTCAGTTCCCCGAAAGCATGTGAGGTTTCCAAGAAAGCAACCCTTCTATTATCGAAAAGCCGGATCAATCTCAAGATCTTAAATTAGATCCAAGAATCGGGCCGATTGAAATGCTTCCTTTTTCCAGATCTTCAGATAGCATGAGAATCCGCACCCGTCTAGGCTTGAGCGGCAAAACCCGCCTGGAACGGATCCGAAAAGGTTTCCCCATGCGGTTGTTGCGAGTAAGTCAACGCAAAAGATTTAGATTTTCATTGACTTTTGAAGAGAAATCCTTCAAATGTATAAGTCAACTGGGGGATCGTCCAGCGGCAGGACGACGGGTTCTGGCCCCGTTAACCGAGGTTCGAATCCTCGTCCCCCAGCCATCTTTCAGTTTTACGCCTTACTTGAACGACCGATTCCTTTCTTCCAGCGAGGAGGATTGGAGAGGCGGATTTATCAGGGTCCCATCGTCTAGTGGTCTAGGATATCGGCCTCTCACGCCGAAGACACGGGTTCGAGTCCCGTTGGGACTGCCAAGTGATATCAAGGACTTAGAGAAAAATCTCTGGTCCTTTTTTGTCTGCATTTCTTTGTCCCCCACGATATTCCTCACGGAAATCCCGAAATTGCCTTTTTTCACCCCATAACCTCACTCTCTTTCTCCCTCATTGGTTAACACAGGCAGCCTGTTTTGATGTTTCCCTTCCCGGTAGCCTGCTTTACGTCCAGGACCGACAAGGGGCGCTCGGAGCACATGCATAACTCAAACCAAGGTTTGAGCAGTTCCGGGTTGAAAAACGTCAAGCCCTCTGCCGCTAAGGGATTACGTCTTGCTTGTACTCATGGCAGCTTCTCTACTGCATCCCTGGGCCCGATCTTTTCGAACTGATGAGACTCAGGGCTTTTTTCACATCCCGAATGTCCATGATCTAGAATGAGGGTGGTTCGGCCCTGCCTTTTGGCATGATATACACACCATTTATTGACAAGGAATCCAGGGCCTAATATGGTGGTTATGAGGGCATGACTTTTTCTGTCATACAGATTTAAAAAGAATTTCCGATCTCTTGATTCCTCTCACCCAAGGGACTCAATCCTGGTGGACCCATAAGACAGGAGCCTTATACCAAAAATAGCGTAAGTTATTTGAAAGTCGGAAATTACCATATTCCGTCATTCCGGCGAAAGCCCCGATGAATGCGGGATCTGCGACCGGAATCCAGTCTATTCAGACAGGTAAGGAGAACCTGGACCCGTTTTTCAACGGGGTGACGAGATCGTCAAGTTTGACTGCTTCTGTGAAATCTTTAGAGAGAGGGTACGCTTTGCAGGAAACTTCGTCCACCAGGTTAAGAATCACCTTACGATCCGGCACTCGGCAGGGGTGGAGTGCCTTCCTGTGGGTAATGAAAATTGTGGTGCCCATCTCCCTTGTCACGGCAATCCTGGAGTTCAGTGGCTGGACTTACACGCTCGTTGCCTGGCTCAAACCTGCCATGGGGTGGTTAAGCCTTCCCCCAGAAGCTGCCCTTCCTATCATAACAGGCCTGCTGATCGGGATTTATGGCGGAATCGGGGTTATGGCCACACTGCCGCTTACTGCAGACCAGATGACGCTGATCGCTGTTTTTCTGCTCATTGCCCATAACCTCATCCAGGAAGGCATTATCCAAGGCAACTCGGGGATTCATATCTTCAAAGCCACGGTAAGCCGACTATTGGTCGCAATCCTAGCGGTGGTGGTGGTTGCCCGGTTCATGGCATCGGACACAACGACGCCCCTTTCAGACGCAACATCAGGACCGGTGGCACTTGGATTTGTCCAGACGCTGAAGAATTGGTCTGTGGATACGGCCGGCCTTTCCTTAAAAATGCTCGTTATCGTTATGGTTGTCATGGTGGTGATGGAAGGAATAAAAACGTTCCAGCTGACCGATCGAGTTCTGGAAGGGCTTGCGCCTGTGCTGAAAATCATGGGACTCGACAAAAAGGTTGGGTTCTTATGGATGACGGGGGCTTTTTTCGGCATAGCTTATGGCGGAGCCGTGATTGTTCAGGAGTCCCGCCGGCAAGGGTTTGCCCGGGAAGACATTGAAAAATTGCATCTCTCAATCGGGGTCAACCATTCCATAATTGAAGATCCGGCCCTTTTCCTTTCTTTCGGCCTCAGCCCCTTTTGGATGTGGGTACCCCGCCTGGTGGCAGCGTTGATCATTGTCTACGTTGTCGGGCTTTGGCACAGGTCCAGGCGCTTCATCAAACGCTTGAGATCAGTGTCCGATAGATGAGGGAATGAAACAAACTTTCAGGGACATGAGACGGATCTGAACGTATGAATTTGATGAGCTTACTTGAATCCCTATAGAAGCAAGTGATCAACGGGGGGATAGCTGACGAATCTTTTTTTTCTCTAACAAGACATTGAATACTCGGCAAATCGGTCATTTAGAAAATCGGCCGAGGTGCCCATTGTCGCGTGCTTTGGCGTGATTTACCTTGGAGAGCCGCTTGGATGGCGTCTTGTGGTGGGTGCCGTATTGATCTTCGGCTGTGGCGTTGGTCTCAACTTCGTGCCAACCAAGTCTTTCCTCCGGTAATCGCTTTTGAGCCTGCACGGGAGCCTCCCTGATCAATTCACAGCTTTCCGTGCTTGGTTAATCTGACAAAAGTGGATTGTCCGGCACTGAATTGGGGTAAAAAACTTTCTTTAGCTTCTATTCAGAATCCAGCCGTCTGGCACCCTTGCTTGCACCCCTTCAAACCAAACATGAAAAACTAACTCCCCCGTCTATTTCCTGGTTCTAAAGTATTATATCCGCCTCAACAAAATAAGCCTGAAATTCATACTCCTTACCGATTGCGCTTTGGGCGATCTTTTGCGATACTTCTTTGTGCCATACGCTACTCCTGAGCATATGGAAAAGGAGGAGGGGGAATCTTGATTTATTCGGGATTCCCCTTTTCTTTGGATACCACGATCATTTCATATCGAAACGTAAACCCCTTGACATGTTGACGATTCTTTCCCTTTTTTAACCTGAATCCAATTGCAAAAGGTGCCGGAGCGGCTCGATGAAATTCACTGGCTTTTCCCTCTCATATCGATGGGCCAAACATCCTCCACAACCCCTTTTCTTGTGACGTACAAGGCATCATACAGGTTGACGGTAGGGTCACAATGAGAAACAACCAATTCAACGATGTCACCGATTTCCGGTCTTTTCGAGGCATTCTGTACGATAATTTTACCGTGTTCATCCCCGTGCCATTCATACCGTAAGTCGGAGCCGGGAGGATGCAAAACGTATGGGCTTCCCCCATCCCGATAGAGTGCTTTCAACCCCGCATCGATCGTAACAAACCCCGGATGATTCATACTGATGACGGTAGCGAGAAGGGTCAGTGCAGGTGGAAATTTTTCAAAATGGGTAGGATTTTGAGAGCATCCGATCTCCAGGTACTCGGCATCCATCAGGGTGTAGGAGCCGACCTGGAGATCGGTGATTTCAGGTATCTTGCAGTCGATTTCATAGGTGCCCGTTCCCGCTCCCGTAAAAATGTCGCAGGGTAAACCGGCCCCGTGAAACTGGTGGAATACTTCCGCCGCCTGCTCCATCCAATCCAGGGAGGCGCGCGTCCGCGCTTCGAAAGACGAAATGTGCTGGACGTTACCGGCATAACATTGCAGCCCGCGTAATCTCAGAGATGGGAGGCTTGCAACGAGTTGTCCCATTCTCACTCCTTCCTTAAATGGGACACCGGTGCGTCCCATTCCGGGATCCAGGTCCACAAGCACGTTAAGCGTCAGGCCCCGTTCCTTGGCGGCTTCGTTCAATTTCATGACGTTAGAAGGGTGGTCAACGACAACCAGGAGATTCGAGTCCTGAGACAAACATTCCATGAGACGCGCAATCTTATGATCTGTGACAACCGGAGACGTAATGAGGACACCCTGAAACCCATTTTTCACGAGGACCTCGGCCTCCCCAACTTTTGAAATGCAGATTCCGGCGCAGCCGGCCTCCGTCTGTTTCCTGGCGATGCGGGAACACCGGTGCGTTTTCGCATGCGGGCGCAACTGTTTCCCGAAAGCAGTCGCATGGGTTTGCATCACTCGGATGTTCTGTTCGAGAATATCCAAGTCGACCAAGAGGCACGGAGTATCCAATTCCCATTTTGAAACGCCTTTGCATTCTCTTTGGCTCGACATTCGTTCCCCCGTTGTGTTTTGGTATCAATTCAGCAAGGTAATTTTGAGTTTACGGTCCGAGAGAGCCGGGGTCGCTGATGAGTTCTTGCGACAAACCTGTTTAAATAATAAATAGCATAACAATTGTACATGGAATTTTGATGAATTCGCAAAAAGTCGTCACCCTGCTGAAAAACGGGGGCCAAACACTCCTTATGTGACTGAAAAGACTGGATTCCGGTCTACACCGGAATGACGGAAAATGGTGATTTCCGACTTTTTACGAGGCCATCGGTTTTGATTGACCTAAAAAACCAAATCGCGCATAGTGAGAGTCCAAAAAGCGAATATCCGGAGTATTCCGAGCAACGATAAGGAGCCATGGAAACTTCAACCTTCCCCGATGCGGTCCGAGGAAAGCGAACCGGTATCGTTAAGGACATGAGGTATTTGAACCACTGCATGGGAGACGATCATCCGGAGTGTCCGGAGCGACTTCAAGCGCTCTATTCCATGCTGGAAGCTCCGGACATGGCCGGGCGTTTCACCGAGATTTCTCCCCTAAGCGCCACGGAAGACTTGCTTCACCCGGTGCATACCCCCCGGTACGTGAAAAAGCTGAAAGCTACGGAAGGCAACGCCTTCACCTACCTCGATGCAGACACCTCGACATGCGCCCGCTCTCATGAGTCGGCCCTCTTGGCGGCGGGAGGGCTTTGCCGGGCGATTGCCCTCGTCCATTCAAAAGAACTTGACAATGCCTTCGCCCTGATCCGGCCTCCCGGTCACCATGCCGAGAAGTGCCGTGCCAAGGGGTTTTGCCTTTACAACAACATCGCCGTCGGCGCAAGATTCGCCCAATCCCATCTCGGGCTCAACCGCGTCCTGATCGTGGATTGGGACCTGCATCACGGCAACGGCACAGAGCACTGTTTCGACCATGATCCGTCTGTGCTGTACTTCTCCGTGCATCAGCGCCGTACCTTTCCCGGCACCGGCAGATTCGGAAACGTGGGCAAAGGCCAGGGGAAAGGGTTCACCGTAAATGTTCCGTTTTCCCCGGGATGTGGGGATGCCGAATACCTCCTTCTTTTTGAAACCATTCTCAAAACCATCGCCGGCGTATTCGCGCCGGACATGGTGCTGGTCTCCGCCGGTTTCGACATTCACTTCGCAGATCCCCTTGGGGCCATGAGCGTGACCCCCACCGGTTTTGCCGGCCTCACCCGATCGGTTATGGACATCGCGGCAACGTGCTGTGAAGGAAAAATTGTCATGACCCTTGAAGGCGGATATGAAACCGCCGCCCTTCGGGATTCCGTGAAAGCCGTACTCCTGGAACTCGCCGGCCTTTCGGTAACGAACACCGCGGAAATTCTGGCCGCTGCGGACAAAAAGAAGCTCCAACCCGTATTCAGAAAAATTCTGAGCGTGCATCAGAGGTACTGGCCCTCGCTGGCCTCCGCCCTTGAACCTTACGCCATGGAACGAGATCCGCATAGAAAAGAGCGGATGAAAAATTTGGTGGAAAAAACCATCCTTTATTTGAAGGGGTGAATGTGACACCTTTCAGAGAGTCCCTAAAGCGCATTGCCGAGGGTCTTCAGGTGTGCGAAGAGTGGCTGGAGATGATCCGCGACCTGGATGAACCTATCCCCATTCATAAACCACCCTTCGAGTTTTCCATGCGATGGGCGGAGAAAAAAGACCTCTTCACCATCAATGCCCTGGAGGGGTTTGTGAAGGAGACTCAGTTCATGGAGGAGTCGCTAAAAAAGGGGGACCGCTGTCTCCTCTTGGAGAATGAAAAAGGAATGGTCGCATTTGCCTGGATGACCTTCAGAGACTTCAAACTCGCCCTGTGGTACACCCTAAAGCTGGCGCCGGATTCCAGTTATCTGGTCTATATCTTCGTGCACCCCGCATGGGAAAACCGCGGCGTAGGGACTTACCTCCTGGGCTCTGTCATGGTGGCGTTGCGGGAACAGGGATGCAGGTGGCTCTTCTCCGGCATGTACAGCAACTGGGAAACATCCATCAGGCTTCACCGGAAGATGGGGTTCCGCATTCTTCGGCGGCTGACCGAGTGCAAGATTCTAAATATTTTTCCCCTGCGTCCCAAGGAGGAGCATCGCGACTCCTGACACGGCCCTGCACCGGATGGTTATTCCGTTGCGCTCCAGTGTCACCGGTATGCTGGATCGTTCCCCATGGGGAAAACGGAGCGAATAATGCTGAAAAGCACACTTATCCTTCTCATTACGGCAATGGGAACGGCCTGTATGGGACTGCCGGGCACCGCCAAGTTCAATCAGCCGGTATATCGGGTGATCGACGGCCGGCGGATGACCCTGGCGGAACTGACTCCCATTCTCTTGGCCCAACGCATCATCATTGTCGGCGAACACCACACCAATATAGCGCATCACCGTGCCCAGCTTCGTGTGATCCAGGCCCTCAGGGAGGCGGGAGCCCAAGTCGCCGTGGGACTGGAGATGTTTCGAAATGAAAGTCAGGCGGATTTGGATCGATGGGTCGACGGCCGGCTGACTGTATCCGAATTCGAAAAAATCTACGATGACAATTGGAATTACCCCTGGCAGGCCTACCGAATGATTTTTGAATATGCCAAAGACCATCGAATACCAATGATCGGACTGAACGTTTCCCGACGCATCACCAGTCAGGTCGCTCGAAAGGGATTTCAGTCACTCTCCGACAAACAGCGCGGAAAACTCTCAGGTATCACCTGCCGAGTGGATGAGGCTTACATGGATTACATTCGCAGGGCTTACGATGCGCATGTGCATGGGGAAATGGACTTCACTCATTTCTGTGAAGCACAGCTTGTCTGGGATACTGTGATGGCTATCAACGCCGTTGATTATGTGGAAAAAAACCCCGAAGCCATCATCGTCATTCTTTGCGGTGCCGGCCACGCCCAAAAACGTGCGATTCCTCGGCAAATCCGTAACCGGTCTTCATTTGCCCATGTGGTGATTCTGCCGGAAATACCCGCAAGCTTCACCATCGACACCGCAACCGCAGACGTTGCGGATTATCTCCTGTTGGTTGTGGGTGGGGCGGATCCGTAGCCCAAGAACTTAAATCCCTCGCCGGACCTCGGGCGGATTCAAAATGGTGCGCC
>Ga0180434_10009179_pt1 | contig 10793 bp, 12 predicted proteins | sample SS_ome_7_FD_132453 | JGI IMG/M metagenome (GOLD analysis project Ga0180434, IMG submission 132453) | Hypersaline lake sediment archaeal communities from the Salton Sea, California, USA - SS_1_D_2 metaG | ecosystem: Environmental > Aquatic > Non-marine Saline and Alkaline > Hypersaline >... | reverse complement strand
GGGGCAGGCACAGTCGATCGATGGCCTGGGAAAAGAGCAGCGTCTATGTCCGCCAAGCTAGATTGTGCGACATAGAACCGCCTGATCGAGCGTGTATGTATATCTTTGATATTTGGTGATTGGCGCGACGAGGGGTGGTATCCCCCCCTGGCGGCCCGGGCCGTGGCCGGTCGCGAGGGCTCACAGGGTCGCGGGGTTCTGGAGGAATGGGCTGTGGTTGACCGGGACAAGATCCTGCAGGAGACAGACCTGCTCGCGTTGGTGGAGCGGGACCTGGGGCCGGCGCTCAAGCAGAGCGGACGGTGGTATTTCTGGCGCTGCCCGTTCCACGCGAGTGGGGGCGAGAAGCGGCCCAGCCTGGCGGTGACGCCGGACAACGGACGCTGGAAGTGCTTCTCCGGCTCGTGTGAGCTGAGCGGGAATGTGATCGATTGGGTGATGCAGCGCGAGGGCCTTGGGTTCCTGGAGGCGTGCGCGCGGTTGGGGGGGATGGACTTGCCGCAGCCGACGCGGGTGGTGTCTCCTAGATGCTCCACTATACGAAACGGACCGCCGGGCGAGGTGTGGCAGGCGAAGGCGGAGGAGCTGCTGGCAGAGTGCCAGGGGCTGCTGTGGCGGGATGTGGGGGAGCGGGCGCTGGCCTATTTGCGGGGACGGGGATTCCTCGATGAGACGATCGTCGACTGGGGGATCGGGTTCCAGCCGCAGGCCAAGCGGTATGAGTCTCTGGAGGATTGGGGGTTCGAGATGCCGCAGGATGGCAAGCGACACAGGATGTGGATACCCAGAGGACTGGTAGTCCCTTGCTTTGACCTGCAGGGGGACGAGCTGTTGTACTTGAAGTTTCGCCGGTCGAGTGCAGAGTACGAGCGGGACGGGCTGGGCAAGTATATCAAGCTGAAGGGGAGTGTGACGGGGCTGTGCGGGGCGGACCTGGTGCGATCGCGGAAGGTGCTGGTGATCGAGGAGGGGGAGTTTAACGCGATGACGATCCACCAGGAGGCGAGCGATCTGGTGGACGTGGTGAGCACGGGGACGGCCAGCGTACGGCCGGAGACGCTGGAGCCGTGGTACGACCTTCTGATGGCTGCTGAGCAGGTGATCGTGCGGCTGGACCCGGACGCGGCGGCCAAGGGCAAACGCTGGCGGGAATGGTGCCGGCGGGTGCGTACGATTCAGGTGCCGACGGGCAAGGACCCGAACGACTATATGGCCCGGCACGAGGGGGATGTGCGGGCGTGGTTGGAGCTGGAGTTGACGAGACTAGCGGAGGGCCGACAATGAGCAAAGTAGCAGTCAGTATCGACGTAACGGATTGGGCCGAGAAGGCGTTGCGAGCCGAGGAGATGCCACAGAGTGAGAGCGACCTGTTTGCGATGGCTGTGGACCAGGGGCTTTCTGCTCGTGAGACGGCACAGATGGCGATCGCTGCGCGCGCGATGGGCGAGTCGCCGGTGGACATTTTGCCCGACAACAAGGTATTGTTGGGCGATGGCGGACGGTACCGCATGGACGCGATGATCAGAAACGCAGTCCGACGGATCGAGATCGCAGGCAAGGAATACACTGTGCGCGAGGCCACCAGCGTGGTCCAGGAGGATGCACCAGAGAGCGACGACGGACCGCAGACGCTGGAGCTGGAGGCTGAGGCGGCCACCGGTGGCGTGCTACCCAAGGACGGGTACATCCGTGCGGGCACCCCGCAGAGCGCGGAGAATGCGCGGCGGTATTTGCAGCGAAAGGTTCCCGGCCATATCTGGGAGCGGCTGAAGGAGATCGCGGCAGCTGGAGAGGACCCGCACGGGGCTGTGGAAGAGCTGATCGCGGCTGTTCGGGAGATGGAGGAGAGATTGGTGTAGCCAGCTAGCGCGTGAAACCCAGGGCCTATGTGCGAGCCACGGATACGGTGAGACCCAAATTTGACGTGCGAGCCACCCCTGCCGTGAAACCCACAGAGGGGATGCGAGCCAAGGAATAAGTGAAACCCAGGTATAGCGTGCGAGCCACACTGGCTGTGAAACCCACTCAGAAGATGCGAGCCAATCGAGGTGTGAAACCCATTTGCTATGTGCGAGCCACGTTGTGGATGAAACCCAACATAGCGGTGCGTTACTCAAAGGAGACTAAGCGATGACAGACCAGAGACCAGACCCAAAGCCACGGAAATTCCCGCAATTGTGGCAAGCCTACCTATGGTGGGATGAACTGATGAAGATGCGGCAGCGGCACGTTCTCAGGATCAGCAGCATCGAGGCAGGCAAGAGCAACCTGGATGCACAGTTTGAGCGGGATATGCTCGATATGATGCAAATGGACGATCTGCTCAAGGCCGCACGACAGACTATGGTCGGGCACGGCGCAGATGTTGGCCCGATCTGGGACTGGTTGCGCGCTGTGAAAGGTTTGAAGGCCGGAGGACAAGCTGCAAAGCTCTTGGCGCAGATCGACGACATTGGCAAGTTTGATACGGTGTCCAAGCTGTGGCGGTTCGCTGGCTATGCTGTGATCAACGGACAGGCCGAGCGCAACCAGCGTGGGGAAAAGTCGCACTATAACCGCCGCCTCAAGTCGATCTGCTTTGTGATCGCAGAGCAGTTTATCAGGCAGCAGACGCCGATCTATGTTGACGAGTACTATGCAGAGAAGGAACGCCAACGCCGAAAGCATCCCGAAAAGGTCAAGGTGGACGGAAAGTGGAAGTACAACGATGGGCACATCCACCATATGGCAATGCGAAAGATGATCAAGATATTCCTGCAGCACGTGTGGGTGGTGTGGCGGGAGTATGAGGGGTTGCCGACGGAAGGACCGTACATACAGGACGTGGGCGGGCACACACATATTGTGGAGCCCAAGCGATAGGGCAAGGTGAATACGGTGCAGCAGCGAGGGCATCTCGTCACTGAGACGTTGAACCCGCTGCAGTTGGATGGCGGCAGATGCTCGGGGTCACCGTTGGCCGGGACGTATACGGCGACGACATCGAGCGGGTGAGCGACCTGGTCTGCACCGTTTCATAGCTGCGCTGGTGTGAGTCGCCAAGCTGTCTCAGCCAGCGCAGCATATCCCCCACGTGGGGAGTGCATAGGATTCCGCGGGCAGGTTGCCCGCACTACGAGGGATGGAGGGCTAGATGGACACAAGGGGCGCGTGGGTGGTGGCCAGGATGGCTGCCGGGATGGGTGTGGAGGGGGAGGTCGGGGATCTGGCGGAGCCGTGGGCGGGTGCAGCTCGAGCGATCGAGGCGCGGAACGGGCAGAGCCGGATCGATGCCCTGCGCGCGTACTGTGACACGCTGCCCGACGGCAAGACGGTGTTTATGACGATCTTGGACCAGGAGCCGCGGAAGGAGCCGAAGCGGGTGAAGGAGGTGTACCTGGAGGTGCCTCCGCTGCCGGGATCGGCGCGTCTGGATCCGGGGTTGGCGGATGGGGCGGCGGGGTGGCTGGACGAGTTTACCGGCTATGCGAAGCGGGTGAGCCCGCGGACGCCGGATCTGTTTCACCAGGCCGGGGGGCTGTGGCTGTTGAGCCTGGCTGTGGCGCGGCGGTTGGTGCTGCGGCTGAGCCACAAGGATCTGTACCCGAACCTGGCGATCTTGCAGGTGGCCCCGACGACGATCTATGCCAAGTCGACAGGGATGAATGTGCCGAGGGGGCTGGCGACGCAGTTGATGTCGTGGCTGCTGCTGCCGGGGGCGATGACGCCGGAAGAGATGTATAGTGAGCTGGCCGGGCAGCAGCCGGCGCAGATCGACCAGCTCGATATGGAGCTGTGGAACAAGGCGCGGGCGTACGCAGGGCAGCGGGGGGTTTGCCTGGACGAGGCGTCAAGCATTTTCGGGGGGCTGAAAAAGGATTACAACACCGGTATGGGGGAGCTGATGTGCCGGTTGTACGATTGCACGGTGTATGATGCGCGGCAGACGCGGGCGCTGGGGCGGATCGCGGTGCGACACGCGTACTGGACGTTCCTCGGAGCAACGACGGCGTGGCACTTGCGGCAGTCGGATACGGACAGCCTGTGGCACACGGGTTTGTGGCCGCGCTTTTTGCTGTTGACGCCACCAGGGCCTCCGGTGTGGGCGCTGCCGAGCGAGACGCGGGTAGAGATCCCGCCGGGGGTGGCGGGTCGGCTGCGCAAGCTGCTGGAGGACCTGCCGGATGGCAAGTATGGCGAGGCCCCGCAGGTGATGGGGATGGGCCTGGGGCAGGGGGTGTTTGACGCGTACGTGCGGTACTGCGAGGCGGCGATGCACACGCTGCTGATCCCACCGACGACGGTGGACCAGCGGCTGTACGGCGTGTACGGTCGGCTGCCAGAACAGGCGCTGAAGGTGGCGATGCTGCTGGCCACTGCAGAGTGGGATGGGAATGGCGCGCCGGTGATCGAGCTGAAGCACTGGGCGTGGGGGCAGCGTTTTGCAGAGTTGTGCCGGGCGAGCGCGCACAGGCTGCCACAGATGATCGGGCAGAATGCGGAGGACTCGGATGAGGCGCGGGTGCTGGCCAAGCTGGCAGAGCATTACCCAGAGTGGGTGAGCGCGCGCGAGGTGTACAAGCCGCTCAAGATCAAGAGCACGATGGCCAGGGGGATCTTGTCGGACCTGGTGGAGGCGGGCCTGGTGCAGGAGCGGCAGCCGACGGCAAAGCGGTACGAGTACCGGCTGAACCGGGATGAGGAAGTGGTGGAAGGTGTCCCCGCATAGAGACAGTAGGGACAGTTTCAAAGTGTCTCTTTTGTCCGGGGACAGAGGACAGATTTTTACTATATTTGTCCCCTACCAGGGACAAAGAGACAGGGACAAATTTAAAAGTGTCTCTGTCCCTTTGTCCCCAGACAGGGTACAGATCCCTTGAAAAGCGTCCTTTGTCTCGAGACAGTGGGGACACATTTAAAAGTGTCTCTTTGTCTCGGGGACAGAGACGGATCATACAGTGCGGAGGTGTGTGATGAAGGTTGTGGCAGTTGTGAACCAGAAGGGCGGGGTGGGCAAGACGACGACAGCGGTCACTCTCGCGCACGGGTTGGCGGTGAAGGGGTGGAAGACGCTGTTGATCGACCTGGACCCGCAGGGGCAGTGTGCGATCAGTTTGGGCCGGGACCGGGAGCCAGGAGTATTTAACGTCCTGGTGGGCGGGCAGACGATCGACGATGTGATCCGCTCGACGGACCGGAGGAACTTGTGGCTGGTCTCGGGGGACAAGCGCACGGCGACGGCGCAGATCGTGCTGCAGGCCGAGGGCTTTGACGTGCAGGTGCTGCTAAAGTTGCTCATCCCCCTGGTAGAGTTTGAGTTTGTGGTGTTTGATACGGCTCCTATCGTGGGGGGACTGCAGGAAGCTGCGGTCTTTGCGAGCGACCTGGTGGTGGTGCCGACGGCTGTGGATTACCTGGCCAGCGAAGGGGTGACGCAGACGATGAAGACGCTGGCCGCGGTCAAGCTCGAGATGGGATGGTCGGGCAGTCTCCTGGGGGTGTTGCCGACGTTCTATGATGAGGTCACGCGTGAGAGCGCGGCGACGTTGGCGGATCTGCAGAGGGCGTACGGGGAACAGATGGTGCTGGACCCGGTGCACCGGGCAACGGTGCTGCGCGAGGCAGGGAGCGAGGGGCGGACGATCTGGGAGCTGGACCCAAATTGCCGGGCGGCGGAAGAGTATGCAAAGCTAGTCTGGAGGTTGTGCGATGGGGCGGCGTAGCATTGTGGCGGAGGAGCCGATTTCGTTCCTGGCAGTGCGTCCCGCTGTATCAGAGCCTGGCGAACCCAGCGGGGATGTGCGCAAGCGGACGCCGCACGAGCAGGGGCGGAAGGCGCGGAGTATGACGTTGACGTTTCCGACTGATGAGTGGCCGGAGGCGGTGCGGGGCCTGGCGGCCCGGTGGGGTGTGCGGCCGGGGGATGTGTTGGTGCTGGCGGTGGCCAGGCTGATGGTAGCCGTGGAGGATGGCGAGGTGGAGGGACCGGACAGGCCGGCGGGGTTTCACGACCGGGCGGGAGATGTGTTTGACCTGCCGTGGGAGCCAGGATAACCGTGATTGCGGAGACACGGAAGGCGGAGAGATGGACGGATGGGAGTGGCTGAGGTGGGGGAGCCTGGCCGCGGGGGGCGCGGTGGGGTTGGGGGTGGGCGCGCGGGCGCTGTACCGGGTTGGGCTGCGGGTGTATGACGATCTGTACGACCGGTGGCGCAACGTACGGCACGACCGGCTGACGTTGGAACGGATCGCGGTGCAGAACGAGCTGCGGGGGATCCGGGAGATCGCGGCGGATGAGCGGGGGCGGTATCCGTTGTTGTATGGTGAGGGCGGGATCTTGCGGGATCCGAACAACTTGAGGGCGTTTACGCTGCGGGCGGTGTTGGAGCGGTGGCCGGCACTGGAGCGGCTGGATGCGATGCAGCGGGCGTTTATTGCGCTGCAGGGGGTGCCGGCGGGGAGTGCGGGGAAGGTGGAGCGCCTGCAGGAGCCGGTGACCTTGCTGCCCTGGCCGAAGCGGGTGACGCTGGAGGAGCTGATCGGGGAGAGCAAGCCGGGGCTGCATTCGGTGGTGCTGGGGGTGTCGGTGGACGAGGCCGGCGGGCAGCGGGTGGTGCGCGGGGATATGACGGAGATGGTGCACGTGCTGGTGAGCGGGGCGTCTGGGTTTGGGAAGAGCACTCTGTTGGAGGCGATGGCTAAGCAGCTCGTCATCGGAGGGGACTGTGATGTGTGCGCGGTGGACTATGGGGTGAATACGTTTGGCGCGCTGCAGGACCACCTGCTGTACCCGATCGCCGATACGCCAGAGCTGGCGGTGTTGCTATTCCGGGAGTTGATCCAGGAGCTGCACCGGCGGCGGGGGCTGTTTGCAGAGTACCCACGGGTGAAAGACCTGGATCAGTACAACGAGACAACGGGAACAGGGCTGCGGCCTGTAGTGTGTTTTGTCGACGAGAGTGCGTCGCTGTTTCAGAGTGGGGGGACAAAGCGACCAGCGACAGAGCTGGCGCAGATGGGGCGCAAGTATGGGTTGGGGCTGGTGTTTGCGGGGACGGATTTCAAGGCGGACACGCTGCCGACGGAGGCGACGGGGAACTGTGGGGCGCGGATCGCGCTGCATTTGAGGCCGTCGCTGTCGCGATCGCTGTTGGATTGCCGGGATGCGGCAGAGCTGCGGGAGCGGGGGCGGGCGTTGGTGGAGCTGCCGGGGGTGCCAGGGTTGGTGGAGATCCAGTGCCCGATTGTGGCCAAGTGGGACGACCTGCCTGCAAAACGAGAGCGGATCGAGATGGAGGAGCATCCGCGGGCTGCAAGCCCGCACTACTTGGGGCGGTTGAGCGCGGAGGAGGTCCGGGGGATGGTGGATGATGGGTCGTCCCCGAGCGCGATCGCGCGGGCGGCGTTTGGATATTCCAACGGAGAGAAGGTGCTACTGGTGCAGGCGTACCTGGGCGAGGTGTGCGACGACGACGGGGACGACGAGTGCGACGACGATGAGGGTTGTGGGGAGGTTTTGTCGTCGTCGTCGCGGTGACCGGGTTTGCGGTGGGGCTCTGGTGGCTTTCTGGAGGGCGTTGGCCGGTTGGTCTAGGGTAGCCGGGTGGGTTGGTCTAGGGTAGCCGGGTGGGTTGGCCTAGGGTGGCCTGGTGGGTTGGCCTAGGGTGGCCTGGTGGCTCAGTCTGGGCAACCTAGGGGCCGTGAGTGTGGTTTTGAGGCTCTGAGGGCTCTGTGGAGCGATTACGCGCGTGTTCGAGCAAGCTCGATGCTACGCAATCAGGAGGTGACTGGTGGGTAACAAGGTTTCGTTGCTGAATGTGCAGATCAAGATCGCGGATCTGACGGCCCGGCTGGTGCGGTATCAGAAAGATGCACGGGAGTGGCCGAGCAGGCACCTGGACCGGCTGGAGGAGGAGCGGGAGGCGCTTGAGGGGATCTTTGAGTTTGTGCGCGAGGCGGATGAGGCTTTGGCCAGCGCGATCGCGTTTGCAGATGGGCTGGAGGCAGGGTGATGATGCTGGCGGCGCTGAATGTGGTGGTGAATGTGATGGTGTTTGTGGTGCTGTCGCGGGCGGAGGCCGCGCCGGAGATGGGGTGGGCGATCGTGCTGCTGGTGGCCGCGCTGAATGTGGTGGGGGTGTCGGATTTGATGGACGTGGTTGATCGCGCGCCGCGGAGGTGAGGATGACAGGCGTGCCGTGGATGCCGGATGGTCGGGTGTGGGTATGGCTTGGCCGATGCCCGGTGTGTGGGGGGGTAATGGGTGAGCCGGATCGGGCGGTAATGGTGTCCCGCGGTGTAGGCGGGATCTCCGCTACGCTTCGAGATCCGGGCCAAGCAGTTTATTCGTGCGTCCATTGCTGGGCGCGTTTGAGATTGGAGGCGAGTGCTGTGGCTAGTGGGGTGCTGGTGAATGGTGGGCTCGAGGGGCCGTATACGTTTCGTGACGCGAGCCAGGTAAAGGTGGCAGAGGGGTGGGAGGCCTGGTTCAACGAGGGCAAGATTAGGCCAGAGTGGCAGGAGGAAACGAGCCAGATCGGGAAGGGCCGGGTGATGGTGGGGTCGGCGCAAAAGATCGCGCTGACGACGGCGAATTGGGACGCGGGGATCTGGCAAAAGGTGAAGGTGGTGCCAGGCCGGTGGTACCGATTCTGGGCGCATCTGTATATGTGGTCGAGCCAGCAGGATGACCCGGACAGCTCGATCGACAACGGCAAGATGCGCGTGATGGTGGGTGTGAACCCGTGGGGGCACTGGCCGCTGCACTATGCGACGATCTGGGGGATGGAGCTGCCGCAGATCTGCTACAACCAGTGGTACAAGGCGGAGGTGTTGTTTGAGGCGTGGGCTGACGAGGTGAGTCTGATCGTGCGGGGGTTCCCGGAATGGGCGGTAAAGCATAACGACCTGTACATCGACGAGTGTGGTTTGGAGGAGGTGTCTGTGGTGATCGATGGGAAGGTGCCGGAGCCCGAGCCGGAACCGGATCCTGAGCCTGGGGAGCCGCCGGTGGTGACTGAGGTGGATTATGCCAAGATCGCCAGTTTGACGGCGGAGGCGACTGCAGAGCTGGTAGTGGAGCGGCAGAAGGCGTTTTTGACGCACGGGTTGCTGGGGTTGGAGCAAGACTAAGGGCGGACCCCGCGGTGCAGGCGGGGTCTCCGCTGCGCTCCGAGGAGAGCGTTTGGTCTATTGACATAAACGGTGGATGTGGTATAATGGGCGAGAACAGATGTTCTACGCTGAATCGGAGGTGGTGATGGTTCGCGTGGTGGTGGGGAAGACAGTGCGGTTTGTGCCGGAGCGGATGGGGAAGGTTTTGATGACGTTGCTGGGGGCGACGAACAAGATCTGTGATCCGCACAAGGTGCAGATCCGCGTGTCGTGCGCGGGCAAGAGTGTCCAGGCGGAGGTGACGCAGAGCCTGGAGGCGGAGGATCTAGAGAGGTAGGATTTTAGGCCGGGGAGTGGCCATAAAATAGGTGTAGGGTGAGGGTCCGAACCCTCACCCTACCAACTCCTGGTTCTGGCCAGGAGGGCGTTACCGTAACAAGGGCGCTGGTTCCCGAATGGGAGCTGGCGCTTTTTGTGTTTCTAGCGAGGGTACGACGCGGTGTCTCCGCGCCGCGTTTGTGCAAGTGGGTGCGCGGCCTGTCCCCCCCAGGCCCGCACCTGCGAATAGGGTTCCTCGGGCACGCGTCGCAGGGCCCGGACTGAGAGGGTATGGGACTAGCTGAGCGGTTGCGCAGGTTATTCGCTCCCAGTGAGGTGAGCGCTGGGCGATCACAAGGGGACGATGGTCCTGTCGTCGATGGGATCAAGGCAGCCGAGGAGCAGGGGGACGAGGATGCGGCGTATGAGCGGGCGGTTTTGGCGTTTATGCGCACGCAGGAGCTGGAGGAGCGCCGGGCGACGCAGGTGATCGGGTTTGAGTCCGGACCGGTGGCGCTGGCGTTTTTGGGGGATCAGCATCTGGGGGACGCAGGGACGGATGTTGAGTGGTGTATGAAGGACGCGCAGCTGGTGCGCGATACGCCGGGGATGTGGGCGGCCATTCTGGGCGATACGGTCAACAATTTTGTGTGGCCTTCGCTCCTACCGGTGCGGTTGATCGCAGAGGCACCCATACCTGACGAGTGGGCACTAGCACGGCGGTTTTTGCGGGTTCTGGGTCCCAAGCTGGTGCTGAGTGTGGGGGGCAATCACGAGGGGTGGACGAAGCGGCTGGCGGGGATCGATTACTGGCGTGAGGTAGTGGCCAGTGTCCGGCCGGAGTGCATCTATGACGCGGACGACGCGCGGCTGGATGTGCGTGTGGGTTCGCGGTCGTGGCGGATGCGGGTGCGGCACAAGTGGCGGGGGAGCAGCATTTACAATCCGAGCCACGGGATCGAGCGGGCGTTCAAGTGGGACCAGGACTTTGAGATCGGAGTGGGCGGGCACACGCACGCGAGCGGGGTGGTGAGGTCGTTCAACGCGGCCGGGAGCACGGGTTGGGCGGCGATGGTGGGGAGCTATAAGCGGGTAGATGAGTTTGCCCGGAGGGGCGGCTTTGCTAAAGCGAATGGCAGCGCGGCGGTGGCGTTGTTGTTTGATGAGGTGAGTGGGCGCGCGGTTGGGTTTGACGATCTGGGGTTGTGCGCGCGAGTGTTGACCGCAATGCGGTCCGAGGAGGGGTGAGATGGCGTTGGGGCGGTTGGTGAAGAGTCGGAAGTTTCTGCTGGCGGTGCTGGATGTGGTCCTGCAAGTGATCTTGTTTTTTGGGACAAAGTATGCTGCACCGGTTGTGTTTGAGGACATCCAGTTCTTGATCC
>Ga0180434_10009178_pt1 | contig 10793 bp, 7 predicted proteins | sample SS_ome_7_FD_132453 | JGI IMG/M metagenome (GOLD analysis project Ga0180434, IMG submission 132453) | Hypersaline lake sediment archaeal communities from the Salton Sea, California, USA - SS_1_D_2 metaG | ecosystem: Environmental > Aquatic > Non-marine Saline and Alkaline > Hypersaline > Sediment... | reverse complement strand
TTAAGCCCCTGCAGGGCTTCGGCGTTATCGTCCTCCAGAAGGTAGGGGCAGTCCTCCAGGCGCTTATTTCCCTCAATGAGCTCGGCGGCGAAGGCCATGCAGCTCTGCACTCCACAATCGCCGCAGTTGGTGCGGGGGAGTAATTTGAGGATGTCCAGCACCTTGGGGGGGGTCCTCTTGGTGTCATCGGGAGTGATCTCGTCCCTTCGCTCCCATATGCCGTTGATCCTGTCCACGGCCTTTTCCACTAGCTCCAGCGCTTGGTCGCGGTCGAGGATGAGGCTAACCGCAAGTTCGTTGGGGCGCAGGGCGTACTTCCTCTCGTCATCCTTCCATACGATGAATTGCTTATCCCCGCTGTAGAAAGCTCGGTCCAGGATAGCATTGAGATAGGGCATGACCTCGCTGACATCGTTGGGTATATGGGCCTTGGCGGCCCAGAAGGAGGCTCCCGGAAAACAGGCCGGGTCGCAGAGCTCGATCTCATACTCCTCGATCAAGGCCTCATCCCTCATGATGACCACCTTCCTCTATTGATCTCCCGAAGTGTTTGTTGGCAAACCCAAACGCTTGTTCGGAGTCCATCCCCAGATATGACCAGAGGGGCACGTTGAGCTTTTCCTCGGTGGCTTGCGACAGCTTACCATCTCTCGCCAGCTCTTCTCCAGCGTTACGCAGTTGATCGTTAAAAGGCCCCAAGTCCCCCTGCACCTCATCCCACCCCAACATCTCGCCGGCCTCCACCAGTATCTTACCCACCATCTCGATAACCGCATTGCCGTCATCGTCCACCGTGCGCGTGAAGGATTCATTCAAGCTGTCCACCAGAAAGGCGAAAACATCGTCGCCCCATAGCAGGGCGTTGGCCACCAGGACCACTTTTATATTAAAACCGGGGTATCTCATGGGGTGGGCAAGCTTTCCATCTACTTTCATGAAGAAGGGGAGGATGGACGGGATACCGAGGCGCAGCCACAGGTTCTTCATGGCTACGCTCATGCCGAAGTAGTGCAGGGGGGTAGCAAGGATGATGATATCGGCGTCCGCCATCTTCATGGCCACTGTGATCAAGTCGTCTTCCTGGACGCAGACACCGGGGGTCTTGAACCAGCAGGAATAGCATCCCCTGCAGGGTGAGATATCGTACTCGCAGGTATATATCGTATCTACCTCCGCCCCGGCGTTGCTTGCGCCTTGCAGCAGAGGGATGAGGATCCTGTCCGTGTTGCTCTTGCGCATGCGAGGGCTGCAGTTGAAGGCCACTATCTTCACATCGATCACCCCTTACGTTCAATCCACTACGGACTAGTAAAGCATCTAGATCGATGCCGGCAAGCTCTATTTTAACTTCTCGTACTTATCCTGAAACCACTATATACCATAGAAAGATGGGGTCAGGCCCCCGCATCCCTCATCTTTTATCAATGTTTTATGATTGCATCGCGTAAGCGACAGCGACGTCTTCGGCGCGACGGTGCCTGCGCCTCCACATTTCCGAATGTGGGGGCCTGGCACGCATCATCTGTAGAATGCGGGGGCCTGGCCCCATCTATTGGGGGACTTGACTATATAATGTATATATCGGTTGGGTTGGTGCGTTTTGTATTGCATAGGGTACTAAAGGAGCGTCGTCATGTTTAAAATCCTCAGGTCGGGAAAGAAGAGAGCTTTCATTTTACTGATTTGTTTATTTGCTTTGCTCACTTTAATACTCCTCACCGTTCTGCCTGCTGCCGTGGCTGAGCCTTCTGAAGGAGTGTCAATAAGTACTACTACAGTGAATGAGTCCGATGGCGGCAACTTCGAAGAACTCGGTCTGGCTCACCCTTATTATTCCCCTGATGTTGCGGCGATGTATAACCCGGAGGCGGCCGACAATGATGCCCGGATCAAGGCGGTGATACCGCCTGAACTGCTCCCCGACTCATTGGGACCTGATCAAGGAGGCCAGCAGCAGGGCGGCATAGCGGGTGGAGACCTCTCGGGCATCGGTGGGGAATCGGGTGCCGCCGGTACTGGCGGAGATGTGAGCGCCGCCGGGGCGGGAGGTTGGACGCCGCTGGCCAGGCCGTACACCCCGTCGCCAGACCCTAACATCTCGTACTGGCCGAGCTCCTTTAGCCAGGCCATGGACAACAGCGGCAGGTTGCATATCGACTACGAGAGACTGGTTTTAACGGATATATCTCAGCCTCCAGACCTTGCGGGTTTCAGGATCCAGAACCTGGCCAACCAATACCACGATATGTTTTTAGAGGGTACGTGGGTCGGCCCGACCAACCTCACTAACGTCTCCGGCCTCGGGGACTCGAGCAGAATATTCATGGATAGCGATGCCAGCGGTTATCTCCACATCGTCTACAGCACCTGGACCTGGGGGCGCGATCCCACCAGGCCCGCAGGTGACCCCAATGCCTACCAGCATGAGAACGAGAACCTGTGGTACCGGTACCGGACACCTGGGGGGACCTGGAGCGCCCCCCGGCAACTCACCAATTTCGCGGGAAGCTGGGGCTTGCTGGGCAGCGAGTTCATGATGAAGAACAGCCGCCTTTTCGGCACCTTCGTGACCGTCCGTAACAATGAGACTCTGCCCGCCTCCTACCGGGCCCAGGTGGGTTATCTCGAGGGTTCCATGGATACCTGGGAGCCTATGACGCAGTTGAGCGCATGGAGTTTCAACTTAAACCCGGGACAGCAGATCCCGGTCATGTGGCCGAGTATAGACGTATCCTGGTTGGGCGAGGAGATAGGTGTTATATATGGCGTACAGACCCAGGCTGGAGTCGCCACCGACCTGAGGAGCGATATCTACGCGGCGGTTCGCGACATAAACGGCATCTGGTCGGGACCCCAGAACATAACCTCCGCTGCCGCCAACCAGTTCTGGATGCCGATCTTCATGTTCTACAAGAGAAACGCGAACAGGGCGGCCGTTTTCAGCTATCAATACGTGAACTTCATGGATGCGACCCACCCACCCTGCAATAACTTCCAGCTTATCTACCATGACAGCGGGGGATGGGAGGCGCCGCTCAACGTCACCAGGGTGGCCAACGGGCAGGACGGCCAACTCCTGGATATCGAGTTAGACCCCTTTCAGAACCTGCATTTCACCCAGAGCGTCACCAATAATGCCTGGACCGGCGCGACTTGGGCGCAGCAGGGCGCCTCTCTGGAGTATACCCGGGAGGTAGCCGGCGGGCTATCAGGCGTCGTCACCCTCCTGGGCTATGTGTTCCAGAGATATCCGGTCGACGACAGGTTGATCGTCGACAGGGACGGTAACGTCCGCATCCTTTTCGCCACAGCCATGTATGACGGTGTGAACATATGGGACTGGAACGTGAATTATATCGACAACGCGCCCGGGGGAGACCCGCTGGTGTTCAATGCCGTCGAACAGATCAGGCCCAACACCAATTACACGATATACGGACTCAGTATGAGCAACTATCCGGACGGAGACGCCCTGGCCTCCTGGTTCGAGAAGGGCTTCACCGCCGGCACGCCCACCTGGGGGCGTATGTTCTCGCGCTACCGGGATGGGACCACCTGGCAGGGGACGGTGCCCGTCTCCGTGGTGCCGGGGAGTACCGATGTACTCCACGCAATACCGGCGGGCTGGCCCAGCTTCGAGTATGTGGACATCGCGGATACCGGAGAGCAGCAGTGCGTCTTCGAGACCGCCAAGTACAACCCGGGCCCCGGAGTGTATTACGATTTCAGAAAGTACTTCACCGAGACCATAAACGGGGTGTGGACCACGCCGGAGCTCATCTCCTCCGCGAATATAAGCGGGGAGGGCCCTTGCCTCTACATCGATGGTGGCCAGCGTTATTACGTCCTCTATAACACCACCGACGCCGCCACTGGAAAAGACGTGTTGTACGCCACCCAGCAGAGGCTGCCCACGCCCCCCGCCAGCACCTATTTCTTCGCGGAGGGCACTACCCGCCCCGGTTTCGATGAGTGGATATGCATCCAGAACTCGGGCGACCAGAACGCCAACGTGACCATAACCTATATGCTGGAGACGGGCACCAATATCGACAACACCATGGTGGTCCCCGCCCACAGCCGCTCCACGGTCAACGTCAACGCCGCCGTGGGACCGGACCACGACGTCTCCGCCCGGGTGACCGCCGACCGGCTCATAGTGGCCGAGCGGCCTTTGTATTTCAACTACTACGGCTGGACGGGAGGGCACTGCACCATCGGCGCTCAGGAGACCAGCAGGCTCTGGTATTTCGCCGAGGGCACCACCCGCAGCGGGTTCGAGGAGTACCTGACCATACAGAATCCCTCCGACAGGGATGCCCGCGTGGATATCACCTATGTCCTGGGTAACGGAACCACCGTGCCGGGGGTGGCCTATGTCGGTGCCCGGAGCAGGGCCACGGTCAACGTCAACGCGGCCGTGGGTCCGGAACAGGACGTGTCCATGGTGGTGGAATGCGAAAACGTGGCCATCGTGGCCGAGCGCCCCATGTACTTCAATTATCACGGCCTTACCGGAGGCCACTGCGTGATGGGGAGCAACTCCCTGGATACCCAGTGGTATTTCGCCGAGGGGACCACCAGGAGCGGTTTCGATACCTATATCTGCCTGCAGAATCCCTATAACGTCGACGCCGTGGCCAGCTTGACCTTCATCCTGGGCGACGGCTCCACTGTAGTCCAGCCCATGCTCGTCCCCGCCACCAGCCGGCAGACCCTGAGGGTCAACGACGCCATCGGTCCCGACCAGGACGTCTCCACAGTGGTGGAGTCCGACAGCTTGCTCCTGGCCGAGCGCCCCATGTATTTCCTCTATAGCGGTGGCTGGCCGGGCGGGCACGTGGCCACCGGCGCCAGGAATCCCGAGAACTCCTGGTTCTTCGCCGAGGGGACCACCAGGGCGGGATTCGTGGAGTGGCTGTCCCTGCAGAACCCCGGCGATATAGACGCCACCGCCACCCTGTCCTTCATGCTCGAGGACGGGACGGTGCAGGATAACGACGTGGCGGTGCCGGCGCATACCAGGGTCACCGTGGCCGTTCCCAACTTCATAGGCCCGGACAGGGATGTCTCGGTGGCCATCGGGTGCGACCAGGCCATCGTGGCCGAGCGCCCCATGTATTTCATCTATCAATACGTCTGGCCCGGCGGCCACGTCGTGGTCGGCCTATAGGGGGGTTTGATATGCCTGAGGAAAGCGCCCTTGGAAGCCAGTCCCTTTTCTCTGACCAGGGAGGCATCAAGCACTTCGGAGACGGAGTGCACATACTGCAGCTTTTTGCGAATATATGCTTCATCGAGACGGCTGAAGGGGTGGTCGTATTCGATACGGGACTTCCCTTTGACGGCTCCCGTATCGTGGAGGAGATAAGGGCGGTCACAGATAAGCCGGTGCGCTATATCATCTATGGGCACGGCCATGCCGACCATGCCTTCGGCACTTGGGCCATCCTCGATGACGCGCAGGAACGGGGCCATCCCAAGCCTACCATCATCGCCCACGATAACCTTCCCAGGAGGTTCGACCGTTACCAGCTGACTCTGTCCTACCAGGAGCATATCAACCGCATCCAGTTCGCCATACCCGAGAACATCCCCGCCTTCGTCATGGATTACATCTATCCGGACCAGACCTTCTCAGGTGAGATGGTCCTGCGTCTCGGGGATACCACCTTCGAGCTCAGATATGCCAGGGGCGAGACCGACGATACCATCTGGATGTGGATACCCGAGCGCAAGACCGCCTGTGTCACCGACCTGTGGGTGTGGTCCTGCCCCAATATCGGCAACCCCTTCAAGGTACAGCGCTACACTCGCGAATGGGCGGAAGCCCTGGAGGCCATCGCCGAAAAGGGTCCGGAGCTGTTGCTGCCCGGCCACGGCCCCGCTATCGGCGGTGCCGAGAAGATCGAGGACGCCTGCCTGACTGTGGCCCGGGCTCTACGATTCCTCCACGACCAGGTAGTGGACATGCTCAACCAGGGTATGTGGCAGGAGGAGATACTGCACTCCTTCCAGTGGCCGGATGAGTTCGCCAACAGCCCCTACCTTGCCCCCATCTACGGCCACCCTTACTTCATCGTCCAGGCCCTGCTGCGTCATTACCATGGATGGTATGACGGCAATCCCTCCCAACTTTTCCCCTCCGAGAGCGGGAAGATAGCCCGCGAGGTCCTGAACCTGGTGGGGGGCATCGAGAAGGTCATCGAGCGCGCCCGCGTCCTGGCCGTGGAGGGCTTTAACCAGCTGGCCCTGCACGTGGTGGACTTCGCCATCAACGGGGAGGTCAAGCCGCCCCGGGAAGCCCTGGAACTCAAGATCCAGCTGCTGGAGAGCCTGGCCGGCAAGGAGAAGAGCTTTATCGCCCGCAATATATTCCTGGGCGGAGTGAGGCAGGTTCAGAAGCAGCTGGGCGAGGAATAATGCGAGCTAATATAATAGACAGACCATGCTGGTTTTTACGGTTGGGCTTGCGGCTTTCGCGGTCACCTTCGTCTTCTCCATGATGGGGGCCGGCGGTTCCCAGATTCTCGTGCCGCTGCTCTTCTGGCTGGGCCTGGACTTCAAGACCGGCGCCATTCCCCTGGCTCTGTTGGCCAGCGCCATAACCCTCTTCTCCGCTGGGGCCCATTACTACCGCCGCGACCTGGTGGAGATGAGGGCCGCGAAGCCCTTCGCTATCGCAGTGCTTCTCGGGAGCCCTTTCGGGGCGTTGCTGGCTAGGCCGACCTCCTCCACCACGTTGATGATCGTTTTTGCCCTTCTGAACATCGGGGTAGGTCTTCTGGTTCTCAGGGGACGCAGCATGACCGAGGGGGATATGTCCAAGCGGCGGGAGCTGGCCATCTGCCTGCTGGTCGGATTCGGTGTGGGCTTTATGATCGGCTTCGTGGCCCGCGATGGAGGCCCCTTCACCATGGCCATCCTGGTTCTCATGGGCTGCGAGGCGAAGAAGGCCGCCGGTACGGCGCCGGTCATCGTGGCTGCGGGATGCCTTGTGGCTTTCATCATTCACGCCTTCGATATGACCGTGGGTTGGGCGCTTATCTTATCGGTCGCCGTCGCCAGCCTGATAGGGTCTCAGATAGGGGCGCGTTTCATGAGCGCGCGCCTGGAGTCCCAGACCATAAGGAGGCTCTTCGCCGCGGTGATGTTCGCGGTGGGAGTGGTCATCCTCATCCAGGCCCTTTAATCCTCGTCTAGGGATGTTTGGCGTAAAACGCCTTCTCTTCCCCTCTTTTCTTTCGGGCCTTGGCATCCAGGATATAGTCGAAGGGGGTGCCGGTGCGCAGGTTGGTCCAGTCCTGGATCTCGAGGCCCTCTTCCCTCCAGGTGATCAGGTGATCGAAGGGGGTGGAGGGTGCCTGGCAGGGATTGGGGTGGTCGTAGTAATCATCGGGATGGGCCTTCATGTCCTCCTGCCAGGCCATCCCGATCTCCTCCACGCTGGCCAGGTGCTTGGCGGGATTGCCCGCCACCACGGTACCGTCGGGAACGTCTTCGTTCACCACCGAGCTGGCGAGCACACCGCAGTGCTTGCCTATCTTCACCCCGGACATGACCACGGAGTTGGTCGCGACCACCGAGTTATATCCGATGCGTGTCTCCCTCACCCGCATGGGCAGGTCGGCCACGGCGTTGGGCCCAGCGTCGTGGGCGTAGATGATGCAGCCGTAACCCAGCGCCACGTAATCCTCCAGAACCACCGCCTGAGGGGATGTGATCTCTATATAGACGCCGAGGTCCACGAAGACGTTTTTACCTACCTGGACCCCGCGTTTGCGCAGGAACTTCAGCCGGCTGTCCATATCCGGATGCCACATGGAGAGGAGGATAAGCAGGCGGTAATCGAGGAAAGCCAGAAGATCCAGGACGGTGTTGGTCATCTTTCCCGCCAGCAGGTTGCGCCCGTAAAACCAGTATCCCTTGGCGTAATTAAAGTACTCCTTGAGATCCACAGCTGAACACCCCTTTCACGATGGTAATGTAGAAAAAACCCCGTTAATTCTTAATATTCCCAACTTCAATAACACCACACCACAAGAAAATGCAACATCTCGGTGTCAGACACCCAAACGGTGCAAAATGCAACATCTCGGTGTCAGACACCAAAAGGAGAATTCACAAAGTGGTATTACTCTTCCAGGCCGACGACCCCGTACATCTGGTCAGGCGAGAGTTGATCAGGGAACCGTTCGCGCAGTTTCAATCGCGCGTCGTAACAAATATGGCAGGCGTCCACATATGCATCGTCATGTTCGAGATCATAGCGTCTCACCAACTCCGCCGGGCCGCCGGCCAGTATAGGCCCAGCCACGGGATGGGTATCCGGATCATAATCCTTGCATATCTCAACCAGCCTCTGGCTGAAAACGTTCCCTATGGTTATCCCCTGGCATATATGCACGTAACCCAGGGGATCGATGTGCAGCCTGCCCGGCTCACGGAGGTCCTCGTACGGGCACTCAATGAATGTGGTCCAGTCCGTACGGGGGACGCCCTCTACCAGTTTTTCCGCAGCCCTGCCCCGGTGCATGACCGTGGATTCCCCGATGGGAAGCTGGCCGACCACACTGCATCCCTCCGGCTCATCGCTCTCGAGGATGGTGAGCAGCCCTGTCCCCAATGCTAGTTCCTCGGCGGCAGAGGAGGCCAACTTCGCCTGCTGCGATATCCGTTCGTCAGCATGAAAGAGGTCGGTGCTGATGGAGAGGTCCTTGACCTTGCCGGAGAGCGGCTTGAGCCACAGGATAGCGTCCTCGAGGGCCGTGGCCCAATAGGCGTTGGTCACCAATCCGGCGCTGAAGCCTGACTTGACGGCCTCCTCTACGCCATAGACCAATATCGGATAATAGAGGAAGGGCTCTCCTCCCTCGAAGTAAAAGGACGTCACGGTCCCTACCTCTATCGCCTGCCCTATGATATCCCGGATGTTCTCCATGGTCATGGTCCCCGGATTCCAGGGACTGCCCCAGGTGAAGCAATGATCGCATTCGTAGTTACATTCGTAGGTCAAGAGCAGATGTACCCCTGTCAGCTTCATGTGCCTCTACTCCCATGTCGCTTTCGCGGTTGCGCGCTTTTTATTCGAGCCATTCCCTTATTCTACTGACAAATGCACCATATCGGTGTCTGACACCCAAATGGTGCGTTCAGGCGGCGGCGGGCTCCGGCCGCTTGTCGATGGGGCCCCATCTACGGTTGATCTCGAGGGCGATAAGGTAGAAGATGATCGGCGCCGCCACCCATATCAGGATGGGCAGGAGAGTGAAGTCCGAGTCCCCGACCTTGAACAGGGAGGGATTGTACCAGCGGTGTACGTACTCCCACATCCTGCCCCCGATGGATATGAACTCCACCACCGTCTCCTGCACCACACCCCAGGCCACCATCACTCCCAGCTCCGCCCAGCGAAACCGGGTCATGACCGGAGGTTTGTTTATCAGGTAGACCAACCCGACTCCGATCATGAACAGCCCTCCATCCCAGAAGCAATGAAGGATATGGAGGAATATCGAGGGATAAGGGGGCTGAGTATTAAACATGTAAATGGGCACGGAAGCAAACTTGGGCCCGATGAAATAGAAACTTATCTCCCAGGTGGCGCCGATGAGGACCCCGAGCCAGAACATGTACCATACGGCGGCGGGGAATCGCCTGCTGTAGTGTATGTAAGAGAAGAAAGCCAGGATGGAGAGGGCGATGATGATGTCTAATATATAGAAAGCATCACTCACGCTTGTAAACCCCCTCGAGATTTTCTCAATTGTACATCATCCCCGAATATTCCATTATTTTCACAGTTGAGGTATCATATCGGAGTGAAATTATAAAATAGCAAATGACCATAAAGGAAGGAAGGTCCAATGTTCGACGGTATGTTTCACATCCGGAAGCCGGAAAACGAGACTGTATTACACTATGCACCAGGCAGTAGGGAACGAGCGGAGTTGAAGGCCACGCTCCAGGAGATGCTCGACAATCCCGTCGAGGTGCCCTGTATCATCGGCGGTAATGAGGTCACCACCGGTGACCTGGTGGAGATAAGATCGCCTCACAATCATGAACAGGTCCTGGGCAGCTACCACCGCGCCGGGCCTAAGGAGGCAGAGCTGGCTATCGACGCTGCTAACGAGGCCAAGATCGAATGGAGCAAGATACAATGGTCCTCACGGGCAACGGTGCTGCTCAAAGCCGCGGAGCTTCTCTCCGGCAAGTACCGGGCAACCCTCAACGCCGCCACCATGCTGTGCATGAGCAAGACCTGCCACCAGGCGGAGATAGATTCCGCCTGTGAGCTCATCGACTTCTGGCGCTTCAACCCCTATTTCATGACCGAGATCTACGACGACCAGCCCATATCCACCCACGGCGTACTCAATTACATGGAACACCGCCCGCTGGAGGGATTCGTGTTCGCCATCACTCCCTTCAACTTCACCTCCATCGCGGGCAACCTTCCCACCTCGCCTGCGCTGATGGGCAACGCCGTGATCTGGAAGCCCTCGTCCAACGCGGTGCTTCCCGCCTATTACATCATGAAGATATTGCAGGAGGCCGGCATGCCCGACGGCGTGATCAACATGGTCCCCGGGCCGGGACCTGTGGTGGCCCCACCTGTCCTCAACCACCTGGACCTGGGCGGCGTGCATTTCACCGGCTCCACCTACGTGTTCTCCACCATCTGGCTGACCATCGGTTCGGATATCCGCAAGTACTACTCCTACCCGCGCATAGTGGGGGAGACGGGAGGCAAGGACTTCATCTTCGGCCACAGCTCGGCGGATATCGAC
>Ga0180434_10009176_pt1 | contig 10795 bp, 8 predicted proteins | sample SS_ome_7_FD_132453 | JGI IMG/M metagenome (GOLD analysis project Ga0180434, IMG submission 132453) | Hypersaline lake sediment archaeal communities from the Salton Sea, California, USA - SS_1_D_2 metaG | ecosystem: Environmental > Aquatic > Non-marine Saline and Alkaline > Hypersaline > Sediment... | reverse complement strand
GTTCTCGAACTTTCGCCCAAGCCGGGGTCCGAGGGCGACCACACCCGCGTTCTTCTCTGGGTCGACAAGGAAGAGTTCTTCTTCCTCCGATTCGAGGGGTACGATGACACGCAGACGTTGGCGAAGGAGATCGTGGTGGCCGGGCTTCAGACGTTCGAAGGCCGGCGCGTTCCGGCCGAGATCATCGGCTGGGATCACGTCGCAGGGGACGTCTCGACGATCACCCTGTCGGGGATGAGGCGACCAGAGGAACCCCTCCCGCCGACGGTCTTCGCGCCGGAAAACCTCGCGGTGTTCGCTCCCTCTGAGTACGGGTTCTGATAGACACAGCTGCGGCTCCCGCGAAACAAGATAAGGGCACGCGAAGCGGAACTCGGTGCACTCCGTCGCGCACCGAGAACGCGCACGCCCAACGGAAGGATCGGAGCGATCCTCCTCGGCCGAGGAGAGCCGTCTTAGTATGGCCCTTTGCGAGAATTTCCTCCTGGCGACACCCCGTGGATCGGTCCGGGTCTCGTGATCCCGGCTGGGACTGACTCGACAGAATGAGCCCTCCGCGCTAGGGTTATTGTCGAAGGAAGGGACGGGGATGAACGAATTCGCGGGATGGCATCCGATTCTTCAGGCGCTTCTCGCGACGTGTTTCACGTGGGGGCTTACTGCCAGCGGAGCCGCGGTGGTCTTCGCCTTCCGGACAATCGACCGCCGCGTGCTCGACGGGATGCTCGGCTTCGCCGCCGGCGTGATGATCGCGGCCAGCTATTGGTCGCTCCTCGCTCCGGCGATCGCGATGGCGGAGGGTGGACCGATCCCCGCGTGGCTCCCGGCTGCTACAGGGTTCCTCCTCGGCGGTGCCTTCCTATGGACTGTCGATCGGATCCTGCCGCACCTCCACCTTGGCTTTCCGCGCGAGGAGGCGGAGGGCATCTCGACAAATTGGCAGCGAAGCGTCCTTCTCGTCCTCGCAATTACGCTCCACAACTTCCCCGAGGGGCTGGCCGTTGGTGTGGCGTTCGGCGCTCTCGCCGCGGGGATCCCGTCGGCGTCGCTCGCCGGAGCGATCGCGCTGGCATTGGGAATCGGGATCCAGAACTTCCCCGAAGGGACCGCCGTCTCCGTCCCGCTTCGGCGGGAGGGACTGAGCCGCGCGAAGAGCTTCTGGTATGGCCAACTCTCCGGCGTGGTCGAGCCGATCGCCGGTGTATTGGGGGCCGCGGCCGTGGTCCTTGTCCGCCCGCTGCTGCCCTATGCGCTCGCGTTCGCCGCCGGGGCGATGATCTTCGTCGTCGTTGAGGAGCTGATCCCCGAGGCACAGTTGGAGAAGAACACCCATATCGCCACCGTCGGGACGATGATCGGCTTCGTGGTGATGATGACGCTCGATGTCGCCCTCGGTTGACGAGGGACCGCCACCACGCCACGGGATGCACTCGTCACCCTCTGCACGAGCCGGTCCTTCTAGCCGATTCGGACTGCGACAATTCCGGGACGGGGGAAGGCCGTGCACCTCCCCGCAGGAACAAAGGACTCTCGCTCGCTGGGGGAAGCTTCGGTTTCTCATCCCTTGGGGTTCCTGGTAGATCGCAGTTCGGGCCAATCCTGGAGGAACTCATCGCCCAGTGGGACCGGACGGCCGGTCTTCTCGTCGAGGAAGACAACCGTAACCTCGGCCTCGACGCAGACTTCGTCTGACGACGCAAACCGTCCTTCCTGCATGAGGACGACTTTCCGGCGGCCGCCACCCGATAGCTGGGTGGTGATGGTCAGGGCGTCCCCGGCGCTCGCCGGGCGACGATACGAAATCGAGAGTCGAACGACGACGGGGAAGACCCCGTGCTTCTCTAAGAAGGAGGGATCCAGTCCGCGCTCCTCCAGATACGCCCACCGCCCCTCCTCCAGGAATTCGAGGTAGCGGGCGTTGTTCACACGCCCGAAGCGGTCTTCCTGATACCCGCGAACCTTGATCCGTGTTGTCGTCATGCTTCGCAGCCTCCTTCGCTGCATCCTGCCATGAAGTGCGGGAGGGATCAACCAGCCGGCTCCCGGAAAACGCGTTGGGGCACGCAAAGGCCTGTCGTTTCACGATCCCGCGTTCGGTGCATCCCTGGACATCGCGTGCCGCATCCCCTTGTCTTTTTCACCGCTGCGGGCGCTCTCCGACCGCCGAGACGGGACGTGAAGTTGTACAATGGCGCCGACGGACAAAGTACGAAGGACCGTGTCGTGTCGACAAGAGGACGGAGGATGGCCCCGTTTCAGCGAAGATGGCTCGGCGGAAGGCGTACCTCGAGTGATTCGTAGTAAGGAGAACCCATGATCTCCGGAGAGGACCCCGTGAGGCTGGGGATCATCGGCTGCGGGCTGGCTGCCAATAGGCTGCATTGGCCGGCACTGCAGAAGCTGGTTCACCGGTTCGTGATCACGGCGGTGTGCAATCACACCCCGGCAAAGGCGGTGCGATTCGCGGAGACAATCGGAACGTTCTACGGAAGGGACGTCCCCTATGTCCTCGATTACCGGGAGCTCCTGACGAGGCCGGAGGTGGATGCGGTGTCTGTCGTGCTTCCGGTGGAACGGAACACGGAAGTCTGTCGGGAGGCCGCCGAAGCGGGGAAACACGTGCTTGTTGAAAAACCGATCGCCGAGGATCTGGACGGCGCCGCTTGCCTTCTCGCGCTGGAGAAAAAGTACCCCGCGTTGGTCATGATGGTCGCGGAGAACTTCCGATACCGGCCGGTCTTTTCGGCCCTTGTTGACGTTCTGCTGTCGGGACGGATCGGTGTCCCGTACCACGTGGAATGGAGATCCTGGCAGCGGCTCGTTCCGGAAACGAGCGAGTACGCGCGCACGGACTGGAGGGTCCACCACCGATACGAGGGGGGCTTCGTCACGGACGCCGGGGTGCACAACGTCGCTGCGCTGAGGGACATGTTCGGGGAACTTGAGTGCATTGGTGCGGCAACGGCTTGCGTCAATCCCGTCATCGGGCGTCTGGATACACTCGTTTACCTGTTCCGGACGGAAGGGTGCGAGGGGATTCCCCCGATGTCCGGGGTCCTGAATCTGGGGTTCAGTGTCCACGGGATCACCGACTCGGGAATTCAGGTTCTCGGCTCCCGCGGGACTGCCGTTGTGGACAGAACGGCCCTGACGGTCTACGGAGGGGCATCCGGCGATGTGGTATTGGAGCAAAATTACCCGGATGATGGTGGCTACTACGAAGAATACTTAGATTTCTATGAGGCGATCGTCAAGGGGAAGACCCCGATCAGCACCTTCACAAAAGCGTACGGTGACCTGCGAACCATCCTTGAGGCTGTCACACCAAGCGACATCGCCAGAAACCGTTGACGTCCCCACCCTTCGGCTGTAGACTACCCTTATCATGTTGCGTGGGAAGGTGTTGCCGCCGAGCCGAAAGGATGCCGGTTCCGACCACCTGACTACGACGACGTGCAGCGGGCCCGTGTAGCCGACCGGCGTGTTGGTTGCTACATGAGGTCCGAGACGACGACTGCAGGATTTCTGCGGTCGTTTTCATTTTGAAGGAGGTGAAGAATGGCGGACCGGGGCGGAAGAGTCCTCGTGACCGGTGCAGTCGGTCAGATTGGGTCGGAGCTGACGATGGCCCTTCGGAAAAAATACGATGAGAAAGACGTCGTTGCGCTAGGACACATCACGGAGCCGTCGCAGACGCTGCGAGAGAGTGGGCCGTATACGACGTGTGACATCCGAAACGCTTCCGAACTCGCCCGGATCGTCGATCGCTACGAGATCGAGACGATCTATCACATGGCCGCCATCTCTTCGGCTGCCGGCGAGGAGAATCCGCAGCTTGCGTGGGACGTCAACGTGAATGGGTTGTTCAACATTCTGGAGATCGCACGAGAGAGGCGGTTGTCCCAAGTGTTCGTTCCGAGCTCGTTGTCCGTTTTCGGTCCTCATGTTTCGCGCGGGCTCGCTCCTCAGGATGCCGCCCTCCAACCGGTGACAATGGACGGAGTCACCAAGGCGATTGGGGAAGCCGTCGGTAGATACTACCGCTATCGATTCGGACTCGACGTTCGGGGGCTTCGGTATCCCGAAGTGATCTCCCACCAAACGGCGTCCAACGGGCGAATGACGGACTATGCGGTTGAGATCTTTTATGCAGCGGATGCGTGCGGGCATTATCAGTGCTTTGTCCGAGAGGACACTGTGTTGCCGATGATGTACATGCCCGACTGCATTCAAGCGACGATCCATCTGATGGAGGCTCCAGCGGAGAGTTTGTCCTGTCCGACGGGCTACAACGTCGGGGGGATGAGTTTCTCGGCCGGAGAACTGGCGGACGCAATCCGGCAGGTTCTCCCTGGATTTGTGTGTTCGTTCGTACCGGACGAGCGGCAGTCGATCGCGGATCGCTGCCCCCAGCACCTCGATGATCGGGCGGCAAGACGGGATTGGAACTGGAAACCGGACTACGATCTCGACGCGATGGTCATTGACATGGTCTGGCGCCTGTGGGGAGGCGCCGAGGAATGGAACGCAGCCGGGTGCGGGCTCTGTCCGGAGGCCGCTTCGCGCAGCGGAATCACCGGGAACGCCGCGTGACGGACCGGAGAGCGCGATGCCTGAGGATGGCATGCGGTATGCCGTGGGATTTCCCCCCAACTCTTTGGCAGGTCTTCCCGCGTACGCCCTACCTAAGCCGGGCTGCGCAGGATATCGTGGTGGTGCCCGTTCACTCCGTTACGATGAGTGTTTACGTCTCCACGATCCCTTTTCAGCACGAACACGATACGGAGGCTGGATCGAAAACGACGTCGTTCATCTTCTTGTACCGGCGGCGTTTTCCATCAGTCTCTCACATTCCGTCTTCGCGACTTCCAGCGAAGCCTTCCTCCAAGATGTCCTCCAGCCCCTGGAGCGAGAGAGGTCCTGCCTGGAGGCGCTGGATCGCATCGACCGTGGCACGGAGCGCGGCGAGCGTCGTCACATAGGGTATATGTCTCTCGAGGCAACATCGCCGGATCCGTCGGCCGGCGGTGGGGGAGCTTGAGAGGTCCCGCACCTCCGTCGCATGAGGGGGGTGAGGGCGAGCCCCATCGTCCTGTGAAGGGGAGGGGGTGTTGATGACCAGGTCAATGTCGCCCTCGGAGATGACGTCAACGACATCGGGATGCCCCTTTCCTACCTTCCGGACCTCCTTGCACGGAACCCCGATACGGGTCAGGTCGCGCGCCGTTCCTTCGGTCGCCAGTACGTGGAACCCACGAGAATGAAGCCGGGCGATCAGTTCGAGTCCTTCCTTCCGATCCTGCGACGAGAAGCTGACGAGGATCGTCCCGGTAGTCGGGAGGGGATTCCCCGCGGCGATCTGAGCCTTGGCGAAGGTTTCGGCGAACTCCTCACCGATCGCCATCACCTCGCCGGTTGAACGCATCTCCGGCCCGAGCACCACGTCGCTGCCTGGGTATCGCCTGAACGGGAAGACAGACTCCTTCACGAACACCCGGCGAGGCCACGGGGTGGGAAAACAGGGTCCTTCCTCATCGCCGGACACGAAGGCCCCGAGCCGCGTCGGGAACGGCTGATAGGGGGCCAGGGCCTCCCGCAGCGATTCCCCGATGAGGACCCTTGCGGCGATTTTGGCGATGGGAATCCCGACGGCCTTGCTGACGAATGGGACTGTTCGCGAGGCCCGCGGATTGGCTTCGAGCACGTAGAGCGTCTCGTCTTTGACGGCCATCTGGATGTTCAACAGGCCGATCGCCCCGATCTCCTTGCTCAGTCTCGTGACGACTTTCTCGATGTTCAGGATCGTCTGCTGAGGAAGACGTACAGGAGGGAGAACAGACGCCGAGTCTCCCGAGTGGACCCCCGCCTCTTCGATCTGTTCCATCAGCCCCGCGATCCATACCTCGTCTCCGTCCGTCAGGACGTCCACATCCAACTCCCATGCCCCTTCGATGTACCGGTCGAGGAAAACCGGACGGCCTGGAGATACACGCTCCGCGTCTCCGATGAACGACAGGAGTTCCTTGAGAGAGCGGACGATCGCCATCGCGCGACCGCCGAGAACGTAACTCGGGCGGACAAGAACCGGAAAGCCAACACGGGATACGGCGTCGATTGCCTCCTCTGGTGATCGGGCAATCTCCCAGGGAGGGCTTCCGATGCCGAGGCGGGCGAGCAGCTCACCAAACCGGTGCCGATTCTCCGTGAGTTCGATTGTCTCCAGGCTCGTTCCGAGCAGGGTAATCCCGGAATCGACGAGTTCCTGCGCGAGCTTCAGTGGCGTCTGTCCTCCGAACCCCACGAGCACTCCGATCGGGTTCTCCTTGGCGACGATTTCCAATACATCTTCGGCCGTCACCGGCTCGAAGTAGAGCCGATCGGAGATATCGTAGTCCGTGGAAACGGTTTCCGGATTTGAATTGACCATCACTACGTCGTAGCCTGCCTCCCGGATCGCCCATGTGGCATGGACATTGGCGTAGTCAAACTCGATTCCCTGACCGATGCGATTCGGACCCGAGCCGAGGACGACGACGCATTCCTTGGCCGGGCGGGCGGCTTCGCACTCGCCGTCGGCGTACGTGGAGTAGTAGTAGGGGGTGGTGGCAGCGAATTCCGCGGCGCAACTGTCGACCATCTTGTAGATGGGTCGAACGCCGAGCGCCACTCGCGTGTTGCGCACGACCTGTTCCGGTCGGCCGAAGATCTCCGCCAGCTCGCGGTCGGAGAATCCCCAAGCCTTGCAGCACCGAAGACAGGGGGCATCCAGTTCCTCGAAGCTCGAGCGACGCAGAACCGTCTCCAACTTGATGAATTCCCGCAATTCCTCGAGAAACCACCGATCGATGGCGGTGAGGGAATAGACCTCCTCCACGGACAAGCCTTGCCGGAAGCCGGCGAAAAGGTACGCCAGGCGATCCGCGGTGGGGTGCGCCAGGTGTTCCCGCAAACGGGAGAGTTCGAGCTGCGGGGTGCCGTCCAACTCCAATGAGCGAAGAGCCTTGCCGAGCGCCTCTTTGAACGTGCGACCGATTGCCATCACCTCACCCACGGACTTCATCTGTAATCCCAACAGACCACTCGTCGCCGAGAACTTCTCCGGTTGTAACCTCGGGATCTTGACGACGACGTAGTCCAGCGTCGGCTCGAACGCGGCCGTTGTCTGGCGCGTGATGTCGTTTCGTATCTCGTCGAGTCGATACCCAACAGCGAGGAGCGCGGCGACCTTGGCGATCGGATAGCCGGTCGCCTTGGACGCAAGCGCAGACGACCGAGAAACTCGCGGATTCATTTCGATCAACAGCATGCGGCCGGTGTTCGGTTCGATCGCGAACTGAACGTTCGCGCCGCCTGTCTCCACACCGACGGCGCGGAGGACGGCGATCCCCGCGTCGCGCATCCGCTGATACTCCTTGTCGGTGAGGGTCTGCGCGGGGGCAACGGTGACCGAGTCTCCGGTGTGGATTCCCATCGGATCGAGGTTCTCAATCGAGCAGATAACCACAGCGTTATCGGCGCAATCGCGCATGACCTCGAGTTCATATTCCTTCCATCCGATCACCGATTCTTCGACAAGAATGGATCCAGCGGGGCTTTCGGCGATGCCACTCGCTGCGACGCCCTCCAGCTCTCGTGCGTCCTGAGCGATCCCTCCCCCCGTGCCGCCGAGCGTGTAACTCGGGCGGACGATCACCGGGTAACTGAACGTCGCGGCCACCGCGAGGGCGGCGCTGACGGAATTCACTTGAGCGCTACGCGGCACCTCCAACCCGATACCCATGACGGTCTCCTTGAACTGCTCGCGATCCTCGGCTCGTTCGATCGCCTTCAACGAAGCCCCCAGGACCTCGACTCCGTAGTGCCGGAGGACGCCGGATCTATCCAGTGATACGGTCAGATTGAGCGCCGTCTGTCCTCCCATCGTCGGAAGGACGGCATCGGGGCGTTCTCGCTCGATGATCCGGGTGAGCACCTCGACGGTGAGCGGCTCCACATAGACTGCGTCGGCGAGATGCGGATCGGTCATGATCGTCGCGGAGTTGGAGTTCACGACGACGAGGCGATATCCGGCGCCTTGCAAGGCTCGGAGTGCCTGGGTTCCCGAGTAATCGAATTCCGCCGCTTGCCCGATGACGATCGGTCCCGAGCCGATGATGAGAATGGTCTGGATATCGTCGCGTCTAGGCATGTTGCCCCTCCAGTAGTGCGAGGAACTCGTCGAAGAACGACGTCGCTTCGTGGGGGCCGGGGGACGCTTCCGGATGGTATTGGACGGAAAGGGCGGGGACCTCGTGCATCCGGAACCCCTCCAGCGTGCCGTCGTTCAGAGAGAGATGGGTCATTTCGACCCTTCCGAACCCCGACGGACTGAGACCCCATCTTGCCTCCAGTGCACGATCCTTGAGGATCCCGGCCGAGCACAATCCATCCTGTCCCCCCTGGGAGTGGATCGATCCTGGGTCACCGAACGACGATGGGTCAAGGGGGCTCCACTGCATACCGAGACTTGTCGGATCTACCGCGAACCCATGGTTTTGGCTGGTTACAAGGACTCGCCCACTCCCTAATTCGAGGACCGGATGGGTGATCCCGTGGTGGCCGAATCGCATCTTGTAGGTGCGTGCACCGATCGCGATCGCGAGGAGTTGGTGTCCGAGGCAGATTCCCGCCGTAGGAATGTGGCGCTTCAGAATCTCGCGGACCAACGAGACCGTCCCCGGAACTCGGGCCGGATCTCCGGGCCCATTGGAGATCAAGAGGCCATCGGGCCGAGTGGAGAGGATGCGGTCCAGGCCGGTGTCGAACGGGAGCAAGACGGTTTCGACTCCACGGTTGCGTAGAGACTGAACCATGCTTTTCTTGACCCCCGCGTCGAGGATGACGATTCTTCGTCTACCACGGGGACGCGATGGGCTGCATCCCCCACGGGACAGATCGCTTTGCACGAGGTCTTGGTCTTGCAGCTTCGGGTGGGCGCGGACACGTGCCAGGAGGCGTTGAGGATCCCGCTCGATGGTGGAGATGGCCCCGCGCATCATCCCGCCGTCTCGGATTCGTCGTGTCAGCATTCGCGTATCAACGCCCTCGATTCCGAGGACGCCCGCCTGATTCATGAATTCGATGATGGAACACGCAGCGCGCTGATTGGAAGGTCTTCGAATCGCTCGGTGGACCACGAAACCAGCGACCTGGATCGAAGCGGATTCGTGGTCGTCTGTGTTGACACCGTAGATTCCGATCTCGGGGTACGTCATCACCACGATTTGACCTCGATACGATGGGTCGGTGAGCAGCTCTTGGTATCCGGTCATCGCCGTGCTGAATACGAACTCTCCGAAGGTCTCGCCATCTCCAGAAAATGCGCGCCCCACAAGATGGGTACCGTCTTCCAGAACGAGCAACACTTGGGTCGAACGTGTCTTGGCCAATGAGAGGTTGCAGTCACCGGGCAACTCCTGTGGTCGTTCGATTCTTGTCTTCATAGGCCTGATCCGCGTACACGCGATGCGTGGACACGGGCCTTCCATGAGCTCTCTTCGACGCTCAAGGGATAGGCGTGGATCCCCTCCTTGAAGATCAGTCCTGTCCGTCATTCCATTGCAAGATCCCTTATCCCAACGGTCTGTCTATGCAATGTCCTCACAAAGGAGTTTTTGGATTCCGCGTGCTCCCTGAGGACACGGTCAGACAAAGAAGGACCGGTTGATACGAGGCGCCGGCGTCATTCCCGTCCTCCCGGTTGTCATCAAAGGACTGGAGCACGATGACTGTGCTCTCTGCGAGAGACGCGCATTTCTCAAGAAAGGCCAGGTAGATGGCGGATCGGTCGATCAGAAGAGTCGGCGAGCCGACGTACGACCAGGTTGACTACCTGGCCGATTTACGTCTGCGGGATGTTTCCTGTATGCTTCGCCGAACAGTCTTCATCGTACGGCGAGCATACACTGCCTCACCGATCGTGTCAATGCAGATGGCCCTGGTTGCGAACGAGGGCGGAATCGACTACGTTTCCCGCACGAACCTCTCCCCGAGCAGAATCGAGACGTTAAGGAGGACCGATTGCGTTACATGCGGTTTACTCACCCCGAAAGCGGAGTGCCCCAGAGCGGCGAGCTGGTCGGATCGAGCGTGCGAACGGGAGATCGCACGTTCTCCCTCGATGAAGTGTCGCTGCTCGCCCCCTGTCAACCGACCAAGATCATCTGCATCGGCCGCAACTATGCGGCGCACGCGGAAGAACTCGGACACGGGATCCCCGAACACCCCCTGTTGTTCTTCAAACCGCCATCGGCGGTGACCGGGCCGAACCAACCGATTGTCTTGCCGGCCAGTTCCGAGGTTCACTACGAGGCCGAACTGGCCGTCGTCATCGGGACCCGCTGCCGGAACGTTCCGGCGGATCGTGCGGACGAGGTCATCCTCGGCTATACCTGTATGAACGACGTTTCGGATCGGGCAGCGCAGAAATGGGAGAAGAACTGGGTGCGCGCGAAGGGCTTTGACACCTCGGCTCCGTTGGGGCCGTGGATCGTGACAAAAGACGAGCTCAAGGAGCCGTTCCACGTGACCCTTCGGCTCAACGGCGAGATGAAGCAAAACGGCTGGACCGACGCGTTGATCTTTCCGATCCCGCTTCTGATCGAAGAGATCACCTCGTTCATGACGCTTGAACCCGGCGACCTCATCGCTACTGGGACCCCGGCCGGGGTCGGACCGCTCTCTCCCGGCGATGTCGTCGAAGTGGCGATCGAGGGCATCGGAACCTTGAGGAACCCCGTAGGTGGAGCCGAGGCGT
>Ga0180434_10009175_pt1 | contig 10795 bp, 13 predicted proteins | sample SS_ome_7_FD_132453 | JGI IMG/M metagenome (GOLD analysis project Ga0180434, IMG submission 132453) | Hypersaline lake sediment archaeal communities from the Salton Sea, California, USA - SS_1_D_2 metaG | ecosystem: Environmental > Aquatic > Non-marine Saline and Alkaline > Hypersaline >... | reverse complement strand
TCAGGTAGTATACGTTGAACAACTTCACGTCAAACGTCAAGGCAGCGAATATGAAGACGTTCTTCACCCACTGCTTGGGTCGCATCGTCTTGAGTAAGCTGGCAATCACGCTTGGGCCTCCATGTGAAAGGTGGTATTCATCGCTGGATTCTATCCCAATCTTGATCCCCGTGCAAGCGGTCAGAGTCGGCGGACCAGCGAATCAGCGAGTAAGTGAGAAAACGAGTCAGCAAGTCAGCGAATGTTCGTGGGCAGGGGGCGAAGCGAGCGATGAAGCTGGTGTGGGTGATTGGCCAGGGTGTCGGCGTGGGGCAGTGTCTGGAGCGCGGCTCAGGCTCCACACGTGGCAGTATCAGGTACAGCTGCATTTCTCGTTCGCCTCCCGGGTAGGTCTGGCCCTGATGTTAGACCAATCTTGCCGGTTGTTGAACAGTCACCACGCAACCACGCAATAACTTGACAAATTGTCTAATATGTAGTATAATTGTATAATAATAAGATGGTCAGGAAGGGGGAATATGAGTCTACATCCTGCTCTTGCGAGTCTGAAGCCAATCATTGAAGACTTGGTCAAGGCTATCGGTATCCCTTGTGAGGTCGTCCTCCACAATCTTCGAGATCCAAGCTGCTCGATTATCGCCATTGCGGGTGATATGACGGGCCGTGAAGTCGGCAGCCCTCTAACCGATTTGGGCCTGCGCTTGTTGCGCTTGGGTCGCCTCAAAGAGAACCTCATCGCCTATTCCACGACGACTCCCGATGGAAGGCCACTTCGTTCTTCAACGCTCTACATACGAGACGAAAATGATGAGGTCATTGGAAGCCTGTGCATCAACGTTGATCTGACCTATTGGAACTTCATGAACAGGTTGATCTCAGAGCTTTGTGAAACGAAGCCGTTGGTCGAGTCCGGCGAACAGGTAGCGGAAACGTTTGACAGCAACATAGCCGACGTACTTAGAAAGAGTGTAGAAAGCACCATCGAAGAGTGCGGAAAGCCTGTGCCGCTCATGGAGAAATCGGAAAAACTGGAAGTCGTGAGTGTGCTTGAGGATACAGGAATCTTCCTCATCCGGGGCGCCGTCGACTACGTGGCTGATGCACTTGGTGTCTCCCGTCCTACAGTCTACAACTACCTGGCAGAGCTCAGGAGCAGTGAGCGGTTTGGCAGATCGTCCCTTAATAGCCAACCCATGACCGAATCGACGGAGATCACGTAGTAGGGATATGTAGAAGAAAGGGGGTGGGAACCTGACCAAAACCTGTTGGCAATCTGTCGTAATAATGCGTTGAACGGAAAAAGCACGTCGTACCCACATTAACCCGGAGGATAAAGATGTCCAGCAAAAAAGTATGGTGGGCTATTGCAGGCCTGCTGCTGATCGCTAGCCTTCTGCTGCCAGCCTGTGCTCCTGCAGAGCTAGAGGTGGTCGAACGCGAGGTTGAGGTTGAGGTTGAGGTCACCCGTGTGGTCGAGGTAGAGTCCGAGCCGGAGACAGTCGTCGTCACGGCTACGCCAGAGCCCGAACAGGAAACTCCGCTGCCCGATACGATCCGGATAGGTGTACTGGATTCTCTGACAGGCCCGCACTCCGCCTACGGCTTGGGGAGCTACGATGGGTGGAAGCTTGCTGCGAAGCTCCATCCAGAGGTTCTCGGCAGGCCGATCGAGTTGGTCCCGATGGACACCAAGTCCGATAAGGCCGAGAGCGCCCTGGCTGCGGAGCGTCTGGTGGAAGAGGATGTGGTTGCCGTCCTGGGCACCACCACCAGTTCCTTCAGCATGGCAGCCAACGAGGTATTCGGTGAGTTCGGGCTGCCGTCCGTGTCCGGCGCTTCGACCAACCCATTGGTGACAATGGACAAGCCATACGCCTTCCGTACGTGCTTCATCGACCCCTTCCAGGGGGCTGTGTTGGCGAGGTTTGCAGTTGAGGAGTTGGAGGCCAAGACGGCTGTTCTTCTCGTCGAGATCACCTCGGACTATTCGGTGGGCCTGGCGAACTACTTCAGGGAAGAGTGGTACAACCTGACAGGGGATAAAGACAGCCTTCTCGGTTACTACTCGTGCATGTACGGTGATACGGACTTCACGGGGCAATTGAGGGCCATTAAGGACCTCAACCCCGACGTGATCATGGCCCCCGACGACTACAAGGAGGTGGGCCTCATGGTCCAGCAAGCCCGGGATCTTGGGATAACGGCCAAGTTCCTGTGCGGTGACGGTGTGGACATCCCAGAGTTCGCAGAGATCGCAGGCCCGGCCGTAGACAGTGTCTACTTCTCAGGGCACTTCCATCCTGATGCCCCAGTCGGTGATATTTCTAAGGAGTTCATCGAGGGCTTCAGGGCGGAATACGATCGAGAGCCGGACACTATGGGGGCTACCGCATATGACGCCTATCTTGTCCTCAGGGACGCAATCGAGCGGGCCGGTTCTGTTGACGGCGATGCTATCAGGGACGCTCTGGCTGCGACTGAAGGTTTCGAGGGCGCCACGGGCTACATCTCGATGGATTCCCAGGGGAATGCAGTGAAGTCCGCGGTCGTCATGGGTTTTGAGGATCAGCAGAAATACCTGGTAGCTGTGATTAGCCCGTAACGTCCTGCACGTGGGGTGCAGATTCATCGTGCTGTTCCCATAGTCACGATGAGCGATGTACAGATGCGCCTGCGATCTGCTGTTAACTCGCCCTGGCAAAGCCATTGCCACAGGCACATGTGCTCTGATCGCAGGCGCATCATCCTATAGCGATATCGAAGATTGATCACAGGAGACAAATATGGAATGGTCGACTGTACTTGAGTACCTTATTCTTGCAGTCTCCCTGGGGGGCATATATGCGCTCATGTCCATCGGCTATACGATCATATACGGCGTGCTCAAGCTGATCAACGTGGCCCATGGAGATTTCTTCATGCTGGCAGGTTTTTTGTCATTGTGGGCAGTCCAGGAGTGGAACCTGCCTCTGTGGCCTGGATACTTGGCAGGGATACTGATCACTGTCGCTGTCGGCCTGCTGGTGGAGAGGGTGGCCTATAGACCTTTGATAGAATTCCGGATGTCTGCCTTTACCTCTACCGTCGCGGTCTCAATGATCATTCAGGCCGTGGCGGTGATCTTTCTGAGCCCAAGGTCGAAGTCTTTCCCCAGGCCTGACATCGTGACAGGGGTACTTCACTTCGGAGAGGTGAGCGTATCAACGGCTATTCCCTTCGTCATAGCCTCCAGTGTCGTCCTATTCTTGCTCTTGGTGTACCTGGTGAATCGGACCAAGATGGGCATAGCCATGCGCGCCTTGAGCGAGGATAGGGAATTGGTGCAGTTGATGGGTGTGTCCGTCAATAAGGTGGTCGTCTTCTCATTCGTCCTAAGCATTGGTTATGCGGCTGCAGGTGCAATTGTTTGGGGGCAGCGGTATCCGTCCTTCAATCCCTTCGTCGGTGCCATTGTAGGGCTAAAAGGTTTTGTGGGCGCCGTTATCGGTGGGATTGGGAGCATTGCCGGGGCATTGCTGGGGGGGTTTATCTTGGGAGCCGTGGAGATCATATTGGTGGGGCTCTTCCCGCAGCTTTCAAACTTCAGGGATATCTTCGCCTACGCCCTCATGATTGGGTTCCTCCTATTCAGGCCAGGTGGAATACTCAACGTGAAGGTCATAGAGGAGAAGGTCTGATATGGCAGCCAAATTTAATTTCAAGCGGATTCGATCACTGGTAGCGATTGCGTTGCTCCTGTTGTTCATGGTGTGGGGCGAAAGCAATCTGCCACGGTACTACATCAAGATCCTGCACTTCTGGGGGATCTACGCGGTCCTTGGGGTCACCCTGCAACTGATCTACGGCTACACGGGACAGTTCTCACTGGCCCACGCAGCCCTGGTTGCGATTGGGGCGTACACCACGGGCCTCCTTACTCTTAGTCCAGAGACGAAAGCGCTCTCCTTCTTGCTGGCGCCTCCAATATGGCCCATCAACGTGATTGAGTGGCCTTTGCTACCCGCGCTTCTGCTTTCTGGATTTCTGGCGGCCCTGGTTGGCATCGTGGTAGGTGCGCCTGCCCTCCGCCTGCGCGGTGACTACCTGGCGATCGTCACTTTGGGTGTTTCGGAGATCATCCGATTGTTGTTCTGTAACTTGCCTTCGGTCTGCAACGGCGCAATGGGTCTAAAGGGGATTCCTATGCGTGCCACGCTCTGGGGCACGTGGCTGGTTGTCGTTGTCACGCTGTTTGTGGTCAGAAGGCTCGTGGACAGTAACTACGGGCGGGCTCTGAAAGCCATACGCGAAGATGAGATCGCCGCCGAAGCGCTAGGCGTAAACCTATTCTACCACAAGCTTCTCGCCTTTGTTGTTTCTGCTTTCTTCGTCGGCGTGGCTGGCGGGTTGATGGCGCAGATACTGGGGACAATAGATCCTAGCACCTTTGGACAGGTGTTGAGCTACGCTGCGCTCACCATTGTTATCCTTGGTGGGGTAAGAAGCCTGACGGGGACCGTGATCGCCGCAGGCGTCTACACAATCTCGTCGGAATTGCTGAGGGCAGTTGAGGCCCCAATCACGGTTTTCGGTCTTGACCTGCCCGGGGTTCCGGGAATGCGGGTGATCTTCTTCGGCGTGCTGCTTCTGATGCTCATCCTCTTCTACCGCAAGGGCTTGTTCGGCGAGCATGAGTTGTCCTGGGGTGCATTGCAATCGTGGGTTCGCAGTCTCAGGTCCAGCAGGGAGAGAGTGTAGGAGGCATCATGAGTCTTTTGGATGTCAAAGATCTGTCTATGCGTTTTGGCGGGCTCCTGGCTGTCTCCGGTTTTGAGTTGAAAATGGAGGCAGGAGATCTGGTAGGCCTGATAGGTCCCAATGGTTCCGGCAAGTCAACCGTCTTCAATATGCTAAGCGGCTTCTATAAGCCCACCACGGGAAGCATCCTGTTCGATGGAAACGACATCACAGGTCTCAGGCCGGACCAGATTGCCGCGCGGGGCATCATGCGGATCTTTCAGAACGGACGTCTGTTCAGCAATATGACGGCTCTTGAGAACGTGTTGATGGGCCATCACATGCGTCTTCGGACGTCGTCACCGTTTGCCGCTGTCTTTCACACCCCGGGATACGTGCGGAACGAGCAGGGAGCAATTGAGGAGTGTGAAACTATGCTGCAAGATCTTGATCTGGGGAACATGAAGCATGAAAGGGTAGGTGAGCTGCCATTCGGAACACAGAGGAAGATCGAAGTGGCCCGTACTTTGGCCGCACGCCCAAAGTTGCTACTCCTGGATGAGCCGATGACCGGCCTCAGCGCTGAGGAAATGTCCGATATGATCGACTACATTATCTGGGTGCGCGAAAAGTTCAACATGACCATACTCCTGGTCGAGCACACAATGGCCGTCATTATGTCCATCTGTCCCCGCATCGCGGTGCTGGATCACGGGGTCAAGATTGTCGAAGGCACGCCATCGGAGGTCCAGAATGATGCCAGGGTGATTGAAGCCTACCTGGGGGTGGAGGAATAAGATGGCACTACTCGAACTTGAGAACATTCACGTAGCCTACGGGGGGGTCCAAGCTCTAAAAGGAATTTCCTTCGACGTCCAGAAAGGTCAAATTGTCACGCTGATTGGGCCAAATGGGGCGGGGAAGACGACGACTCTGCGCACGATATGTGGACTTGCCACGCCACGGGCCGGTAGGATTGTGTTCGATGGTAAGGACATCAAGGAGATGTCCCCCCCAGAGATTGTCAAAGCAGGGATAGCGATGGTGCCGGAGGGGCGAAGGATGTTCGGTAAGCTGTCGGTGCGCGAAAACCTCCGGATGGGAGCGTGGACCAGGCGGGATAGCGCTCTGGCCGAGCGGGATATGGAGCGGCTATTTGCGTTGTTTCCAATATTGGAGGAGCGGTGCTCGCAGCGGGCTGGCACACTGTCGGGCGGAGAGCAGCAGATGTTGGCCATTGCCCGGGCTATGATGAGCGGGCCGAAGCTCCTGCTGATGGACGAACCTTCGTTGGGACTTGCACCTATTCTGGTCTCTGAGCTTTTCAGAAGCATCAGCCAGCTCCATGAGGTGGGCCTGACCATTCTTTTGGTTGAGCAGAATTGCCGGATGTCACTCAAGGTCGCAGACTATGGATATGTGTTGGAGGCCGGAAACATCGTTTTGGAGGGCACTGCAAAAGAATTGACCAGCAATCCACGTGTTCAGCAGGCATACGTGGGGAAGCAAGGGACGCTTGCCTCGTGAAGTTGGGATGTCCACCGTGGAGCTGGCTCAAAATCAGATTCCTATCTTGATAGAGGATACGTGAAGAGCTATTCAGACGAGGACGTCTATGGTCGACTTGGCGTCCGAAAGATCATCAACGCTGTCGGGTGTATGACTCGCCTGGGAGGCAGCCGGTTGGCACCGGAGGTGACAGCTGCTATGAACCAGGCAGCCGCCAGCTTCATTGATTTAGATGAGCTGCTGGCCAGGAGCGGTGCCTATGTAGCAGGATTGATCGGTGTCGAAGCAGCATACATCACCAGCGGCGCCTCTGCTGGCCTGGTACTTGCTACTGCAGCCTGTGTAGCTGGCGACAATCCGGCACGCATCGCCCGTCTGCCGGATACACGAGGATTGTCCAACAAGGTGGCTGTGCACCGCTCCCACCGCAACGGGTTCGATCAAGCTGTGAGACAGGTCGGCGTTGAATTTGTGGAGTTTGGGTATGTGAACGAGACGTGCCCCTGGCAGCTTGATGCAGCGCTTGATGACCAGACGGCGGCCGTGTTGTACGTCGTAAACGCGTCCTATCGCGGGACGTCCCTGCCCATCGAGGAAGTAGTGGAGATCGCTCACAGCCATGGTGTGCCGGTAATTGTCGACGCGGCGTCAGACTTGCCACCTGTGTCGAACCTGCACCGTTTCAATGATCTGGGCGCTGACTTGGTGGTGTTCAGCGGTGGCAAGGACATTGAAGGCCCACAAAGTAGCGGACTGATCCTTGGCCAGCACGACTTGATCAGAAAGTGTGCCCTTAACGCCAATCCCAACTACGGCATCGGTCGGCCGATGAAGGTCTGCAAGGAAGAAATCGTTGGGCTGGTGGTGGCGTTGGAGCGCTACCTGGCACAAGATCGCGAGGCCGAGGATGCCCGGTGGGAGGGGGTCGTGGCCTACTGGGTTGAGACACTAGGCACACTGCCAGGTGTGCAAGCTTGGAGAGTCTGCCCCGTACTCGTACCCCCAGGCTTGTCACCGATAACAATCCCCCGCGCCTACGTCCGATGGGATGCCAACTTGATAGACGTGACGATCGACGAGGTCGTCCGGGAGTTGTATGAAGGTAATCCCCGAGTCGCTGTGGATGTAGACAGAGCCAGGAACGCCCTGGTGCTAATGGGCGAAGTACTCACGCCTGGGGAAGAGCAGATAGTTGCAGAGCGGATCCGCGGTCTGCTGACCGCCCACGGGTTTCCATCCTGAGTCTGCCGACCATCCTGGATAACCCGCCGCCGTATCTTCTCGGCAAAGACGCTGCACCTACATGCTGCCCAATCTCCGCAGTGAGCTAGGCGAAATGCGTCCATAGCGACAGAACTCACAATCTACGGAGGAGTAAGATCATGGATGTAGCCAAGATTCGAGAGGACTTCCCCATCACACGGGAGGATCTGATCTACCTCAATAACGCCGGCGTAGCGCCATACCCCACGCCGGTCGTCGCTGCGGTAAACCAGTTCTGCCAGGAGCGAAGCAGAACTGGCGGAGTTGCGTTTTGGGATGGAATCCAAGCGCTAGATGAAGTGCAGGCGCAATGTGCAAGCCTCGTGCACGCCGATGCAGACGAGATTGCGCTGATCGAGAACACGAGTGCGGGCATCAGCATCGTCGCCAACATGCTGGACTGGGCAGAGGGCGACAACGTTGTCATAAACGACCTGGAGTTCTTCCCTTATCAGTGGCTGCGGCTTAGAAAGCACGGTGTTGAGGTCCGTACCGTCCGCAGCGAGAAACCGGGCGGCGCCCGAGACGTCACGCTTGACGACCTGCGATCTGCCTGTGACGAGCATACCAAGGTCATCTGCGTGAGCGCTGTCTCTTATATCAATGGGTTGAAACACGACTTGGAGGCCGTTGGCAAGCTGGCCAGCGAATATGGTGCCTACCTGGTGGTCGATGGGATACAGGCAGTGGGTGCTTTGCGGATCGATGTCCGAAAAGGACCGGTGGACTTTCTGTCCTGCGCGGGCTACAAGTGGTTGCTCAGCCCTCTGGGTACTGGCTTCTTTTATTGCCGTCGCGATCTGATCGAGAGATTTGAGCCCGCCTACATTGGGTGGCTAGGCGACAGGGCGGCAGGTTCCCCAGGTAGCCCCCAGTCCTCCGAGGAATACAATCTATCGCCTACTGCCCGGCGTTTCATGTCGGGCGGCTTCAGCATGAGCGGTATGTATGGGCTCCGCGCTGGAATTAACTACTTGTTGGACATTGGCATGGCGGAGATCGAGGAGAGAAATATGGCGCTGGCCGACAGGTTGGTGGAGGGTATCAAAGGACTAGGCCTGGGGTTTCTGAGCCCTCTGCGGCGCGAAGCGCGCTCCCACATTGTGACCTTCGTGCCGACTCACCTTCAAAAGACATTGGATGCTCTGGACGCAGCCCACATCCCACTGCCAGCGCGTCTAAATGGCATCCGCGTGTCACCCAACTTCTACAATGAGGAGAGAGAAATCGACAGACTGGTGGAGGTCGTGGCGGAGGTCGAGCAAAGCTAACGACGTATTCATCCGCTCTTTCTGAATCGTGCATCCTCATTGGGTGCTATGTCAGCGTTGAAAGAGTTCACATCACAACTACAGGGAGGCAACACCAATGAGCAAGACCGTACTCTTCACCGAAAAAGCCCCAGCCGCAGGGGGTCCCTACTCACAGGCCATCCGGACCGGTGGTCTCATCTTCACTGCTGGACAACTAGGCATCGTGCCTGAGACCCAGCATCTCGCTGGCTCGGACATCGAATCGCAAACTCGCCAGGCGCTGGACAACATTCAGACCATCCTGGAGACTGCTGGATCCTGCCTTGAGAACGTGGTCAAGTGCACCGTCTTCTTGGCGGACATCGAGGATTTCTCTTGTATGAATAGGATTTATTCCGAGTACTTTGCCCAAGACCCGCCCGCTCGGTCTGCCGTGCAGGTTGCAGCGTTGGGGCTCGGCGCACTAGTCGAGATCGAAGCCATCGCAAGAGTGGATGAGGACGACTCCTGACCCTCCGGCTGATAAACCCGGAACTGTCGCTCTGCGCAATTCTAGGGCTGCAGCGTTTCGTACACAGATCGTGATGGGCAGGACGAGTTTTCAACCTGAACGCGGACGCGCGCGCTTATGAGTATGCTGCCTGTCAGCATAGGCAGCATACTCACTGAGGAGGCGGAGTTTGGAGACGAGGATAGTCACCGGAAACGAGTCTCTTGTTGGATGATCGCGATGGAGGTGTCAGACACTCAAGGCTGTGCGTTTTGTCAAGCCCGGCAGAGATTTTGTGCTACTGGGTCGCGTCTGGCCGCCAACGGCGGTCATACTGGGCAATGATTCCTATCCATCGTTGGACCAAGTGCTGGAGCAGGTGTGGGGCGCTGGCGCCGTGTTGCACTACTTGCGCTGTGAGTCTTTACCCCTGTATGAGGGTACCCGTGTGCCAGCAAACGTATTCGTACTGGGTGCCGCTGTCGGCCACACTGGCTTAGGGGAAATGCTGCGCCCATCACAAGTCGCACAGACTGTGCAGACAAGGTGGATCAAAGGCGCCCAACGCAACGTCTTTGCCTTTCAGACTGGACTCGAAGCTAGCGTCGAGAGGCTCTAGAAGTCCCCCCAATCTCCCCTCTATTCATCATCGTCGCAGCCATACGGCGGTAGCATTGGTCCCGCCGCTTGCTGGACGACTTTGCTTCCCGCTGGATCGGCGCCACCGTGCATCTGATCGGGTTGCCTTTCCACGTCGATAAGGTCGCGACCAATGCCACCTGCCGCCCACAGGCGGCCCAGTTGCCCTACGAGGCGCTGATCGAGGGCGTGGAGGGCTCCCTGCCCCCTGAATCTGTGAAGCTGCGCTTCCTGGCGCACATCACTTTCCGCCGTAGCCCGCTGCTCGACGGTTCTTTCGGGGACCGTTCGTACGATCTGCCCTTCCCCTTGCCCGCATTGGTCTTCGGGGGGCTGCTTTGGCTGTGGAACGCGTTCGGGCCGCAGCTCCTCCCCGAGGAATTGCGGTCCTTCGCTCGTGATTGCGTCGTCGTCAACCGCTACCGGCTGCGCACGAAACGGGTGGATTTCTGGAGTGTCCGGCGGGGACGCGTGGAGGGCTTCGTGGGCGTGTGCCGCTTTGCCATCCGGTTCGCAGAAGTGGCCTGGCGGCGGCGCATCGGGCTGCTGGTTGCTTTTGATCCCTTCGCCGGAGTAGGCTGGCGCACAGAGATGGGGCTAGGGCAGACCTGATTTGAGGAGTAGGTGTACCTTCTCCATTCACAGGTGGATTCGGGTGTGCGAGCAGGATGCTCGCGGTCCGCGCTCGATTGCGAATAAGTGGCCCCTTGCCTTGCCTCCGCTCTTAAGGTATGATAGCCTTGAGTATATGAACAGACCTTCGAAGAAGCGGCTGGATCTCTTGCTGGTCGACCGGGGTCTGGCGAAGACCCGAGCCCGGGCGCAGCGGTTGATCCGTGCTGGGTTGGTGCAGGTGGAAGGCCAGCTGGCTGACAAGCCCGGCACTCAGGTGGTCACGAGCGCTGAAATCATGCTGAAGGCCCGT
>Ga0180434_10009173_pt1 | contig 10797 bp, 18 predicted proteins | sample SS_ome_7_FD_132453 | JGI IMG/M metagenome (GOLD analysis project Ga0180434, IMG submission 132453) | Hypersaline lake sediment archaeal communities from the Salton Sea, California, USA - SS_1_D_2 metaG | ecosystem: Environmental > Aquatic > Non-marine Saline and Alkaline > Hypersaline >... | reverse complement strand
CTCTAGTGTACGCCGCTTGGTGCCGCTCATACTTGGTATCCTAATGGTGATGGACTTGTAACGAAAGTATCGCAGCCTTCAGGAGAACTCTATGTATGAAACGCCGATGTGGGTGGCGATGGTGCGCGATGCGGCCATTGTGCTCGCGTTCCTGGTGGCTATCACTGCTGCCGTCACAGCAGTGGGCAAGTTCTTCATCGTTAAACCACTTGAGCGTTACATTGACCAGCGCACACCAAAGAACGGCGGCAAGTCGCTAGGGGAACTGCACGACAAGGTGGACCGTCTAAGTGATCGCATCTCCCGCATAGAGTCGGATGTGGTGCGGATTGACAGGGAGATAGATGGTCACGCCATATAACGGGCCGTCTTGGAAACTACGCAGACGAGCAGTATTCGGATCGTTACTGTTCGCCGCTGGCGTAATCTTGTATGTGGGGTTCCGGTGGGAAGACACAGCCCTCGCGGAAACACTGGTTCTCGGCGCGTATGGGCTGATGGGGGCAGTGATCGCGGCCTACACTGGGTTCGCAGTCATGGATGACAGGTACCAAACACAGTACCGAACGGAGCATGATGAGTATCTTCACGAAGAAGTTCTGGATCGAGAGCAGCGAACGGGCAATCAAGACAGCGGCCCAGACGTTCCTAGCGTTGGACGTAGGGGAGTCAGTTAACCTCCTCACCATTGACTGGGTGAACATGCTGGGAGTGGCGGGTGGCGCTGCACTGCTGTCCTACGCAACCAGCATCGTGAGCGCGAGCATCACCAAGCGTCCCAGCCCTTCGCTCGTGAAGGAGGACGACAATGCCTAACTCCATTAACGGTTGGGCAGTGTTGGACAACCCACCTTGGTCTGATCCACGCCTGGACACCAAACCAGTGCCCGGCGTGCCCAGCAGATCGCTCAAGTTGCGCCGTGAGGTGCTGCCACTGTTCCTAGCACTCGCCAAGGACTACCACGACACCATCTCCCCAATTGACGAGGGAGCGCTGGATGACTGGTCCTACTCATATAGGGACGCCAGGTACTCCCCATCCTGGTCGGATCACGCATCTGGCACAGCCATTGACCTTAACGCGTCCAAAGAGGGCTGGCTGGGCATGAATAACTATTCATGGTGGGCAAACCCAGCCAAGCACAGGGCCGCGCAAGCGATCAAACAGCGCTACGAGGTCGTCATGTGGGGTGGCTCCAAGGACTTTGGTGGGGACTACCACAACGGCTCAACAGTGGACTGGATGCACTGGGCCATCAAACCAGGAGTCACCATCGCGCAAGTGCAGGACGTGATCAAACGACTTGGCATTACCGAGGACGGTGTGCGCCAAGGCACTAACGACAAGATCGACAGGCGCATCAGCAAACTCAAGCAACGCCGCCAACGCGTCAGGCGGCGCATCCGTGATCGCAAGCAGGCAGGTGAGTCCTGGGCTGGCCTCCCATCCCGCGTCAAGCGCATCAACGAGCGAATCCGCAAACTGCGCAAGGGGTAACCAGTGAACCTACGGGAACACCTCGCAGCAGTCGCACCAGTAACAGGTGGCTCAACTTGCATGGTGTGTGAGTACGTCAGGTCACTGGACAAGAACGACGCTGAGGCGCTCACGCAAGCATTAGACGACCGCCGCTACCACGCTACAATGATCCACAAGGCCATCACCAACATCGGATGCCATACAGTGTCCGTCAGTAGCATCCGCAGACACCGACGCGGAGAGTGTGCTGGCACCAAGGACTCGGGTTGAGCCAACCCACCCACGGCTCCCCGAACCGCAGGGAGGGGTCACTACCCCCTCAGTGGCCTCTCCCTGCACCCCCCACACCAGGCGCAAGCATCGCCCTCACAGTAACGCTACTGAGACTCCTGAGACACCATAAAGAAACCCAGTAACGAGCCAAGAGTTCTACACTGGTAGGCGTGGAAGGAGCACCCATGCCAGCACCCAGTGAGGACCCCATCCCAACACCTCATGACGCAGTAGAGCAGGCCATACTCGCCTACTTACAGGCTGAGTACGTGAACGCTGCACTACTCGCAGGGTGGGTCGTCGTTGCGGAGTTCATCACCACCGATGGGGAACCTGACATCACCACGTTCGCTAGCGCTGGGCTGCCGTACTGGCGCATTAACGGGCTGCTGGACGCTGCGCCGTTTGAGATGGACTACGCTGAGGAAGATGAAGAACTGGACTGACCTGCGCGCCTCCATCGACGATGTGATTGTGGACCTGGCTGGGGTGTCTGATGGGGATGTGCGGGAGTTGGAGTTCATCTTTGAGCGTGCGCTAACGCATGTGATGGTTGAGCGTCACTTGCGAGTGCGGGATACCGGCGTGTCGCACCTGCGCCCAGTCAAGTAACGCGCCACACTCGTTACATGCCGTACCTGACGCAGAACAGTGAGATGCGCCGTGACGGGGTGTGGAACTTCACCCTGCCAGCGTGGGTTGTGGAACTGCCTGATGGTAGTCACTTCAATGTGTGCCCGAACGCTGGGGCGTGCGCCAAGTTCTGTTACGCACGGAACGGGACCTACTTGTTCCCGAAGGTGCGTGGTAAGCACTTGTCGAACCTGACGTTGGTGCGGGATGACCCGGACTGGGTTGAGCGCATATGTGAGGAACTGGGCCATAAGCGGTTCCGCGTGAAGGGCGTGCCCCGCAGGGTGCCGGGGCTGGACAGCCAGGAGCACCTGTCAGACTTCGTGCGCCATTGGTTGCTGTGGGGAGGGCAAGCGGTTCGCATACATGACTCCGGGGACTTCTTCTCACGCGCTTACCTAGATGGCTGGGCTGAGGTGGCGCGGCGGAACTTTGATGTGCTGTTCTACTTCTACACCAAGGAGGTTGCGTTACTGCGTGACGCTGCGCCCACACTGCCACGCAACATGCTGTGGCTATACAGCCTTGGCGGGAAGCAGGACCACCTGATTGACAAGGACACGGAACGCCACGCTGACGTATTCCCCGACGAGGATGCAATCATTGACGCTGGCTACATGTCCCAGCACGCCAGTGACCTGCTGGCTGTGCTACTGCCCACCACGCGCATTGGCATCCCGCAGAACAATATCCCAGCGTTCAAGAAGCGCCTCGCGGGGCGTACCTTCGGGGAAGCGCAGGAAGACCGGCGCAGGAGGTGAAGTACCCGCACATCCTGAGCGCTAGCGCAGCGTGCCGGGGCGCTGACCCGACAGTGTTTGACGCAGTGGAGGGCGAGTTGGTGCTGCTGGCGCTGTCCTACTGCTCAAGGTGCCTGGTGCGACGCCAGTGCAACGAGTTCGTGAAACCGCAGCGCTCTTACTATGACGGTGTGGTGGCGGGACACTTGTGGCGTTATGGCAGGAAGGTGGAACCCAAGGAACCCGATGCCGCGATAGACTTGGATGATGAGTCCCCTACTGACCTACGCGATCACGGTGCACGAGATGTTCCTAGCGTTCCAGCAGGCGGGATTCACGGAGGACCAAGCCTTGTACCTGACGGGGCAGAGGATGGCGGCTGATGTCAGACACTAACGATCAACAGCACTATGAGTTCACGGAACTAGGTTCCTCCGGGCTGCGCCGCGCCGGGGGCACGATCACTGAGGAGTTCCTGGGCAACCTACAAGGCGTTAAGGGATTCAAGGTCTACCGCGAGATGCGGGACAACGACCCCGTCATCGGCGCGATGATGTACGCGATCGACAAGGTGATCACGCGCCTGGAATGGCACGTTGAGGGCGATGATGAACGTACAGCCACCTTCGTGAATGAGTGCATGAACGACATGTCTGACTCTTGGGACGCAACACTGCAGAACGTCATGTCGATGCTGGTGTATGGCTGGTCCTTCCATGAGGTCGTTTACAAGATCAGGGGTGGGCAAACTGACGACCCCAAGACGCACTCCCGTTACAAGGATCACCGCATTGGTTGGCGCAAGTGGCCTGTCCGCGCTCAAGAGACTCTGCAAGAGTGGATTATCGACGAGCGTGGTGGCATTCAGGGGATGATGCAGATCGACCCGTCGGGTGGCGGGTTGCACAGGATTCCGATTGAGAAGGCGCTGCTGTTCCGCACCACCACGAACCGGAATAACCCGGAGGGCTACAGCCTGCTCCGTAACGCCTACCGGCCTTGGTTCTATAAGCGCCGCATTGAGGAGATTGAGGCTGTTGGTATTGAGCGGGACTTGGCTGGGCTGCCGATGGCGTATGTGCCCCCGGAGTACTTGATGTCTAGCGCCAACCCCGCCCAGAAGGCTGTGCTGCGCACCATCACTGAGATCGTGCAGAACGTTAAGCGCAATGAACAGGAAGGCATTGTGTTCCCGGCTGCGTATGACGACCAGGGGAACCGCGTGTTCGACTTGACGCTGCTGAGCGCGTCGGGGTCACGCCAGTTCGACACTGGCGCAGTCATCCAGCGTTATGACCAGCGCATCGCCATGAGCCTGCTGTCAGACTTCCTGCTACTGGGTAGCGACCGGGTTGGTTCTTTCGCGCTCGGAACTGCCAAGGTTGACCTGTGGACCCTGGCAGTGGACAGCATCGCTAAGACCATTGCTGAGGTTGTGAACCAGTACGCAATCCCGCGCCTGCTGCGGCTGAACGCCATGCGCACGGACAAGATGCCATATCTGGCCTACGGGCAGGTGAGTAGCGTGGAACTCAGCGAGGTTGCGGACTACGTTCATAAGTTGGTGTCCGTGGGCGCAATCATGCCGGACGCGGGGCTTGAGGGACACTTGCGCTCCCTTGGTGACTTGCCTGACACTGAACCGATGGTGTGACGTTGTGCTGCGTTTCAAGTCGTGGCGCAAGTCCCCGGCGCTAACACAGGAGACGACGCCCAGCCAGCGCCGCATCACGCGGATGCTGAGTGAGGCGCAGCAGGCAGCGGCACGCGAGTTTGATACGCACCTACCCCGGGTGGCGGAACTGCTGTCCAGGGGGCGCGTGAACGAGGTCACTAACCTGCTACCGATGGACCCTTGGGTGGATGTGCAGGAACCACTGGCGTATGAACTGCTGGGTGAACTGTTGGATGCTGGGTCGCGGGTGCGGCTGCCCACTATTGAGAAGGCGACGCTTGAGTTCTCCTTCGACCGTGGGCGTCCTGAGTCAGCGGCGTGGGCTTGGCAGGAGTCCGGGCGGCTCATTGTGGGGATCACGCAAGAGCAGCGCGACGTGGTGCGCACTGTGGTAACGCAAGCGGTCACGGGTGCGCCAGGGTGGATGGGCACCATGACTGGTGGCCCTGACTGGACCGGCGTGTCCCGCCAAGTACGCAACACCATCGGGTTAACCGCGCAGCAGGCTGGCTGGGTCACGAACCACTATGACCGCGCATACACATCAGCCTTGAGTAGCGGGGCGAGCCTGTCGCAGGCTGCCACGTTGGCGCAGCGCTCCGCTCACCGCTACCAAACCAGCGTTCACCGTTACCGGGCGAACACTATTGCGCGCACTGAGACGATGCGCGCTGCCAGCGAGGGACGCCAGCAGGCATGGAACCAGGGCATGACGGAGGGGTTCATTGACTCGTTGTGGCAGAAGGAATGGATCGCGGAAAGTGACGCGTGTGAAGTCTGCCAAGCGATCGACGGGCAGCGCGTTGGGGTGAAGGACTCGTTCTCTGTTGGGGAGCCTCCCGCTCATCCGAACTGTCGTTGCGATGTGCTACTGGTGCCACCGAAGGCGCAGCCGCAGCGTCCGGAGGAGTCCCCGTTTGCTGCGCTGCCGTTTGAGCAACTGTTGCCAGCGGGAGTTATTCCTGGCGCGGCAGCCACGCCGCTGTCTCTGCCCAGTGTGCCGGTGCCGTCTAAGCCGGAACCAACGTTCATTGGGTTGCCATCGGGCGTGTTCATTGGGATGCCTAAGGTGGTGACGTTCGCCAGCATCCTTGAGCAGGCTGATGACCTAGTTGAGGCTGCGGCAGCGCGTGGTAGCACAACGGACGCTGACCCGTTGCTGCGCCAGTTGTATCAGGTGCGCGGGTATGACGGACTCCCAACTGTGCTGGACGATGATGCGTTTGAGGCGCTGATTGACTACAGCGTGACGCGCCCCATGTACCGTGGCATGGTTGACCGTTCTGGGGATGCTGCCGACAACTTGTTCCTGCAGGCTTTCAGGACGGGGGATTACTTCCCTGGCGAAGGTGTGTTTGGGAATGGCACTTATGCGGCTGACAACTTTGCAGTGGCACGTGGCTTCGGTGGCGGCATATCGGACAACGTTATCCGCATGGTGCTGGCACCTGGTTCCAACACAGTGTCACACGCTGACATTAAGAGGGAATGGTTGGCGTTCACCAGGAGTGAGGAGTATGACCGGATGACCTACGCCCAGCGACGCCTGCTTGATGACCTGGGGCGTTATGCTGTGATGCGTGGTTATGACTCAATCTTCATTGAGGAGAACGGGTATCACGTGATCTTGAACAGGTCCAGGCTCACAGTTGCGTCCACTAACGGGATGGGGCCGCGCGTAATCTACGAGGAGGACTTGGATCGGTTGTATGGGAACGTGATGGCGTTTGATGAGGCGGCGAGGGACAAGTACCCACGCGGCCAGATCGGGATGGATATGTGGGCCTGGGATCAAGGCTACCGTTACATCCATACGCGCTTCGGGGACATAGTGCCCATTGACGATCCCGCACTGGTCCCAGCCTAGGAGGTGGAGATGGAACAGAATCCGGAAGATTCCCGCAGGCTCGCTCACGCACTCAACCGTGAAGGGTGGTCGCCTTTGGAGCGTGTGGAGGCGGGTGACGCTGCGCTGCGCGCTGATAGTTGGACTGACCTGCCACAATGGTTACGAGACAGGGTTGCTGCTATAGAACGGGAAACCGATGGACCTTCTTGACCGCGTGAACGCGCTAACGGACGACCAACTGCGCATGATTGCAGACAGGGACGACGCTAGTGGCGTGCTGGCGTCCTACCGGCTGGCGGAACTGCGTGGCCTGCCATACCCCGACCGGGAGGCTGTGATCCTGTGCGACGGGTACGTGATTGTCGCGCAGCACGGACACATCATGAAGGTGCCCACCAACGGCGAGGACGCTGTGGTGGCGAAGATCATTCGGGAGCAGGACGGCCAATACTGCGTCTATTCGGAGGACGGGTCGCGGTCGTTTGGCTGCTATGACAGCATGGCGGCGGCGGAGCACCGGCTACAGCAGGTCCACTGGTTTGACACACAGGATGAGACGCTACTTGCCGCGCCGGGGGATGTGCGCGATGGCACCTATGTGTCTTGGAACTCAAGTGGTGGGCGTGCCAGGGGACAGGTGGAGCGCGTGGTGCGGGAGGGAGCGCTGGACGTTCCTGGGTCGTCATTCACCATTAACGCGGAGCCGGATGATCCTGCTGCGCTTATTCGTGTTTGGCGGCAGTTCGCGGATGGGTGGCGGGAAACTGACACGCTGGTGGGGCACAAGGTTTCCACGCTGACAGTCATTGACGCACTTAGGCAGGTGCCCACGAAGCGGGAGAACGGGCTGGACTTCCCAGCGGCAGCCTACGCCTACGTCCCTGACCCGTTGGAGCCTGCGCGCTGGGCGATGCGCGTATGGGAGTCCCCAGAGACGCGGGAAACGCGTGAGCAGATTGGGCGCGCACTTGCGGAACTGGACAGCGTGCGTATCCCCGCCTCCGATGTTGAGACCGCACGGGCTGGTATTCAGCGCGCACTGGAACGTCTGCGGCAGCGTGAGGACAGCGCTCAAACACAGTTGTCGAAGGAGACGTTCGTACCCCCGGAGGGTGTGCAGCAGGCAGCGCAGCGCGCTCTGGACTGGATTGCGGAGGGGCACGCCGGTGGCGGGTTCACGGATGTGGGGCGCGCTCGCGCAGCACAGTTAGCGCGTGGAGATGGCGTGTCGGAGACAACGATCCGCCGAATCGCTAACTACTTGTCCAGGCATCAGGGTGACGCTCGGGCGGAAGGGTTCAGCGCGGGTGAAGACGGGTTCCCATCGCCAGGTCGGGTTGCTTGGGACGCCTGGGGTGGAGACCCTGCTGTGTCCTGGGCCACGAGCATTGTGGAGCGCCTCAACCGGGAGCAGGACAAGAACGGGGACATGCCGCTCACTCCGCGCCAGCGCATGATGTACGACAAGTTTGAATGGATTGCGGAGACGCTTGGCCCGTGGGATGGGGGCGTTGGCCCCGATGGCGCGCACTACATGGCACCCTCTGATAACCCGTTCGCTGCGGAGGGACTCAACTGCGCCAACTGTGTGTTCTACCTGGGTGGTGGGGGCTGCGAGATACTGGACATGCCAGTGGAAGCGAACGGGGTCTGCAAGTTGTGGATCATCCCTGAGCGTGCGCTAGAGGTGCAGGCCGATACGGGGCACGCTAAGGCGATTTCCCGCGATGGGCGGTTCCTACAGAAGGAGGCTGCGCAGCGCTTCACACTCGGTCCCTTGTACGTCCCTGACTTCATGGACGCTCACGGGGAGTGGACGGACGCTGATGAACTTCAGCAGGCTGTGTGGGGCTGGGTGCAGTCAGGGAACCGCACGATCTACCTACAGCACGACCGGGAGGTGCGCGCTGGCGAATGGGTTGAGGTGATGACGATGCCCCAGCCCTGGCCGGTGACAATGATGGGCGGTGACGGGACGCCAGTTGGGGAAGTCACGTACCCCGCTGGCACTGTGTTCCTTGGTGTGATCTGGGATGAGGAGCCGTGGCGGGACATCGTTGCTGGCAACCTGCGGGGTTACAGCATCGGCGGGTTCTCTGACCGCGTGTTGGCTGACTTGCCTACAGATGGATCAAGGGAAGGAGTGAGCCTAGATGAGTAGAGTGATTAGGCCGGGGACTGCTGAGTACGTGGAGATCAACGGGCGGATCAGGCACTGCATCGTCACTGACGTAGATGACCAGGACAACATCACGGTCAGGTTGGGCGGGGCAAGTGAATCCGCGTCATTCGCTGCTGACAGGGAAGCGTCCACGAAGACACGCGGCACGCTGTTCGTGGAAGAGTAGATCACCCGAGTACACACACCCGGTCGTTAACGCGTCGCCTGTAGCGGCCCACAGTCGGCGCAATAGCGCAGGCGACGCCCCCTTGCATGGGAACGCCGCCTGCTGGTGCGCTGCGGGTTAGAAGTTCAGCATCCGCTCCGTCGCGTTCCACTCGCGCACCCAGCGCCGCGCATCCGCCACCGTGGGGTGCAGTTCGCTCACGGGTTCCGACCCGTCCGGGTACTGCCCCGGCTCCGTAACGTGAACGTCCACATACCCGTCGAAGCGCCACGCCCAGTACACAACGGGCTGGCCGTCAAACGTGCCAGCGCTGATGCGCGTCACCGGGCTGCTCACGCTTCCTCCCAGCGTGCGCCGTTGCGGCGGTAGAGCGGCCCCTGCACAACCTCAATCTCTGTCCACCCGGGGTTGTAAGCGGCCTTAGCGATGCACTCAGCGTTCGCGTAGGCGGTGGCGCTGTCGCTGCCCCACACATCCAGTTCTTCCGACAGCGCGTACTCCATGCCGCGCTCATCAAGTTCTGTGTAGTAGACGTAGGCGGTCCACTTGTAGGTGGTTTCAGCGGTGTTCTTCATGTCGGTTTCCCCTCTGGCTTGGTCTGGCGCTGTGCCTGACATGCGTAACGCTAGGACAGGTCTGATTAGATAGGCAACCGGTGGGGCGAAGTTAGTCCTCCGGGGTGCGTTCCAGCGAAACCCGAAACCCCTCCGCGTCGTTAGATGTCATCTGGATGCGCGTGCGCTCCCGGTGCTGGATGCTGACGCGCAAGTCCAACTGGCGCAGCGCCCCTAGTGCAGCGCGCAGAACCTCTTTCATGGCAGCACCCTGCCCCGGCCCAGCACGCTGATCGGGTAGCGGGGTTGCCGCCAAGCAACCACAGCAACCCCAGGATGCCCCGCGACGTATGCTTGCGCGGCGTCCTCACCACTGCGCCCGTCCCAGCGCACAACAGCGCCCCCCACCAGCAACAGTTCGAACGTCATGCTCATACCCCTTCTCCAATTGCTAAGACCCCGTTACCGGCGTGCTGTGCGTCCCGCAGAGTTCTATAGACCCCTAGCGTCGCCCAGCCGGTTGGCGTGCGCTGGATGAGGTGATAGTTCCGCCCGATGCTGCGCACCCACAGTTCCGTCCCTTGGTTGGACAGTTGGTGCGCCTTCCCGAACTTGCGCCACGCGATCACGCCGTCACCACCTTGGAATCTCAAACAGGCCCCACCGCACAGCCTGCTCATAGCGCTCGTCAATGTCAGCCGCAGGGCCGTCGCTCAGCGTGTCAGCGCAGTGCCGCCCGTGGGTGCTGTTGGCCCAGGTGAACAGGTCGTCCAGCGTCCAGCGCTTAGAGTTCGCGTGCGCAACCACCACCGCGTCCATGTAGGGGCGCAGCGCTTGGGTGTGGTGCCTGGTGCCCAAGTATCCGAACCCGCCCCACTCGTCGCGCTGCTCAAGGTTGTCCAGGTCGCTCACAGTAATCTCAGCGCCAGTAACGCGCCGTAGGTCGTCCTGTAGGCCAACGTGGGCCGCGCAGCGCTGGCACACAGGCACCCAGCCCAACTGCCCGTCCCCAATTGGCCCCCAGGCTGCCCAGTCGGTTGTGCGGTCGCACAGGGCGAACCACTCGCATACGGCGGAAGTAGTGGTACTCATGCGATCGCCACCTCCCCTTCAATCCAGCGCACCTGAACTCGTGCGGCGTCCAGCGTGTTCACCTCGTCGCGCTCAGTGGGGTCGCCCTCGTGGAACGAGCGCTCAATCACCCACCGCTCATCCCCGTTCCTGGTAGCGATTCGGCGTACCACG
>Ga0180434_10009170_pt1 | contig 10799 bp, 17 predicted proteins | sample SS_ome_7_FD_132453 | JGI IMG/M metagenome (GOLD analysis project Ga0180434, IMG submission 132453) | Hypersaline lake sediment archaeal communities from the Salton Sea, California, USA - SS_1_D_2 metaG | ecosystem: Environmental > Aquatic > Non-marine Saline and Alkaline > Hypersaline >... | reverse complement strand
TCGGTCCAGGCACGCCCGCTCTCCTCAGGAGGTGGTTGTAGGCGATTCGGACGGCGGAGGGCGACGAACTCATCACCCTCCGCCGTGTATAGGACTTCCACCGCCAGGCTTCTGTCCCACCCTGCTGTGTCGCGCAGGCCGCGCCCCTTACTACTGACGGTCGGAAGGCTGAAGGGGCGTAAGTGCCATCCCGTCCCACCCCTACTACGCCTCCATCTGAGAGATGAACCCCCTCAAGTTTCATGCCCGCAGATCCCGCGTAGTAGAGGCAGGAGGTTTGACGATGGCCAGGAAACGAAGCAACCAGGAACACCTCGATCAGGTCACCGGCCCCGACCGGGTCGTGGACGACATCTGCCGCTGGCTTCAGAAGCGGGGATGGTCCTGGTCCCGAACCCGCGACGGCCTCTCCCGCTGCTCCAAGATGTACGGGGGAGGTCGCCGCAAGCCGGTGATGGTCACCATCCGCATCGGGGCGAAGGGTCGCCGCAACGACTGGGCGAAGGGCGAGATCTCCGTAGGGGTGTCCCACATCGAGTGGTCGCGGCACGCCTACGAGAAGGAAGAGGCCGCTTGCCAGGAGGGACTCCTGGACCGGGAGTACAAGAACCGGGCGACCACCCTCATCCGCGACGCGGGCATCAACCACATCCCGCAAGGCAAGGACTGGCGGGAGAACTTCTACTTCATGCTGTGGGGTGGGGGGCCGGACATCCCCCAGGGCGAGATCGACCTCTTGTTCGCGTGGCTCGAGATGGAGACCTTGAAGTGGGACGAGATGTCCTCCCCGCTGGCCGATCAGGTGGACTTCCTCCTCGAGGAGGGACGCAACCGGATGCTGGCCGGTTACCTGTAGATCCGATTTCTGGTTGCACCCATGACACCCCGGCGTAGTAGGGCCAGGAGGTGATGCACGATGATGGAAACCCTGCGAGAAGTGGCCCCCAACCTGTGGGTCAGCGATCGTGCGTCCGCCGCCGTGGTCGGTGAGGACTACGACCTCGTGATCGACTGCACGGGGAACGGTCCGACCAAGGGCAACGGCAAGACCGCGAGCCTCCTGCCCGAGGGCAAGACCAACCACGCCTGGACGAAGCGCCAGTTGATGAAGATCGCGGGCGGCGTGTCCAAGCACCTGGACGACGGCGACGTGGTCCTGATCCACTGTTCGCGGGGCGTGAGCCGGTCCGCGTGTGCCGCCGCCGCCGTCCTGATGTACAGGGGTGAGGCGTCCAGCGTGGAGAGCGCCCTGGCGAAGACCGCGTGGGATGGCCGCAAGCCCGCCAGCGTCACCGTCGGAAGCCTGAAGCGGTGGTGGAGGGCGGTCCTGGAACGCCGTCAGGGCAAGCTGTTCAAGTCCGCCTGAGCGAGGAACCTCGCCGCAACCCGACCCGCAGACGCATACCGACGAGCCCGCTCCTCGAGCCTCCGCTCGACGTCGCGCTCCCTCTGCTTGCGGTCGTACTCGTCGATGGCCTTGTCCAGCTTGCGCTGGAGCCGCTCCTTCCCCTTGAGCCGCCGCTCGACCTCACCGATCCACCTGGAGTAGGGACCTGACTCCTCCTTGCTCGGAGGCAACGGGGGCTCCTGCTCGAGGAGCGTCTTGTACTCCCGAGCCCAGGTGCGAAGAGGTGACAGGAGGTTCGCCTCCTGTTCCCCGAGGTTCCGTCGCCCGATAGAGGCGGAACCCGCTGAGTTCGGGTCCGTGTAGCCCTCGCTCCGGTACTTCTCCGCCTGCTCCTTCCACTCGACGACCTTCGGAAGGTAGTCGGGGTCCGTGGACATCAGCGCCTTGCTGTCCACACCGAACTCCCTGAGCTTCCGGAGGTTCCGCTGGATGGCCGGGTCGTCCCGGTCCAGCGTCGGAGCGCCCTTGTACGCCGGGTAACCCCGCGACCGCCAGTTGATGCCAGGGTCGTCGTCCGCATGTGGGTTGACCTGCTGGAGGGCTCCCTCCGGAGGCCGGTCCTGCCATCCCGGAGCCCGGAACTTGTCGTCCGTGTGATGGGCCATCTCCATGAGGAGGTTCTTGAGGTCCCGGTCCGGGATGAACTTGGCGAGGGTCTCGGGGTCCTTGGTGTTGAACTTGGCGTTCAGGAACTTCGGGTACCAGGACTTCGCCGCCGACGGGAAGTGCTCCATGAACAGGCCGTTGGAGTGCTGCAAACCGTTGATGCGGTCGATCAGGACCATCAGAGCCTGGTTCGGGGTCGTGTGCCCCGTCAGCTTGATGAACAGGTCCATGACCTTGAGCCACTCCTCACGACCATGCTTGTTCGTGTAGCGGTAGCGAAGCTCCTCGACCGCGTCCGCCGGGGTCTTGATGTCCCTCTTGAACTTCACCTTCACCTTGTCGCCGGACGCCGTGAAGATGATCGCGTAGGAGGAGTTCTTCCCCCTCGCATAGTCCGAGAACACCTTCGTGAACCGGGCGATGTTCCCCGGAAGCCACTCGTTGAAGAACCACTCCCCCAGGACCCCCACGTCAGCCGGAGACTCGGGCTCCGCCGCCCTCGGCTCGACCACATCGTAGAGCCTGTAGATGCCCGAAGGCAGACGCTTGTCCGGGAACTCCCACCGCTTCCGCTGCCGTGAGGCGTAGAAACCGTCGTCCCGAAGCTGGTCGTAGGCCCCGTAGGTGTTCCGGTCGAACGGGATGAACCACTGCTTCCTCCGGTCGTCCCAAAACACCCGGAACTTCCTCCGACCGGCGACCTGACGGTTGCCCAGGATGCCCGCGTCCGTCGCCGCCTTGCGGACCACCGAGAGGATCTTGTTGCCGATCGGGTCCAGACGGTCCGCGATGAAGTACTCGGTGTCTGGCAGGTACGCGGAGAGTTCCGGCCTCGCCTTCCCCATGAGGATGGCCGGAATGGACTCGACGAACTTGGCGAGCCCCTTCTCAACCTTCTTGATGCCCGATCCCCCGCCGCCCATGTTGGCCCGCTTCACCAGGGCGTGGTTCATCCACTCGATGAGGTTCTTGCGATAGGCGAGCAGGAGCGACTTGTGGAGAGGCCAGGAGTCCCCTCCGGGCATCCCCGCCGTCGCGTAGGTCCCGTAGGCCACGCTCTTGGGGTCCATCGACCCCGCCTGACCCGACAGGAACTTCATGATGTCGAGGAGTTCCCCGTAGGGAGCACCCTCGAACCCAGCCTCGATGAGCCGTCGGACCCGACTCTCGAAGGCGAGCCGGGCCAGATGGCGATCAGCTATGTGGGATACGTTCGGGACAGGCATCGAGTCTCTCCTGCCTGTCCCTCCGAATAGAAACCCTACCGAGACCCCTTCGGCTTGGCCGGGGGACGGAGCCCCAACGCCCGGTTCTGCTTGAGCGTGAAGGGCCGAGCGTCCTGATCATCGTTGAAGACCGGGTGGATCTCGTAGACGTGATAGGGCTCAGGCCCATCCCAGTACTCGGGTGGATGCTGCTGGATGTGACGGTAGAGGGCGTCGTAGGTGTCGAAGTACCGCATCGAGGCGATGTTGATGACACCCCGCCACTTCCGGGCCAGTAGGTAGATCATGCCTCGTCCTCCTCGACCTTCGGCGGCTTGCGGCGGTAGTCCTCCCACGTTGGCTCCTTGAGGAGCTTCGTGGCGACCTCGGCCTTGATCTCCGTGAGTCGGTCGTGGAGTTCGCCGCCCTCCTTGGCCTGCTTTCGGACCCACATGATCTTCGCCCAGGTGTCCCGGCCCGAGGCGGTCTCCTCATTTTCGGCCCACAGGAGGTCGAAGGCGATGTTGTGGACTCGGTCCCCCATCGGGATGTCGTCGTGGTACGGGGGCTTGTCCGGCACGTCGAGGAAGGGCATGTACCTCGGACTGTCGCAGAGCATGAACGTGTGGAACCGAGCGATCGGGGCATTGTCCCAGTTCCCGAACGCTTCCTCCCACCGGGATCCCCGCTCCTCCATCTCCTCCCAGGTGCAGCCGTCCGGCGGGTCGACCTGATTCTGGTAGTGGTAGTCCTCGAGCCCCAGGAACTCGATCACCCGGTCCCGGTATTCCCGCATCTCCGCGTAGAGGGTGATGAACACCTCGGTGGGGCTGACCGCCTTCCAGCACAGGCTCACCTCGGTGTCGAACGTCGGGCGACGCTCTCCACGCCGGAGGGCGTCGCAATCCGCCTCCACGGCTTTGTAGGCGGCTCCCAGGGGGCTCTTGTCGGGGTGGGTGCGGGGTAGCCCCATCGTGTCCCTGTCGAGGGCGTAGACGGCGCGTGTGTTGAAGCTCTCACGGATGCGCTTCTGGGCGTCGGCGGTGAACTCGTCACGGAGTTCCGCGAGCTTCTCCTGCCACTCGAACAGGTCGAACCCGTCCGGGAAGACGATCCGGTAGCCGTTGTACAGTTTGATGCTCATCGTAGGACCCACCGGATGATGGTGGTGCGTCCGAACTCCCAGTCGTCTTCCATGTCGGGGTTCTCCTCGAGGTTGCGACGGACCTCGGCCCATGCCTCGTCATCGGGGATGCGGCTTCCGTCCTCGCGGAAGTACTGCATGTCCCAGACCTGGCACCCGATGCCGTAGGTCGTTAGCTTGATGGACATCGGCGTGACGATCTCCTCGCCGTACTGACCGAACATCTCCTCGGCCAGCGTGCGGGAGTCCTCGAGGGTCACGAAGCGCTCCTCGCGGGTCTTGGCGAGGTCCACGAGGCGATGGAGGCCCTCGTCCATCAGGGCGTTCCACTCGTCCCAGGGGCGACCCCCACGGGCCTTGCACTCTTCGATGAACTGCTCGGGGATCATTCCTCTGCCTCCTGCTGCTCCCGCCACCGCCGGTCCTCTTCCTCGCGCCGGGCCAGCTCTTCCTGGCACATCCGCTCCCCCTCGTCCGGGTCGAGTTCATCGAGATCGACGCGGTCGATCCCGTGCCCGTGGAAGGGACAGGACGGGTTCTCAGCGATCCAGGGACCGCCGATCTCGTGGCACTGCCAGGGGCACATCAGGGGAGGGTCGAAGCTCATGAGGTCTCCTCCTTGCGGAGCGCGGCCCACGCCCGTGCCTCGTCGTAGACTCGCACCACGTGATCGATGGAGGGCGCATCCGCTTCCTCCAGTTCCTTCTTGAAGTGAGCCTCCAGGGTGTCCCGCGTGCAGGGTGGTATCCCGAGCACCTCGTGGGCGTGTCCGATGGCCTCCGCCCTTCTCAGGACACCCGTGTAGGGCCTCTTCGCGTGTTGGGTCGCCATGGACACTCTCCTCACCCCTCCTACGCCGATGTCCTGGGGTTGAAACCTACTCGTTGGGGATGACGTAGTACCCCTGCTTCTTTGCCCACTCGTCCGCGACTTCCATGGCGGACTCCTTGGTCATCGTCTCCCCCCAGTGCCCTGGGGTCGCCCCCTCCCCACAGACGCGCTCCCACAGCCAGCACCCCATGAAGCCCGTCTTGACGATGACGACGTCCCCTCCCGTCGAGAGGTTGGAACGTAGGAACGCCACCGACCCCTCCTCGTTGTTGTCCGGATGAGGGACCTGTGTCCACGCTCCGAGGACCTTCGTGATCTCAGCCATCGTGTCGCGGAGGAGATCCGGCTTCTTGAGGAGTGCTTGGACCACGTCCTTGCCGGTCACGTCAGACATCACCCCTCCAGCAGGTAGTAGCCCTTCGACCTCGCCCACTCGTCTGCAAGGTGACACGCCTCCTCTTCGGAGCCCGCCTTCCCCCACTCACCATCCACCCGTCTGCCGTCCGGTCGTAGGTGATCCCAGACCCACACACCCTCGGATTCCTCGAAGGCACGGAGCTTGGGCACGTGTTGGCCGTCCTCGGGCGTGTAGAAGCGCCGCCACAACCAGGACCCGTGCTTGTTCGTCTGGACCTCCCACATGCGGAGGACCATGTCGATCTCCCCCATCACGGAGTAGAAGAGGACAGGCTCCTTCATGAGGGCCTGCATGACCTGGGCTCCACAGACGTTGGTCATCGGGTTTCCCACAGGGCTTCGAGGCGCTCGAGTTCGGCCCGGATGATCGGGTCGGCCTTCGCCTTCCGCTTCCGGAGGTCGAGCATCCACGGGAGCATCCCCTCGTGCCACTCGGGGTCCTCGTCCGGGGTCGGCCCACGCATCGAGCGGTCCCATCCGAGGTCGTCACAGACCTGATAGCCCCCGTCGCGGTCCCACCCGTCCGGGGCGTTGGGACACTGGCTCTGGAGGATCACGGGCTGACGCGTGCCCTCGTACACCGTGAAGGCGACGTCGAGGGGTCCGTAGCCGGGGATCTCGTCGTCGCCCGTGGTCATCCGGCGACCGATCTTGAGGGCCATCCAGCGGAGGAGGCTGTCGGCGTAGGCTTTGTGCTCGGGGCTCCAGCCCGCGTTGCGGTACCAGCCGAGATCGAGGGCCTTCGAGTAGGCGCAGATGTCCGACCCGTGGGTCGGGCGCTCCATCCTGTTGTCGCGGGGGACCCAGTCGAACAGCTCCCAGGCGTCCCGGAAGTGTTGGGCCAGGAACGCGAGCATGTCGTTGCGGGCCTTGGCAGACTTGCAGGGGACGGCGATGTAGTAGCCCATGCTCTCTCCTACGCAGCGCGGGTCGCTGCCGGACCCGTCGCCGTGTCATCGGTCTTGGTGGTCGCCTGACCACCGGCCAGGATGAAGTCGACCGCCTTGCTCGCCTGCGAGGCGGCACGGATGATCGCCTTCTCGTCGCCCTGGAGGCGCTTGATCCACGCGGCCAGGTACTCGGGGTGCTGCAGCTTGCCCTCGATGCCGAGGTGGGCACACAGGAACGCCGACCCGATCTCGGCCACCAGCTCCTCGTAGGCGTACTCCTCGGTGCCCTGCAGACCCTTGTCGCGGTTGAGGCGCTTCGGGGCACCCGTCCAGTGGATGACCTCGTGCATCTTGGTGGAGAGGTAGTCCTCGACCGTCTTGAACTGCCCGGCCTCGGGCATCACCACGGCGTCCTGGCTCCGGACGTAGGCGGCGGTGTCGCACCCGCTCAGGTGCCGCACGTCCACGCCCAGGATGTCCACCAGGGCCTCCGCCTGCGCGTACTTGGCGGCGGGGTCGATGTCCTTGGTCGCCATCTGCGGCAGACCGTCGATCTGCTCGGCGTTGAACACCCGGTAGGACTGGATGCTCGTGTACGCACCCTGCTGGACCACCTCACCCGAGGCCAGCCGACGCTTCCACGCCTCGCGCTCCGCCTTCTTCGCGGTGCGACGCGGGGGCCAGACGCGGGAGCCGGTCGAGGAGACCACGTAGATGGGGGTCCGGTGGACGCGGACGGCGGCGGAGCCGTGCGAGCCCTTGCGGACACCGTGCTTCGGGTCGTCGCCCTCACCGGCCCAGTTCCACCAGCGACCGTCCTTCTTGTAGCCGCCGACGGCCTCCATCGCCTGGTTGAACGTGTACCAGCGCGGGTCCACGAAGCCCTGGTCCTGCGCCGCCAGGGCCAGGAGCCAGACGTTGATGCCCGTGAAGGGCTCACCGTTGCTCCGCATCGGGAGGCCGAACTTCCACAGACCGTCCCAGGGCTTCTCCCAGGCGGCGGGGTTGTCCTTGAGCCGCTCGAGTTCCGCGACGATCGTCGCGGTGACCTCGGCGTACCAGTTGGTGCGGGCCTTCTTCGTCTTGGGGGCGGGACGTGCCATCGGTGTTCCTCCGTTCACCCCTAACACGCCGAAGAATCCCCACTGCAACCTGCGGGGGTTCAGTTTCTCCTCCCTTCGCGTAAGCACTCCGTATGGACAGGAGTCCCGGCGAAGAGGTCTACCGAAACCGCAAGGGTGGAGCCCTCTGGTCCATCGCTTGCTACCTCGCAGGAGTGACCCTCCGAGATGGACTCGCAGCCGCCCGCGAGTACGCGGACGCGAACAAACTCCCATGGCCCCCTCCCCTCACGCAGAAGACTCCCGGCGAGTTCCTCGGCACCCATGAACTCCGGGCGATCATCAAGCGTGCGTTCCTCCCTCGAGGAGTCACCGTCGTGCTGACCCCTGAACAGGAGATAGAGGGCTACCGCCTCCGGATGCAGAACCTCTCCTGGGTCCGGGTCGGCAAGAGGATCAACTGCCGATACCCGGAGGTCGTCCGGGATGGCGTCAACGAGTACGCGAAGCGTCGGGGCCTGCCGGACCCTCCCACCACGGTCGTCCACGAGGCCCAACGTCGCCGCCACAAGGTCCGCAGGGGCGCTCCCCGCCTTGCCTACCAACTCCGCCTCACGAAGGGGCTCTCGTGGGCGGAGATCGCCTCTCAGGTGCGGTACAAGGAGTACAGGTTCGGTCAGTACGCCCGCGTCGCTGCCAGGAGGTTCGCTGAAGAGGAAGGACTCCCCTGGCCGGTTCCGAGCCCGGACGACCCATCATCAGAACACGATGGGGGGCGTGCGTACTTCTATAGAGGAACAGGGCTGTCCTGGGAGGCCGTTGCCATCCTCACGGGATACCGCTCCGTGAAGGGAGTCACACGAGCCGCTCAGAGGCATGCCGAAAAATGCGACCTTCCCTGGCCCATCGTGGTTGCACCCTCCTGATCCCGGCGTAGTAGGGCTGAACGGAGGAACCGGATGCCGAACCTGACCCGCGAGAAGGCTTACGAATGGGCGCAAGAGTGCTCCACCATCATCGAGGGCGTGTGTGACTGTGGCCGCGACCACAGCGGTCGCCTCGTCGAGATCTACGCCCCCGACGCGGGTGGCCTGCCGGTCCCCGTCCTCGCCCTGTGCGAGAAGTGTGCCCCCTCGCAGTTCCGTGCGGCCCAGTCGCAGGACGACGCCCACCGCATGGCGAGGGCCACCCACAAGCTGGCGGAAGCCCGCCGGGCGGCGAACCGTGTCTCCCACCGTGAGGCCCTCGAGTCGGCCCCCGTCCTGACGGACGAGGAGCGGTGGGAGGACGAGTGGAACGAGTACGGGGACGCGATGGTCGCGTAGCCCCGGACAACGCAGACGCGGAGGCTGAAGATGCAGAAGCTGGAGCTGGTGTTGATCGTGGTCCTGACCCTCGCGGGCGGGACCGCCTGGTACTTCGGATGGGTCGTGCCGCACGACCGCTACCTGCGGGCCGTGGAAGCCTGCATGGACGGCGACCCGCAGGCGTACCAACGATGCGCCGAGGAAGAAAAATCGCGTTCGTCCGTCAGATCTTCCGGTGAGCACCGTCTAGGGGGTTAGAAGGAGCCGACATGCACAAGGACCAGACCCGAGTCAAAGAGATCGTCCTGCCCCTGATCGCCACGGCGATCCATGAGGAGACGCCCGAGGCCGAGCGGGACTGCACGGTCCTCAACCGGCTCCTGTCTCAGGGGGCGGACCCCCTCTTCATCATGGAAGCCGCCCCCATCGAGTTCGAGGTGCTGTGCGACATGATGCGCGTCACCGTCGACGAGGGCCGTCAGGCCATCGAGAACGCCCACTGGATGGGTCCGGCGACGCTGCTCGGGGACGGCTCCGGCCTCGACGTGGACGACCTCAAGTGGGACTGCAAGCAGAAGCGACTCGAGGGTCTGTGGCTCATCCTCGCCGCGTGCTCCGACAGCACCGAGCAGGGCTACACCGAGGAGACCACCATCCTCGAGCGCGTCCGGAGGGCGTTCAACGCCGTGTCGACCCTGCGAGGCGCGATGAGCCTCGATGGCTCCGTCCTAAACCTCGACCAGTTCGCACAGGGCAAGCTGCGCGACTTCATCGAGTCCACCAAGTTCGAGGTGGACGAGGATGGCGTCCCGCACGCGACCGAGGACCACTCCTTCTACGTCCTGTACAAGCAGGGCTACAAGTGCGTCGCCGTCCACACCGACGGGCCGACCTTCTACGGCACCACGCCGGACACTACCCTCGAGGAGCAGGGCATCTCCGTGGACAAAGAAATCAGCCCGCACTTCGGCCTCGTATTCCCCAAGGAGAAGGCGTGATCCCCAGTTGCAACGATGGCCTCCCGGCGTAGTAGGGGAGAGAGGAGGGCATCATGCCCCTGCCGTCACCGATGCAACTGAACATCTACCACCACGAGTATCCCGGCCAACCCCTCGTGTCCGCCGCGTGCATCGTGCAACTCTACGAGAGCCCTGAAGCCGCTGCCGAGAGCAGCCCCCACGGCTGGTGCGTGGCCGAAGGCAACGCCGACATCCCCGGAGCCGGGGGCCAGGCGACCAAGGCCGTGAGAGCCCTGCTGGCGTACCGGGAACACGGCTCCATCGATCAGGTCATCGATGACCTCCACGAGGGCTGGCGACGCACGGTCCACCCCGGCAACTTCCACGACCGACTCGAGCCCGGCATGGAGAAGGCCAGGGCCATCGAGCCGAAGCTCCGCAAGGTCCTGGAGGTGTGGCTCAACAAGTAGCCGATCCCCTCCCGATTCCTGGTTGCACCCTCCACCCCTCGGCGTAGTAGGGGTGCGAGGAAACATGACCATCATTGCCCACATCAGCGACACCCACGGCAACCTGAGCACCCTGCTGTCCGCGTCCGCCACCCCGGACGTCTGGGTCATCTCGGGCGACTTCTGCCCCAACGAGACCCGTGGCGACGCCGACATCGAGCGCGTGACCCAGAGCGCGTGGCTCGAGGCCAACCGTGAGGCGCTGGTGACCCGCTTCGGCTCGACCCCGGTCGTCTACGTCGGTGGCAACCACGACTACGTGGACGTCGCCCGAGTCCTGCGGAGCTTCGGCGTCAACGCCGTGACCGTCACCACCGAGGGTGTCGAGGTCGCGGGTGTCCGGTTCGCCGGGTTCCCGGAGATCCCGTTCATCGCGGGTGAGTGGAACAACGAGTCCCACGACCTGACCCCGATGGTCGAGGCTGCGATGGCGGCGGACCCCGAGGTCCTGGTGACCCACGC
>Ga0180434_10009167_pt1 | contig 10801 bp, 17 predicted proteins | sample SS_ome_7_FD_132453 | JGI IMG/M metagenome (GOLD analysis project Ga0180434, IMG submission 132453) | Hypersaline lake sediment archaeal communities from the Salton Sea, California, USA - SS_1_D_2 metaG | ecosystem: Environmental > Aquatic > Non-marine Saline and Alkaline > Hypersaline >... | reverse complement strand
ATGGATATTCATTACTATATGTTAAGAATCAAACTGATGAAATCTGTTTAGAAGCAGTTAAACGAAATGGAGATTCATTACAATATGTTAAGAATCAAACTGATGAAATCTGTTTAGAAGCAGTTAAACGAAATGGATATTCATTACGATTTGTTAAGAATCAAACTGATGAAATCTGTTTAGAAGCAGTTAAACAAGATGGAGATTTATTACTATATGTTAAGTTGCCTTCTGCATTTGAAAAGATTACTGGTTTAAAAGTTAAGGAGATTGAAAAATGAAAGTAAGATCTAAAATACACGATAATTGGAAAACTCCTGATTACATTTTAAAGGAGATTGAGAAAGAGTTTGGAAGTTTTTTATTGGCTTCCAAACAAAAAGGATATGACTTTGTTGGTTGCGAGATTAATAAAGACTATTGTGATATTATAAATAAAAGACTTAATCAAAGAACGGTCTCCGATTTTACTTCGGCTACGCCGACTTTTGTTTCACAAAAGGAGTTTAATTAGGATTTAACGGGAAACCTTCGGGTTTTCCCAAATGTCCTTCGGACACTTCGTTAAATCCTGATATTAAAAGAAATATCTTGAATAAATAACCAAAGACAAACTTCATAAATTTAAATTTAAATTATATTTTTAATCACAAGTAATAATATTCTATGTTAGGAACTTAAACAAAAACCTTATAATACAGTTCTTAAATACATATATTGCTAGATTCAACCACTTTTATGTCTTTAGTCGATTCATAATTCTAGGTTGGATCTAGTTTATTTAGTGGTTTTGGTTAAGGCGATTACCTTAATCACTATTTTCTATTAAGTAATAATTCCGACCAAAAATTATTTAAACAAGTAACTTCAAAATATTATCTTATGACTAATCAAGTAAAAAAAACCACAATAAAAAAAGATTTTTACTTCACTATTTACAGCACAATAAAAAGTGAAGGAAGGCTACCTGATCCAATAAAGATAGGTATTTCTAAGCAAAGGCTTAATTACTGGGTACAGCCTTTAAAACAAGCGAATTTAATAGAATTTATTGGTAAAGTTTGGAAAGTAAAAAGAGATTTGAGTAAAAAAGAATTACTTGAGCGAGTAAAAAAAACTAAGGTTGTTACCACAAGAAAAGCATCTTTAGAAACTTCTAAAAAAAACCAGCTTTTAAGATATCATTCTTTGCAGTTTCAAATAAAGTTACCTAGATTTAATTATTGGCACAGAAGAACAACTTACTTAGATAAGAAAGAAATACCTTATAAAACAATTTATGGGGGAAAACAAAGAGTTATGTATAAAGGTGTTATATTTCACTTATGTTCTGATAGTATTATTTTTTATTGTCCTGAAAACGTAAACATTTATGGTAAAACTACAGTAGATATACTTAATAGGGCTTTTTCTTGGGCAAAAGAGCAAGTTTTAGGTTTCAATGGTTATTTAGGTATGGATCTAAGGATTAAAGGCAAATTCGTAATAAATCTAACTAGAGGGGAAGTTGAAGAAACTAATAACGAGTTAGCTAACTCATATCAGGAGAATAAAGAAAAACTAGAGATTTATGATAAAGAAGAATTATGGTTGATTGCAGATAAGTCTTTAAAGACAAGTAATTTAGAGTTTAAGAGTGCAAAAAGGCATTTGGCTGATGTAGATAACGTAATTCCTTTATTTAATGATTTAAGAAAGAGAGATACTCCTATAACCTTAACTGATTTAGAAACTAAGTTTAATTCAAATGAAGATAAGATTAAATATTTGACTAACCTTTTAAGTAGGCAACAAGATCAAATAACTATGTTAAATAACTTACTTGAAGAAGTACTTGATAATAAGGGAGAAAACCGATACATTTAAATATTTATTAATTAATAAAAAATCATAGTACTTGATTAGTCATTAAGTACGGCCAAAGGAGAATAATTCTCAAGAGTTCCACCTCAAAAGAACTCCTTTGGTTTTATTGTTATATATCCTCAATATGTAACCACCTCTTTCCTATACTCTGCAAGGGGCATAGGTTTTATTCAATTAAATCGAAAAGTTTAAATACTAATTACTCCTAGATTAAAGCAGTATAGCCAACTAAAGTTTAAAGGAGAGGTTTTCTAACCCCTATACTTGCCTTTCCTTTATTTTTTTTCTTTTAGAAATATTTTACAATAATATCAAATATACGCCTTTCTGCATATTTCTTATATGTTGCATCTTGCGTAAGGTTGAGTTTCCACGCATTCATTTTCTTTGAATAGTAAGCTATTCTGTAACCTTTAGATAGTTTAATCCAGTCAATCCTTTTAGTTCCTTCTTTGTTATAGATTTCTTTTATTTTTCCTAATTTGTATTTCATAAGTTAAAAGAAATCCGAAAAGTATTTAAACCTTATTATTTATTATTTTATTTATGACTGAAGACAAATTGAATTATATATTTAAAGAATTTTGGAGAAGCGACTTTAATAAAGCATTATTAATAACTGCGACAATATCATCTTTTTTAGCAATGATTTGGTCTTGGATAACTCCAGTAATTATGATATTATGGATAATTGTGTTATTTAGAAGTTATGAATTAAAGAAAGAATATCCTAACAAATGGTATTTATTATTATTCTTAGTAATTGCTATTATTTGGAATCAATTTGATACTTACTTTGGTTTTGCTATAGTTGTTTTAATGTTAGCTTTATTCGTTCCTGAAGATAAGTGGAACATTTTAGCTAGAGGTAAATAGTAAAATGGATTGGAAGAAATTAAGACCAAACAAAAAGCAATTTAAGGCTATTGCAAAGATTACTACTGATTTTGTTAAAGCTATGGATCAGCATCCAAAAGACTTTCAAATCTTAGTATTATCTTTAATAGTAGATACTTATGAGAAAGAATATAAGATTTCTATTCAGAATGGTAAAGTAATAGAATTAGATAAAGAAAAAAAGAAATCTGCTTTTGAAAAAGCAAAAGATAAGTTTAGAAAGATATTCTAAACTATTTAATATTTCTTGCAATCTTTTCGGATACTTGCTTACTCATGTGAAGGTATGGGTAAACTGAATCAACTCTTTTAGATCCTTTAAAGAATTGTAACTGCATTAAATCAGTTCCATTTTGAGATAGTGAAGACATCCTAGAATGACGTAAGAAGTAAGGGTTTAATCCCAACCATCGCTTTATATAATAATATACTCTATCTGTAATTATTACATATTCCTTAATATCATTCTTTCTATCTTTATATGTTCTAGTTCTTCTACTGGCTAACTCATAGAATATATATACTTCATCAAATAAAGATGTAGCATATTTGTATAGTTCAGTAACATATTTCTTATTCATAGGTATGGATAACATTCTAGCCCTTCCTTTCTTTGCAGTAGGTATTTGAATTGTTAAGTAAGATTTATTCTTTGCAAAGTTAGTCGGTTTGAGTTGCAGGAGTTCCACTGGTCTTGCACCAGTATAATATAATGCTATTAGAAATGCTCTTCCCATATTACCGAATTTAGATAGACTTGCTTTTTTCAATCCAACTTCTAATTCATTTAAAGTAAATAAATTAATAGTTCCTGATTTCAAGAACTCCGAATATCTTTCATTAACTACTTTTGGCATTATATCTTTTCTCCTATCTTAGTAAATACTCTATGAATATTACTAAATATCATTACCTTAGCCTGATCTAATGGGTTAAGTTTTTCTTTCTTATGTATGTTTAACACTTCCTTTTCAGCTACATCTATTATATGTTTTATTATTGGATTCATCTATCAAATACCTCTGTTAGACTGGCTATGGTTTAGAATAGCCATTAAGGAAAATAAATATTTTCCGTAATCTAACCTAAGTTATGTAAATATCATAACTCATATATAAATATATCGTAACAAAGTTTATAAATAAGAATATCTATACAGTATTTGTTATGGCTAGGTATAAAAGAAAGTCGCAAATGGTTCCCCATGATTTCTGCATAAGATATAATCCATTCAAAGGAGAAGGGGAAAAGGAAATAACTGAAAGACTATTATATACTTTAGTGATAAAAAGGATCAAGGCTAATAAACCTACTGTTTGGTTTATCGGCGGAGATAGTGGGGAAGGAAAGAGCAGTACTGCCTTGACTATCCAACACGCATTATGTAACTCTATGGGGATTAGTTTACTAGATAACTTAGAACATATGAATATTATGCACCCAAAGGAATACGCAGACAAGTTAAAGAATTTACTTTACTCAAAAGATCCTACTATTAAGAAACTTAGGTTTTTCTGTTTACATGAAGCAAGAACCATAGTTAATGCTAAAGACTGGAATAGTAAGTTAGCTAAACTGATTTCTAATGTAAATGCAATGAGTAGAGCAATTAAACCTTTATGCATGATTATTATATCTCAATTCATTAAAGACATTCAAACTACTGTGAGATATACTTTAACTTATTATTCTACTATTACTAGACCATTAAATGGTGGATATGGTAATTTAAGAATATATAAGTTATATAAAGATGATTCTGATTTAGAAAAGCCAAAGATTAAGAAAAGATTAATTCAGGGATATATTATGAAAGCAAAGCATATTAATGCTGATCCTTTAGTTGAATCTGATTGGGAAAGGGTTTGGACTAGACTAAAATCAATTAAACTACATAAACCTGATAAAGATGTTTATGAGAAGTTTATTAAGTTAGATGTTGAAGGTAAAACCGACCAAATGCTTAAAGAGATGGAAGAAATGAGTGAGCAGTTCAAAATTGAATCAGGAGAAGAAGATAACAAGATAAATAAGATAGCAAACCATTATACTTCAAATGTAACAACTTTAGCTTTAATCAGTAAGAAAGTTAGGGGAGAATGGAGAATTAAGCCTGATGTTAAACAAATGCACGGATTAACTACCAAAGATGTTCAAAGATTACAAGATACAGTAAATAATATAGTAAAAGATAAAGATTGGAGTACTGATTTATTGGAAGGACACGGAGAAGTTGTAAATGACTGAAAAAAATACTTATGAAGATATTGAAAAGAATACACAAGAAGATGATATGTTTCAAGGAGATTTAGAAACATTAAACGTAAACGTTTGGTTTAACAAACTAGAAAGCAGATTGCAAAATTGTTTAGTTAAAGAAAATGTTAAGGATGGTTTTACTCAATATAAGATATTAGTACTTCATGCAGAGATTTTAGCAATATCTAGTAATAAGATGAACGAAGAAGAATATAATGATAGAGTTGCCAAATTACTAAAAGATAAGATAGACAAATATGATGATGAAGTAATACAAGGTATGAAAACTTCTATGATTAAGTACAGAGTTATTTTAGAAAGCCTATTGAAGATTAAAAAGTCGGATATGAACTTAACTTTCTAATTTTTTCCATATTTTTTATAAAAATTTATAAATGTTTGTAATAATGAGTATTATAAGTTCCTGAAAAGGAATAGAGAAAAGAAACATGGCAGATGACATGATGGGAGCAATTAAAAAAGCCCTTTTAGTAATTGGAGCAGCAATTACTATTGTTGGTGTAGTCTTTTTGACTTTGTTAATTTACGGACTTTTAATCGGTGCGTTTAATCAACAAGCTCAATCAGGAAACATCGCTGTGGATAACACAACTTTAACAAATATGAATACTTCTGTTGCAAGTTATTGGACTAATGTTACTACTGTAACTGGTTCTATTGGTGTAGTAGTTGGATTCATCGCTTTAGTTCTGTTATTCATGATTTTCAAACCGTTTATGAACATCGGTAAGAAAAGCAAGGGCGGAAACGTTGACTTCTAAGTAGGTTAAGGTGCTATATGCACAGGGGGGGAAGTTCCCCCACTATCCCTTTCTAATAAAAACATTTTTAAACTTCTAATCAATTACTTATAATGTGACTAAAGATGGACTTATACGCTTATGAACAAATAAAAGATACATTACAAGAGATCTTAGATAATCAGGAACTAATTAAAGATAAATTAGGAATAACTGACGATGAAGATGATTCTGATGATGAAAATCTTGAGGTAGAAGATGGAATTGGATTTGAGTAATGAAACAAGGGTAAACAAAACTAGAAACGAAAAGATTAAAGAGAATCTTAAATATTTCGACCAAGATCCTGATGATTTTGATTTGGATAAGAAAAGTTTTGTAGATATAACTGAAAAGGTAATCCCTATATCAAAAGATGCAAATGACAAGCTTATGAGTATAAATAATATTATCGAGCAGTCCGTTTTAACCATTTCAGGTTACGATAAACAAGTAACTAAAGAAAAGATTATATTTAAGCAAAAGAAGTTACCTCTAACTAAATCTTCTGTTATTTCTCACTTTAATGCTATTTTAGAGGCATTCGGTGATCCAAGTAACATTTTAGCAAAAAAGAACTGGGAAAGTTTTAGTGTTCAAGTGGAGAGTAGTTGGAAGGCTTTTTATAAGTATTGTATTCATTCAAGAGCAAAACCAAAAGAAAACACTAGAACTATTTATAGAGAGTTTCAGGCTTGTTTGATTGCTATTGGAGATATTGTTTGCGATAACCCTGACAACATGAAAGGATTTGTGGGAAAGTTAAAATCAGAATATCCTGAAAGCGATATTGGAGATAGGGTATAAAATGGCAAAAAAGAAAAAAGAAGAAAGTGTTGCAACAAATGTAGTTAAAATAGTTATTTGGCAACGTTTCGGTTCAAATGTTCCCCATAAAAGAGCAGAATACTTAGCAAAAGAGCAAAAAGATGGTTACGGTAATCCAGTTGTAGTTAATGAAGAAAGAGGGCATAATGAAGACTTTGGTTTCTCTCAAGACGATGTTTATCAATCATTAAGTACTACTTATAATGTAGAAGGTAAAGATAAAGAAGAAGTAATTAAGATTCTAGATAAAAGTATGGATAAGTTAAAGAAAAGAATTACTGCCTTAACCGATTACCCTGAACTTAGTGTTTTTGCTAACATTCATGACGAAAAGGAAAAACTAGAACATTTAAGGATATTTAAAAAATATGTTTCTTTAAGATCACCTAACGGTTCTTACTATAAAGAAGAAGATGGAATGAGGGTTTACGACTTTGAAAGTTTAGATGGTTTCTTAATTCCAATTTGGCAAGATGCAGATAACTTAGTTAATTTTTCAGATTACACTTATAACAAAAAAGTTACTATGCAAGAAACCGCTGAACTTAAAACATTGTTAGATAAGAAAAAGAAAGAGAATATTAAGTATGCTTCCTTTTTTATGATGATGATTGTAATGGGAGTACTTACTGCTGTATTAGTTTTCGGAGTAATTAAAACTTTAGGTTATCATAATGATGCAGTTCAGGAATGGGAAAAACCTGCTGAATATTGTGCTGAACAATCTGCAAAAGTAATAGGTACGGTATTAAATGTTATTAATGATGATGTTGTAAGAAGTTGTTTACTTGCAACGAATAAATCGAGTGTAATTTCCGATTTGGAAAGCAATATCAAAACCCTTAACACGGACTAAGGGAAAATTATTTAAATAAGCTTAACTAAAATATAAATATGGTTTTCGATACACTACCCGAAGCAGTACAGTTAATATATATTGAAAACTTTAATTTTATGTTTAAGTTGGCTTTAATTTTATTATTTTTAGTTGTTTCAATTCTAATAGTTAAAAACTTTAAACCTAAGAAATCTAAATACTTATTTGTTAGTAAAATAAGATTAACTTATTATGTAATGGCTTGGTTAATGATTATATCTTTTCCTTTCCAATTAGGTTTTTTAAGTCCAAGAGTTCCTTTATCTGCTTTACTTAATCCTTTGATTACCTTTTATACAGTTAATTTTATAGTTTTAGGTACAATCTTAACTCTTAATATTGTTTGGCACGGATCAGGTTTCATTACTGAATTGTTTGGAAACGAAGGAGGGTTTGAAGGAAACAATAAAGTAAGAGCAGACTTCAATAAATATTTAAAATGACTAAAAAAGTACTTTGTGAAATTAGTAAATCACTTTATAACGCAATCAAAGAAGAAAAAAAGAAATTAAGAGAAAAAGAACTTAAGAAAGTAAAGTCAAGAAAGAAAGTAATTACTATGGTAGTTGCAAGTCAAAGTTTAGCGAGGAAATTAAGATGAATAAAAATATTTTCGGAGTAATATTGGTATTTGGATTAGTTAGTATGATTTCTTTATTTATTGCTATTTTTATGTGGGCTTTCAATAACGATTATATTCTTTATAATGTGAACGTTCAAGCAGAATATTTAGAAAACAATTCTGTTATATCTCAATCAGATTTAGATAATATTGAATCTATGGGAAACAAACATGCTTCTTTAAACTTTTATTTTGATGAATGGTGGTTATTAAGTTATATTGTAATGCTAGTTTCTACTATATTTGTATCTTATTATTCGAGGGAGGATAATTTGTTTTCATTCTTAGGTACATTGTTTTTTGGAACGATGGTATTCTTATTCGTATTAGGTGTAATAACTCAAGTAAACACTTATTTATTAGAAGATATATTTTATAAGATGCTTCCAACAATAGAAGGAAGTATGCCTATGTTTGAGTTCTATATGAATAATGCAGGGATCATAAGTTTCATTCATCTTTTAGTTTGCATATTAGTAAACCGACTTTACCTTAAAATAAACGAGTTTGCTAAGAAAGAAGATGTTTTTGATGATGCAGAGGTATTATAACAATGAAGGACTCACAAGCACTACTGGGTGGGATAATAGTATTTTTCTTGATTTCAACTTTAATCTTTACTTCAATCCCTCCTGATTTAGATTTAGTTACTTCTATTGGTTCAACAACCCAAAATAACTTAACTACTGGAAATTTATATGTTAATGGAACTTTTAGACAAGGGGACGATGACAATATGTTTATCTATGATATTGATGAAGAAATTCATCACGTAAACGTAGATTTAAGCAGATTTGATGAAATTAGAGCAAATACTTTCACTACTGATCTACACATAGAAACTTTTTGTAATGCAACAGGGAATTATGTTAATATAACTGCAGATGACGGCGGGAGAATTTCTTTTATTGCTAATTACTTGGGTTCTGCTGTATCAGAAAGTTTCCCTGAAACTGAATACATTTTAGAATTAACTGCTGGTACAAATGAAACTCCTGTATTAAATAGAGTGTATGCAATTATTTCAGGCGGAGAACCTACTTGGGTGGTTTCAATAACTGAACCAACGGTGGCTCACGCAATGGCATCAAGAATATTAGTTGGTGCGAGTGGTTGTATGCCTTATGCTTCTGCTTTACAAGAAGATGGGGATAACGGATTTTTAAAAAGAGTTCAAAGAAGATTTAGAAAAGAAGGATTACTTTATGAAAGCGGACTAGATTATAATTCATCTGCAAATTCTTTAGCAATAGGAAGCGGTAATTACATTAATGGAATCTACGACCAATCAATTAGTAATCCTTTAAATACTTCTGATGGATTTTATTTAGTAAGGTTTGACGGAACTTTCCAATGGTACAATAGTTTTGATGATATAACACAATATTCTGATGGAAACACTATTGGAACAAACAAATACTTTAATGTTATTTTTGGAATAACTCCTTATGATGGAGAAGGAAACATTTATGCAGTAGTTCAATCACAACCTAGTAACGACTATACGAGTGTGATAGATGCTTACTCTGATAATGATAACACATTAAAGGTTTACCCTTCAGAGGAATTTCTTAAAACTTTCTTTTTACCAGTTGCAAGAATGGTTTTAAATGAAGGGAACGGTGCAAATATTTTACCAAATGGTATGTATGCAGAAGATTATCGGGGAGGTGTTGCAGGGGGTGCAAATAGCGGTGGTGGCTTAACTGAATCCGATCCAGTATGGAGTTTAGAAAAAGAAAATTACTTTAATAAAACCGAAACTAATTCGACTGGATTAATAGGATTAGTTTGTGATAATGGAAAGATTGCTGAAATGCAAAATGGAGAATGGGAATGTGCAACTGACTCAACAGGAACTGACGACCAAACACTAGCAGAAGTTTTAGCACAAGGTAATGATGCTAACGGTTTAAATATTACTAATGTGGATACAATTAACGCAAATAATATAATTTCAAACGAAAGTCTAACAGTTGGTAGTTTTGGAATTAAAAGTGACTTGAATGTTGGAGGTAATATTGAAACTCCCAACTCGCTAGTTGTTGGAATTGATGAAACTCCATTAAGTTTTATGACGCCTAAAGCTAAATTTGTAGCAGATTTAAATACTATTAGTGGAGTTCAAATGGGAAATATTAATAATGGAACTAGTGCAGGATATAGATTTATTATTAAAGATGATTCTGACCATTACTTTGCATTTTCACAACCAGGAACTAATAATAGTAACTCTGATATTTGGGGACATCCTAGAAAATATACTGATTTTATATTCAACGCAGGAGGTACGGCGAGAAGTATGGCAATAGGAACTGCATCAGGGCAAGGTAAAACCTATTTGGCATCAGGTGGAATTGATGCAATCGAAATCTCAAACACAACTCAAAATTTAACTTTATCAAGTCTTGCAGGTTCATATACTGGAGGTTCTGCTTATGTATGTGTAAATGATGCAGGTACAATTTATGCTTCGGAGGTAGCTTGTCCTTAAAATGAAAAAAATATTAATGGAGATAATTACAACTTATGTATGAATAATGGAGATACTTTAGGAGATAAGATTAAATAAAAACCTTTATATAGTTATAAACAAATGAAAATGTATATGAAACCAAAACTTTTAATTTTTGTAATGTTTTTACTACTTCT
>Ga0180434_10009165_pt1 | contig 10803 bp, 9 predicted proteins | sample SS_ome_7_FD_132453 | JGI IMG/M metagenome (GOLD analysis project Ga0180434, IMG submission 132453) | Hypersaline lake sediment archaeal communities from the Salton Sea, California, USA - SS_1_D_2 metaG | ecosystem: Environmental > Aquatic > Non-marine Saline and Alkaline > Hypersaline > Sediment... | reverse complement strand
GAACCCCTCCGCCAGCTAGGACCACTCTCATCCCCGTGACGTGCCGACGAGTGGCGCCGTATCGGAAGCTGCGGGCCCCTGACGCGTTGGTCGCGACCGTGGCTCCGAGATGGGCGGTGTCCTCGGTCGGGTCCGGTGGGTAGAACCAGCGCCGCTCGTCGCTCAGGAGATCCTCGAGCGCGCGCGCCGACTCGTCGTCGAGGTCGGAGGACTCGCCATTCAGGCTCCCGGCCTCGAGCCGCCTCCTCAGGTCGGCGATCGTGATGCCGGGCTCCGCTCGCAGGATCATGGCCCCGTCGTCGACGCGAGAGACGCCGAGGACGCGGTTCATGTGGGCGAGAGAGAGAAGCACGCCTCCTCGCGGGACCGCACCTCCCACGATGCCGGTGCGGCCCGCCGAGAGCGTCACCGGCAGGCCCGCCTCCTCTGCGGCCGCCAGCGCGTGCGCAACGTGCTCTTCCTCCTCCGCCAGAACCAGTTTCTCGGCCTCGGCAGGACCGTATCTCGATTCGTCCGTCAGGTAGTCGGCGTACGATTCCTCTATCTTCCGGGGCGAGTCGATTATGGTCGCGTCCCCGCCGCGAGACCTGGGCCCTACGGCGGAGATGGAGTTGCCCAAGTGGCCTCCTGATAGTCGATGACGGCACCCGCCATCCCCGCCACCCCGACACACAGGACGGCGACGCCGGCCGGATTCGCCAGACCGCGGTCTCTACACCTCGAAGACCAACCCGCGCGGGAAGTTGGTGAGGTTCTCAATCTGTCCGCTCTCCGTCACGTGGTAGACGTCCTCGATGCGCATCCCGTAACCCTTGTCTGGGAAGTAGAGCCCGGGCTCGACCGTAAAGACCGAGCCGACTTCTAGCCTGTCCTCGTTCCCGACGGCGTCCGAGAGAGTGGGCTTCTCGTGGATCTCGACGCCCACGCCGTGCCCCAGGCTGTGCACGTAGCCGTTCGTCACCTGCGGATTGGTGCGCGGAGTGTCGTAGCCAAGCTTCTCGAAAAACTCGCACGCCATCGTCTGATAAACCGAGGCCTTCTCCCCCGCCTTGAGCTCGGCCGACACGGCGTCGTGGCAGTCCTCAAGGTCCCTGTATACCTTCAGGATCTCGTCCGACGCCTTCCCGAAGACGAGCGTTCGCGTCATGTCGAAGAAGTACCCGCCGCCCTGCTCCTGAGGGAAGATGTCGAAGACGATCGTCTTGCCCGTCTCGATGGGGTCGGCGTCGTTACCCCTGCTGTGCGGAATGCCCGCGTCCCGCCCTATGGCGAATATCGTGTCGACCTCTTCTATGAGCTTGCGCTGCGCCAGCGCCATTCTGATCTCGGCCTTGCAGTCGCCGATCGTGAGTGGGCTCCCGTCGCGCTTCAGGAACCGGTCGCCATCCAGCTCGTGAGAGCGAACGTAGTCGATTATGTGCTGCACGACCTCCTTGGTGAGGCGTCCGACCTCGCGGATGCGCGCCACCTCATCGTGCCCCTTGGTCATTCGGGCGGTCAGGAAGATGTCATTGTCGTGCTCCCCCATCACCGTGACGCTCGGAAGCGCCTCGTCGAGCGCGTTCAAGAAGACCCAGCTCGAGCCGACGCCTCCCACGCCGTAGAAGGCGGTCTTCCCGGCCACGCCTTGATCCCCAAAGATCGCCCGCCAAAGCTCGACGCGCGCCTTGAGCCTGTCGCCGCCCGCCTCCTTCAGGATGGTCATGAAGTCGTACTTGGCCATGTCGACCGTGGGGAGCCCGCTCAGAGCGGCCTCCTCACGTTCCATCGAGGCGCAGAGCAGGACGCCGTCCTCTCCCCGCTTCTTGATGACCACACCGTGGCTCAGCGCCGCCCCGTTGACCATGTAGTACATCGTGGGGCTGCCCTTTACGACGCCCGTGATCACGGCGACGTCGATACCTCTCTCTTCCATCAGTTCGTCCAGATGCCGCTTCACCTCGGTTCCTCCAGTTTGTGGTCCGGGGCCGCTCGCCGGCCCATAGATGATAGCGTGTGAGCCGCCACGCGACCAGCTGCAGTCCCATCACCGGCCTAGACAGCTCTCAGGATGTGATAAAGGTTGCCCATCTCGCCCGACACCCTGATGTCGGTCGGAAGAGGCTCAAAAGATTCCGAGTAGAGCGCCGCATACTCAAGGCCACCCGAGCGCGCCACCAGCTCCTTGAGCTCGTCGTGCCTCCACAGCCTGAGCGTCTCGTGGAACGTGTGCCTCGACGCGACGCCGTTGTCGTCAACATCCATCGTGGATACCTGGTGCGACAGCCGGGCCACAGGATCTTCCTTCTCGATAACCCAGGTCGTCGTCACTCTCAGACCATCGCGCTCCATGGTCCAGGAATTGTGGTCCAGGTCGGGCTCCCCTTCCCACTCGCAGGCGATATGGACGACGTAGACGCCGCCACGCCTCAGGGACGCGCCTATGTTCCTGAGGTGCGTAACGATGTCCTCGTCCGACAGCAGGTACCCGATGCTGTTGATGGAGTTGAGGGCGGCATCGTATTCGCGCTCGAAGCGCGTGGTCAGCATATCGCCCTCGATCGCGCGCGCCGCCACAGGGTCGCCCAGGTCCGCCACCCTTCTGCGCGCGTACTCCAGCATCTCGGGGCTCTTGTCGTATCCCGTCACCGTGTAGCCGTGTCGAGGAAGGGCGAGCAGGAACCTGCCGGTTCCGCAACAGGGCTCCAGTATTCGCTTGACCGGGAAGGGGACGCGCTCGGAGAAGACCCTCCCGAAGAACTCTATCTCGGGCCCCAGGTCCCAGCTGAAGGCCACGTCATAGCATTCCGGATGGTCGTACAACCCGCTCACTGTACCCCTCGTACATTCCTGGCCGCCACGCGTCTCGTTCCCCGGGAAGCCCTTCGGACCACCCGAGCGGTCTTGCCACTCGAGCTGCCGGACTAGGCGGCCTCGCCGAAGACCTCGGCCGCTATCTCCCGCACGACCTCGTCGACTCTATCCGCCAGCTCGGGGGTCAGTTCCTCACCGAACGTGAGGGTGTCGATCACCTCTACCGCGTAGATGCGGACATCATCGGGCACGTCCATGCCCTGCGCTCTGCCGAGCGCGATCACGGTCGCCAGGTTCATCCCGTGAGGCGAGTTCGAGTGGATCGAACGCCCGAGGTCCGAGAGGTCCAGACGGTGCACCGTTCCGGGCGCCGAGCCCGTCAGTATCGAGTCAACCACAACCAGACGGTCGTAACCGAGCGATTCCTCCAGCAACGTGAAGCCCGCCTCCTCGTTGTATCCGAAGTCGGTGTCCTCGCGTTCACCGTAGCGCTTCTCGAGCCTGCGAGCGACCACCAGCCCGATGGCGTCGTCACTGAGTATTGAGTTGCCGACTCCCAGCACGAGCGTTCTCATCCGTGCCCCTTCAGGCGCGCGAGGCCTCCGGAACCTCCACGCGACCGCCAATCGAGGAGAACACGCAATGTGCCACATTCCCCACCGGGCTCAGGATCACGCGCCGCCCGCCCGCGGCGTGTCCACCGAGAAAACGCCCCGGCGCGGTTGCTCTCCGCGCCGGGGCCTCCATCATCCGCGAGCTTGGTGTCTCGCTATCCTGACACATGCTGGGAGAGCGTCTGAAGGGTCCTGCCTTCCTGGTCCTTGATCTCCACGACGAGCGGCATGTGCCCGGGGACGGAGTGCGTAGCGCATGCAAGACACGGGTCGTAGGCTCTGAAGGCCATCTCCACCATGTTGAGCAGGCCGTCCGAGACCTTGCCGTCCTTGATGAGCCCGCGCGCCGCCCTCTCGACCGACATGCATATCGCGGCCGCGTTGTTCGTGGTGGCGACGATCAGGTTCGCCTTCTTGATGACGCCTCGCTCGTCCGTCTTATAGTGGTGGAAGAGCGTGCCGCGCGGCGCCTCGACGACGCCGACGCCCTCGGTCGGCGTCTCGGTCGGAAGCGTCCTGATGTTGTCGCTCATGATCTCGTCGTCGTTGATCAGCTCGACCATTCTCTCGGCCGCGTAGAGCATCTCCACGAGCCGCGCCCAGTGATACGCCAGCGTATTGTGCGCCGGCTTCCCTCCGAGCGTCTCGTAGAGCTGGTCGTGCGCGGCCTGCGCCTCCGGCGTGGCCATCCCGTCGGCCGCGTTCAGGCGCGCCAGCGGCGCAACCCTGTAGACGCCGCTCTCCGGCCCATCGACGAAACCCTTCCAGCCGACCTTCTTCAGGTGCGGGAACTTGATGTAGGACCACTTCTCGACGTGCTCCGAGATGTGGTCGAGGTAGTCCCTCGCCTTGAACTTGGCGAACTCCTCACCGGTAGGGGTGACCACGCGGACTTCGCCGTCGTAGAAGTTCACCTTGTTCTTCTCGTCCACCAGGCCCATGTAGTACGTGTTGTGCTTGTAGACGTCACCGACGATCACGTCGACGTAGCCCGGGTTCTTCAATACGACGTCCGAGAAGAGCTGCAGGCTGAATTTGGCGAACTCGACAGCGTCCTCGGCGGTCTTGCGAAATTCCTCTCTGTTCTCCTCGGTGAGCCCCCTGGATACGCCGCCGGGCAGCCCGCAGACCGGATGGATGACTCGTCCGCCCAGCGTCGTGATGACGTTGCGCGCCCGCTTACGCATGTCGATGACCTTGCCACCGATCTCCAGTCCAACCTTCGCGATTACGCCGAGAACGTTGCGCTCGGCCGCCGGCGCCTCCGGTCCGACCACGAAATCCGGGCCGCCCAGGAAGTAGAAGTGGAGCGCGTGGTCCTCGAACATGAACGCCGAGTTGATGAACTCGCGTATCAGCTTCGCAGGTCGCGGCGGATCGACATGGAATAGGTCGTCGAGCGTCTTCGTCGAACACATGTGGTGCGTCGTCGGGCACACGCCGCAGATCTTCGGGGTGATCCTCGGCATCTCCTCCGCCATCCTCCCCTCCGAGAACTTCTCGAACCCGCGAAGCTCCGGCACCTGAAGATACGCGTTGGCGACATTGCCCTTGTCGTCCAGGAAGATCTCTATCTTCCCGTGGCCTTCCAGCCGTGTGATCGGGTCTATTGTGATCCTCTTGCCCATTTCTCCTCCGGGGTGCCGGGGGACACCTTCTAGACTCCCTGCGTCCTCACTATCCCTGTCTCTTCTGCTTGCGCGTAAGAAGCGAGGTCGCGAGGCTGTACATGTAGGAGAGGCCGGCCGGGTCCGGTATCGAATCCGCCACCTTCTCCATCTCCTCGGGGTCCTCGATGTCGATCAGAGACGCCAGGGCCGAGAGCATCTTCGCGCCCTGGTCCTTCACCTCGCGCGTGGGTCCGAAACAGCCCCTGCACGGCATGTTCGCGTTGATGCAACGCTCGCCGCAGCCCGACCTTGTGGCCGGGCCCATGCAGATGACGCCCTCCGCGAGGAAGCACTTCTCGGGGTCCATCATCGTCATGTGTGGACGCTTGAGCTCGGAGATCTCGATCTTGTCCGGCTTCGTCTCGTTGCGCGGACACGTGTCGCAGAGCGACTTATCCGGTGCAAGGACCGACCCCTTGGCAGGGAGGTTCCCCGTGAGAATCGCGTTCACCGCGTCCATGATCAGGTCCGGTGGTGGCGCGCAACCGGGCAGGTAGTAGTCGACGTCTATGACCTGATCCAGAGCGTGAACCGTGTCCCACACCTCGGGCAGCTCCAGATCGCCCTCCGGCATCGTCGTCTCGGTCTGTGGCGTGACACCGTCGGGGTTGTCGTTCGACGGCGCAGAGAGGTACGCGGCGTCGAAGACCTCGTCCCTGTCGTAGAAGTTCGCTAGGCCGGGCACACCGCCGAGATGGGCGCACGAGCCGAATGCGACAATGAGTTGGGCCTTGTCGCGCAGAAGCTTCGCCCAGCTCTCCTGCTCCGACGTGCGAATGCCACCGTTCAAGAACGCCACCGCGATCTCGCCGTCCTTCATCGCCTCGACGTCCTTGCGCTTGAAGTCGAGCGCTACCGGCCAGAGCACGATCTCGACGGCGTCGGCCACCTTCAGGATGTCCTCGGCGAGGTCCACGACCGCCTCTTCGCAGCCCCCGCACGACGCGTTCCAGTAAAAGGCCACCTTTGGTTTCGCCACTTCTTCCCCTCCCACTGGTATTGGACTCGCGCAGGATATCGGAGATTCCCGTTGTCCGTGGCTCGGGCGCCGACGGGACGGCGCCGCTAGCACGGCCGCACATCTCCTCTTCGTCGTAAGCGGACGGAACACGGCCCCCGGGCGAACCCCAGGAACCGAGACATCAGTGAAGAATATCACCCCCCGCGCTCTGCACGCAAGCGAAAGAGGCCCGCAGATGGGGCTTCTGGCCCGAAATCATGTTGAAGGAGGCGCCCACGCTTTGGTACGATGACTCCACTGAGGCTCGTTCGCGGCGAGCCTCATCCCCCGGCGTGCAGCTCCCAGGAAAGCGGTACAGGAGGAAACATGGCCGACAGACAGACCGTGTTGGTCATCGACGACGAGGAAGCGATCCGAGACTCCTGTCGCCAGGTCCTCACGAAGTCAGGATTCGACTGCCACACGGCGATCGACGGCATCGAGGGTCTGCACGTGGCCCACCAGGTCGAGCCGGACGTGATACTCCTGGACCTGATGATGCCGGGGATAGACGGCCTTTCGGTCCTCAAACAGGTCCTCGAGACCCACCCCAACACGGTGTGCATCGTGATCACGGGCTACGCCACCATCGAGTCGGCCGTCGACGCCATGAAGAGGGGCGCCTTCGACTTCCTGCCCAAGCCGTTCACCCCCGAGGAACTTCGTCTCATCGTCACCAGGGGCATAGAGCAGAGGAAGCTTCTCCAGGAGACGGCCGAGCTTCGCGCCGAAAAGGAGCGGATGAAGCAATACTTCATCACGATCGTGGCGCACGAACTGCGATCGCCCCTGCTCCTGGTCAAGCAGTACCTCGATCTCATCGTCGGCGGCAAGATGGGGACGATCGACGACACGGCGCGGGAGATGCTCGAGGGGGCGCACGGAACGCTCACGGGCCTCCTGGACATTATCGCCGATTGGCTCGAGCTCTCGAGGATCAGCGCGGGAGACATTGCCGGAGGAATGGAAGAGACCGAGCTCTGGCCTGTGCTCGAGTCGGTGGTCGAGGAGATGAAGCCGTTCGCGGAAGCCAGGAACGTGTCTCTCCGGCTCGAGCCGCCGCCAGATTCATGTGCCGTGAACGCACATGCCAAGTCGATGGCCGTGGTCTTCAAGAACCTGATCTCCAACGCCATCAAGTACAATCGTCCAGAGGGCACGGTGACCATCGAGGGCCTGTGCATCGACGGAAACCTCCGCGTCCAGGTTCGGGACACGGGGATCGGAATCCCAGAAAAGGAGATACCGTTCATCTTCGAGGACTTCTTCAGAGTCACGAGCTCCAAGACGGCAGACATCCCCGGGACGGGCCTAGGGCTATCGATAGTGAAGAAGATCGTGGAGGGACACCACGGGACGGTTGACGTTGAGTCCTCGGAGAACGAGGGCACGGCGTTCGAGGTTCGTCTCCCCCTCCTGAGGTGTGAGGACAAGCTAGCGGAAGACTACGACTGACCGACGCCATCGTGCCGTCGGGGCGCGTAGGGACCTTGACCGGTCTTGGAGGACACCCGAGCGGCCCCTAGCGGAAACACCAGTGAATCGAGAGGAGACGCGAGTCATGCCGGAGAGCGGCAAGTTCAAGCACATACAGGTCTTTTGCCCCGAGTGCCAGAAGATGATATCGCCGGGCGAGTACACGATGTGCCCGTACTTCGAGGGCGGCGCAATCGACCTGTCTGATGCCGAGGAGGTTTTCAAGCAGCTCTTCACCTGCCACGTCAAGTGCGGAACGAAGATCGAGTATCACTACTACAAGGACGGCGAGCGGATCAGCTCGACCGTCGACCCGGTGGAGAACCGGGAGCTTCTCATGAAGATCCTTAAGAAGGTGGCCAATCACTAGCAGGAGGGAGCGGTGGCTGGGAAGCGTGTCCTGATCGTGGACGATGACAAGGAGTTCGTGAAACTGTACTCCCTGTTCCTGAGGAACAAGGGGCTCGAGGTGGCGGCCGCATACAGCGCGGCGGAGGCGCTGGAGACGCTCGCCTCGTCCAGCCCGGACGTGGTGGTGCTGGATGTGATGATGGAGCACTTCGACTCAGGCTTCAATGTGAGCAAAGACATCAAGGAGAAGCATCCCGACCTTCCCGTGATCCTCATGACCGCCATCGGCGAGGAGACGGGTATGGACTTTCGCCCCAAGGATGACGAGGAAAGGGAGCTGATGCACGCCGACGCATTCCTCGACAAGTCGGCCAGTCCCGAGAGCCTGTTGGAGAAAATCGAGGAGCTTGCGGGTTGACGTCCGGGGCGCTCGGAGGCCCGTGCGTGCGTGACGCCGGATGGGCCCAAGCAGTAGACGTAACCGGGAGGACGAAGCGTGGCGGACAAGAAAAAGGTCCTGATCGTCGATGACAACCCCGATTTCCTGAAGCTGAACGGAGCTACGCTGCAGGCCGCGGGCTACGAGGTGGAGGTGGCGTACAACGCCGACGAGGGATTCACGAAGGTCGAGTACGGGCAGCCCGACGCCATCGTGCTCGACCTGATGATGGAGCGGCACGACAGCGGGTTCAAACTGGCGCAGAAGCTGAAGACGCACCCTGTCTACGGGACGATTCCCATTCTGATGCTCACGGCGGTCGGCGAGGCAACGGGGTTCCGATTCTCCATGGAGAAGGACGGCCACTGGATGAAGACGGACGACTTCGCCGACAAGCCCCTGCCGCCCGACGAGCTCGTGGAGCGTGTAGGCCAGCTCATCGCCCGCGCTGAGGAAGAGAAGAGGGTGCCCTGACGGGATGACAACGGAGCACGGCCGCGGCCCCGAGCCGAAGCACGGACGGCCCGAGGCGGCGACCCCTGCGCGCCGCGCCGAGACACGCACACGCGCGGCGCTCAGTCGGCAGGCCGACACGAACCTCCCACGGAGGCACGGTGACACCGCCATCGACGAACACGACCACTAGGAAGAACCTGATCGTTGAGGTCCGCAACCTCGCCGCCGACGTGAGGCAGTGGAAGGTCAACTGCCCCGAGATCGCCCGCGCCGTCAGCCCCGGGCAGTTCGTCGTATTCCGGGCCAACGATTACGCCGAGAGAATACCTCTGACCGTGGCTGACTCCGACGCGGAGGCCGGGACGATCACCGTCATATTCCAGGCAGTCGGCGCCTCGACGCGCAAGCTCGCAATGATGGGGGTCGGCGACACGCTGATGGACGTCGTGGGCCCGCTGGGACAGAAGAGCGAAATAGAGAACTACGGAACCGTCGTCTGCGTGGGAGGCGGCATCGGCGTCGCTCCGGTCTATCCGATAGCTCACGCCCTCAAGGACGCGGGAAACAAGCTGATATCGATCATAGGCGCCAGGTCGAAGGACCTCCTGATCCTCGAGGAAGAGATGCGGGCCATCTCCGACGAGCTGATCGTTACGACGGACGATGGGAGCTACGGGATGAAGGGGTTCGTCACCGACGCTCTCAACTCGCTCTACGAGCGCGGAGAGGACATGTCCCGCATAGTCGCCATCGGCCCTGTCGTGATGATGCGGGCCGTCGCGAACGCGACGCGGGACAGGGCCACGCCGACGATAGCGTCCCTGAACTCCGTCATGATCGACGCCACCGGCATGTGTGGCTGCTGCCGCGTCGACGTCGGCGGAGAGACGAAGTTCGCCTGCGTCGACGGCCCGGAGTTCGACGCGCACCAGGTCGACTTCGATGAGCTGATGCGCAGACAGGCCATGTACGAGCGCGAGGAGTACCGCGCGCTCTGGCACCACGAGTGCCTCCTCGCGGCCGAGACCGAGGAGATCGAGAAGGCGAAGCATCGCATCCCGATGCCGAAGCAGGACCATCGCGCGCGAACGAACAACTTTTCAGAGGTCGCGCTCGGATACACGCGCGAGATGGCGCAGCAGGAGGCTCTCCGGTGTCTGCAGTGTAAGAAGGCGCCGTGCGTCAGCGGCTGCCCAGTAGAGATCGACATCCCCGCGTTCATCAGGCTGCTCCAGCAGGGCGACTTCCTCGGGGCGGTACGCAAGATAAAGGAGAAGAACAGCCTCCCGGGCATCTGCGGCAGGGTCTGCCCGCAGGAGGAGCAGTGTGAGATCAAGTGCGTCCTGTCCAAGAAGGGCGAACCGATCGCGATCGGCCGCCTGGAGAGGTTCGCCGCCGACTACGAGCTGGAGCAGGGCGAAGTGCGCGCGCCGTCTATCGAACCGCAGACGGGACACAAGGTCGCGGTCGTGGGCGCCGGTCCGGCCGGGCTGACGGTCGCCGGCGAGCTCTCCAAGCTCGGGCACAAGGTCACTGTCTTCGAGGCGCTGCACAAGCCCGGAGGCGTGCTCGTCTACGGCATTCCCGAGTTCAGACTGCCCAAGTCGATCGTGCAGATCGAGTGCGACTACGTGATGAAGCTGGGGGCGGAGTTCCGGACCAGCCACGTCGTTGGGCAGCTCGGCAGCCTCCAGTCGCTCATGGAGGACGGCTACGAGGCCATATTCGTGGCGACGGGCGCCGGTCTGCCCTACTTCCTCGGCATCCCCGGCGAGAACCTGAACGGCGTCTACTCCGCGAACGAGTTCCTCACGCGCACGAACCTCATGAAGGCCTATCTCTTTCCCGAGTACGACACGCCCATCAGGATCGGGAAGAATGTCGCGGTGATCGGCGGCGGCAACGTCGCGATGGACTCCGCTCGCTGCGCCAAGCGGCTGGGCGCCGAGAACGTCTACATAGTGTATCGACGGTCGGAGAAGGAGATGCCCGCCCGCAACGAGG
>Ga0180434_10009163_pt1 | contig 10808 bp, 13 predicted proteins | sample SS_ome_7_FD_132453 | JGI IMG/M metagenome (GOLD analysis project Ga0180434, IMG submission 132453) | Hypersaline lake sediment archaeal communities from the Salton Sea, California, USA - SS_1_D_2 metaG | ecosystem: Environmental > Aquatic > Non-marine Saline and Alkaline > Hypersaline >... | reverse complement strand
CTACCGCGAGGGCCTGTCGTCCAAGGTGCGGTTAGGCAAGGGAGGCGGGGTGCGGCACAGCAGGCCATGGCAAGGTAGGGAACTTCGACGTCTAGGGTGCGGTCGAGGTCGCGCAGGGCACGGTTCGCTGCGGTTTGCTGAGGTCCCGTGCGGTTCGGATGTCTGTTGCAACTAGGGCATGGTGGGGCAAGCTAAGGCTCGGTGCGGGTGGGTGGCGTTGGGCGCATGTCGGCTAGGTTTGGTTCGGATACTTCTATCTGAGGAGGGTTTGGTTCAACGGGGTGGGGTGTTGGCCGGGCGGGGTATGGTCTGGTCTGGATTCTCGTACCCGAGGTGTGGTTCGGGAGGGCACAGCAGGGTTAGGCACGGTGTGCGAGGTAGGGATTCCAGGCGTTTAGGGCGTGGCGGGCAAGGTCGCGTCGGGTGGCCCGTGGTTACGCACGGCAAGCTGCGGTATGGGTCCTTCGTTCATGGCAAGGTGGGCTCCGGTCCAACGGGGCGTGGACGGTTAGGCGCGGTGGGGTTCGGCCCTCGATTTCGTGGCAAGGTGATGCGAGGTCGGTCTGATAGGGATGGCTCTGGCGAGGTGCGGGTCTCCGACGGGCTTTGGCAAGGCTCCCTGTGGACAGGCGAGGTTCAGCTAGGAGGGTGAGGTGGGGATCTTACATGATGCGGTGAGATAGGTCGGGCACCGCTCGGTGGGGGTGGTTAGGCATGGGACTCAGCATCTTCGGCATGGCGGGCTCCCGTGGGATACCGCTCGGTATGGCAAGCCACGCCGAGGTCCCGTAGGGCATGGCCCTCTTCCTTTGAGGTGTCGCACGGTCGGTTATGGTGCGGTCGGGGATGGTGCAGCGCGGCGCGGTAGGGTCTCTCGATAGCCTTCGGCGGGGTTCCCCAAGGCAGTGGTATGGCAAGCTCCGGCATGGTTCGGTCTGGGTTTCACATTTCGGGTGAGGCACCCTGTGGCACTGGCGCGGTTGGCTACGGCCCGGCAAGGTAGGGGCTTCGAGAATCGAGGCAAGGTTGGCTGCGGCTAGGCACGGCTTCCTTCGGATGGATGGTTTGGCCTGCGAGAACTCTAAGGATGGTGCGGTACGGCACGATCGGCTCGGCTCGCTTCGGAAAGGCGTGGCCAGGTGTGGTTTGGGATTTGGACTTCTGAGGCTAGGTGCGCTCGGGCAAGGGCGGGCGTGGTCGGATGTGGAGGGTCAGGTACGGTCTGGGGTCTTGCTTCTCCGGTCCGGCAGCGTTCGGTTAGGCAAGGCCCTGACATCTGAGGTGCGGTATGACAGGGTTCGGCTCGGTTCGGCATCTTCCGGTCTGTTGAGGTTAGGCACGGCTGGGTCCGGTCCGCTACTCCTCCTATAAAGAGCCCTTCGGTAGAGGAGTTGCCGATGTCACTTCGCCGCCGTGTCATCCGTCTGGCCCATCAGAAGCCCGAGCTACGCCCCCATCTGCTGCCCCTGCTGGCAGAATCACGGAAGGCGTACAGTCACCTCGCCAACCCGCTGTACCCGATCTTCGACAAGGGCTGTGACCGCATTCGTGACGCCATCAACAGCATCACGATGAACGACGCGAGCACGGGCTACAACGATCTGGATGACGTGGACCATGCGGTGACTCGCCTGATCGTTGGCCTCAACGATCAGTGGGCCGAGTACGACGGCTTCGAGCCGGCGACGGACATCATGGATGAGATCAAGGACGAACTCCGGCAACTCCAACAGATGGTCGAGGAGTACAAGGGGGAGATCGATGACCAGGCCCTCTACGACGAGGAACCCGACACTCCGGCGGTCATCGAGTTCATGGAGGATACGGTCGTCTACAACCTGGAAGACCGTCTCGACGACATCGAGGGGCAGTTTGGGCGGGATCTCTCGAAGGTGGACCGCGAGTTCAAGAAGAAGCTCAAAGAGCACGGGTACTAGGCCAACGAACTTTTTTCACCCTCGGTGAAGAAAAACGGTAGAGGATCCCCCCCATCCGAGTACAAGTGTGTAGAAACTGGCTGCATCGCCCCTCTCCCCCACCCTCCCCATCCAGTTCGCCTGTTCCCTCGGTAGTGTGTCTCTACAGCCCACCTAGTAGGGAGCACACATGGCCGGAAAGCTGATCATCGTCGAAGGGCTCATCGGAGCCGGAAAGTCGTCCTTCTGCAAGCAACTCGGGCGCCAGTTGGCACCGGATGCTGAGGTCTTCCTGGAACCGGATGACCAGCAGGGAGACCGCAACCCCTACCTCAGCGACTACTACGACGACCCCCCTCGCTGGGCTTTCACCATGCAGGTTCACCTGATGCAGGCCCGTTACCGAGCCCACCTCCGGGCCCAGGACGTGGTGTGGGACGACAAGCACGCCATCCTCGACCTCAGCATCTACGCCGATGTCGAGTTCGGGCACCTCCAGCACGACCTGCAGGTGATGCCCGACCGCGAGTTCGAGACCTACTCTGCCCTCTACCACTCGCTGCTGGCCCCCAACATCCGGGAGCCTGACCTCCTGGTGTGGCTGCAGGTGAGTCCGGACGTGGCCCTCGAACGCATCCATCGACGTTCCATCGGTCGCCAGGGCCGCAAGTGCGAGGCTCGCATCAGCCGTGACTACCTCGAAGCCCTGGACGCCCGGCTGCAGGCCATGGTCGAGAGGATGGAAAATAAAGGGGTCGGGGTCTTGACGGTCGATTGGAACGAGGACGCTCCCGCCGTCGAGGACCGCCAGTGGGCCATGGTCGAGGTGATGAAGAGTCTCAACGGCGACGTGTAACACGTTCCGTTCTACAGGTAGGTGGACCGAGATGTCGAAGGACCCGAAGTGGTGGATGAAGCTCGCCGAGGAGATGTCGGAGAACGCCATGATCCGACGGAACCTGGGAGAGCACGGTACGGCTGGCGCTCTCCATCGGTGGGCCCAGAGGCTGCGTCAGGAGGGCCAAAAGAACGACCCTCCAAGAAAGGGTGAAAAACTCCGGCCCAACTGTTCCCAAAACTCATAGTTTCGGAATGCCCTGATTTCGCACACTTACGGAGATTGCCTCCAAACTTTCTCCCTAGTTGGGACCCTAACCATCGACAAAAGTCGTTAGGTGGGTGCCCTGTTTTTGAAGTGCCCGGAAGAAACGCGGTTTTCCTCTACCTCTCACAACCCCCCATAAATCGAGGCTTGGCATTTTCTCTACGTGGGGTCACGATCCTAGGGCGCTGGGGGTCCGGAGGCTTGGGAGAGGGCCCGTTTTTCATGGTTAAAGGGGGGTTGGCCTCTGGAACGTCTAAGTAGCGCGAATTGCTTGGGTTTCCTTGAAGGCTGTCAGATCTAGGTGGTTGCTTCGTCCAGGTGGGGGAGTAGTAGAAGCATGGGCATCTTGACCGAATCTGAAGAACAGACGCTGTTCGTTGACGGCGGCCGTCACCGCATCTCTCGTGTCGAGACCGAGTTAGAGCGATTCGTGAAGCGGCGCTTCTCACATCCGTGCGACCTGGCCCTGTGGATGCACGCCGGGGCTGAGTTCCTCCTCGCCAACCCCATCTACCTCTCGTGGGATAAGGGAGATCTCGACGACGTGGGGAAGTTGCGGGCCGCCGTGGAAGAACAGATCCGCGAGGCGTGGCAGGAGCAAGTGGACTGGCACCGGGAGGACCCCGAGGGCTACAAGAGGTACTTCAAGCAGGATGCTCCCACGAGCCACCCCTGGGGCGTTGAGACCCTGACATCCTTGCGTATCTGGCTCTACGAGACGACCCCCTACACCATCTATCGCATCCACGAGGCCGCGATGCACGCTGCCATGGACGAGGTGACGGATCGAGCCCTGCTGTTCGTCACCGAGCAGGACGACGGGACAGCGGTGAAGAAAGCGGCCTTGGAGCGGTTCGAGCGAGAGATGGATGAGTGGGTCAGGCGGGTAGTAGATCGTCCCGCGTCAGCGTCGGCCTGAGCTTAGGACGAATCCTGGCCTCGTGTTCAGCGAGGGCCTCGACCCCCTCGGGGGTCTCCAACCACCGCAAGAATCTCAGCGCCCCTTGGACGTTCCCCGAGCGTGTCGGCTCGACCATCCCGGCGTCGGGAATCCACCGTCGGTTCGTCTGCGTCCAGAGGTCGTCCTTGGCGATGCGAGAGACGCGGGACTCGAAGCTCGGCACGAGAGGAAGCACGTCCTCGATGTTAGGGACACCCCCGCTGCTTTGAGTGGCGACCTCCGCCTGGAGGCCGAAGGCGCGAAGCAGGTAGTAGGCTCGTGCCGCCTGGTCCCCGACATCCCCCAGGAAGCCTGCGAGGGCTGGGACGCCGGGGTGCCCCAGGACAGCCAGCCAGTCTTCCCGACGCCGGTCCCACTCCACCTCGGGGATGTCCTCGGGGCGGTCGGTCGAGTTCTGGTAGTGGTAGTCCTCGACGAAGGGCTTGTTGAACCACCGCTCCTGGAACTCCGCCCGTTCGGCGAACACGATGCCCAGGATGACGTTCTCCCCTTCCCGTTCGAGGGGGTGGATCGAGAGGTGGCAAGAGAAGTCCACCTCGGGGTCTCGTCGGTCGGTTTCGAGGACATGGGCTTGGCGGTCCAGGAGTTCGAGGGCCGCATGGGTAAACGCGGTCTCGCCCTTCGGGAGGGCGTAGCGACCGAGCGTCCAGTCATCGAAGACCCCGGCGGCTCGTTTGGCGACCCAGGTGCAGTTCAGGGTGCGGATGCGACCTGCCAGTTCTTGCCGGAAGGTCATGATCTCGCGGTGAAGCTCAAACAAGCCCCCCAGGCCGACAACCTTGAACCCCCCGTGGATCTTCGTGCTCATGACTTGGGCTCGAAGAAGATGTTGCCCTTCTCGGCGATGGCCTCGAAGAACTGCAACTCGTCGTGAACCTGCTTCCGCGTTCCGTCGAAGTGGCGGTCCACGAGGAAGCTGCAACGCTCGGGGAGGCCGTCCAGTTCCTTCAACCCCTGTTGCAGGTAGTCGCGGTAGTGGGTCAGGGCGGTGGCGACGAGTGTCTGGGCCTTCTGCGGGGAATCTTCCCGTTCGCCCAGGTTGTCCGGAATTTCGATCACGATCTTTGCCATGTGGGGTCCTCCGATCTCTCTACTCGGATTCAGGTCGTTCCGTACCGTAGTCCTCGAACCGGCCGGAAGCCCACCCGGGCTCGGAGGTCGAGGAGTTCGTTGAGCTTGGCGACCATCAGCTTGGGGAACTGCTCGAACTGATCCGACCAGACATGATCGGGGAACAGCCCCTTCATATATACCGCGTGTTCACCGATCCCCGTCCCGATGACGTGGATGCCGGCAGCCTTCGCCAGCCGAAGCTGCCAGTTGATGACGGGCATGTGGCCGAAGTTCGGAGCCCCGTCGGTGACGACCACCAGGATGCGATGGGCCTCCTTGCGGGTGCTCAACGATTCGAGGCCGAACTGCATCCCATCCGAGAGGGGGGTGCCCCCGATGGCTTGGGTGCAGGTGAACCGCCATCGGACGTTGTTGAAGCGCTCGTTCCACTGCTTGAAGATGTCGTGACGGACACCGTCATAGCGGTGGTAGGGGTGCTCCTCCTCGCGGGACTCGGCGTACTCATCGACCGAGATCTCGGCCCTCTTCCCGTCCCGAACACCATGGACCTGGGTCACGCAGCGGGGCAGCCCCTCGAAGGGCTCGGTGAGGGCCACGACGATGCGGGCCGCCGTGATCAACTGTGTGCTCATCGACCAGGACTCGTCGAGGCAGATGTCGAGGGCCATCGACAGATCGACCTTCTTCCCCTTGCTGTAGTAGGCCCGCTGAGGCCGTTGTTTGGCCCGCAGCGACGCCTTCGAGTCCACCAACATCCGCTCGGACATGCCATCCCCACGGGGGAGGCCATGAACGGTCGCGACTCGTTGGGAGGCCCGGATGATGCGTTGGAAGCGCCCGCGGAAGTAGACGACTTCTGCTCGGACCGAGTCGGACAGCGTGACGGCCTGGGCTCGGGCGTCGGCCATGTCTGCAGCTTGGACGAGGTGGATGGTGTCGAGATCGGTGTTGTAGGGGCGCCAGGGGGCTTCGTTGTCTCGAAGCTCGCCGATGAGCGCCAACGTCTCGTCCTTCACCGCCGCCTGCAACGCCGAGCTTCGATCCGGGATCTCTGACCCCAGGTCCGCGTCGTCGAGGATGTTGCTGGCGATGTCCGAGAAGTCGTTGGCCTCGATCTCCGAAGCACCTCCGTCCTCATGACCTCCCCCGAAGGGGCTCGGCTCCGGCGGGGCCTCCTCTCCGTCACCCTCCTCCCCCTCTCCCTCATCTTCGCCGTTCCCATGCTCTCGTTCAGGGGCGGCCTCCTCCTGACCGTCGCGACCCGATTCGCCGTCTCCGTCCTCCTCAGCGCTACCACCCCCGTTGCCGTTGTTGTCGCCGTCTTCCCCCAGGTCCCCGTCACCTTCCGGCTCGTTCTCCTCGGAGGTCTCGCCCCCTTCCTCGTCATCGGGGTCACCGAGATCACGGCCAGGTGGAGGTTGTTGTGGGCCGCTCCCCTCTTCTGGGTCCTCCCCGCCCTCCTCGGAGCCTTGGGGTTGAGGAGAGGTCTCGTTCTCGACCTCGTTCTCGGTTTCGTTCGCAGGTTGTGGCTCGGGGGGTGACCCGTTCTCCTGGTCGGCGCTTCCATCCCCTTCACCTGGTCCACCCGTCTCGGCTTCGTCCTCGGGAGAGTCCTCCGACTGGTCGAAGTTGAGGAAGCGGGGCCCTTCCTGGGGCTCGTCCCCGTCTTCATCGTCCTCGGGATCTTTCAGGTCCACCTCAGCCTGCCAGCCGCACTGTGTGCAGGTGATGATCCCCTTGCCGTCAACTTGATCGCCGAAGCCATCAGGCTTGGGTCGCACGATCAGATCCTTGGGTGGGGCACCGCAGGTGGGGCACTTCGGGATGTCCGAACCCTCGCCGGTCTGGGGTTCCTCGGGCATCTCGATTTGATGGATGGTGGTGATGCAGTCCATCGCGTGGGCGATGAACGCGATGTCATCGTCCTCGGTGTCGGCGATGTTCTCGCGAAGGATAGGGGTCAGTGGCCCGTCGAGGACGAGGGCCACCGCCTCCTCGTTCGTCTCGCGATACCACTCCAGGGCTTGCCGCTGTGTCGAGGTGTTGTAGCCGAGGCCGGCATCCCGGTAGAGGCGCACGACGACGGTGATGGGAGGCACCGTGTAGTTCGGTGTCTTCCTCAGCACCTCGTAGTAGCTCTCTAACTCCTGGCGAAGGATGAAATCCTGGAGGTCGTGCATCTTCGTCCGGGAGCCGGGGAACGCCTGGCAGCCGAGGCGCTCGATACGAACGTCGTCACCGATGTTGCCCCAATCCTGTAGCAGGACATGGACACGACCCCAATTCGGGATCTGCGCCCATCGTGGCAACACCATGTCTCGGACCTCATCGAACAGGATGTCCCGCCGACAGGACCAGCGGGTGTGCCACGCCTCGTGGTAGGCGCCCCCGATGAGGGCCATGGCCGTTCGCTGCTTCAGCCGTCGAGGCGTGCGGGCGATCTGGATCTCGGGGTTGGGGACGATGAGGGCGTTGACCTCGTTCAACCATTGCCAGATGACGTCTTCGGTCGGGACGCATCCGGGATTCTCGAAGGCCCACTTGCACATGACGGAGATGAGCATCCGTCCTGTCCAGCGGTCTCGGTTGAAGAAACGGCTCCCTCGACTGACGACCTTGCGGCGAACCCCGGGGGGTAGACACGCGGATACACTGGCCTGGTGCGTAGCCCGCCATTCGGACCCGCGAAGCGTCGGGTTCTCCAGTTCGAGTCTCGCTGCCACGTCCTTACTACTCGCCGTTGCCCCCTTCTAACGAAGGATTGTAGCTAGAAGCCCCCACACGCGAGTAGAGGAAGGTGGAGGGTTCCATGTCTGACATCCCGACCGAGGAGCACCGCTACTGGCTGTTGCTGGCCTTGGACAAGCGGTACAGCACCCGCTATCCCACCCCCCACGTCATGGTCATCGAGGTTGAGAGACGCCCCAACGGCCGCTTCCGCTGGCGCAACCTCTCGGACCCCCTCAACATCTGGAAGGGGGTCAAGGCTCTCCGCGGCTATATCGAGTGGGGCTACAACTTCAAGCCCTTGTTCGACCTGGGCGAGGTCGAGTGGGGGGAGGTGAAAACACTGGAGGACCCCCACTATGCCTGACCTTGATCAGGAGCTTCTCGATCACCTGCGTTCCTTTCATTGGATCCTGGACTCGCAGGAAGACGCCCTCCGGCTCCGGCTGCAGAAAGCAGGCTTCCGCATCCACTCGGTGAAGGTCACCATCGAGACGGAGCCCCGTGGCACGCAGACACCGACCTTCCACAGCTTTGCCATCCGGGGAGAGGTGCAGCCCTCCTCCAGCACCTTGCCGAAGGATGATCGAGACGCCCTGTACCAGGAGATCGCGGAGGCCCTCGGGGTGCCTCCGAAGCGTCGTATGGGCTTTGGCCGGATGCCTGACAAGCCGGGGCTGTGGCAGTTCAACTACACAGGTTTCGACGGTTGGACAGACTGGCACGAGCACGACGAGAACTGAAGCTTCGCGGTATCGTACTGCGAGCGGAGGCAACGTGGCGAAGAAAAAGAAGGGCCAGGGGAAGCGCAGCCAGGCTCGCAAAGAGGAGCTTCGACGAAAGCGCAAGCAGAAGCGGGCCAAGGAGAGGCGGCAAGCCCCGGCACCGAAGGTCCCCAAGGCGATCCTCGACGCCTTCAAGAACAGCCTCGAAGGCTACCCCTGGTGGGTTGTCCACGGGTTGAACTACCTCGCGTCCGACTACGAAGCCGGGACGTGGACCCCGTTGTTCGAGATCTACGAGGGAGAGAAACCCCCCACACGGGATCAGGTGATCGCCCGTATCCTCCGAGACCACAAGCCGGAGGAGGAGCCGGAGCTATCCCCTGCTGGCCTGTTGCTGATGTCCTGGACGCTCTCACCCCCCGCCGCGATCTTCACCTTCGCGGAGGGAGTGAAGGCCCACCTCCAGAGCAAGGGCCGTGACCCCGAGGAGGTTCGCACCCCTCACGATGGGGACGTGTGGCACTACTTCCAGCGGATTCGCGAGGCCCTCGGGAAGAAACACCCCGAGATCAAGTAGCTCGGCGGTAGCGCAGAAACCGACAGAGGACGGAGCCCCCAAAGAACAAGAGGGGGCACAGGATCATGGCCACGATGCCCGGAGACGGCCCCTCCCACCCTTGCAAGTAGCCCATGATGATGGAGCCCACGCCGTAGGTCGCTGTCGTCGTCAGTCCGTAGACCCCTAACGAGACGACCCGGTTGCGAAGGCGTCGGGTAGGGCTCGGCAGCGGCAAGACCGCCATCGCGGCTTCGCGAGTGACGAGAACGAGGCCCCAGGCGAGAACGAAGGGCACCGGGTACAACATCCCCAACACGAAGGCTATCGCAGGGAAGCCCAGACGCAAGGCGGCTCGCCCCCAAGCTGGAATCCACGGCTTCAACGCCATCTGGCCACAGACGATCTCGCCCGAGTGGCTGTCCTCGGCCGGGATGGTGTGGATGTGGACACCCACGGTCTCGGTCACACCGCCAACGTGGATGTCCATGATGAAGGCACCCTCTTGGCGAAGCATTGGCAACGGGTGGGAGATCGCGGCCAGGCGTTTGAGGTGGTCGATGGCCTGGGGGCTTGACCAATCCTCGTTGGCCTGGGGAGTGTCGGGGGTGGCCCACTCGACCTCTCGGCCTCGGCGGTTAAAGAACCGCACGCCGGCCCCCTCATGGATCATGAACCGCGGTGTCCCCAAGGAAACCGCCAGGTGGATCAGGTCATTGAGGTTGCGATGGAGGTGCTCGGGGCGTCCCCGAAGTGGGATGACCTCGGCGGTCATCTAGGCTGCCCCGCTGCGGATATCCTGGGAGCCGTCCCGCTCGGGCGTCTGGTCGAACAGGGACTTGATGAACCCCCACCACTGGCGGTCGCTCTTGCTGTGGCGCTTGTGGTGGATGGCCAGGGCCATGTCCGACCATAGGCTGGGGTCGGGCTCCTCGATACCGAAGGCCGAACGGATGTCGTCATACCGGGCCCACGGGTCGCTCTCGGCGTCCGGGATGGGGAGGATCGCGGTGAGGACGTGATCCTTGACGACAACCCAGGCCCTCTCGGTGGAGGGGCGCTGGTCGATGGTGTCGGGCACGACACGCGCATCATACACATCATCGAGGAGTAGGCCGTGGCCCACCCAATCGAGGTTGATGCGCCAGTCTACGGCGTCACCGACGCGGTAGACGTTGCTACTGTCCCCGCCCCCCAGGAACTCGACACGTTCCCCGGTGTCGGGATGTATCGCTGTGATGTAGGCACCCATAGAGTATCCCTCCGCGAGGGTTCACTCCTACTACTCTATAGGGGGGGAATATCGACCGGATAACGAGGTAGGGAGGGCTAATCGCCCATCAAAGGGGCCTTGTCACGCCAGTGGATCCAGCAGGTTCGCAGAAACGCCACGAACTCGGCATCCGACATCTTCGTGTCGGTGCCCCCCGTCCCGCCGAAGTGGTTGGCCATGGCTGTCCCGGGTGTCATGGGTTCCGGACCCTCGGTCGTCCGGGCGTTGATCGAGATGACCTCCCACAAGCTCGCCGGCACGTAGCCTTCTTCCTCGGCCAGAACATCTTCGCGGTACAGGATGATCGACACGGCGGCGGCCGGCATTTTGCCTCGGCCATCTGCGGGTGTGCCGACGCGCTTGCGGGGGTCTTCGCCCGTCCTTCGGGCGGTGTACTCGCCGGTCAGCTTGTCCCCCTCCTGGAGGCGCACCACGTTGCTGTAGAAGCGGTCGGGGTCCACGGGCACTTCG
>Ga0180434_10009162_pt1 | contig 10808 bp, 12 predicted proteins | sample SS_ome_7_FD_132453 | JGI IMG/M metagenome (GOLD analysis project Ga0180434, IMG submission 132453) | Hypersaline lake sediment archaeal communities from the Salton Sea, California, USA - SS_1_D_2 metaG | ecosystem: Environmental > Aquatic > Non-marine Saline and Alkaline > Hypersaline >... | reverse complement strand
CTTCAGGATGGTTTTCCTTCCGACAGAAGAACAGCTGAACAAGGCATTCGACGACATAGACGATCTGATGAAGGGAAGCTGACTACTTCTTCTTTTTCCTGGTGCTTTTCTTTTTGCTCGTTTTTTTAGTAGTGCTTTTTGCAGTGCTCTTGGGAATCTCCACTTTCCCGAGTTTTCTCTTTTCGATCTCCTTTTTCATGATGTCCTTGAAAATGGGCTCCCATCTCTTCCAGGCATCTCCGAAATCGACCCGCCCCTCTTCTTTTTCCATAGAGGCGATAAGCTTGTTTGCCGCGGTGTTCACTTTAAGCGTGAAGTCGAGTTCCAGAAGCAGCGGGTCTCCAAGCAGTTTTTTCATTTTTTCAACTTCGTAATACATTTTTCCCTTGAAGAACGCCTGCATCATGTACTGTTCGGGCGAAATTCCTGTTTCTTCGCTCCTTCTTGCAAGCGCGGGAGGAATGAATGCGATGTCAAGCTCCTTCTCCATCTTGGACATGTCAACTTTGTCGAAATTATTGCTATTCGCTTCGGCATTTCTCAGGAATTTTGATTCCCATGTGCAGTTTTCTATCGATGAACCTCTCCTGAACCTGAAAATCTCGACGAATTTCTTTTCTTCTATGTCGCTTTCGTATTCGAATCCCATTACCCTGTAGACCCTTCCCATTCTTCCAAATCTTATTTTCTTTAAGAAGGTATATCTGTCCGTTGCATACATGCTCGCTGCGGGAAGTCCGAATACAAGCTCCAGCCTGTCCTGTACGTCTCTAAGGGATTCCGCGTGGAGGTTGTAAAGCAGGAAAACACCCGGCTGCGTGTTAAGCAGGTTGAGGATACCCTGGACTGCAACACGCGACCTGACCTCGTTAATGATAAGGGCGGCATCACCCATTCTCAGAAGAGCATTGGCCATTGAAACCAGGTCAAGCTCGCTAGTCCTTGATTCCTCCACCTCAGAACCCTGCACCCTTGCAGCGCCTATGTGGAATCCTCTTTTCCTGAATGCGCGGACGGGAATCTCCTCAATATCCTGAATGGGAATAATCCTTCTTCTCGTACCTATGGCTGAAATCTTTGCAGCAGTAAATGCGGTCTTACCAACACCTTTCAAACCGAGAACCGCCTCGCTGCATCCCAATGAAACGAGAACATCGTCGTATCCCGCAAAGAACGGGCTCAAGGAATTATAATCAAGATACTGCGAGTAGGTGAAAGGCTCCTCCTTCATTATACGCAGCGCTCCCTGCAGTTCCCCGAATGTAGCCGGAGGCCTCTGCAGGTGGCTTCTCATGTTCAGTCTTTTGACGACAACATCGAGAATCGGATTCATGTCGTCGAATTTCCTTATGCTTCCCGCGGTTTTCACTATGTTCTTGAAAGACCTTTCAAGAAGGTCGCGGTTGTATCTGAATAATGTATGGCACACCCCGAAATCAGCATGCTCGATATACAATGGAGAATTCTCGCTGTCGATGTAAATATCGGTTACCTTCGCGGAATCAAGCGCCATATTTTCAATATGCGCCCCCATTCCAACAACCCATGAGGCGCATTCCCTTCCCATGGCCATTGCCTGCTCAGGGGTTATCTTTATTCCTTCGAGTACCGCTTTGTCCATGAAATACTGCCTGTATTCCCTGGTCTTCAGGTTCATGAGTATTTCCCATTTTACGTCCCCGAAACTTTCCTTGAATTCCTCGTTTATTTTCGCTTTAAGCAGTTTTCTCAGGTCGGTGGGCAGCTGTTCTATCAGTTTGTTTCTCTGCACATAAAGATATGCTTCCGCACCCGGAACCTCATAAATCTGGATTTCAATTCCGAATGGAAGTTTGTAGTTAGCATCCTCATCCTTAAGCGGAGTAGCGTTTGACGGTATTCCCAGGACCAATGAAGGAACGAAATAAAGGCTTTTCAATCCGGTTAAAGAAAGGAATGCCGCCCTCAAATCACCGGTTTCCTTTACAAGCTTGTATAATTTTGTTGCAGTGAATCTTTTCAGAATTCCCGCAATCCATCCCTTGAAGGTCGCGCTCCCTTTCATGTAAATTGACCTTTCCGGGGGGGGTTCGGAATAATTGGCCAGTTCCCTTTCAGCTATTATCGGGTTCAGGAAAACGTATTCATAGAATCTTCTCAGTATTGTTTTTCTCGCATGGAACTGCGGATCCTGTTTCATTCCGTAGATGTCCGCCTTGAGCAGAATTCCCTCAAGCTGTCTTATGAATCCGGCATATTCCGTCAGTATTGTGGTTTTATCCTCGTCAAGCTCTACCACTATTTCCTCTTCGTATCTTATCGTTTTAACAGGTTTTTCAGTCGTAGATAAGTCTTTCAGGTGGAAGTTAATGAATTCAGGAGAAGCGAATTCGTAAGGACATTTAGCCAAATCAACGATAGCCCGGGTACCTTCAAGGTATAAGTTGCACATGGGCCTACTTCTCGGATAGATTTTTTAAACGTTAACTCGTAAAACTTCATCCTACGGGCCCGTAGCTCAGAAACTTTTTAGAAAAAAGTTTCATCAAAAAGTTGGGCAATTTGGATAGAGTGGCGCTCTCCTAGCGCCTTGGAGGATTGTCTCCATAGTAAGAGATAGGCGATGGTCTGATTGAACTTCGGTTCAATTCCCACCGCCCTCTAAAGGCGATGGTCAAGGGTTCAAATCCCTTCGGGCCCGTATTATTCTATTGGGTGTAGTGAATGAAAAAGCAAATATCGATTCTGCATTGCGACAGACCCGATAAGAGAAATCTTAGAAACAATTCAACGGTTTCAGAACTCATTGTCAAAAAAATAAAAGAGTACGACCCAAAAATAGAAGCCAAAATCTCCTGTATTGTGGTTGGAGAAAAACCCGACCTTGATTCGATATCGGCAATGGTGATATCCGGTTCAGGCTATGATGTAGATGAAATTTCATTAGCTAAGTATATATGGATTAAGGATGCGATTAATCTAATCAGAAAAACACATGAGATGGAAATTCCAATTCTCGGTACTTGTTTCGGTCATCAGATGCTGGCAGTGGCCTTTGGAGCCGAGGCGTATAAAATGAAGAGAATGAATTTTGGTTTTGAGGATGTTAAACTTATTGGCGAATTCCCTTTTATCTGTAAAGGCGTTAATTCTTTCAAGGGTTTGTTCTGCCATAGCTATGCCGTGAAGAAAGAATCTTTAAATGACGATATAAAGCCATTAGCACTAACCATTAATGGTGGCGAAGAGATAGTTACGGCCGTCAAGATAAATGGGGACCTTCTTCAATGTCATACGGAGTACAGTTCCATCCTGAGATGGACAACCGCGATCTGCAGCACTATCTCGATATCGAAGGCGATGATATAAAGAGGGACAGGGGAGGCACATTTGAGGGAATGGATGTGGCTTCTGATCCTTCGATTAATAATCTAGTCCTTGCAAATTTCGTCAGGCTTGCGCTGGAAAGATAAAGCTAATTTAAATAAATGCCATTCTATACTACTTATGGACAAAATACCAATAGCCGTTTTAGCATCCGGAAGAGGCAGCAACTTCCAGGCGATTCTTGACGCGATAGATAAAGGCACATGCGCAGCAGAAGTAAAAGTATTAATCACTGACAATCCAGGGGCAAAGGCAATAGAACGCGCGAAAGAAAAAAACATTGCGGTGGAAGTAATCGATAAAAAAGCAATTCCCGACCGAGAACAATTCGACCTTGAAATCAAGAAAAAGCTTGACGAATATAAGGTTGATTTGGTAGTTCTTGCAGGGTACATGAGAATAATAAAATCAAAGGAACTGCTCGAAGCCTACAAATACAAAATAATCAACATTCATCCTTCACTGCTACCTGCTTTCAAAGGAACGACCAATGCGCAGCATGATGCATTCAATTACGGATGCAAAATGTCAGGCCTTACAATACATTTCGTAACAGATGACGTGGATGGCGGACAAATCATCTACCAGAAGTGCGTCGACATAAGCGAGTGCAAATCAGGAGACGAAGTTGCGGAAAGGATAATCAAGTTCGAGCATGAAGCCTACCCTATGGTTGTAGATTCGTTTGCAAGGGGAAAATACGAAGTCAAGGGGAAAAGAGTAATCTATATCGTCCGCTGAGCTGTTTGCCCCATTTTCCATTTTATAAATCCTTCAAATCCTGCGGAAGTTGTGTTGTTCAGAATATGGTTTGTTCTGAGACATTCAAATGCGTTGTGCTTTTTGGCGACACCAACGAATCTTATCAGTTTTTCCAATTCTATCTGCGAAAGGTCCAGGTTTTTTATCACATTTTCAGGCACCATCTGTCTTTCAAGATAAACCTTCTTTTTCTTTTCTTCAGTTTTAAATCCATTAAGCAGTCTCAATTCTTTTTTTACCATTACGTCTTCTGCCAGAGAAGAAACCTCCCGGGGTTCATTATTCGCGGGTTTTTCAGCAATTGGTATGGGCCCTTTCTCTTCTTCAGGTTCATGCGAAATACTGCATTCCAGAAGTTTTTCTTCAGCTTTTATGGTTTTTAGTTCGAATGCAAGCTTCCTTAGCGCAGTATCCCTTTTCTGTCTTACACTCTCACTGCTGATTCCCATGCTATTTCCGATTTCTTCAAGGGTAAGCGGATTAACTCTTAGAAAACGGTTTTCTATTACTATTCTCTCTCTGTTAGAAAGCTTTTCCATTGCCTTAAGCAGTACCTCCCTCATATTTCCCTTTTCGACTTCATCTGATATTGTCTCTTCGAAACCCACAAGGAATTCATAAGGAAGTTTCCCATCCTCGCCCATCGGCTGGTCAAGAGAAATATTTGTCCGTGTGGCCCTGATAATCCTTCTTTCAAGGATTTCTATTTTGCGCAGGGCGTTTTCCTCGCTCTCATCTCCTTTCATTATTTCATCATATTCTCTTCTAGCCACTTTACCTAGTTTTGAAGGATCTCCGTTCTCCTTTATTACTGCAAGGGCATCTCTGAGAGATTTGACCTGCTCTCTGATTCCCCGCGGAAGGTGCAGCGGGTTCTTATTGCTTAGTGCATCCATAATGCACTTTCTTGCCCATATTCCTGCATATGTTACGAATTTTACTCCTCTGTTGGGGTCCCATCTCTGCGAGGCTATTACAAATCCCAAATTGCACTCCTGCTTGAGGTCCTCGAAAGACAATCCGAATTTTCTTCCAATGCCCTGATATCTATTCGCTACCGTTATCGCAAAGCCTTCGTTATCAAGGACTAGTCTGTTCTGCTCCTTTTTGTCAATAAGAGGTTTTTTTGTTTTGAATTTGTTTATGGGCTTTTCGTTTCTTTTATCAGTTCTCGCTGCCCGTGCAGTTCCCATCGCTCATATTGGCAGCACAACGCTTTAAATCGCTTGGTACTATCCCGAAAACCGTAGGAATATTTATAAAGTTTAAACTGCTATGAGGTATATTCCAAGACCAGGTGATATGTATGGTTAAATATTTAGTGGCAAGGCAACTTTCAGGAAAAAAGGTAATTACGAATGAAGGAGAAGACTTCGGAAGACTCATCGACCTCCATGTTAACGAGGTAACAGGAAAGATTGAAACCCTTGTCATAGAGCCCAATCCCGACAACAGCATGGCAGAAAAGCTCAGGAGGGAGGATGGAAGCGTTCAGGTCGCCTATGACAGCGTCCTTGCAGTCGGAGACTACGTAATCGTAGATAAGAGGAACCTTAATTACTGATTTTTCTGTTTATGTTATCATACATTGCAGGGATTGATGAGGCTGGCAGAGTTTTATGAAATTAAACTGCAAGCAGCGTCCTCGGTCCATTGGTGATTTGTTGCGCATACTGCAAGCGAGAGCGCGAGAAAGAAGTCAATAATCTTGGAAAAAAGGACTCGAAAGCCCTCACTTCCAGTCAAAGATCGGAAAATTACGCGCAACTGAAGAAATCCTGCGAGTTCAAGTGGATGGAAGTAAGCGCAGCCGACCTGAACGGCCTTATGGAAAAGATGTCTTTGAACGACATTGAGGCGCAGGTTATGGCGAATCTTGCTTCGAAACTTAAGAATGCGGACGTAATGATAGACATGCCCGACAGGTATTCATGGACTTTCAGGAAAAGGATGCAGAAATTCGGCTTTGAAAGGTTTGAAGCAGAACACAAGGCGGACGAGAAATACCCCATAGTTGCAGCAGCCTCCATATGCGCCAAGCTCGTAAGGGACGGCAAGATAGAGAAGATAAAACAGCAGATTGGTGTTGATTTCGGAAGCGGATATCCGGGCGATGAAAAAACAAGGGCTGCACTGAAAAACAAGGAGAGTATGGCAAAGTTGAAACCGTTCGTGAGAAAGAAATGGAAAACTCTTGAAACAATCCAGCAGAGAAAATTATTCGAGGATGAGTAAACACTCAAAGTTGCTGTTTTATAAACATTTTTACTGTTATTATACCACATGAAACAAAAAACTAAAAGAAAAATGGCCCTAGCATCGCCCCTGCTTCTTCCGCCCGCGGCCGGATTTTCAACATGGAAGATAAGCGAGCATGTACGTACGGGAAAACTAAAGGAGAAAAAGCTTGAATTGGAAATCAAACTTGAAGAAATTAAGAGCAAACCAGAGAGAGTTGCAGATGACATGCAACAGGATCTAGCTTACAAGATATTTTATAAAAAATTCTCGTCAGGCGAACATACTTCAAGCGATGATCTAGTTGATATACTCATCGAAGATAAAGAGCTTCTAAACGAATTTGGTGTTTCACTAGTCAGTGAAAAAAATTTGAAATTAAAAGCGGAAAGAGAAGCAGAACAGATCGAAGGCAAAATAAAACAAGTAAAATCGAAAATAGAAACCCAAGAGGCTCTTGCAAAAGTAGATGGGGTCATTGGCGGCGGTCTTATTATTGTTCCAGTAGTTGTATGGCTTCTTATCCATAAATTCAGCACAAGTATCGGCAATCTTGGAAAAAACCTGAGAGGTATTATTGAGGATCTTAAGAGCCTCAGGAAAATGAGGGAGGAAGGCGTAAATTTAGATGATGTATCGGCTGAAGTAAGAAAACAGAAGGCTGAGCTTGACGGTAAAAAAGAAGAGAAAACACAATTGAAAAAACCGAAAAAGAAAAAGCGTATTAGTGCTTCAAAGAAAATCCAGAAGGAGCTATATGACGCTCTTCAGTCTCATATCGGAGATGATGCTGGTGCACTGTCGAAAGCTGTTGTAGCAAATCTAGGAAAGAATACTGCACAAAAAATGATCAATGACCCTTCGATGAGTTATGATATTCTCTGTGATAACGCAGACCGACTGAATGTTTACCTTGACAAACGGGGAGTTGATTTAGGAAAACTCCTGACTGTTCTTGAACGCTCTTTTGCGGAGTATTCCGAGGATTTTGAACCTGTGGAGATGACCAAGGAAATGGGTGATTTGATGAACTCTCTTGCCATGCTTAATGGCGTTAAAGCAGGTAGTGTAGCGAAAACAAGCGAACTGGAAAAAATAATCACTGATGCCGGTTTTATTATCGAAAACAAAAAAGGCAGGGGAGGAGGCCATAGGGTCATCTTCTATGTCGATTCCGAAGGTGAAAAGCAATTTGTAAGAAGTTCCGACGGAAGGGTCAGGTCATTCCCCAACCCAAAGGATTCGGTTGAAAAGGTCGCAGTAAGTGAAGTCATAAAAACATGTGCCCAGAACTTAGAGCAAAGAATAGAAGAACTAAGATGAAGTTGAGTATCATGGCAACCGTAAAAGTAGTAAACGACAATGTCATTTTTGAAGTTCCTGACGGAGAATATCTGCTGCCTTATTTCAAGGAGAATACAGGAATGCTTTTTGGATGCGAAAAGGGCGAATGTGGCATATGCATCTGCACCGTTCTCAAAGGAATTGAGAATCTTAATGAAAAATCCCAGAAGGAAATTTCAGTTCTTCATTCCAAGGGCGCTTACCCCAACCAGAGACTGGCCTGCCTTCTGAAAATAAAATGGGGTGAAGTAGAGATAGAATACTGATTTATAAAGCCAGGATTCCTAATTACAATATTCGCATAAATCAACTGGGGCTATTTTATTCCGCGCCCCGGGTGGAGTGCTATGATAAAACTCGAACTGAACAAAAAAAGGAACGAAATATGGGTAAAAGACCCTGCGGACGTAAGCTCTCTGCAGAACGGATTCTACGGCAAGATGGAGCACGGAGACATACTGCTTAACCCCGAAGAAGTCCTTTACATAATGGACATCAGGAACGGCAGATGCTTTGACGAAGCGGGAAACACCTACACCTTCAACGATGTGGCTTCTCTTTACAGGAAAAACAGGAAATTCCTTGCCAGGTATCTTACCTATAAGGACTGGAGGGACAAAGGTCTTGTTGCGAGATATGCAAATGAGGCAGACGGTTGCTACGGAAGAACCAGCGTAAAAAAATACAAGAACGGAAAGCTGAAACTGGACAAATTTTCCATAGATGCTGTTTTCTTCGAGGACGACCTGCTTTCGGTGGTTGATGATGAAGCGGCAGGGAAATCCCTTTATGAAAACTACTGGCTGGGGCAGTTCGGAACGTACAAGGCCGCCCACCGGGGAAAAATCTCCAAGCTCGACATCTTTGAAACGATATTCCTCTGCAAGCAGAAAATCCTGAAGCTGAAGAATACCACTCTCAAGAAGGTGGAAGCAACAGCAAAGAAACGAATCAAATATTTCGAAGATTTATACGCGGTTTACGAGGACTGGAGGCTCACCGATTACGTTGTGAAAACCGGATTCAAGTTCGGGACGCATTTCAGGATTTATTTTCCCGGAGCATCGCCCGTTAAAACAGGGGATGAATGGATGCACTCCAGGCACGTAATCCACGTATTTCCCAGAAAAAACAAGCTGCTTATTTCAGAATGGGCAAGGGCAATCAGGGTTGCGCACGGAGTAAAGAAAACGTTCATACTTTCAATTCCCGGAAAAAAGAAAAAGGCAAAAATCAATCCTAAAAAACCAAGGCTTGATTTCCTGTTGTACCACAGGAAAAAGGACGGAATCGAAACCCCCAAAACCGGAGCACCCAAATATTTGATGTATTCCCTTACCGAAGACGAATATATAGGAGGGGAAGAGCTTTCCAAGGCTCTGGAAGAATGCAACTATTTCGGTCTTGAAATGATTATGGCGATAAGCGACAGGGAAAGCTCTGTTACCTATTACCTGATAAAGGAAATCTCCCTTCCCGGAAGCGATTATGAGTATTACGAAATAGAGTGGATTCAGCCCTGAAAACATTTTTATAACGTTGTCCGCAAAGCTTCCTTAGGTGGGAAAATGGTGGAAGTTATAAGAAAGAAAAAACTTAGCATAGACAGGGATTCTTTTACAGGAAAAAAACCGGTTGCTGAAAGTCCGGCAAAAGTTTTGGATGAAAAATGGCTTCTGCGCGAGTTAAAACGTCTTGGATGGGATGAAAAGACCGTCCGGGGAATCCTCAGGGTAAAAAGGAAACTCTTCAGGGACGAGCACATTTCTGCTTCGGCTTTCGGCCAAATAGACGGCGTCAACATGAACAAAAAGACCGACGGCCTGGAAATAGCATTATTCGTAGACAACTGGAACATATCTGTAAGAATAACCTCGATTTCCGAAAATAAACGGGATGAGAGAGTGGACAACATCAAGAGGGTTTTGGAGAGCGGTATGCCTGGAATGGGTTTTTCGGCAAAAAGAAAAAAACTGAAAAAAAATTACGAAATAAGGCTGGCGGGAGCATACAACAAGCCCGACAAAGACTGCGAAGGCGGAAAGAACGTATGCAAGGTTCAGGTCCCCCCGCGCATACCTGATTTTTCCGCACAAACCAAAAAATCCACATCCATGGCAAGGGGCTGCTGACCAATATGATTTAATATTCTTCCAGAGTATATTCTGCAGGTGGGTATATGAACCTGAAAATATTATTCGTTCTGCTTATGCTTGCGGGTCTTCAGTTCGCACTTATAATGTCGGGAGATGCCGGAGAGGAATGGGCTAAGGAAAAAGCCTCCGGATTATGCAATGATTCTGAGGTAGCAGCAGTTTATATCTGCCTGGGGAACACGGTAAGCGCGATATGGAAGGACGAATCAAGGGGAACGACGTTCTATGAGCCCGAGGGAAACGTAGTTGACTGTCCGCCGGGAACTCCTGCCGAAATGGGAGCCGAATGCATGCAGCTAATGATGCCCAATTACTGCACTACCGACAATAATGTCTGTGGTGATACCGAGCCCGAGGAATTTCCCGGAGGAGAAACCGAAGGCGAATTAATCTACAACGGAACTCCTGAAGAGCCTGGGGAAACCCCGAAAGAACCCGAACCCGCCGAACCGGAAACCGAAGATGCCACAGAGCCTGAAAAGAAGAAGACGGTGGTAGTCGGTGAATCCTCAGGAGCTACACAGCCTATCGCTCCCGCAATGGACGACACCCTGAACAAACTGATAATAATAGTATTCGTGCTTGCGGTAATATCCATAATAGTGCTGTTCTTTATCTACAAAAGGACGACCGGAGGTTGAGTTATTTCTCTTTTCCTATCGGTTTTCCACGGATAAGCAGATGCTTCAGCTTGTCTTTTTCTTCCTTGTTTAATTTCTTTTTGTCAACCTGCCTGAACCTGTTCGCATAATGCCTGTAAGCTTTCACGGCAGCAGAATAGGAGTCCCTTATGTGAGGGTCTACGATTCCCTTTCCAATCTGTTTTTTCTCTTCAACCATAATGCTTTTCCGGGGTGAAAATACCTTTGCATTGAAACGCGCTCCAACCTTCTGGATAAAACCGGGAGTTCTTGAAACGTCTGTGGCAATCAGGGAGGGAGT
>Ga0180434_10009161_pt1 | contig 10808 bp, 9 predicted proteins | sample SS_ome_7_FD_132453 | JGI IMG/M metagenome (GOLD analysis project Ga0180434, IMG submission 132453) | Hypersaline lake sediment archaeal communities from the Salton Sea, California, USA - SS_1_D_2 metaG | ecosystem: Environmental > Aquatic > Non-marine Saline and Alkaline > Hypersaline > Sediment... | reverse complement strand
TGCACACGTCTGACACAGGGCGATACCTGGCACGTCGCAACCGGCGCAGCACCGACCGAGGATGACATCCGCGATGGCGCTGATCGTGCCGCCGAAGCCTGGCAGGAGTCCTGTTCGCACACCCATAGGCCCACCGTGCACTGAACGATGCCCGTGCGCGCTGCTCGACGATCGACTGTGGATTGTGTGTTCGCAGCGTGTGGGTAATCAGCCTTCGAGTGAGACCAGCCCATTTCGCAAGGCCAACACGACAGCCGCGGTGCGCGATGGCGCGTGCAGCGTCTCCAGTATCGAGCGGACGTGGTTCTTCACGGTGTTCTCTGAGATTGCAAGCTGATCGGCGATCTGCGCATTGGACCGGCCGCGAGCCATGAGCGCGAGAACGTGCTGTTCTCGAGCGGTCAGCGATTCACCTACCGTCTCGGTCGGATCCTGTGGGGTGATGTCAGCGAACCAGGCGTCCTGCGCTCCATCGGAGTCCCCTAGGGCGCCACGCTGCGGGAACGGGTGCACGCGGAAACCGGCCTGGTGCACGACGGCCCGGGTGGTCGGGGATGTGGCTCCGAGCCACGCAATGGCTGGAAGGTCCATCGCTACGAAGGCCCACTGACACACCAACCGCACTCCCTGGGCCATCGACTGCAGATCCGATCCTGGCGCCGATTCGGCGATCTCGATCGAGAGCAAGCCACGTGGTGACCCGACATCCGGTCGCAGTGTCACTGAACCCACGATGGAGCCGCTGCGCGGACTCAGGACGTTCCACCTGCGGATGGCGGGGTCATTCGTATCTTCGGTCGGCTCGAGGTGTATTTGCCCGTCACTAAGGGCGACGGGAGCGGTAGGCGGCGTGGGTGCCATGCGGCCCAGTGTTCCAGCGCCGTCTACGATGAGCGTGCTAGGTCGGCGGATTGGCCGACACGTCCTGGCGGTCGGTCCCATACGGGCTTGCCCGCTATCCGGTCCGCTTATACGCGGCATCGTCGAAAGGTCGCATGGTGGGAGTTCTCGACAAGGTTCTGCGCGCGGGTGAAGGCAAGACTCTGCGTAAGTTGGAATCCATCACCAAGGCCGTCAATGCGATCGAAGACGACTACACCTCACTCACCGACGACGAGCTTCGTGGTTTGACGGACGAGTTCAAGGAACGCTTCGCCGGAGGCGAGAGCCTCGATGACCTCATGCCCGAAGCTTTCGCGACGGTTCGCGAGGCTGCTCGTCGCACCCTCGGCCAGCGACACTACGACGTCCAGATCATGGGCGGGGCCGCCTTGCACCTTGGAAACATCGCGGAGATGCGCACGGGTGAGGGAAAGACATTGGTGGCCACCCTGCCGGCCTATTTGAATGCGCTCTCGGGAAAAGGTGTTCACGTCGTCACGGTCAACGACTACCTGGCCGAACGCGACTCGGAATGGATGGGCCGCATCCACCGTTTCCTCGGCCTCGAAGTGGGTGTGATCGTCTCGCAGATGAGCCCGGCCCAGCGACGGGTCGCGTACAACGCCGACATCACCTACGGCACGAATAATGAGTTCGGTTTCGATTACTTGCGCGACAACATGGCGTGGTCTCAGGCTGAAATGGTTCAGCGCGGCCACAACTTCGCCGTCGTCGACGAGGTCGACTCGATTTTGGTCGACGAGGCCCGGACTCCGCTGATCATCTCCGGCCCGGCCGATCAGCCGACCGCCTGGTACTCGGAATTCTCGCGCATCGCGAAGATCCTGGAAAAGGACACCGACTACGAGGTCGATGAGAAGAAGCGCACAATCGGCGTCCTGGAAAGCGCCATCGACAAGGTCGAGGACCAACTCGGTATCGACAATCTGTACGACACCGTCAACACCCCCCTCGTCGGATTCTTGAATAACGCCATTCGCGCCAAGGAGCTATTCAAGAAGGATCGCGACTACGTAATCCTCGATGGTGGCGTTGTGATCGTCGATGAGCACACCGGTCGCATCCTGAAAGGCCGGAGATACAACGAGGGTCTGCATCAGGCGATCGAAGCCAAGGAAGGCGTGGAGATCAAGGCTGAGAACCAGACGCTTGCCACCGTCACTTTGCAGAACTTCTTCCGGCTCTACAACAAGCTTTCGGGAATGACCGGCACCGCAATGACTGAGGCTGCGGAGTTCAATCAGATCTACAACCTCGGTGTCGTACCTATTCCCACGAATCGACCGATGGTGCGCATCGACCAACCTGACCTCGTGTACCGAACCGGATCTGCGAAGTTCGACGCGGTTGTCGAAGATGTCGTCGAACGTCACGAGAAGGGGCAGCCGGTCCTGATCGGTACGACGAGCGTCGAGAAGTCGGAGTATCTCTCAGCGCAGTTGAAGAAGAACGGCGTTCCGCACGAGGTACTCAACGCCAAGAATCACGAGCGGGAGGCGGCGATCGTCGCGCAGGCTGGTCGTCGCGGTGCGGTAACGGTCGCTACGAATATGGCCGGCCGCGGCACCGACATCATGCTCGGCGGTAACCCCGAATTCATGGCCGCGGCGGCGTTGACGCAAAAGGGCCTCTCACCCATTGAGGACCCGGAAGCCTACGAAGCCGCGTGGCCGGCTGCGCTGATGGACGCTCAGGACGCGGTGAAGGCCGAGCACGATGAGGTCGTGGCACTCGGCGGCCTCTATGTGCTTGCGACTGAGCGACACGAGTCACGCCGTATCGACAACCAGCTGCGCGGACGGTCCGGACGCCAGGGCGATCCGGGTGAGTCCCAGTTCTATCTGTCGCTCGAAGACGATCTGATGCGCTTATTCAAGTCCGAAATGGTCGATTCATTCCTTCGGCGCTTCAACGTCCCTGACGACGTCCCGATCGAAGCGAAGATGGTCACTAACGCCATCCGCTCGGCGCAAACGCAGGTGGAGGCGCAAAACTTCGAGATCCGCAAGGACGTCTTGAAGTACGACGACGTCCTCAATCGGCAGCGCCTGGTCATCTACGACGAGCGTCGCCGAGTACTCAAGGGCGAGGACATCGAAGAGCAATTGCGTTCCTTCATCACCGAGACGATCGAAAGCTACGTCAACCAGGCAACCGCGGAGGGTTATCCAGAGGACTGGGACTTGGAGACCCTATGGACGGCTCTAGAGCAGCTCTATCCGGTTTCACTGACGATCGAGGAGGTGGAAGACGAGTCAGGTGGGGGTCGTGCCGGGCTGACTTCGGACTTCCTCGCTGAATCGCTCATCGAGGATGCTCAGCGAGCCTACGACCGACGCGAAGAAGAACTCGGGGATGAGGTTACGCGCGAACTCGAGCGCAAAGTGATCTTGACGGTGCTAGATCGCAAGTGGCGCGAACACCTTTACGAGATGGACTACCTCAGGGACGGCATCGGTTTGCGGGCTATGGCCCAACGTGATCCGCTGGTGGAGTACCAGCGCGAGGGCTTCGATCTGTTCACCGCGATGATGGATGCCATCAAGGAGGAGACGGTCGGCTACGCGTTCAACGTCGAGGTCGAGGTCAAGCAACGAGTGGCCCCCGAGGTGGCCGAGGAGATAGACGAACTCGAAGACCTATCGCAGAGCCCGATCGGAGCTTCCATCGCGGCCGCCGTGAGTTCCGGTGCGGATTCCGAGCAGCCGGCGCTTGCGGACGAGGCTCCGCGGATCGAGGCGAAGGGCCTCGGGCCCAGCCGGCCTGAGCACATGGAGTACTCCGCCCCCGATGAGGCTGGCGGCGTGATGCACGGGGAAATGGAGTCCGAGGAAGACGGGATCGTCGAGGTCGACCCGAACGCCCCTAGGGCCCAACGCCGTCGTGCGGAGCGTTCGAACCGCAAGAGCAAGAACGCATCCAAGAAGAAGAAGCGACGCTGAGCCTTCAGCGGAACTCAACAGCCGTCACCAGCCACGATCCTGGCTGGGCCTCCAGGCGCAGCGCCACCGCGTGCGAGCGAGCCGCTCCGACGATCACCGCAGATGCTTCCACGATGCCCGGGGCGACCAGGCAGCAGCGCACCGCGCGTACCTGACGCAACCGGGACATTCCTCGAGCATGACGCGCTGCTGGATGCCGCGCATAGGAGGTTCCTCGAATGGCCAAGGTGGCGAGCTGCTCGCGGGCCACATGCCGCCGTAGTTGCGCTGCCGGGCGCTCACCTTGGGCTACCTCGTAGATCGCCCGAGCCACCTGTGCGGTCCAGGCGATCGGGTGTGGCCGATCACCTGCGGAGGCCGCGAGTTCGGCTTGCTCGTCGGCATCGCGCACTACCCGCAGGTATCCCGGCGCTGGTGGGGTAGCCGGAACCCCATCCACCTGCCAGCTCAGCGGCAGAGCCATCTGCTCGGGCACTGACGAAGACCGCTGCCCGTCGATTACCCGAAGTTGTGGCCGAGTCCGATCCTGGCGGGGAGTCGCGGCGCTCGATGTCGGCTCGTCCCCGGGTGTCGGCTCAGTTGATTGGTCGTCCGTGTGGATTGCGGTGGTCATCATCGGCCCCTCTCGCGATCGCGGCAATTCCTTCGTTTGCCTTTGTTTGATGTTGTTTGACTGCATTTGACGCGTCATTATCGCCTCAGGCGATAGCACCGTGTCAAGGTCCGAGCTGGGGGCCGTGCACTCGACCGTCGGACAGGAGTGTTCTTCCCGGCCGCGGCACGCGGCAAACGCCAGGCGTCCAGTGATGTGAATCACACGAATCCTGATCCCGATCGGGTGTCACCGCTCATGGCTGAGGGAATAACGCGAACATGGACCGCGATTTCGAGGATGCGATGTGGAGCGAGGCCGCGGCTGTGGTGCGCTCCGAAGAAGATTCGCTCATTCAGGTCCAGGCCCGGGGCCTGGTAGTTGCAGAGATGTCCTCGGTCACCCTCGCCGATCGCCTACAAGCCCTTGGCCCCGGAGAAGCCCTGCAGGTACGTACTGTCCGCGGCGCGCTCGTTTGCGGGACGGCGGAAGCGTCAGCCGCCGATCATGTGCTGATCGCCGGTGAGCGGTGCCTTCATCTCATTCCGACACAAGCCATCGCAACGATCTCGTCTTTGCCCCGGGTGCTCCATCCGGAGACCACGTCACCCCAATCGACGTTCGTCCATGCATCGACCTCGTGGCGTCGGGTCCTGCGGGGGTTCTTCGGTCACCGAATAACGATTGACGTTGCAACCACGGTCGGTGATGGCGAAGGGCTGGCCGGGACCTTGACCTGGGTGGGTCAAGATCACCTGACCGTGCTTGTCCTCCAGCGCGAGGTGACCGTCCCCTGGCGTTCGGTGGTGGATGTTCGGCTGCCACGGCTGGCGCACGATCAGGATTCGGATATCGACTGATCGGCTACCTCAGGGTTGGACTCGATGAAGGTGCGAGTCTGTTCGTACATCCGTGCGATGTACTCCTCCAACACCGCGGATTCGACTCGCCATTGGCCACGTCCTCCTACCTTGATCGCAGGTAGTTCACCGGAGCGCACGAGCGCGTAGGCCTGGGAGGCCGAGACGTTGAGGACCTCGGCCACGTCGGCAAGGGTCAGGAAGCGCGAACTCACCTGCGCATAGTGCCAAAAGGTTCCGACGAGTGCTGGGCCGCACACCGATTGTGGATAACTGACCGCCCATCAGCGAGCCTGTGGATGGACGTTCGCCTCCGGGGCCGGACTCAGTCAACCTAGGTTGCGCGCAACTGCCCATGGCACGCGTGCACCCGAATGCAATCGTTCGAATCGTCTCGAGGAGTAGCTGATGGGTAGGTCGATATTCGCCAAGCTCACCCGCAGAGGAACCCATACGCACAACGCTGCGTTAGCCCGAGGTCCCGGGATCGGTGCCGCTCCTCGGGCCCAACGTCTGCGTTCTCCACGATGGGGTGATCTGCGGCTATGGCTCGGTGTCGGACTGCTGATCGTCTCGATGTTCGCAGGTGCCCGATTACTCTCGCAAGGCTCCGAGACCATCGCGGTGTGGCAGGCCGAGCGGGACCTGTCTGTCGGCTCGCAGGAGTGGGATCTGCGCCCGATCACGGTATCCCTCGGTGCTGCGGGGGCCGACTACGTACCGGTAACGGAACGACCAGCTGGGGTTTTGCGGGTTCCCGTCGCTGCCGGCGATCTGATTCCCCGATCGGCATTTGGGGACTCTTCCGATGGTCCAAGGCGCACGGTCACGGTGGGTGTGGATCCGCTGCATGCACCGGTGGGACTTGTGTCTGGGGATGTCGTCGACGTCTGGTCTACGCCCGCCGCCGATTCGATGGTCGGAGTCGACAGTGGATCCATCGAACCGGTGTTGGTTCTCGCGGATGTGAGCGTCGAGCATGTCTCGTCGGATTCGCTCGGGGTAGGTGGGCAGATGGCAGTTGTGCTGAGCGTTGGCCCCGAGCAGGTGCCGCAGGTGGTTCGCGCAGGTCGGATCGGAGCAGTGGATCTGGTGCGTGTGCCCGTCGACAGTCAGTCGCTCGTTACCGCGACGGATGTCCTTGCGCAGGCGAAGCAGTGACTCGCGTCATCTGGTGCACGCCCGGCCGCAACGACGAGGCGGATCTGATCTCGGCGATCACGGCTGCCGGGTGCACGGTGGTTCGTCGGTGCCTGGAGGCCGTCGATCTGTTGGCCGCGGCGGAGGTCGAGCCGCGGGCCCAGATCGTGGTGGATATCGCGGTACCCGGATTGGGGGCGGACCTAGTGGCGAGCATCCAAGAACACGCGATCGGGCGAGTTGTCGGGCTGGTCGATGGAGATCCGGGTACGTCCCAAGCCCGCGCTTGGGGCATCGAGCGGATCGTGGACATGCGAAATGCCGATGCCACCGAAAGTGTGATTGGTTCGCTGCGCGAGGGACAGTCGGCCTCGCAAGCCGGCGCAACCACGCCAGCGGCCCTTGATCGCACGGCTGCCGATCGCCGCCAGCGGGGCAAGATCGTTGCGGTCACCGGACCGCCGGGAGCGCCAGGTCGATCCACCGTCGCTCTCGGGCTCGCAGAGGCATGGGCGACTAGCGGAGAACGGGTGTGTGTGGTCGACGCGGACACCTGTGCACCAGCTCTTGCCTACCTCGCGGGAATCACCGAGAACGTCAGTGGCCTGCTGGTTGCCGCCCGATATGCCGATCAAGGAGCCTTGGATGCTCGATCGCTCGGTTCGGCCTGCCGTCAGTTGACTGATCGACTTTGGATACTCACCGGTATCGGTTCGCCGGACCGATGGTCGGGGGCAACTCCGGCGGTGCTGGATCGGATCTTGGCTGCCTGCGCGGAGCATTTCGACAAAGTCGTCATCGACGCCGGCACGCTGCTCGACACAACACCGATCGACGACCCATTCGCCGCGCGACACGAACGTGATGGGGCCACCATCAGTGCGCTGCGCGCCAGCGATAGCGCGGTGGTGGTGTGTCGGCCGGATCCGATTGGCATCGTGCGCCTGATCCATCAACTGCCGCTCATCGCCGAGCATGCGGAGACGGCAGAGGTACGCGTGCTCGTGAATCGGCCATCAGGGTCCGAGCGCAAGACGGGTGCCAGGGTGGCCGATGCTCTCCTGGAGGCCGGGATCGCCCTGCCTGTCCACACGCTGCGTGAGGATTCGAGCGTCGCGACGTGTGTCGCCCGAGGCGCGCTCCTAGGTGAAGTGACGACAACCGTGCGACTGCGAAAATCCCTGTCGCGAATCAGCCGCGAGTTGGCCGCATGAGCCTCGGGAAGCGAGAACGAGTTCGGTACGGGTCAGGGAGAAGCGAGGACGACCACTGTGTCGCCGATCTTCGCCCACTCGTACAGCGCCTCGGCGTCGTCTTCGTGCATCCTTATGCAGCCACCGGTAGCGATCGGAAGGCCGAGCTGGTCGACTCCGTGCATCATCGAACCGTCGTAGTACAGCGGAATGCTGTGAAAGCCGATGGGGGTCTTGCCATCATTGCCATAGGCAAAGCGCGTCATGTGATCGAAAGTGACCCTGGAGTTCGGATTGCCGCTGCGCTCGGACATCGAGTAGACCTCGTACTCACCCGCGACGGGACGATCCCAACGGCCGACGATCGGGAACCGGTAGACCACCTCGTTCTTGCCGTTCATCACCCACACGGTCATCAAGGACTTGTCGTAAACGATGCGCCGACCGGTTCCGCCGTCCATCGGCATCTCGGGAACGTTCTTCGCCTTGGTGGACCGGGTTGCCGCGCGCGGTTTCTTCACCTTGCGCGGCGGCACCGGCACCGCGCGCTTGACGGTAGGCACCGAGGCATCCGGACCGGAAGCGGTGGAGGTAGAAACGGACGTGAGATTCGTGCGCTGGGAGGGAACATCCCCATAGGCGAGGGCCGATGGCGCGGTGAGACCCGCCGCCGCGATGCCCGCAGCGAGGGCAGCCACGACGGAAGTGGGGAAGCGCACGCGAAAAGAGTACGCGTAAGCGGCTATTGCCGCCTGAATGGGGCGGGCGTGTCAGACTAGGAAGCACTCGGGAAGGGGTGTCATGGATCGACTCGATGCGGTCGACTCCGCCCTGTGGTTCGCCGAAGACACCCAAACACCACGCAATGTCGGCGGGGTCGCGATTTTCCAGCCCCCGGCAGATGGCTTCGACCACGAGCGTCTAGTTCGCCTGATCCGCAACCGCATCGCGCATGTCCCGCGCTATCGCCAGCGCCTGCGTGAAGTTCCCGGGGGATTGTCGCGGCCGGTGTGGGTTGACGACCCCGGCTTCGATGTCGCGTATCACGTACGCCGATCGGCGTTGCCCCAGCCTGGTACCCGTGCCCAGCTCGAGGAGTTGGTCGGCCGCCTGATGGCGCGCCCGCTCGACCGAGCCCGGCCGCTGTGGGAGATGTACCTGATCGAGGGGCTCGAGGACGGTTGTTTTGCGGTAGTGACCAAGAGCCACCAGGTGCTCGTCGGTGGCAATGGGGCGATCGACATCGCCCAGGTCATGCTCGACAGTTCGCCGGATGTTCCCGAGGACACCCCGGATGCGTGGAATCCGCGTCCCGAGCCCAGCGATGTCGAGCTGATCTCCTCGGCAATCACATCCGCCCTCACCAGGCCCACCGTGGCCTGGGACACCGCCACGGGTGCGGTCCGGGATGTCGGTGCCACGATCGAGGCGGTAACCGGCTGGGTCAAAGACACCGGGGTCGGCATCATCCGATCGCTCGCCTCGCTCGCCCGAGCGCCGATGGACACCCCGCTCAACACTCGCATCGGTGCGCAACGACGCTTCGCGACAACGCAACTGTCCCTCGCGGATCTGCGCGAGGTTCGCGGCTCGAGCGTGGGGACCGTCAACGATGTCGTCTTGACGGTCGTCACCGGAGCCCTGCGGGATTGGCTGATGAATCGCGGGCGAGTACTGGAATCCTCGGCGACCATACGCGCGTTGGTCCCGGTCAGCACCCAGACCGAGAGCGCATCCCGTCACGAACGTACGGGGGCTGGCGAGGTAGGAGCCTTCCTGATCGACCTACCGGTGGGTGAGTCCGACCCGATCGTGCGACTGCACCAGATTGCCTTCCATATGCGCGACCTTCGTTCCACCGAGCGGTTCGTCGGAGCGGAGGCGCTTTCGGGTATGGCCGGTTTCGGTCCGTCCACCTTGCACGCTTTGGGATCGCGCGTAGGTTCCACCTTGTCCCGCCGCGCTTACAACATTTCCGTCATCAATGTCCCGGGTCCACAGCGTGCCTTGTACGCCGCCGATTGCGAATTGATCGCCGCGTATCCCTTCTCTTCGCTGGTGCAAGGACAGGCTCTGAGCATCGGCTTGATGTCCTACCGGGGCAACGTCTTCGTCGGCCTGACGGCCGATCACGACGCCCTTGCCGATGTCAGCGTCATCATCGATGGCCTAGCGGACTCCCTCACCGAACTCAAGGAGGCGGCCGCGAAGGAGACAGGGCTGCGGATCATCCCCGGGCGCGCGGAGACCGGATGACCAACGCATCTCGACCCAAGCGCCGTGGACTGGTCTTCGGGGGTGGGGGAGTGCTGGGCGGCACCTGGGCCGTTGGCGCACTTTCGGCCTGGAGTGAGGCGACCGGACTCGATCCCAAGGATGTCGACGTCATCGTCGGCACTAGTGCCGGATCCGTCCTCGGGGCACTGGTCGCGTGCGGGGTCAGCACCGATGAACTCATTACCCACTACCGCGACGAACACGTGGAGTCCGGTCCGCTGGCCGGGTACGAGTGGGACCCCGAGCGAGCCACGGGCGGCCATCGCCCCGGAGTGCCCAAACTGCGCGGTCCCGGTTCGCCCTCGCTCATCCGATCAGGGCTGCGCAACATCCGCGGGCTCCCGGCCACCGCGCTGCTTTCAGCATTCCTGCCCGAGGGAGGTCGTTCGCTCGAACGCGTCGGCCATCTCATCGACGCGGTAACGCCCTTCGGCGAATGGTCCGCGCACGCGAATTTGTGGGTCGTCGCGATGGACTATGCCGACGGCCACCGGGTCGTCTTCGGCCGGCCCGGTGCACCCATCGCCCCGCTGGCTAGTGCGGTGATGGCTTCATGCGCGATCCCCGGCTGGTTCCAGCCGGTCGAGATCGACGGACGGATGTATGTCGACGGCGGCGCGGTTTCCGCGACATCGGTGGACGTGGTTGCGCACGCCGGCCTCGACGAGGTCTACGTGATTGCACCGATGGTTTCGTTCACGATGGACAGCCCCTCCACCATCTCCGCGCGCCTCGAGCGCCAATGGCGTAGGCAGGTCACCAAGACGTGCCGGGAGGAGATGGCCGTAGTCCGCTCCACCGGAACCACTGTCTATTCCCTCGGTCCTGGACCTGAAGACCTCGAAGCCATCGGTTCGAACTTGATGGACGCCTCGCGTCGCCGGCTCGTGCTCGACACTTC
>Ga0180434_10009160_pt1 | contig 10808 bp, 8 predicted proteins | sample SS_ome_7_FD_132453 | JGI IMG/M metagenome (GOLD analysis project Ga0180434, IMG submission 132453) | Hypersaline lake sediment archaeal communities from the Salton Sea, California, USA - SS_1_D_2 metaG | ecosystem: Environmental > Aquatic > Non-marine Saline and Alkaline > Hypersaline > Sediment... | reverse complement strand
GCCCTATTTCGTGAGAAATCTAATTCCGAAAAACGGAATATGCGCCGCTCAGATTTTCATTGATACGGTGCTGATGATGCCGGTTCTCTATCTCACCGGCGGAGTGGCGAGCCCCTTCATATGGATAGTTTTTCTTATACTTATAGAGCAGGAATTGATACTTCCTGCAAGAATGAGAGCATTTTTGCTGCCTTTATACATACTTGTTCTATTCGTAGGTGTTCCGGTATTGGGGTTGTCCAGTATTCCATTCCTCCTTTTCTCTCTTCTTACGCTCCTGACTATCCTCATTCTAGAACGATTCCGAAACAGTATGGATATCGAAAGAATCGCATCAAAACAAGCTTCCGCTATTCGGCAGGATCTCTTACTCGCACGGGAAGAACTCCTCACAACAGCTACAAAACTTCAGCAACTGGAAGAGACACAGGATATATTTCATCGCACTGCTGAGAGCTTATTGAAACTGATACCCTGCGAAGCCATTTCGTATTATCGGATTGATTGGGATAACAGGATGCTTCAACCGGTTTTATCGTTCGGTAAAGATGCAGAAAATGTTATGGAATGCGGCTTTTCGCTGGATAAAGGCATATCCGGTTCAATAGCTCTTACCGGTCAACCGGAGATTGTGAACGATGCCCTCAGTGATCCCCGGGCATTTCACGTACCCGGAACCCGTGATGAAGTCGAAGCTATCATGTGTCTACCGCTTACGGATGGCGAACGTAGCATCGGAGTGTTCTGTTTGTACAGACTTGACGGTGAAATCTTTACCATGGAGGAACTTGAGACTGCTCGACTGTTCTCGACCCAGGCTGAAGTGGCAATTAGAAACGCCGGATTGCTTAAGGAATCGAAGCGTAGAACGCATCTCCTCTCAACTGTTTTGGATCTGGGACGGGATATCAATGCTTCGCTTGATATTGAAGAGATCTGTAAGGCCCTCTATACGAAATGCAGCTCTGTTATAGACACCAGCGATTTCTTCATCGCCCTGCTTGAAGAAGATTTTAAGACTGTTAACTATATCTTTCTCAAAGACCGTGATCAAACCATCCATGATCTCAGACTTCCTTTTGCAGATACAATTGCGGGATACGCTATCAAATCCGGTCAATCTGTTCTTTTAGACGAAGAAATTCTTGGTTCAGCCGCCCGAAAATTCAATCGACCGTACGCTCCGAAAAGCGGTATAGTGACACCGCTACATGCACTGAATCGGATAGTGGGTGCGGTAAGCGTACAAAGCTATGAAGCTGACGCATACGACGAGGAATCCCGGCTTTTTCTTGAGATACTGGCACGACAGGCCGGCGCGGCTCTCCACAATGCATATCTGTATAACAAGGCCGTCAATGCCTTCAAAGAAATCGAGAAATCCCAGGACGAACTCATTGAAGCGGAAAAGAACAGATTACGCGGCGAAATCGGAAAAAATGTTGCCCATGAATTCAATAACCTTCTCGCCACAATCCTCGGTCGTACCGAAGTGCTTCTAGCCACTACCATAGACGAGAAAAGCAGGCAGCAACTCGAAACAATTCATCAAAGTGCAACCTCGGGCGCAGAGCTGGTCAGACATGTGACCGATATCGTTCCGGGCGAGACGCAGTTCGATGCATATCCGATCCCTCTAGACGCATTATTGAAATCGAAACTCAAATCAGCCGATGATGATTCGTCACTCGATCGATGGAAATTCGATGAAGACGCGCAATTCCCTCTTATCTATCTTCCGCGAAGTAAGGCGGAGGTAATGGTTCAACATCTCGTTGAGACAATAACCAGCGCACACCCGAACGGTGGTATAATACATGTCTCTCAGGTGGGGAGCGATTCCGACAAACAGACAATTCGTATCGACATACGAACTCCATCTTCACCGGATTTGCCGCAATCAGCGTCGCTTTTCCGCGGTGTTGAAAAGGATCAGGCCAAGGGAGCCCGTCAAGCGCGGCTGATATTACGTGAATTGGGAGGGGGACTTCGGTATCGTGAATCCATCCATGGAGATATCTCATTCACTCTTACCCTACCGAATGTAGGCACACCAACAACCTCTTGCGAAAAATCCAAGGTTTTGGTCGTAGATGATGAAGATAGTGTACGAGATGTTCTCTGCGATATGGTAAATCTCCTTGGATACTCGGCATTTCCAGCATCAAGCGGAGAAGATGCACTCACGCAACTCGAGATGGAATCATTTGACATAGTAGTCACCGATGTCGGGATGCCCGGTATGGATGGTATGGCTCTTTTGGACGCCATACGTGAAAAAGATTCACGGACTCCGGTAATATTAGTGACTGGATGGGGGACGGGAGAATATGATCGCCTGCTTGAAGCCGATCAGCATCTCTGGGTACTGTGTAAACCCATACAGGTAGCACAGATGCAGAACTCCCTGCAAGAAGCCGGAAGCACACTGACCGCATCCATTGAATCGTCGATGACACCTTTCTCACCAGCGCAGAAAGACGACACCGACACACAGGAAAACGCATGAATGCAGGCAGATCCACCGGGGCCATAATCCGGTATGACGTGTTGAATATACGCGTATGAGACACGATATTTATCCAGTACGATCACAAAACTATATCCGTCATTTGTTTGAAAATGAGGCCCGATCGGTTGAAATCCGAAAACCCTATCAATTCGCGCCCATCTCGTAATGATGTTTGCATATGCAAAGTCTTGAGGAAAGGACATTGAAATGACAGAGAAAAGTCTTCATCTGATATTATCGATACCACAGGGAATAATCACCGCAACATCACTCGGTATCCCCGGTTTTGCCCGCCATAGAAGTCCAGGTTCGGGTAAATACTTCCATGGAAGATCCATATTTTTCGATCTTGTTATCGACGATACGACTCCTTCCTTTCAATACCTTGATGAAGGCGGATGGAGAGACGGTATGCGGGATACTGTGGACGCTCTTCAGGGATGCAGGGAAGGAAAACGTACAAAAACTGCATTATCAAGTAATGGATTCTCCTGTACACCTGTTGACGCCTTATCCGATTGCTACCTCATTAAGACTGGCGGTCAAATCCTCGCCATGAAAGACAGGGAACGACTCGCTCAATTCGAATCTCATGGATGCCACGAAGGAATGACCCCTGATGCTGTTGCCGAAGCAGTCGGCATAGTCCCTCCTGAGCGACGGACGCATTTATATATGATCATATCACCGGTGGAGTTCATCGTTCTATCAAGCCTGACCGCCGTCGAATACGCTTGGTATGCTACACATCGTCCCGGTAAGATTTTCCGCCAGGTTGCATTTACGGAACTCCTCGTTGATCAGACACATCTTGCAGCAGAAAGCAGATACATGGATGCACGGAATTTGCTCGTTCAAGATCCAAGAAAGAAAACCAAAACCATCCTTACGGAAGATTGTATTAACCGAGTACCATTTTCATCATGGGCGGGGTACCATGATTCACGCCGTGGCGGGATCTATGTTGGGGATCGCACACACGTTTCATTATGGCGTTTTCCCTCGGAAAGGGATCCGGGCTGGGAGCGAGCCAAAGGATAATAGAGTCTCCCGTATGGTACTACGAGTGTATGGTTCTGAAATTACTTTTCGGGTATGAGTATTCACCGGTCACATGATTCGATTATTCACGATGTGACTGAACAATTCTGATGTAATCCGTCATTCTTGTTTCGACCGTCAGGTCCGGGGTTAGCTGTGGAACCCGGACATGGTAATGATTCGTCATGACTCGCGGACGAGACACCCTGAGAAGATGAAAATAGGAACTGGTGACGACTCAGCGGCGGAGGGACGGGTAAGAATTGATGATCCCACTACGCCTTCACTACGTTCCCATTCGACTTTGCTCATGGCCGGTATGGCTGGCTTCGAGGGACAAGCTGCTGGATGATGATTGATGAATGGAGGAACGGAGGCGTGAAGAAAACGGAACTTCGTCGCGTCCGCATGTATGTGGATAACGGCCACGCAGAGACGAAGCCCGGCGACTGGTCACGGCGAAGTTGGAAAACGAAGCTGGAAGCTAGCCATCCTTGCCATGAGCTAAGTCGAATGGGAGAGAAGCGAAGGCCTGTCCGTCATAGCCACGGAGGGCGACGACCGGGCGTAGACGTGGGCATGGCCCTCCACAGTTGAAACACACCCACGGTACTATTCTAATATTAGAATAGTGCCCGGTTTACCAATTTACGAGGTAGAATAGTGCATAATAGGCTCTCTCATACGACCGAATAATTCTCGTCGTATGCCCGGCTCGCTTACCGCCCCCTTGATGCGTCCCAGAACGGAAGATTACAGAACGAACCGCCTAAAACTGAGTACAACTCACCAAGAAAGACTACTCTTTTCGGCGTATCCATTCAGCATTCACGTATCCGTCTCGAGCTTTGATCCTGAAGTACACGGCTTCTATATCGTTCCAGGAAAACTCATCCTGAAATGCAGTGTAAATGTATTCAATTCTCCCCGGATAGACTATGCTCGAACATTTGAAATAACTTGCAAGATCCCACTGATAGAATCCTTCCAAATTCATCAGATGTACATTCGTGAGTCGCCTTCCATCACTCAACACTACGATAAGACTATCGGTGGTACAATTCCAGATAAAACGCCCGACGCCGGCCTTGTTGTGTATAGTGAGAAACATGAATGTAAACCCGGGACCCGAAAAATCCCTGCATGCTTCGTTGGCTTCCGGGCTCGACAATCCCATCATTCTGACAGATAATGATGTCCCATCGATATTGGCGTCAGCACCGTCACAACCTTCGGGGGGAGAAGCAAAGACAGCGGTAAGACACCAGAAAAAAACGATCAATCCGCTTAATCTAACAATCATCTCATCTCTCCTCGACACAATCACGTGTGATCTTGAGTGAATCTCCTGAGGTCGGATCCCCGGTACAGTTCCATAATCTTATGCTATACGAATCCATTTTGCAACAATCCACACCACTTCAACAGCCCGGGTCTATCGGAAACATGAGGTTGTGATGAAAAAATTCGGTTCATGATGTGGAGGATATGGTGGAGATAGGTTCACCGAAAAAGTGAGGGAATGTGCTCCCAGCAAACACATTCCCTCGAGCAGCCTGCTAATCGCCCATCGTGTCGCTTCTTTGGCTGCACCATTTATTACTAGCAAATCTCATTCCGAATGTGTGATACATTCTAGAATCATTGCAAACCGCATCGTTTCTTTTGCTCCGAACATTCCATAATGTGCTTCTTGATCTTCGCGTTATCTTGACTGAATCCCGCAGATGGATATGTATCTGGTGCAGGAAATTGTTCGTGGACTGCATGGGCCTTATAGACCCGATCATGACATGTGCGCGGATTCATGGTTCCATCATTCACTATGTACCGATTGTATCTAATAGAATCTTTCACACTGTCTGAACGATCATCCAGAAGCCTGTTCTGTTAATCACACCATCACCGAAAGAAGGATCCTATGCCGAAGGAGATCATTCTCGTCGTTGAAGACGAAGAGGATATATTGGAATTGATTCGATATAATCTTTCCCGGGAAGGCTATGGGATTCTCGGCGTCACCACTGGCGAGGAAGGTCTGAGAATCGCCGGCCAGAAAAAGCCCGATCTCATTATACTTGATCTCATGCTTCCGGGAATTGATGGATTGGATGTCTGCAGACAACTCAAAGAAGATCCCCATTCGAAGGAAATTCCCATTGTTATGGTGACGGCAAAGGGAGAAGAAAGCGATATTGTCACCGGACTGGAACTCGGCGCGGAAGACTATATTACCAAACCTTTCAGTCCGAAAGTACTCATAGCCCGTATCCGATCAATTCTTCGCAGAAGAACCAGGCAGATAGCAGACGAAAATGCAACGATCTCAACACACGGTATTTTCATACATCCCGGGCGGCATGAAGTTTTGGTGAATGGTGAACCGGTTCCTCTCACATCCACGGAGTTTAAAGTACTTCACTTTCTTGCTCGGCGTCCAGGCTGGGTATTCACTCGCTACCAGATTGTGGATGGTGTCCACGGCGATAATTATCCGGTAACTGATAGATCCGTGGATGTTCAAATTACCGGCTTGCGAAAAAAGCTGGGCAACGCGGGCAAATTCATAAAAACAGTCCGAGGCGTAGGATATAAATTCGAGGAATAAGTCGTGGGCCGTACTCGTCTGCTATGGCAGATTTTTCCCTCATATCTTCTTATTACGGTGTGCTCCATTATGGCACTTACCTGGTATGCATCACGATCCTTCCGGGATTTCTACCTGGATCAAGAGGCCATCGGGCTTGAATCACGTGCACATCTCCTCGAACCACAGATTTCGCATTTTCTGATTGACGGAATCGCAACGCGGACAGACTCCCTGTGTGATCTTCTCGGTCGACGGTCAAAGACTCGATTGACGGTCATACTTCCCGATGGACAGGTAATTGCGGATTCGGAACGAGATCCCGAAACAATGGACAATCACGCCGATCGTCCCGAAATCAAAGAAGCTTTTCACGGTGCCGTGGGACGCTCAATGAGATTCAGCAATACGTTACAAAAAAACTTGATGTATGTTGCTATACCTGTTGTTTCAGGAGATTCAACTATCGCCGTACTACGCACTTCAACTCCCGTGGCCACGATTCGAGAAGCTTTGAGCGTCATCTATGATGATCTTATAATCGGGGGTATTGCAGCTACGATTCTCGTCGCACTGGGCAGTCTCTTTATTTCACGCAGAATCAGTCTTCCTATTGAAGAGATCAGGCGGGGAGCAAAACGATTTGCCAGCGGTAATCTCCGGCATACACTTCCCACGGGGGGTGCCGAAGAGATGAGTACTCTCGCCGATACCATGAATCAGATGGCATCACAACTTGACGATCGTATTCGAACCGTCGTACAGCAGCGCAACGAACTTAATGCTGTTCTATCAAGCATGGTGGAGGGCGTTCTCGCGGTAGATCGCGAGCAACGCCTCATAAGCTTGAATCAGGCTGCCGCTGATCTTCTATCCATCGACCAGGAATTCGCCCAAGGGCAAAATATCCTTGAGATAATACGAAACATAGAGCTCCAACGATTTATTACTGCAACCCTTTCGAGCAATGAACCGGTAGAAGGGGAGATCGAACTTCACGGCGATTCCGACAGATATTTTCAGGCCCACGGTTCCGTTCTGACAGACGCGACCGGACATGATATTGGTGCATTGATCGTTATAAATGATATAACCCGGGTTCGTCGCCTCGAACGGATGCGAACCGAGTTTGTTGCAAATGTCTCGCACGAGATTAGAACGCCCATCACATCTATTCAGGGTTTCATCGAAACATTACTGGACAGCGACGATCCTCAAACACCCGATACGGAGAGATTTCTCCGCATCATCGCGAATCATGCTGAGCGGCTCGGTTCGATTATTGAGGATCTACTCTCTCTTTCCAGGATAGAGCAGGAAGCGGAAAGCGGCGAGATCCATCTGGAAAAAACGGAACTACGTCCAATCCTTGTGGGTGCAATTCAGATCTGCGAGGGATCGGCATCAGAAAAGAATATTCCGGTCCAACTTGTATGCCGTGATACCATACTGGTCTCTGCCAATCAAACGCTTTTGGAAGAGGCAGTGACCAATCTCATTGATAATGCCGTCAAGTATAGCGAATTCGGCAGTCCCATAATAATAGAAGCGGTCACTGAAGATGAATATGTTGTCATACATGTCAGGGATCGGGGTTCGGGTATCTCCGAAGAACACCAGCCTCGAATCTTTGAACGGTTCTACAGGGTCGATAAAGCCCGGAGTAGAAAACGCGGGGGAACCGGATTGGGATTATCTATTGTGAAGCATATCACACAAGCGCATGGCGGATTCGCTACGGTGGAAAGCCAACTGGGCCGCGGAAGCGTATTTTCCATCCATCTCCCCCGTATTGATACTCCCAGCTAACCAAATTTTAACACCCCCCTCACATGTGACAAATGACGTATCTGCAGTTTTATACACCGGAAAATCAACAGTGACATCACACCGAAATGTCAATCTTTTTTTTAATGGAAAACAGCGATTTTCTTTCAATATCGTGTCATGGTCCGCAAGATACTCTGTTTCATCAAAGGGGGATTTCGGGAACGTGGAACCGTTGATCATCCTGCCGTTGCCCGAGGGAGATCGTATGGTGACAGTGAACAGCGAGGATTTTGCTATACGTACTGATTCGGATCCTTTACAGGAAATCGGCGTATAGTCAAAGATGTAACGGATCGTGGTGCATGTCTCAACGGATGCTATGCAACGCTTTCCTTTCGGATCGCATAACGGCGTCATCTATCCGTAGACGATGAACAGATATGTACATTTACTTACATTGAGCGATTGATATCGTCTCGACGTGTTACGGCGATATCATCCGACGAAGCAGAAAGCCAAAGTAAATACGAAGTAGATGGGATTCGCTCAGTACAGGAAATTAAAACATCCGGTACATCAGATGGGAAGTACGATCGAGTAACGTTGCAGGTAAGGAGTTCGACATGCTGTCCATGAGCGTGGCGATCGTTATAACAATACTAGGATCTACTGTGGTAGCCCTGCCCTTAGGATTGGCATGCGCAGTGGCCATGGTGATGGTGTTACGTGACAAACCCCGGTTATTAGTTGGTCATTCACTGAAAATCCTCTCGGGACTTCCAACTATTACTATCGGGATCATGCTTCTCGTGATAATGCCTCAACTGCAATTGAATAGCAGCCACATATCTATTATTGTCATTCTTGTAGTAGGATCGCCCATGTTTATCGTAGGGATCATTATCATATGCGATATTCTCACTTCAAAGACAAGCTGGGAGATCAGGCGAATCACAAGACCGATTATCACCACCGTAATCATGATTGCGGGCATAAGCGCTCTCGTGAGTCTCTCTCAGAAGATTGGCGAAATGGCGTTTCCTTCAGTACGGAACGCAATGGCACTTTCACTTCTCATTGGTTTCATGGCCATCCCCACCGTAATCCATGTATCGGCTGATAGTCTTTCCAGCGCTGTTAGTCGCTTTCGATCCGCGAGTTACGCGCTCGGTGCGACGCGATCTGAAACCCTCGCTCATATACTTATTCCCGCTTCACGCCGGGGCATTCTGGGAGCTCTTTTTCTTGGAACGACTCGATCAATAACCGAGATAATGGCAATACATCTCAGCGGTGCCAGTTCGTCCGTTACCGCATGGTCAGACCAGACAGCCGACCATCTCGAATTCATATTGAAATCAGTAATTAGAGTAGGTAACCTGGTAACCGGTGAGGGAAACGCGACATTCAGTTATCCCGACATACCCGTCATATTTATAATTGCCACCACAACAATATTCGGGGAACTGGCAGCCCGGCATACCAGATCACGAGCAGCGCGATCTATGATGGGTGACAGTGTAGCATCTTGACAGGAAGAACGGTTTATTAATGGTCGAAACGCTTCTCCAACCGGACAACGGTCACGTTCCCGACCGAACTCGCAGTTCAGGAGATTCGATCATAATACGCATGCGGAATCTCACTATTAAGCACAACGACTCCACACTCATCGGATCAATCGATCTTGACATCCCCGGACAACGTGCGACTGCGATTCTCGGACCCGAGGCCAGTGGAAAAAGTATATTTCTCAAATCGATCAACCGTTTAAATGATATTGACAGATGCATCCGTACATCTGGGTCAATTCTATTCAACGGTATTGATATTTACAATAAAGATATCGATATCTCCGCATTGCGCCAACAGATCGGCTATATTGCCCGGATACCGCACGTTTTTCCCCGATCGGTTTTTGACAATATCGCATTCGGACCCCGGTTACGGGGGATCAGACGTCGCGCCCGGCTCGAAACCATAGTGGAAAGAGCGCTTTCCAGAGCCCGCTTATGGCTCGAAATGAAAAATGAACTCAAGAAGAATGCTCTTCTATTCACCCCTGAATTACAACAGCGCATATGCATAGCACGAGCCCTGGCGCTTGATCCTGAAATACTTATGTTCGATGAACCGGCCATCCCGCTCGATTCCCCATCAACCTCTGTAATTCAAGAACTCATTCGGGACCTTTCTCATGACTGTACAGTTATTTTTGCAACACGAAATGGACGATTTGCGGCACGCAGCTCGGATTATGCGGTCTTCATGGTTGGTGGATCAGTAGTCGAGCACAGTGACACAAAAACCATATTCACACGCCCAGCGCATCGCGAAACAGAAGATTATATTACCTCCCCCTGACGTACACTTGAATTAACGCTTCAACTGACATATGGTGAAATGCCTGTCATAGCAGATAAAGCAAACCTAGTGGTGGAAATGTCAAATGAAACGTCATCTTACGCGTGAACTTGATCGATTGAAACAACGGATTCTCGCCATCAGTGCTATAGTGGAAGAGAACGTGCAGCGTGCAGTCCTTGCCATCCAACGTCATGACACGGCTTTAGCAAGACGAGTAATCGAAAGTGATACACAGATAGATCTCATGGAAGTTGATATGGAAGAGGAATGCCTGAAAACCCTGGCGCTTTACCAGCCAGTGGCATTCGAACTACGATTTATAGTCGCCATATTAAAGATAAATAATGATCTGGAACGGATCGGGGATCTATCGGTGAATATTGCGGAACGAACTTCTTTGCTCCCCTATAATGAACACTTCGCCGATTTCTTTGATTTTACCGGCATGTCGAAACGAGTACAGAGTATGCTCAAAAGAAGCCTTGATGCGCTTGTGAACATCGATCCCTCAATCGCAAAAGAAGTATGTGC
>Ga0180434_10009158_pt1 | contig 10809 bp, 7 predicted proteins | sample SS_ome_7_FD_132453 | JGI IMG/M metagenome (GOLD analysis project Ga0180434, IMG submission 132453) | Hypersaline lake sediment archaeal communities from the Salton Sea, California, USA - SS_1_D_2 metaG | ecosystem: Environmental > Aquatic > Non-marine Saline and Alkaline > Hypersaline > Sediment... | reverse complement strand
GTACCCGCGCTCATCGGGGGGGGTTACCTGGATGAGGGCAACGTCCAGGGGGAGCTGCCCCGACCGGAACAGCCGCGGAATGTCCGACAGGAAGATGGGGGTGTAGTCCCCCAGGCCCTGCTGGATCATTTCGCGCACCTCGTCGGTGATGAAGAAGCTGTTGATGCGGATGTTCTGCGCGAACTCCGGGCGGGTGTACGGGGCATCTCCCATGAAGAGCAGGTTCACGATTTCGATGTCGCTGAGTTCGCCGGACCGGGCCGCCAGGGCCTTTATCAGCTGCCCGGGGTGGGCGCAGCCGGTGCCCACGAACAGCCGCTGTCCGGCCTGGATTTCCCCCACTGCCTGCTGGGCGGTCCGGATCATGGTGTCGTACCGGTCCAGCCAGTTCAGGTCGTAGGTTGGTTTTTTCTCCGTGGTCATGCCTTCTTTCCCCCCTCCTTGATCGAGATGCGGGCATCGGCCACCATGGGCTCCGTGCCCAGCTCGCCGACGATGAAGGGATTGATGTCCAGCTCGGTGATTTCCCGAAAATCCGTGGCCAGCTGACTGATACGCTGCAGTCCGCTGGCGATGGCTTCGAGGTCCACGCTGGCCTGCCCCCGGGCCCCCTTGAGCAGGGCATAGGATCGTGTGCCCATGAGCATTTGCATGGCCTCCTTGTCGGTGATGGGGGCGAGGTAGAAGGTGACGTCCTTCATGACTTCCACGAAGATGCCCCCCAGGCCGAACATGAGCATGGGGCCGAACTGGGGATCACGGGTCATGCCGATGATGACCTCCCGGCCCCGGCTGCACATCTTCTCCACGTAGGCCCCGTCGATGCGGGCGTCCGGCAGACGCTGCTGGATGCGCATCATCATCAGGTCATAGGCGTCCCGAACCTGGCCGGGGCTGGAGAGGTTCAGCTTGACCCCGCCCATGTCCGATTTGTGGATGACATCCCGGGAAGCGATCTTCATGGCCACCGGGTACCCGATGTGGCCGGCGATGTCCACGGCTTCCTCGGTTGTCGCGGCCAGGCTGCCGGGGGGGACGTGAAAATCGTAGGCCCGCAGGATGTCCTTGGCATCGACTTCCCCGACCTGGTACCGCCCGGTACGGTGGTGCCGCCTCAGGATACGTTCCACCCGCCTGCGGTTCACCGGGAATCGCGTCACCACCCGGGGGGGGCGGTGACGCCAGGCTGAATACTCGTGCATTGCCTCGAGGGCTGCAGCCGCGCGTTCCGGTGAGCTGTAACAGGGCAACCCTGCGGTGTGGGCCACCTTCCGGGCCTCGAGGACGTCGTGGGCACCCATGAGCACCATCATCACGGGCTTTTTGCCCCGGATCTTGGCGGCCATGGCGCGCACGGTATCCTCGTTCGGCGTCACGGCCACCGGCACCACGATGGCCAGGATGGCATCCACTCCGGGGTCGTCCTGGATGGCATCCACTGCCGTGGCATACCGTTCGGGATCAGCATCCCCCAGCACGTCAACGGGATTCAGTACACTGGCTGCAGCCGGCAGCTTCTCCTTCAGGGTGGCTGCGATGTTTTCATCGATCTTCGCCACCTCGAGTCCCAGGTTCTCCACTGCGTCGGCGGCCATGATGCCTGGGCCTCCGGCATTGGTGATGATGGCCACGCGCTTGCCGGCGGGCAGGGGTTGCATGTCCAGCGCCGTGGCAACGTCGAAGAGCTCCTCGTAGGTCTCCGCCCGGATGACGCCGGCGCGCTTGAAGGCGGCTCCGTAAGCGATGTCGGCACCGGCGAGACTTCCGGTATGGGAGGAGGCCGCCTTCTTGCCTGCCTGGGTGGTGCCTACCTTGAGCAGCACCACGGGTTTCTCTGCGGCCACGGCCTCGGCTGTCTTGATGAAATCATCGCCGCGGGTAATGTCCTCGAGATATCCCACGATGACCCGCGTCTCCTCGTCGTTTGCGAGGCCGGTCAGAATGTCGGTCTCGTCCAGGTCGGCCTTGTTTCCGATGCTGAGCATGGCGGAGAGGCCGATATGGCGGCCCACTGCCAGGTCTATGATGGCGGTGAGAAGGGCGCCGGACTGGGAGAGGATGGAGATGCCGCCTGCCGGGGGCAGCCGGATGGCAAAGGAGGCGTTCATCTTGTGATGGGTGTTGAGAATCCCGAGGCAATTGGGGCCGATGAGGCGGACGTTTCTTTTCCGGGCGTAATTGACGAGTTCCTTTTCCAGTTCGGCGCCTTCCTGGCCCACTTCCTTGAAACCTGCAGTGATGACCACTGCGGCGTGGGCGTCGGCATTGGCGGCGCTTTCCACCGCGTCCCTGACCAGGGCCGTTGGCACGGCGATGATGGCCAGATCAACGGTGCCCTCGATGCCGGTGAGGTCGTGGTAGCACTTGACGCCCATGATCTCGTCGCGGCGGGGATTCACCGGAATCAAGCGTCCCTGGAAACCGCCCTTCAGGAGGCTGGCCATGACCGCGGTACCGACCTTGCCGGGCTTTTCGGAGGCGCCGATGACGGCAACCGTTTCGGGTTTGAGAAAGGGCTGTAGCATGGCTGGAAACCTCGCGTCGCAGGAGCGGGAAATGTGTCTTCGATCTTCTGTTCCAGATGACACATCCCGGAGAAGTTTGCCAGCCTGTGCCGGTATTACCTGAAATAAAGAATTACTTCTTCTCGAGGCGTTTCATGATGTTCCTGACAATGGCCTTGAGGCGGCGGGCCAGCTTGGAATCCGGCGCTGCCTCGATGGCTTTCTGGTATCCCTTCTGGAGGATCTTGAAGTCGCCTTTCTTCGGATCCTCCGGGCTGGATTTCAGGAACGCCAGCTGCGCCCGGGCCATGAGGAACCTCTGGGCCATCTCCCCCCTGGCTGGAATCCTGTCGGCCAGGGCCTCGGCCTTCACCGTGAGCTTCCCGTAGTCGGCGCCTTCCTGCTGAAGGGCTCTCGAAAAACTGTCGACGTCGTGGTCGAGCTGTTTTGCAGCGTATTCCTTCTTCAGGCCGAGGGTGTCGTCGGGATCCGCGGCCAGGATCTGGTTCACCTCGTCAGCATAGTGGGGAAGGAGGGGGATCTCGAGAGCCTTCAAGGCGGCATCCAGGAGCCTGGCCTTCTCCACGCCCGAGGCGGTCTTCGCCTTCGCGAATTTCTCGTCCCGGGACACCCGGATCTTTTTCAGCTCCAGGAGATGGTCAAGGTAGTGCTGAGGACCTCCCTTCCGGTACCCGGTCCTCGCGAAGGGCCGGCCTGCCATGTCGGCGAGAAAGATACTGGGGAAGCCGCTGACGTTGAATGCTTCCATGAGGCGCTGGTTCTGTTCGCGAACGGCCCTGGGCTGCTTGGCCACGTTCTCGGGCTTGCGGACAAAGTCGACCTCGAAGAGGATGAAGTGCTTCGGCCCCGTCTTCTTGAAGGTGTCCTGGCTGAATACTTCCCTGGTGAGTTTGATGCACCAGCCGCACCAGTCCGAGCCGTTGAAATCGATGAGGATGTCCTTCTTCTCGCGCATTGCCCGTGCTCTGGCGGCTTTCCAGTCGTGGGACCAGTTCTCATCGCCCGCGGTGGAGGGGCAGGCGGTTGCAGCAACGATGATGGCGGCTGCCAGGATCTTCTTGTATTTCATGATGATTCCAATCTTCCTGTCTTCTTGCGAGATCGGGAGCTGACAAGATGCCACTCCAACCACGAATCACAACGTACGAATCACAACGTAATGTAAAGCAGGGGCCGTAGCAAATTCCTGAACGAGCGCATCCGGAGATGTGGCGTGGCCGGCCATGTAGTTCCTCCCGGCCTTGATGTCCATATTTCTTTCGCGGCAAAAAAACATCAAGGCCGTGTCATGCCCCGCCGTGGTTGTCTCGCGAAGGGGATTGCGAATCAGCGTCACCGGGCGATCGGCTGCCCCGCCGCACTCCTCCGTACGCTCACACCTGCCGGGAGATGACCCGGATGGGCCGTTCTCCGGTTTCCGCCCGGGTCTTCGCCGGGCCGCGATGGCGGTATTCCTCGCGTACGATGGTGTAGGGCCGGTTCTTGACCTCCAGGAAGACCTTGGACAGATAGATCCCGAGAATACCCGTGCAGCAGATGGAAAGCCCGCCGAGAAGCCATATCGAGACGATGAGAGACGGCCACCCCAGGACCATGGTATTGAAGAAGAGCCGGCGAATGACCAGCCAGAGGGCGGCAGTGCCCGCCAGCGCCGAGATCAGGAACCCGAGGTAGAACACATAGATGAGGGGTTTGCTGCTGAACGAGCTGATGGCATCGGCGAGCACCGCCGCTTTCCTGGCGAAGCAGTAGGTCGACTTGCTCGTCGCGAGCTTCCGCACGGTGACGGGAACCTGCGTGAAGCCGGTGATGGCCCAGAGACCGGCCAGGAACACCTCCCGGTCCCGGTGCTGCACGAGCGCCCGGACGTACCGCCGGCTCATCAGCCTGGCGGTGACCAGGTTTCTCGGAACCTGCCACGCGGAAAGCAGATTGAAAAGCGAATAGAACAGGCTTCCCGAAATTCTCTCGATGAGTCCTCCCCTGCGCTTTGCCTGGACGCCGTAGACGACGTCCGCCCCGGTATCCATCATCTTCTCGTGGAACTCCGAGATGAGCTCGGGTTGCTCCTCCAGGTCGCAGTCGATCAGGAACACCAGATCTCCCTCGGTGCGTGCCAGCCCCGTCATGATCGCCTTGTAGTGGCCGAAGTTTCTCGACAGGTCAACGACCCGGGTTCGCTCGTCGCGCTCGTACAGGGCGAGGGCCAGATCGAGAGACGCGTCGGGCGAACCGTCGTTCACGAGGATGATCTCGTATTCAGGCGTGATCTTCCTCACGGCGGCGCTCACCCGGGCGTGGAACTCCTCCAGGTGCGGCGCCGATTGATACAGGGTCGTCACGACGGACAGCTTCACGTTCAACTCCTACACATCGATCGAACAGATCGGTTCCCGCCCGGATCGAGCGGGGCGATCCCGGGGCCGCGTCACTCCGCGGCGTCCCGGATTCTCCAGACCTCGACCCGTCTCTGCGATATTGCACTCACGCGGGAAGCGGCCATCAGGGATGCCCGTTCTCCTTCCACGCCGCGCAGGAGGCCTCCGAGACGGGCCACGCTGTTCTCCGGCTCTCCGGGAAGGAGGACCGGCAGCACGAAGGACTCCAGGCGCCGCTTTCGCACGGCGCCGACGAACCGATCGAGATCGGCCGCCGGCTGCAATCGCACCGGTTGCAGCCCGCACGCTTTCACCAGCATCCTCTGAAAAGATTCGGCGTGATTCCTGACGATGCCCACCCGCGTTCCGGGTTTCAATCGGTGGAGGCAGGCCACGGCGTCATACGAGGAGTCACGAAAAGGACAGAACTTCCAGACCTCGAGGATGCCGCGCCAGTCGTACACGGGAACGAGATGGCTATCGAGCAGGGCCCGCCGGAACGCGGGCATCGCTGCACCCACCGTCTGGCGGGCCAGGACGACGTGATCGATGCCGCGTTCCGTCAGCTGCTCGATGATGTGCGCCCTCTCCCCCGCCAGGATCTCCTCCGCCGTGCCGAGCGGGACGACCTCGTTCCCGCCGGGCCCGAAGAACCTCACCGTCTGCACCCGGCCCGGCCCGGTCCCGATATATCCGTACACGGCTCCGGGTTGCAGGCTCTGCGCGATCTCGTACAGCGACGAGTACTTCCAGAAGCTCTTTCGCGACTGGGTGTCCACACCGCGTATGGCCTCGCAGCCGCTGCGGGCGCACAGGATGGCGAGCACCAGCGCCAGTCCGGTGGAGAGAAGGCGCGACGCGCGTGCACCGGCGGACGCTCTCGCCGATTCCACCGCGATGCAGAACATCGAGAAGAGCGCCAGACTCACGACCGGACCGAATCCCACCACCACCCTCGGAAACTTCCACCGGATGAAGGAGATGGCGGTGAGGCTCGCCAGCCCGTAGAGCACGAGCAGGGCGTGGCCGCCACTGCCCCGCATTCCCGGGGCAGCCAGGTGCGGCGTTCTCCTCCTGGCGACGGCGTATCCGAGGCAACCGGCGAGGGCCAGAGCCAGGAACCACATCGTCCATGCATATTCCTGGTGGAGCCGCGCGAAGTAATACCAGAAAGGCTGCCAGTATCGTTCATACGTGGGATTGGCCCCCACCTTGAGCATGGCCGCCTTCCAGTAGCCGAAGTACGACTGGCCGTTGGAGGAATAGGCCGCCTCCGTCCCCAGGATCGTCGCGGCCGCAATCGCAAGGATCCCGGACATCCGGATGACCCGCGCCTTCCACCGGGCTCCCCTCTTCCAGAGCGCCCTGAGGAGGCACACCGCGAGCAGCCCGCAGTCCAGGGCGACATATACGATCCCCGTGTGGTGACTCAGCAGGGCGAGCGCCATCCCGATCCCGGCTCCGGAACACGCCAGCGGTCCGGGCACGCTGCTCCGGAACACGTGCAGCAGGCACCAGAGGGAAAACACGCCGAAACAGGCCGCATGGATGTGCGGCATGGCATGCACCCCGTGGGTCAATGTCCAGAAATGTGAAAGATAGAGGAGGGGGGCGAGCAGCGCCAGCGGCGATTCGACGAGCATCCACGCGATCCTGTGCACGAGAAGTGCGCAGGCGATGGTGGCGAGGGCGGCCGCGAGCACCAGGCTCTCGTACCGCTCACCGAAGAAGCGAAAGGCCAGGTGGTTGATACTGTAAAAGACCGGCCGCACGGCGTAATCGATGATGACGGGGGCCGAGGCCTTGTAGGTGTTGATGAGCTCGTCGTTCCAGACCATGACCCGGCTGGTGAGACCCCGGAAAACGACCAGCGAAGAGATGGCGGCGACGAGCCATGCCTGCGGGCCCCTTCTTGTGAAGATAGTCATGCCGTACATGCCGTTTCTCTGTCCCGTCTCCCACGCTCGTGCTTTCGTCGCGAAAGGCCGGATCCGCCGATCACAGGGCCTTGGCAGGCGCGTAATCCACGGTGTGTCGCGGAACGTGGGGAGCGAAAATAGTGCTACATGGCCTACTCTTCGGAATCCGGGTATCGCCTCTTGAGCAGCCGGGAGCGATCCAGCCGGCAAACCGCGCCGGGGGTCCCGTTCATGGCCGGTGCGACCCGGCACTCCGCGCCGTCCGCCTGCGGCAGATGTAGATGACCGGGGCGACGAGAGAGCCAGGGATGCGCTCGACCTTCTCGACAGTGAAACCCGCTGCCTCGAAGGCCCGCCGGAACTCGCGTTCCGGTCGAAACCGGCATCTCTCCGAGAATGGATAGAGAAGCAGATCGCTCAGGTAGGAGATCCAGTAATGCCAGCGCGGCCGGAACTCCGGATCCACCTCGCTGACGGCCAGGATCCCGCCCTCCCCGATCTTCACACCGAGATCCATGAGGAGACGATCCTGGTCCTTCACGGAGAGGTGGTGCAGAACGTCGACCAGGATGGCGCCCTGGCAGTCAGAGATATCGAGGTTCCGGACGTCCCCCGCCTCGAACCGGAGGTTCCCGCGTTCACCGGAGATCGTACGAGCGGTCTCGATCCGCTTCGTGTCGAGGTCCACTCCGACGACCTGCACCTCGCTCCCCATGGAGCGTGCGAGCAGGTTGGTCATCAGACCGTACCCGCACCCGAGGTCGAGGATTGTGCCCTTCCTCGGAAGGTGGGCGAGAAACTCGTGAACGGCCCAGTACCGCAGCTTCATCCGGAGGGCGAGTCGGTGATACCAGCCCCGGCTCCCGTACATCCGGATCAGATCGTCACGCACAGCCGGATCCATGTTCCCTCCCGGTGTTCAAGAATGGCGGATTGCTGCCGTTCCGGACCGGCCTGGCCGATACGGCCGGCCACCGGAAAGACAAGCGGGGTTCTTCTAGATTATCGGTATCCCCATCGCGATGCCTTTGCCCGCCGCCGCCTCGCGCACCGCCTGCGAGGTCGAGGCGGCGCTGGCTGTTCCATGCTGCAGTGCAGGGGGAAATTACGGACGGTTTCACGCCCGGAGAGGGCAGGGCAGCCGGGATCCGGACTCGAATCGCGATCAACACCGGAGCGGTGCGGCTTCAGCCTTCATGGCCAGAATCCGAAAACACGAGAATGAGGGCGCCTTCCTGGTAATCGACCGGCATCCAGGTTGAGCCGTACCGTGTGGGAGGTCGATTGGCACCGGGACGGAGTCACGGGATCCCCCCGTCCATTCCGTTCCGCTTCTGCATCCGGTTTGGATAGGCCATGTTCGAAAAGCACCACGAGCCTCTGGCGTACGATGCACCGGAACGGGGCCGGATCGCGTTGCTGCCGTGGGATATCGAGACGTTCGGTTTCGGCGTGGCCGATTACGAGATCGACCGGTCCGAGCGTGATCGGCTCGAATCCTCCTCGATCCAGGCCTCCCTCGAAGCCTGGGCCCGGGCGCACGACGTGGAGCTGGTGGGTACGCAGGTCCCCGCGTCGGACATCGCCGGTGTGCACTTCTTCGGTCGGATCGGTTTCCGCACCATCGAAACGACCCTCGTCGTCCGGTTCGACAACATCCAGAAGGCCCGGCGCGATGCGCCGAGAGAGGTCGTCCTTGCCCCGGCCGGCGAGCAGGACCTCGAGGCGATTCTCCGGATGGCGGGCGGCACTTTTCAGCAGGGGCGCTACCATGCCGATGTCCGGGTTCCCCGCAACCTTGCCGACCGGCGCTATCAGGACTGGGTTCGCCGCACGGGTCTTGCTCGAAATCCCCAGATCCTCCTGGCTGCCCGAACGGATGCCGAGGTGTGCGGTTTCTCGATCGTGGAGATCGACGGCAGGCAGGGCTACCTCCATCTGTATGCGGTGGATCCATCCCGGAAGGGAGCCGGGATCGGCCTCAGCATGATCGTGGAACTCCTGCGCTACTTCCACGAGCGGGGCGCCGGAACAGTGCGGTCGAAGATCTCGGCTGCGAATGTGGCGTCCATGAACACCCTGGCATTTCTCGGCGGTCGCTTCCTCGATCCTCGAGTGATGATGCACTGGCATGCCCCCGGGCCGGCATGGCCGCCCCGCTGGAACGTACGGCACGTACGGAGCCAGGACAAAGTCGGCGGAATCCCCCCCCCTGTTCCGACGATCTTGCCCCGGGCAAAGTCGTCGGAATAGCCTGCCTTTTCTGATGGTTTTTGCCCGGGGAAACATCGTCGGAACAGGGGGGGGTATTCCGCCGACTTTGTCCTGACTCCGTACGTGCCTTGAATCTCACCCCGGGACTGGCTACACTCGCTGCCTGGCTTCAACGGATCGAACATGAAGAAAGGATGCCCGAGTGAAACGGTTCCTGCGCGGTGTGGTCTTCCTGCTGGTGGTGGGAGCGCTCGTGGCCGGGGCCGTGCTGCTCGTGCGCCACAGGAAACGGGTGCTGGGCGCGGCGCCGCGGTTCGGCCTCGAACCCCGGCCGGTCACCGTGGCCGTGGCCGGGAAGGGAGAGCTGGTTCTGGCGCGGCAGTATCTTGCCCGGGTGGAGGCGATCCGGGAAGCGAAGGTTTCGGCCCGCGTCACGGCCGTTGTGAAAGAGGTGCGGGTCGATGAGGGAGACACGGTGGAGGCGGGCGGGCCGGTCGCGATCCTGGACGCCGACGAGGTGAGGATGCAGGTGGCCGGCCTTGACGCGCGCATCGAGGAGGCCCGGGCCGATCTGGCCGGCAATGCGGCGACCCTCCAGGGGCTGGAGAGTTCCCACGCGTTCTGGCGGGCCGAGGCCGAGCGGCACCGGCAGCTGGCCGAGGAGGAGGCCTTCTCGAAGGCGGAGGCGGAGCGGACGGCGGCGCGGGCCGCCGAGGTCAAGGGAAACCTGGAGGCCGCCCGGCAGCGGGCCCGGGCCATCGGGCACCGTATCGAGTCGCTCCGCGTGCAGAAGAACGAGGTCGGGACCCGGCTGGGGTATTACACCCTCCGGAGCCCGTACACCGGAGTGGTGGCAGCGCGTCTGGCCGATCCCGGCGACCTGGCCACACCGGGCAAGGTGCTGCTGGTGATCGAGGACCGCACCGGCCTTCGTCTCGCTTTCGATGTTCCCCAGGACGACCTGCCGGAGGTCAGGCAGGGTCTCGAGGTGACCTTTCCCGCGGGAAACAGGACGCAATCGGCCTTGCTCACGGTGATGCATCCTGCCTTGAACAGGGCGCGGATGATGCGGGCGGAGGTGCTGTTGCCGGCCGCGGTGCAGGGGGTCTTTTCCAGCGGCGCGACGGTATCGATCTCGGTGGTCCTGAGACGGGAGGAGGGCGTGACGCTCGTGCCCCGCTCCAGCCTCATCGAGTCCCCGGCGGGTGAGAATCATGTGTTCGTGGTGAAGGCAGGCCGCCTGGAGGCCCGGCCCGTGCGGGTGATCGGGTATTCGGGGGGGCGTGCGGGCCTCGAGGGCGTGGAGGCGGGGGAGCGTGTGGTGCGGAACACCTTCCTGGGCTGGGCGCGCCTCTCCTCCGGCGAGAAGGTCGAGGCGGTCAAATGAATCTGACGCGCCTCGCGTTCGATCATCCTCACGCGGTGGTGGCCCTGGTGCTGCTGGTGGTGGTGATGGGTTTCTTCGGGTACCTGCGGACGCCGGTGGATATCTTTCCGGACAGTGCGCCGCCGCGGGTGGTGGTGATCACCACCCGGCCGGGGGCGAGCGCGGGCGACGTCGAGGACAAGATCACGGAGGTGATGGAGAAGGAGATCAACACCCTGAGCGGCCTGGAGAATCTCCGGAGCACCAGCCGGGACGGTGTCTCCTCCATCATGGCCGAGTTCGGCTATTCCAGGCCGCTGGGGGAGGCCCTGGTGGACGTCCAGAACGCCATTGCGCGGGTTCGCGGGGCGTTGCCGGCCGGCATCCGCGAGCCCCGCATCTACCGG
>Ga0180434_10009156_pt1 | contig 10814 bp, 7 predicted proteins | sample SS_ome_7_FD_132453 | JGI IMG/M metagenome (GOLD analysis project Ga0180434, IMG submission 132453) | Hypersaline lake sediment archaeal communities from the Salton Sea, California, USA - SS_1_D_2 metaG | ecosystem: Environmental > Aquatic > Non-marine Saline and Alkaline > Hypersaline > Sediment... | reverse complement strand
CTACGACAACCAGGCCAACTTCTGCCAGGGGACGTTCGAGGACGAAATGCCGTAGTGGGTCGGGTAGGACAAGCGTAGCGGGCCCCACCCATTCAGGGTTGCCATGATGGGGCTCGCTGCGCTCGTCCCACCCTATGGGGTTGAAGCCGGGCTAACCGCGAAGCGGTTGCACTCCCCAGCCTAGGGTCGCGCAGCGCACCCTAGGTGGATGACGGTAGCTTCCTCAAAACCCTGGAAGGGTTTTACTCCCAGCTTTTACAGGGGCCGTATCCCCAGCGAGTACAACCGCTTCGCGGTTGACGGATTGATGACACTCCGACCTAGGGTGCGCTGCGCGACCCTAGGCTGGGGAGCATAACGCCTTCGGCGTATTCTTCGGCCCGATACTGAACGGCTCGCTATGCGGCACGTTGGAGCGTTTGGTCTTCGGACTGAATCTCTATGGTCCACACTCGGCCGTCGCGCTCGATCAGCAGCGAAAACGGCTCAGCCAGACTCGTGACGCGCTGGGCAAACTCCGTGTCATCGTGGAACGGGCGGCCGTCGACCTCGTAAAGCCGATCGCCCGGCTGTAAGCCAGCCCGGGCGGCCGCAGACCCCGGCACCACGTGGGTGAGGATCACCGTGCCCGGCTCCGCGTCGTCGACCCGCCACACCACGCCCAGCCGCAACGGCTTGCCGGCCAACTGAATCGGCAACGTTCGCGGTTCCGACTCGCCGGGGCGGGAAATGGTCGCTTGTGCGGGATTCTCCGCGGCGGCGACCGCCGCCGAAAGGTCGTCCGGTTCGGCGATCGGCCGCCCGGCGAACTGAACCATCCGGTCGCCGCGCCGCAAGCCCGCCCGATGGGCCGGCCCGCCGAAGGTGACGTGCTCGATCTCGACCCCGCACTCAGGGCCGGCCGTCGTCTTCCAATTGGCTCCAAGCCGGTCGGTCATCGCGATCTCGCGCGACTCGATCTGCTTGCGAAGCCGGTCGTTCTCTCGGGCAGCCTCGCCGCGAAAGCCCGGCACCCGCTCCCCATTGGCCAGCTCGTAGACCAGAGCGAATAGCAACCGCACCACGCGGCTCATCCCTTGGCTGTTGATCAACTCGGCGTCGTCGCGCGGCGTGTGGTAGTCATCGTGCAGGCCGGTGTGGAACATCACCACCGGGATCTGCTTCTCGAAGAAGGGGTAGTGGTCGGCATGGGGCTTCAGCATCCAGGGGAACTCCAGCCGCAGGTCCGGCTCGTCGTTTTGCAGGCTGATCAGCCGCCGGGAACCGACGGCGCTTCGCGTTCCGAAGACCCTCAGGCAGTCGTCGCGCAATCGGCCGATCATGTCGAGATTGAGCATCAGCGCGACCCGCTCCAACGGCACCGTCGGATAGGCCGCCCAATGCTTCGAGCCGAGCAGGCCTCTCTCTTCGGCGTCGAAGCCGATCAGCAGGACGGAACGCTTCGGGGCCGCCGGCAGCCGGGTTAGGGCGTCGGCCAGCTCCAGCAGGCCGGAGGTGCCGCTGGCGTTGTCGTCGGCACCGTTGTGGATTTCGCCGGCCCCTTCGCGGCTGGTGTGCCGGTTTCCGTAGCCCACGTGGTCGTAATGGGCCCCGACAATGATGACTTGCGACCTCAGTTCCGGGTCGCTACCGGGCAGCATGGCCAGGACATTGCGGAACCCCTCGCCAAACGGCTGAAAGAAGACGCCGTCGACGCCGGCCGGCTCGAAGCCCATTTTCGCGAAGCGTTCGGTCAGATACTCGGCGGCGGCATAGCCCCCCGCGGCACCTGCCTCACGACCCTCCCAGGAGTCGTCAGCCAGGGTATCGACATGCCCGGCCAGTTCTCCGGCCGTAATCGAGTCGATGGCAGCCCGGAAGGAGGAGCTTCGTTCCGTGGCGAGAGAGTGACCGCTGTGGGTTATAGGCAATACCGCCAAAAGAAGTATTGCGTGCCTGAACTGGGAGGAGATCGGCTTCAGCGGAGGGATCATGGGGGACTTTCCGTGTCATCGCGGGCGGGAGCATGTCTCTTGACAACTATACCCGATCCTCAGCGTCGGGGGAAACGAAGTCGCTGCCCCTTGTCAACTGGGGGTGAAATCGGGTAAACTAGGTTTTCGTCTCGCTTTGCCCCCCCTGGGTGAGTTAAGGAGACGTGTGGCATTTCGGGCACCAAACCATCCAAGAACGTACGGAGAGTTGCGTGGGAACGAAGAAATCTGGTAAGGGGCGTCGTAAGATCGGCCGTAAGAAACGTCGGATGCGGGCGAAGATCCGCCACCGCAAGGGCTAACGGTTCGTGCTAGAGTTGAGAGGGAATCTTGCGCCCTGCCAAGCCGGGGCGCCGCTGCGCTTTGCCCATTTGGCCCTCTTGCCCTCATGACCGACACATCCGGGAACGTCGACCGTCTCGTGGCTCGCGCCGGCCAGCTCTACAGCCTGCCGGCGGTGGCCATGAAGGTGCTGGAGTTGACCGACAACCCCCAGGTCGACACCCGGGCGCTAAAGGCCTGCATCGAGAACGACCCGGCGTTGACCGGCAAGATTCTGCGCGTGGTCAACAGCTCGCTGTTCGGCCTCAGCCGAGAGGTCTGCGATCTAAACCAGGCGCTCGCCTTGCTGGGGATCAAGCCGCTGAAGCTGCTGGTGCTCGGCTTCAGCCTGCCCGACAGCCTCTTCACGGGGATGGCCGGGGAGCTTCTTGCCCGCTACTGGCGGCATACGCTCACCCGGGCTGTCGCCGCGCGGGAGATCAGCCAGACGGCCCTGCACATGCCGGGCGACGACGCGTTCATCGTCGGGCTGTTGCAGGACCTCGGCATGTTGCTGCTGATCCAGGAGGTTGGCCCGCCGTATGTGAAGCTGGTCGAGCGGGCTCAGGCCGACGGCTACGACCTTGGCCCGCTGGAGGTCAAGGCCCTGGGGTTCGACCATACGCAGCTCTCTGCCCGATTGCTGGCGCATTGGGGACTGCCGGTGGTGCTGGTCGAGTCGGTCGCCCACGCGGCTCCGGACGCCATCGCCGAGGAACCGACCGCGTCGGCCGCCGAGAGGCTTGGGCAGTTGCTGCGGTTCGCCGAGCTGTTCGCCCGACTGTTGGCCGGCGACCACGTGCATGTTCTGCCGGAACTTTTGGAGGTGGGGGCGTCGTACGGGCTGGATGAGTCGACGCTGGCGGAAATGGCCCTGCAACTGCAAGAGAAGGTTGAGCAGTTGGCTGACGTCCTGTCGCTACAACTGCCCGAGGGTATGGACTACCGTGACGTGCTTCTGAGGGCCCATCAGCAATTGGCGGCCGTCGCCAGCGACGCAGCCGGGCAGATGATCCGCGAGCAGGCCCAGGGGGAGTTGGAGGGCACGGTTCGCGCGGAGTTGCAGGAGCTTTCCGCGGCGATGGATACGGCGTCCTGGAATCGACCCGCGTCGGCCGATCAAGGCAACGAAGGCCCGGCCGAGGTCCAGCCCGAGCGTGTCGCGTCGTGCCCCGCAACCCTGACGGCCAGCCCAGCGAGCCGATCCCGCTCCGTGTCGCGTGGCATCTCGCCGCAAGTGACGCACGATACCCCGTTGCTCGCCCGGCTAGCCAATGCGGTGGCCGCGTGCCGACAGTCGCGATGCCCTTTGAGTCTAGTGTTGATCCAGCTCGATTTCGATGATGCGGTGCTGGTCGAAGGCGGCATCGGCGGCATCAAGGCATTGATCGCCCGACTGGAATCGCTGTGCCATCATGTCGACGATCCGCTGGCGATGTGCCTGAAGCGGAGCGAAGGCGGCTTTGCCTTAGTGCTGCCCAACTGCGATCGGCGACTGGCGGTCGACATCGGCCACGACCTGAGCCGCTCGATGCAAGGTCATCTGACCGGCCGCGACTCGCGCAAAGAGAACGCCGTCCGGCTCGGCGTGGGCGTGGCCAGCGTGTCGCTGCCGCCGAGGAACTTCCCGGCGGAGGACCTGATCACCAGCGCCGATCGCTGCCTCTACGGCTCGCTCGCCTCCGGCGGCGGCGTGGTCAAGAGCATCGAGATCTATTAGGGCGAAGTCGTTCCGGATTTCACGAAAACGGGAGGGCGAAGCTCCTGCTGAGCCGCGATTGCCGCCGGGCTCAGCGGCTCGGCGGGAGCCTCGCCCTCCCGGACTGAGAGCTATGGAATTCTACACTTCCTTCGCATCGATCCAGGCCATCAGCCGGCGGAGGTTGCGGCCGACCTCTTCGATCGGCTCGGCCCGCTCTTGCCGCCGCATGGCCTTGAACGACGGGGCGTTGGCCTTGTTCTCGAGGATCCACTCGCGGGCGAAACGGCCGTCTTGAATCTCCTCGAGGATCCGCTTCATTTCGGCCTTGGTCTCGTCGGTGATCAGGCGCTTGCCGCGGCTGTAGTCGCCGTATTCCGCCGTGTTCGAGATGCTGTAGCGCATGTAGTTCAACCCGCCCTGGTAGATCAGGTCGACGATGAGCTTCACCTCGTGGAGACACTCGAAGTAGGCCATCTCCGGCTGGTAGCCGGCTTCGACGAGCGTGTCGTAGCCGGCCTTGATCAGGGCGGAAAGACCACCGCAAAGGACCACCTGCTCGCCGAACAGGTCGGTCTCGGTCTCTTCGGCGAAGGTGGTCTCGATCACGCCGGCCCGGGTGCCGCCAATGCCCTTGGCGTAGGCAAGGCCGATCTTCAGCGCGTCTTCGCCGGCGCCGTCGTGCAGGGCGATCAGGCAGGGCACGCCGCCGCCGCCGGTGAATTCGCGGCGGACCAGGTGCCCCGGCCCCTTCGGGGCGACCAGGATCACCGAAACGCCGTTGGGGATGTCGAACTGTCCGTAATGGACATTGAACCCGTGCGAGCAGACGACCACATTGCCCGGCGAAAGGTGCTCGCGGATTTGGGTGCGGAAGACATCGCCCTGCACCTCGTCGGGCAGCAGGATGGTGATCACGTCGGCCTGTTTGACGGCCTCGGGGGTCGAGATCGGCTTGAAGCCATCCTTCACGGCCAGGTCGTAGTTGGCCGTGCCGGGCAGTTCCGCCACGATCACATTGCAGCCGCTGTCGCGGAGGTTCAACGCGTGGCCGTGGCCTTGCGAGCCGTAGCCGAGGATAGCGATGGTTTTGCCTTTCAGCAGGCCCAAATCAGCGTCGCTGTCGTAGTAGATTTTCGCGGGCATGGGGTATGCTCCTTGGGTCGGGAATCAGGTTGAACACGGAAGTGGCCAGTAGGATGGCCTCTGGCGGACGATTCACTTGCCAGGCTTGCCGGCAATGCCGCGGACCATGGCGATTCGCCCGGTGCGCACGAGTTCCAGGATGCCGAACGGACGGACCAACTCGATAAAGGCCTCGATCTTCTTTTCCGGGCCGGAGATTTCGACCATCACCATTTCTGGAGCGACATCGACAATCCGACCGCGGAAGATTTCGGTCAGCTCACGGATTTCACTCCGGCGACCCGGCTGGCAGGCCAACTTCAGCAGCATCAGGTCGCGGTCGACGTAGTCCTTCTGGCTGAAGTCGTCGACATGCACCACGGTGACGATCTTCTCCAACTGCTTGCGGACCTGCTCCAGGACGCGGTCGTCGCCGACGACGACAAAAGTCATCCGGGACAAATGGGGGTCTTCAGTCTCCCCCACCGCAAGGCTGTCGATATTATATCCGCGCGAGGCCAACATCCCCGAGATATGGGAGAGCACCCCCGGCACGTTCTGGACCAACGCCGACAAGATATGACGCATGACAGGCTCCACGAGCTGGCAAAACCCTGATCTTACCCCCCACGGAAGGATCAGACAAGGGGCAAGGACCGCAGGTTCACGGTGGGTGGGTGAAGGAACCTCGAACGTCAGCGCGTCTTTTCGGCCTCGGTGCAGCGGGGGCGGTGGGCGCCGTCATGGCGGAGCGAATGGGCGGTGGCCTTGCCGTCGCCCGATACGGCAACCTCCTCCTTCCCAGGCGCGATTTCCGCGCCGTCGGCGTCTGGAACCACGGCCGTCGCGGACTGCGGAAGATTCCGATCGTCATCACCGGCGGCCGTCTTCTTGCGGCGGAAGACCCGCCCCAACGGACCGGCCAGCAGCGCGGGCAGGAAGATCAGGTCGCCGATCAGCGCGGCGAACAGCAGCATCAGCATGAGCATGCCGAACCGCTGGGTGGGCGTAAACGTGCTGAAGGCGAAGACCGCCAACCCCAGCCCGCCGATCAGCGTGGTCTGCGACATGGCCGTGGCACACCGCTCGTAGGCCGCCATGACGGCGGCTTTGCGTTCCAACCCCCGGTCCAAGCCGCGCCGGAACCACGCGAGGAAGTGGATCGTGTCGTCGACCGCCACACCCAACGCCACGCTAGCGGTCATCATCGACCCGATGTCGACCAGAATGCCGGTCCAGCCCATGAACCCGAAGATTATCAGCACGGGGAACAGGTTCGGCACCATCGAGAGCATGCCGCCGCCGGGGCTCTTCAACACGGCCATCATCACGAAGGCGATCAGCACGAACGCTAGGGCGAGGCTTTCGAACAGGCCGGTCATCAACTCGCGTTGCGTCTTGTAGACCAGGGGAACCATGCCCGTGTAGACGGCCTCGACCCCTTCGACACCGCGCTGCTCGCGGAACGCCTGCAACACCGGCTCGACCTTCTCCTTCAGGTCGCCGACAAACAGTCCGTAGTCCAGGTCGCTCAGCGCCTCGACCCGGGCGGTCACGCGCCACAGCTCGTCGCCGTGGGCCGTGCGCCATTGCCGGGCCTTTTGAGCAATCTCCTCTACCTGCTCGGCGCTGAGCCCCCGGACGACCTCCAGGCCTTCGGCCAATGGCTTCTCGCCGGCATACTCCTCAAGTGCCGTCAGCGTGGTCAGCTTCCGCGAGGCGAGCACTTCGGCCGGATTGCCGGTGATGCCCAATTGTTCGAGCGTCGGATCGTGGCCGGCTTTCTCCAGGGCCACTGCGTCGTCGATGCCGATATACTCGCGGAACTCGGGGCGATGCTCTTCCAGCCGCTTGTTGAGCACATAGTCGCGTGTGCGGCCTCGGTCGATGCCGAAGAAACGGGTCGCACCGCTAGGGCGGGTATCGGGCGAGATATCCGGGGCGAAAGTCGCCGCCGACAGCCCTCCGCCGACCGCCGGAAGCGACTCGACGGCCCGCTCCACGTAGCGGATCATCCGCATCCGTTCGAGCATGTTCAGGTCGCACTTCTGGTTGTCGAACTTGACGACCACCTCCATCGGCACCAGCGGGCCGATGTGCTCCTCCAGCCAGCCGTAATCGGCAATGATCTGGGCGTCGGAGGAAAAGAGCTTCATCAGCTTGATCGACGTCTTTACCTGCGTGGCGCCGACGGCGAAGAAGACCATGACCGCCAAACAGCCGGCGGCGACCAGTTTGTTGTGATTGACCACGCCGGCACCCACCGCCCGCCAGAAGCGGAGGATCCGGGTTTGCGGGGCGTTCTCGTCGTGCTTCGAGACGGCCTTCGGGGCATTGAGCCGCCGGTCGGCATAGGCCTTCACCCCGGGAAATGGCAGCACCCTCGTCACGAGCCCATGCAACAACCGCCCGTAGACGTCGTAAAGCTGGAGCATCGAGGGCAGCATGAAGAAGACCAGAAGCAACGTGGCCAACACGCCAATGGCCGAATAAATGCCGAATTTGCTGATCGGCACCACGTGGCTGACCACCAGCGACCCCAAGCCCAAGGCCGTCGTCAACGCTGCGATCGTGCAGGGCCAGAATCCGTGGGCCAGCGCGCGGTCGGGCGCGCCGACGAGGCCCCGATCGCGCACGGCATCGTGGTAGTAGTTGACGATGTGGATCGAGCCGGAAATAGCCAACACATAGACCAGCGACGGCATCGAGAGCAACACCGCGTCGCACGTGCCGCCGCTAAAGAAGACGATCGCCAGGCCCAGACCGGCCGATAGCAGGGCCGTCGCGAAGACCATGAAGGTCAGCCGGATGCTGCGAAACACCAAATACGAGATACCCAGCCCGACGATGGCCGACAGGCCGGCTAACCGAAACAGCGTCCGCTCGCCCTCGACGTCGATCGCCACATTGTCGACCGGCGGTCCGCCCAGCCGGATGCCGTCCTGCTTCGGCACGCGGCCGAAGATCATTTCGCTTCCGACCTGGGCTAGCCCGTCAACGACGAATACTAGTGGATTGCTCTCGGCGGCCTTCTCGGGCGGTTCGATGTTGCACTCTCGGGCCAACTCGCGGATCTTTGCGAGCATCGGCCGCAGGTTCTTGCCATGGGCCTCCTTCGTGAGCGTGACGACCAGACACGTCTTGTTGTGGTCCTTGCCGATCAGCGAGCCTTCGAGCCGGGTGAGGATCTCCTCCTCCGACAGGTCGGGGTACCGACTGCGAAGGTCCTCGACGAGGCTGCGGCCGGTGATCACGCTCTTGAAATACTGCGGCTCGTCCGAAGCAGCACGACCGCCCGCGGTGTCCGCCGCCGGCTTCACCGCGTCGGCGTCGGGCTGTTCCTTCGGCGGGACAAGCTTCTTGGCCAACAGATCGAGCCGCTGGTCGTCTAGCGTGCAGCCTTCCCAACTGGCCAGCACGAACTGCTCGTGGGGGAAGTGCTCCTGGAACCAGCTATGGACGGCCGTCTCTTCAAAATCGTCCGGCAACCAGTCCTTCACGTCATTGCGGTTGCTCAGCAGCGCACGGACCGCCCCCATCCAAATGAATGGCAGCAGGAACGTCACCACCGTAAGGATGACAAAACTACGGCGTGCAAAGAACGGTTGGCTCATGGAGTCGGCCTGGCTTTGGGGTATCCAGTACAAGCATTGCGCGGCAGACTGGGCGTCTGAGGGCCAAACTCGAGCAGGGCCCTCACGTTCGGAAATGCCCAGGTTTCCCGAAGCGAGAGGACCTGCACTCGTCGCAGCGGCCCTACGTGGGCCACCCGCGCATCGCCCTGAACCATTTAGCTTAGTTTCCCCGGCAAACCACGTCTACGGCAGGTCGCGAAATCTCGGGCCCATCGGCCCAGAAGCGGCCGTGGCGGAAGCCTAACGTCTTGTCTGCGTATGCTTTGCGGATTCTTCGGGCTAGAGGGGCCGCCGGCGACTCCTTAAAGTCGCCCCAATCGGTACATCTTCACCTCGTAGTCGTCCCCTTTCCCCGATTTTATTCATGCCGGCCGAAAAGGGGCAGTCCCCCGTGAACGGCTACTTCGCATCTTCCCGCCTACCAGGTCCACTCCATGCCCAAAGAAAGGCCCTGATAGAAGACGTTGCCATCGGCATGAAACTCATTCGGCGGATCGGGGTGGAACTGAAACTGCTCCGGTGCCAAGCTCAATCCGGCCACCCAAAGCATGTCGTAGCTCGCTCGGAGGCTGAGATTCGGGCGGATTTTGTAGGTGGTGAAGAAGCCCAACTCCACCGCGACGGCGACATGATCCTGGCTCTTGCTCCGAACGTAGTTCAGGTCTTCCTCGACAAAGGGATCCGCGTCGGCGGCATTGGTGAACACGCGGCTCGAGAATTCGGAGAAGTTGACAAACGGCGCCCCACGGCCGCGGACTCCGTAGGTCCACTTGCATTTCCGATAGGTCCAGTCCGCGCCGATCTGGAAGCCGAACAGATCGTTGCTCGTGGCGATCTGGTAGTCGCCCGAGACATCGCCGAGAACGCCGTCGTTGTCGACGACCCCTTCGGCGTGCCAGCGGAAGTCTTCGTTGACCGACATCACTCGAAGGCCGACCAGCCAGGAACAATACCAGCCCGGCTGGCATTCGCGGCGCCAACGCCCGGTGGGATGCAAGACCAGCCGATCGCCCCGGCCGCGGGGGACGAGCCGGAGATTGAACTCGTAGTTGTTGATGTCGGAACTGCCGGAGATGCTGTGACTGTCCGCCCGATTGAAGCCACCAATGTCGGAATCGAAGGGGCTGAATAGATCGCCGGCGAAGACCGGCTCTTCCTCGGTCCCGAAGTTGAGTCGATCGCCGGTGACGCTGTCCGAGCCGCTCCACTCGTTCAGCCCCCAGAAGGTGAACTCGACGAATTGGTCGCGGTTGTCGGCGTCGCGGCCGAGATAGCGTCCGATGGTCCCCCGATAGCCGGCGGCCGGCTCGAAGCCGGTGCTGCGGTTGTCGAGTTGCGACACCAGGGCGAACCCTGTTTCCGTCAACTCAGTGGTAAAAGCCAGCGTTTTCTGCGACGGCCGGCTGCGCCCGAGTATCCGCACTTCCTGGGTGATGTACCAAAGGTCGGGGCAGCAACTACCCCCGCCGCAAACCGCGCAGCACGGCCCACAAGCGTCCAGGCCGCCGCAGACCGGTCCGCCCAGGTAGCATTGGCCCTCGGTCGCGCAGCCGCCGACATCCTGGCATTCTTCAAAGCCATGCCCAGGGAACGCTTCGCCGGGATCGGTGTAGCTCAGGTCGTTTTCCGGTTCGTCGGGCAGCGTCTCAACCTCCATGGGGCCGACGTCCGGTGGCTCGACATCGAAGGGCTCGGCGTAGACGTCACCATCGCCCGAATCGGCCACGCGGTAGAGACGATAGCCTTTCGGTGGCTGGGCGTCGCCTGGCGTTGCCCAGACGACAAGTCCCACGCATGCCACGATCAGCAGGATCCCTTTGGAAGTGGTTTTCACCAGCTTGTCCTCCTTGACTCTCCGGCCCGATTGTCGAACTTCCATGCGCAGTAAACGGCCGGCGATTTTTTGGTACAGTTGCCTAATCGGCTAAAGGACGCCCGCAAAATAGAAATAACCGGCAAAATCTCGCAAATCCACCCAGCTCACTTGATCGGCAGAGCCACACACACGAGCCCGCCTTTCTCATACCCCCTATATTCCTACCTAGCCGGGAACCCACCCGG
>Ga0180434_10009154_pt1 | contig 10816 bp, 5 predicted proteins | sample SS_ome_7_FD_132453 | JGI IMG/M metagenome (GOLD analysis project Ga0180434, IMG submission 132453) | Hypersaline lake sediment archaeal communities from the Salton Sea, California, USA - SS_1_D_2 metaG | ecosystem: Environmental > Aquatic > Non-marine Saline and Alkaline > Hypersaline > Sediment... | reverse complement strand
GCGCTGGTATTGGCTTGATCTATTACCGGCGGTGTGTTGTCAATCGTGATGGTAATCGGGGCAGAGCCGGGGCTGGTGTTGCCTTCGTTGTCAGTAGCTTCAGCAATTAGAGTGTGTTGCCCGTCATCCGCATCGCTGGGCCCAATCAGACTGAATTAGCCGTTTTCAGCTACGGTTTTGCCGATGAGTCCGTCATTATCAAATACTCTGATGGTGCTGTTAACTTCAGCACTACCGATTATATCTGGGAAATCAGCGTGGATGGTTCCCGCCAGAGGTGAAGTTATGTTGGGCGCGGGCGGAGCGGTTGTATCAGGTGTAGGTGTAGGTGTCGGGGTCGGGGTTGCAGTCGGCACCGGGGTCGGTGTCGGCACTGGCGTCGGTGTCGGTGTCACTACCGGTGTTGGTGTCGGTGTTGGTGTTGTAGTCACACCCTGGACTTTGGGAGTGCCGAACATTTGTACAACCATTACGGTTTCATGGCCCTCAAAAGTTCCGCCGATGGCGGCAATACCGATATCCTCGTACTCGGACCGGAGAATGTTAGCTTTGTGCGAAGGGCTAGCCATCCAGGCATTGTGAATAGCTTCCGAAGTCGTGAAGTCGACAGCTATATTTTCACCGGCATATAAGTAGTCGTAGCCAGCGTCTCTGATAAAAGTCCAAGGGTCACCATGCTCAAATGACTGAGTATCTATCATGTACTGGGCCTTGGCTGCCGCAGCGTTTGTCAAAGCCGGATTGGTATCGAGGGCCGGCAGTCCAGCATCGGCGCGGGATTGGTTGGTAAGAGAAACCAAAATGCCGGTATCAATTCCCGAGGCGAGCTCTGCTGGTGTGGGAGCAATTATAATGGCTACGATGGCGAAAATCTTGATAGCAATTAGAAGAATGCTGTAAGTCGCCAGAGGTTTCTTACGCAAAGCCAGGGGAATGTGGCTATTCCCGTCATTCGGAATGAAGATGTTTTTAAACTTTCTAGCCATGTTCATAAATAGGCAATACTTACTACATTATATCATTTTGGAACCAAAAATCAATGGCAGCACGTATTTCCAGATAGTATCTATTTATTTCCCAAATGATGTATAATGGAAATAGATATTAACAAACAAATTCATGACTATTCCTTTTAGTCAACTTTTGGTTCTGTTTATCAGTTTGCTGTCAATCTTCAGCCCGCCGGCCATGATCGGGCCGATTGCCTCTATTACCGGTAAGTATTCCCGTGACAAACAGCGTCATATTGCCTGGCAGGTAACCTGGGGATATATCGTAGTCCTCCTGATTTCCGCCTGGGTAGGCCAGTGGCTGCTGAGCATTCTGGGAATCACAGTCGGCGGTTTGATTGTCGCTGGCGGATTGGCCCTCTTCTTCGTTGGTATGCCATTAATGATGCGTGGTCACAAAACCGAACTTAAGCCGGAGACTCTGAAAAAGGTGGAAAAAGAAGAGGAAGGTACCGACAAAGACAAACCTTCCGTTGTCGTTCCTTTGATATTTCCAATGGCGGTCGGCGGAGCCACTGCGGCAATAGTCATCGCCCAGGCCAGCCAGTGGAATTCTATTGTTGACTTGCTTCTGATTTCTGCAGTCTGCGGGGTAATGGGACTAGTAATTTTCCTGACTTATTTCTTTGCCGGACCAATTGCCAGGAAACTCCGCCCGCACAGTCTGGATATCCTCGGCAGAATTTCCGGCATCATTCTGGTTGCCATCGCGGCCCAACTACTTGTTAACGGTATCCTGGAACTAATTTCAAATCCGGGAATAATAGATTTGTTTAATTAAGTCCTACTTTCAAAGAAGCCGGAAAAAAGCTATAATTGAGATATAGTTAACAGCTAAAATAAAAAAATATGTTCAAATGGATAACCAAACACCCACGTTCAGTGGTCGCAATTTTGCTGTTCATTATGTTCCTGCTGTCCTTTTTCAGCTCAGCAGGAACAGCTATATGGGGCGGCGACCATCCGGGTGATTCCGGAATTGTCGATGAAATTGCGCATATTCCGGCGGGCTATTCCTATCTCAAGTTCCAGGACTTTCGTCTCAATCCCGAGCATCCGCCTCTGATCAAAGACCTGGCGGCTCTGCCGTTGCTTTTTGTGGAGGACCTTACTTTCCCGACTGATATCCCGGCCTGGACGGACGAGATCAATGGCCAGTGGGAGTGTGGCTGGAAGTTCATCTACGAGCGCGGCAATGATCCGGAAATGATGTTTTTGTATACGCGCTTCTTGCCGATGTTGCTACTTTTCCTGCTCGGCATCTATGTTTACAAATGGACCAAGGAACTTTTTGGCATCAAAGCCGGCTTGCTGGCAACGACACTTTTTGCCTTCAGTCCCAACATCATTGCCCACTCGCATTACGTCACGACTGATTTCGGCGTGACAGTTTTTATGTTCATCTCGGTATATTATTTCACCAAGTTCATTAAAAAACCGGGTTGGTGGACGATGATTTTGGCGACGATTACTTTTGCGCTGGCCTCGCTGGCCAAATTCAGTGCCGTTCTTCTAATCCCATACTTTGGTTTGCTGTTGCTGGCAGCAATCATTGTTCGTCGTGAACAGATCAAAGATTTCTTCGGTTCCAAAATGTTTAAATCGCAGGTGGCCAAGCGGATTTGGATATACGTTGTTGTTGGGATCGTTATCGCTATTCTCGGGCACTTGCTAGTTGTGATTCCGTATGTTCATCACACCGCTAAAATGCCGACTGATTTACACGAAAGGTTGATTAAAGAATCTTTGCCGCAGGATGAAGGATTAGGAGCCATGGCTCGTCCTGTTTTGCTGGAGATGTCAAAGTGGCCGGGCGGCAAAGCGATGACGACCTATTTTACGGGAGCAGTTATGGTTTTTGCCCGGGTTGGCGGTGGCAACAGCGCTTTCCTACTGGGAGATTACCAAAACGAGGGCTGGTGGTATTTCTATCTGGTATCTTTCTTGTTGAAGGTACCGGCAGCGATGCTGATTCTGACGTTTTCGGCAATCGGCATCGGCTTCGTGGCCCTGGCGCGCAACTGGAAAAAAGTCAGGCCGGGCTATGTTATCAAAACTAAGGAAGGCCAAGAGGTGGAGAGCTGGGGAATCAAAACCCAGGGTCGCTTCGGGCGCTGGTTTGAGAAGATCTGTAAACTGGTCTGGAACCGATTTGATATTTTCGTCCTAGTCACGATCATGCTGATGTTTTGGGTGGCCGGATTCAACAGCAAGGCGAATATCGGTTTGCGCTGGATGTTGCCCACGTTCCCGTTCCTGTACGTAATTGTGGCCGGGGCCGTGCTCTATTGTCTGCGTAACCTGCGCAAGCGAGCCGTCACAACCAAAAAGGCCGGCTGGCTTGATTTCTCTCTGTTTGTCACCACTGCCTTGGTCGTATGGTACATACTAGCGTCGCTGTTCGCATATCCTTACTATCTCTCATATTTCAATGAATTCATCGGCGTCAACGAGAACGGCTATAAGTACTCGGTTGATTCAAATCTTGATTGGGGGCAGGATTTGAATCGTCTGGCCAAGTGGATGGAAATAAATGATATTGACCACATTTACGTAGATTATTTCGGAGGCGGTGTGCCCGAGCATTCTCTGGGAGAAGGGAATGTGACGGCTTGGCACTCCAAGGAAACTTTGCCGCCGCCCGGATCCTATCTTGCTATCAGCGCTACATTCTACCAGATGAGTGAGTTCTTTGCTCGTCGGCAAAATGAAGTTTCCTATGTAGAAATGCTGTCGCGGGAGCCTGATTACTTCATCGACAGTTCCATTCTCATCTATAAAATTACCGAAGAGGATTACGAACAATTCGTTACTTCTGAAGAGGCAGTTACGAAGGCGGCTGAGTATTTGGGTGTCGATGCGGGTCAGGACGGTATTGAGGTCACGCAGGTTGTAATTACCAATGATGATCCTAATACCATGTCAGAGTTCCCAGATCAGTTCCAGCGCCCGGTCTTTGTAGTATGGTTCACGACCCCGGAAGGGCAGACAGCGGTATATGTCGACAAACTGAGCGGGGAAGTCTGGGGAGGTTATAGTATCGAGGTTACGGAATAATTAAATTTTAATGTCTCTTCCTATAATCAGAAGCGAGGCTCTGGCTCTCGTCAAAAAACATAATAAAGAACAGGCTAATCTAAACCACTTCCTGGAAACCGAAGCGGTAATGAGAGAGTTGGCAAACAAGCTCGGGGAGGATGAAGAAGAGTGGGGGATCATTGGCTTGCTGCATGACCTGGATTGGGAGGAAACACAAGCTGATCCCAAAAAGCATACACTGAAGACCTGTGAGATTTTGTCTAAAAAAGATTTCCCCGAAGAGATTCTCTATACTATCAAAGCCCATAATAACGAGTATCTCGAAGAAGACTTCCCGCCGAAATCCCAGCGCGACTACGCTCTTCGCTGCGGGGAAACCATTACCGGTTTGATTTATGCCGCTACCCTCGTTCGTCCTTCCAAGAAAGTTGCGGATGTCAAAGTCAAATCAGTCAAAAAGAAATTCAAAGATAAATCCTTTGCTGCCAACTGCCGGCGAGATATCATTATGGAATGCGAGGAGCTAGGCTTGAGCTTAGATGAGTTCATTGAGTTGGCATTAGCGGGTTTCAAAAAAATTGCAGCGGAGATTGGCCTCTGATTTCACAAAACCCAAACCCAAAGTACAAAATTCCAAATCAAGCCTGCCTTCCTTAGGCAGGCAACCCAACCCAAATTTCAAATAAAAGAACTCCAACACCTTGGAGTTTTAGTTTTGATTTGCTTTGATTTTGTCTTTTGGTTTGAACTTATGAATAGTGATGTGGAAAATTTCTTTTGTAATTTTTTAATTCGTTGCTATTATTAATTTGCTCTCGCCGCCCGAATGGTCGGGTCATGTGGAAACGGCGAGAGGCGATGTTTCACCGAGCAACCGCAACAAGACGAACTAAGACAGGAGGTGTCTCCCCTAGAGTAGTGCAGATATACTGTGTAAGCAGTTATATCGAGGGCCCGGGGGACCCCCTCAGAAGAGCAAAGAGTTCAGCTTTGGCTTCTGGTGTGCTACTCGATCGAGCGAAAATCGTGGAACGTCTGGGGCCAACCTGCGGGTGGCCCCTACTTTTTTGCCGGGGTAGATGTGGAAAACCTGTTTACTAGTCGAAATTTTTTCTGCTATAATCTAGGTAACTGAATAAATCTCTGGTTTGAGTAACCCTCGAAAAGTGCCAAAAAAGGGCGCTGTTTGGCATATTTATGCTAGTTTTGTAGTTTTCTCTATATTCAAGGCAAAATTAGGAGTTCGGCCTTGACAACTCTCATTAATACTGCTATCTTTGGGGCAGTATGCACAAATTGCTTATTTTCTAGCGAAAAACAGCTAGTCGCTTAAACTCGTTTTATCCCTTTCTTCCCATTGATTTGGGGAGGATACATAGAAGGAGCTCTTTTTATGCCAACCAAAACGAAGCCGGAGGTGTCTTCCCCTACATCTTCCAAACGTAAATATTTCTCCGAAATAAACGATAAGACGGAGCTGCCCGAGCTTATCAATATCCAGAAAGATTCCTTTGATTGGTTTTTCAACAAAGGCTTGCAGGAACTTTTCGATGAGGTTTCTCCGATCAAGGACTACCAAGAAACTGATTTCGAGCTTCACTTCACCGATTACAATTTCGAAGAGCCTAAGTATACTGAGAAACGGGCTCGTGACAAAAACATAACTTACGAATCACCGCTACGCGTAAATGCCAAACTCGTCAACAAAAAGACGGGTGAAATTAAGGAGCAGGAAATTTATCTCGGTGATTTTCCCATTATGACTCCCCGCGGAACTTTCATTGTGAACGGGGTTGAGCGCGTCGTTGTCAGCCAGCTCATCCGTTCCCCCGGGGTGTTTTTTACCGAGGATGTTGTAAAGGGTAAGACAGTTTTCGGGGCCAAGATTATCCCGAACCGCGGCGCCTGGTTAGAAATGGAAACTGATGCTAACGGCGTCATCGCTGTTAAGATAGACCGCAAGCGCAAAGTCCCGGTGACAGCGCTCCTGCGGGCTTTTGGTTACGGTAGTAATGAGGAAATTAAGGCGCTTTTCAAAGATGTTGATACCGACCCGGACTTGAGCTACGTCGATGTTACTATTGCCAAAGACACTTCCCGTAGTGTCGGTGAGGGTCTCAAAGAAGTCTACAAACGTATCCGGCCCGGTGACTTGGCGACAGTTGACAATGCCAAGCAGATGATCGAGGCAATGTTCTTCAATTTTGACCGCTACGATCTGGGTCGAGTCGGCCGCTACAAGATCAACCAGCGCCTGGGTCTTGATACTCCCAACAACAAAGAAACCCGGGTCATGCAAAAAGATGACCTGGTGAAAATAATTCGTGAGGTTATCCGCCTCAATATCGAAGGCGGTCACGGTGATGACATTGATCACTTGGGTAACCGCCGCGTGCGCGCGGTCGGCGAGCTTTTGCAGAATAAATTTCGTATCGGTCTAGCCCGGATGGAGCGCATCATCGTTGACCGGATGAGTACTACTTCGGCGGAATCAGTTACACCCAGCCAGCTTATCAACTCACGGCCGGTGATTTCCGCCATCCGTGAGTTTTTCACTTCTTCGCAGCTGTCGCAGTTCATGGATCAGACGAATCCCTTAGCCGAACTGGCGCATAAACGCCGCTTGTCCGCTATGGGTCCAGGAGGACTTTCTCGGGAGCGCGCTGGATTTGATGTTCGTGACGTTCATAACTCCCACTACGGCCGCATTTGCCCGATTGAGACTCCGGAAGGTCCGAATATCGGTTTAGTCGGTCATTTGGCGTCCTTTGCCCGTATTAATGAATATGGTTTTATCGAAACCCCGTATCTAAAAGTTCTGAAAGAGGTTCCGGGCAGCGACACCAAAACTTTGATTGGCAAGACTACTCACAAGCCTGTCCTTGATGCCAAAGGCAAAGAGATTGTTCCGGAGAAAATTGAGATTACGAAGGAATTGGCTGGCAAGATTGCAGCGGCCGAGGTTCCAAAAGTTGAAATTAAATCAGTTGTAACCAAAGAAATTGTATATTTGGACGCCTTCCAAGAAGAAAAGGCGGTGACAGCACCGGCTACTACTAAGATTGATAACAGAGGTCATTTTGCCAATGAAACTGCTGAAATCCGGGTCATGGGTGATCCGCTGAATGCCCCGACCGGCAAAGTTGATTTTGTTGACGTCGGACCCAAGCAAATCATTTCTGTCACTACGGCCCTGATTCCTTTTGTTGAGCATGATGACGCCAATCGGGCGTTGATGGGCTCAAATATGCAACGCCAGGCAGTTTCTTGTGTTAAGCCCGATGCCCCGGTGGTTGGTACCGGCATTGAAGAAAAGGTAGCTCGTGATTCCGGACAGGTAGCGGTAGCCGCTAACGCCGGCAAAGTCGTGGAAATTGACGCTTCTCATATAGCTGTTCTGACCAAAAAAGGCGATGTCGATGAATATCCTCTGCACTGCTTCGTGCGTTCCAACCAATCTACTTGTATAAACCAGCGCCCGATAGTCAATATCGGTGATCAGGTTAAGGCCGGGCAGATTTTGGCTGACGGACCTTCGATCGAGAACGGCGAGCTGGCGCTGGGTCAGAATGTGTTAGTGGCCTTCCTCTCCTGGCAAGGCGGCAACTATGAGGATGCAGTTCTTATTTCCGAGAAGCTGGTGCGGGAAGACCGTTACAGTTCAATTCATATTGAAGATTTTTCTATCGATGTTCGTGATACTAAGTTGGGTCCCGAAGTTGTGACCCGCGACATTCCCAATGTTGGTGAAGAGAAACTGAAGGATTTGGACGAAGAGGGAATTGTCCGCATCGGCGCTCAGGTCAGCACCGGCGACATCCTGGTCGGCAAAATTACGCCAAAAGGCGAGGCGGATCTGACCCCTGAAGAAAGATTGCTCCGGGCAATCTTTGGCGAAAAGGCCCGTGATGTCAAAGACTCCTCATTGACACTGCCGCACGGTGAATACGGCAAAATTGTAGATATCAAAGTTTTCTCCCGCGAACAGGGAGATAAGCTTCCTACCGGTGTTATCAAAACCATCCAGGTGAGTGTGGCCAAGCTGCGCAAGATCCAGGTTGGCGACAAGATGGCCGGCCGCCACGGTAACAAAGGTGTTATCTCCCGAGTTATCCCCGAGGCTGATATGCCTTTCCTAGAGGACGGCACCCCGATTGACATTATTCTGAGTCCGCTGGGTGTTACTTCCCGTATGAACCTAGGGCAGATTTTAGAGACGCATCTAGGCTGGGCGGCGCAGAAACTCGGATATAAAGTTGCCTCACCGGCGTTGGACGGAGTTTCTGAAGACTTTATAAGCAAGGAATTGCAGCGCGCCGGCCTGCCAGAAGACGGCAAGGTTCAGCTTTATGACGGTCGCACCGGTGATCCTCTGGATCGACGTACAACAGTCGGAATAATGTACATGCTCAAACTGCATCATTTAGTCGAAGACAAAGTTCACCAGCGTTCAATTGGTCCGTACTCCCTGGTTACACAGCAGCCGTTGGGCGGTAAAGCTCAGTTTGGCGGCCAGCGCTTCGGTGAGATGGAAGTCTGGGCCCTGGAAGCGTACGGCGCAGCTCATACTTTGCAGGAAATTCTGACAATTAAATCAGATGATACTCTTGGTCGTTCCAAAACTTATGAGTCAATAGTCAAGGGTGAACCGATTCGCAAGCCAAATGTGCCGGCTTCGTTTGAGGTTCTGGTTAACGAGTTGAAAGGCTTGGCCCTGGATGTAAACCTGCTGGGCGGCGAGGAAGAATCGGAAGATGAAAAAGAGTCTGTCAGAGACAAGGCTGACGTTAAAGAAAAATCGAAAGAAGCTTCCAAGAAAAATAAATAACTTTCTCTATATGTCAAAAACAATGGATTTCAACGCGGTTAAGCTTTCCCTGGCTTCGCCGGACATAATTCACGAGTGGTCATACGGTGAAGTGCTGAAACCGGAGACCATAAATTATCGTACCCAGAAGCCCGAAAAGGACGGTCTTTTCTGCGAAAAAATCTTTGGCCCGACCAAAGACTGGGAATGTTACTGCGGCAAATACAAGCGTATTCGCTACAAAGGCGTGGTCTGCGATAAGTGCGGTGTGGAAGTTACCCGTTCAATTGTGCGACGCGAGCGCATGGGCCACATTGACCTGGCGGTGCCGGTTTCACACATTTGGTTTCTCCGCGGCGTGCCGAGTAAAATCGGCTTGGTCCTGGATAAATCCAGCCAGGAACTTGAGAAAGTTGTTTATTTTGCTAGCTACATCATCACCAAGGTAGATGACAAAGCTCGTGAGGAAGCTCAAAAGCAAGTCAAGACAGAATTCAAGAGCAAGAAGAAGGAAATCGAAGGCCAGTATGAAAAGATGGCCGAGGTTTTGAATCAGAAGAAAGCTAAGGAATTGGCTGAGTCTCAATCCAAAAAAGATAAGAAGGAGATAGAAAAGAAAATCGAAGCGGAGCTATTAGCTAATAACGAAAGCAAGATCGGTGACCTTGATAAATTGACCGATGCCTACGATCTGGCTAAAAAAGAATTGCGCGATCTCAAGGTCAAGCGCATTATATCCGAACTCGAATACCGGGATCTTTCCATGAAATATGGCCATGTCTTTGAGGCCGGTATTGGCGCGGAAGCAATTCGTAAACTGCTGGCAGAGACTGATCTTGCCAAATTAGTACAGGAGCTCGAGGCCCAGCTTGCCAAGGGCAAAGCCACTAATCGCAAGCGAATAATGAAGCGCCTTAAATACGTTAAGGGAATGCAGAAGGCCGGAATAAACCCGGAATGGACAGTTCTGACAGTGTTGCCGGTAATTCCGCCGGATCTGCGTCCGATGGTGCAGCTAGACGGCGGTCGCTACGCAGCCTCCGATCTCAATGATCTCTACCGCCGCGTTATTAATCGTAATAATCGTCTCAAGCGTCTAAAAGAGCTTGGCGCCCCCGAAGTTATTCAGAGAAACGAAAAGCGCATGCTGCAGGAGGCAGTGGATGCTCTGATTGATAACAATGCCCGCCGCGGCAAAGCCGTGCAGTCTTCCACCGGACAGCGGCGGACGCTGAAATCGCTGGCTGACATGCTGCGTGGTAAACAAGGTCGTTTCCGCCAAAATTTGTTAGGTAAGCGCGTTGACTATTCTGGTCGCTCTGTAATCGTGGTTGGCCCACGTTTGAAATTGCATGAATGCGGAATTCCAAAAATCATGGCTCTAGAGCTTTTTAAGCCTTTCGTAATCAGTGAACTAATCAAAAAAGAATTTGCTCATAATGTCCGCAGTGCCGGCAAGCTAATTGACCAGGGTCGTCCCGAGGTCTGGGATGCCCTGGAAAAAGTTATTCAGGGTCATCACGTGTTACTGAACCGCGCACCGACGCTGCATCGCCTGGGTATTCAGGCTTTCCAGCCGGTATTGATCGAGGGCAAAGCTATCCAGATTCATCCGATGGTTTGCGCTGCTTATAATGCTGACTTTGATGGTGACCAGATGGCGGTCCATGTCCCACTGACAAAATCTGCCCGCGAGGAAGCCAGAACCTTGATGCTTTCTTCCAAGAATCTGTTGCGACCTTCAACGGGTGATCCGGTGACAGCTCCCTCACAGGATATGGTGCTAGGTTCCTACTATATGACCCGCCTAGAAAAAGGTACCAAAGGGGACGGGCAGATGTTTGCCGACAAGCATGAAGCTATCCTGGCTTTTGATATGGGACAGCTTCATCTAAAAGCTCCAATAAAAGTTCGCCTGGAACCAGGGAAAATTGTGGAAACATGCGTTGGTCGCATTCTC
>Ga0180434_10009152_pt1 | contig 10819 bp, 6 predicted proteins | sample SS_ome_7_FD_132453 | JGI IMG/M metagenome (GOLD analysis project Ga0180434, IMG submission 132453) | Hypersaline lake sediment archaeal communities from the Salton Sea, California, USA - SS_1_D_2 metaG | ecosystem: Environmental > Aquatic > Non-marine Saline and Alkaline > Hypersaline > Sediment... | reverse complement strand
GGTCGTCGAATCGCCCGAGTCGCTCTCGCGCTGGATGAACCTGATTCGCCGCATTCCGGTGGCGCGGCCGATTCTGAGCTATTGCGCTAATATCATCGCCTCGACACACGCGGAATCCGGCTCGGCCTTGGCGCAAAAATACATCCGTTTCGGATCGAGCCCGCGCGGCATGCAGGCGCTGGTCCTGGCCTCGAAAGCGCGGGCGTTGCTTCTCGGCCGCACGACGGTCATCCGCGACGACGTGATCGACGTCGCCCAAAGCTGCCTGGCGCACCGGTTGATCCTCAACTTCGACGCCGACAGCGAAGGCATGCGCGTACAGACCGTGATCGAGCAAATCCTGCGGCAGTTGAGGTAGTCATGCCAGAATTCACCTTCGGCGACCGCGAATTGAACGTCTGCCAGCGGTTGGTTTACGCCAGCCGCATCGCGACCGCCAGCGACGCCTCGGGCGGACACCGCGTTCGTCGCACGGGCGAGGGCGTCGATTTTCTCGACTATCGCCGGTATGTGGCGGGCGAGGACGTTCGACGAATCGACTGGACCGTTTTCGCGCGTTTGCGCCAGCCGTACGTCCGCATCCTGCAACACGAAACTGTGCTGCAAGTCAACCTGTTGGTGGACGTCAGCCGTTCGATGGCGGCCGGCGCCCCCGTGAGCAAAGCCGCCCTGGCATGCCAAATCGCATGCGCGCTGGCTTTCGTGGCGCTGTCGAACGGCGATCTAGTTTCCGTCGCGACGTTCGCGGGTAAGCTCGGCTCAATGCAAACCGGCTTTCGCGGGCGCGGCTCTTTACGCCGAATCGTCAGTCTGCTGCAAAACGCCCCTGTTAAAGGTCGAACGGATCTGCCCGCCAGCGCGCGCGAGTTCGCCGAGCGATCCAAGCATCGCGGGCTGACGGTGCTCCTGTCTGATTTCCTGTCGCCGAAGGATTATCAGGCGCCGATTCGCCGCTTGTTGTCGCTCGGCTTTCGCGTATTGGCGATCCAGATTCTCGATCAAGCCGACTGGGGCGCGGGATTGACCGGACGGATTCGTTTGCGCGACAGCGAAACGCGGCGGCACGCCGACTTGCTGATTACCGCGCGAAACCTGGACGAGTATCGCCGGCGTTTACGCGAACACGCCGAGCGGCTCAACGCCTATTGTACGCGGCGCAATCAGTATTATCTTTACGCCGACACGCAGGCGCCTTTCGCCCAGATCGTGGCGCGCGGCCTGCGCGAACGGGGGCTGATGCGATGACGCTGCTGGCGCCGAACGCTTTGTGGTGGTTGTTGTCGGGCGCGCTTATTGTCGCGATATTCCTGATGCGCCGCCGCATCGTCGTGGTGGAAATACCCGCGCTGGAATTCTGGGAGCAGATGCTTCGGTATAACACGCTGGGACGCTGGGGTCGCCGATTGCGACGCTGGATCAGCCTCGCGCTGCACCTGCTGATCGTCGCATTGCTGGCCGGCGCCCTGACCGAGCCGATTAATCCGGCATATCGAAACGAATTACTCGTTGTGCTGGACGACTCGGCGACCATGCAAACGATCGAGGATGACGGCCGTTCACGTTTTGAGCATGCGGCGGACCTGCTGTTGGAGAGACGCCGCCTGGCGCCAAGCGGGATTCGAACAACAATCATCCTCGCCGCCGCGCCCCCCAAGATCCTGACGGATTCCGAAACCGTCGACCGGGATATTCGAGCGGCGTTGCACGCGCGCCGGCCGCGCGATTGTCCGCCGGAATTCGATCAGGCGCTGGCGTTGGCCTGTCGCGGTCGCCGCGACGATGCCGCTACGATCCTGGTCATATCTGATCGCGATGCTGCATCGCTGTTTGGCGCCGCCGACGTGGAATACCTGCGGGTCGGCCTCGATCAACCCAATGTGGGGATCGCCGCCGTTACGCCCGCGCGCGACGAAGCGGCTCTAGAAGTGCTTCTGCACCACCGCCAAATGAGCCCGCGAACCGCGACCATCTCTATAATGGCGTTTGGTCAAACAGCACTCAATCAGAGCCCCGGGCACCGGCGAGCGGACAACCACGCAGTCGCGCGGACGACGCTCGTTCTCCGCGAGAGCCCCGCTCTCGTTAAGTTGCCCGTCGCATTCCTGCCGGGCGACGAGTTCCTGATTCGCGTCGAGCCGGCCGACGCTTTCATGCTCGACAACACGGCGTATGCTGTCTGGCCGGCGTTGACGCGCACGCGCGTGCGGCTCGTAACAGCCGACAACATCTTCATGGAAGCCGCGCTGGATCAACCGGATGCCGCGCTGGAAATTACTGCGCCCAACAACTGGACATCATCCGCAAGCGCGGATGTAACCATCTTTGACGCGCCGGCGGTCGAGCCAGGCAAACCCGTACCGGGCCGGTACATCATCTTCGGCGGCGTCGATCCGTTCGGTTTATGTCGTGTAGGGGAAACGACCAGTGACATCGGTCCGTCGCAATGGGCGGCGGATCACGTCTTGATCCGCGATGTCGACCTGTTGCAATGGCGTATCGCGGCGACCAACGGCCGGCGTCCGCCGCGCTTGGCGCGACGCGTGGTTGAGGGCGGCGAGACGCCGCTGATTTTCACGATCGAGATTCCCGGAAAGATTGGCGATCCGAGCGACGATTTCAAAGCCGTATATATCAACTTCGATTTGTCGAACAGTAACGTCGCTCGCCGCGCCGGATTCCCCGTATTTGTCTGGAACGCGCTGGACTATCTGCTCGACAAACGTCCCGAGGACGAGCAAGTCGCCCAATCCGCCGGGGGGCCGCTGACATTCCCCGCGCAATCGCGCACGGCCGCGATCGTCGCCGATCCAGCCGGGCAAGAACGGAAGGCGTATGTCGACGGCGCCCGACACGTCCTGCCTTTCACGGAACAGATCGGCTTTTATCGGCTCGAAGCAGGAGATAGCAGGATAACCAGAGCCGTGAATTACTACTCAGACGCGTCGTCCGTCGACGCCGCGACAAACACGTCCGCCGCAGCCCGCACGGTCGATCCCGCGTGGACGCCCGGACTGCCGGTCTGGGGCCTGCTCGCGGCGGCGGCGGGATTGCTGCTGATTATCGAGGCGCTGTTGTTTCACCGAGGCGTGCTTAAAATAGGTTAGCCTATGTTGACGTGGCAATTCGAGGATCCCGCCTGGTTGACGGCGCTCTGGCTGACGCCGATCGCAGCGCTGCTCGCGTGGTTCAGCGCCGCCGTCGCATCGCGCCGGCGTCGCCTGTCGTGCGCCGTTCTCAGAACCGTCATGGTCGCGGCCGTCGCGCTAGCATTGGCGCGCCCGAGCGCGGAACGCGTCGAGACGCGCGGCGATGCGCCCGTCGTGCTGGCGTTAACCGACGTCAGCGAGAGCGCGGGGGGCGAACCCGCGGAAGCGTTTGATCTCTGGAAACGCTGTCAGGCGGCGGCGGACGTCGTCTTCGAGGTCGCCGAATTCGCGAACGTCGCGTCGTTTTTGGACGCCCCGGAGACGCTCGATCCGACGATTACCAATCTCGAAACGTCCGTTGATCAGGCCGTCGCCCGTCTCGGCGCGAATCCCAACGGTCACATCCTGTTGTTCACCGACGGGCGCGCCACGCGCGGGCAGGCATTGTCGGCGGCGGCCCGCGCTGTCGAAGCCGGGCTGCGCGTTCACACGATCCCGATCGGTGATAAACGCCGAACCGACCCGCGCATCGTCGGGGTAACGCCGCCCGAAGACGCCCGTGCGGGCGTCACGGGACACGCTTTCGCGAATATCCGCACGGACGAACCGACGCAGGTCGAGCTCGCGGTCGTCAGCAACGACGGGCTTGAAATCTCCCGTCGTGAAACGCGCGTCGCTGGAGACGTTGTCGTCGGTCTGCCGCTGACTCCTTCGTGCAAAGGGCTGCACGACTGGTCGATAGTGCTGTCGGAAAAAGGGGACGCCAAGAGGCGCTTGGACGTCGCGGATCTGGGTTTCGACGTGAAAGGTCCGCCGGCCGTGCTGTTGTGCGATCCGGCGCCGCTGAGCCTGGCGCCGTTGCAGCAAGTTCTGCGGAATCTGCGCTTCGACCAGCGCGTGATCACGCCGGCGGAATTCCCGCAAACGTTCGAGGAGTTGCGGGCCTACGACGCGATCGCCGTCAGCGACTGTCCGCGGCCGGATTTCGGCGATGATCAACTCGATCTGCTGGAGGAATATGTTCGCCGGGGCGGCGGTTTGATCTTCATCGGCGGATCGAGGGTCAGCACGAAAGCGTGGCGCGGCTCGCGTTTGGAAGAGCTGCTGCCCGTCGATTTCGCTCGCGCGCCGGTGCGCGAAGAACAAAAACTCAAACCGGTGCACGTCTGCTATGTCCTCGACGCCTCCGGCAGCATGTCCGAAACGCTGGGCGGCACAGCTTCCACGCTCGTGTCGAAATTCGCCATGACCAAGGCGGCCGTCGCCGCGAGCCTCGACGTTTTGCCCGAGACCGCGCTCGTCTCGGTCATCGTCTTCGACTTCGGGTACGACAAGGTACTGAGCGCCGTACCGATCGCCCGGATGGAATCCATCAAACGGCGCGTCGCCGAGCTCGGCGTCGGCGGGGGCACAAACATGGTTCCGGCGATGGTCGAAGCGGTGCAAACGTTGATTCGGACCGACATGGCCGGACATATGATCGTGCTTACCGACGGCATCTCTTCCGAGGATCCGCCGGCGAAGTTGCTGGAATGGATCGCGAGCGCCGACATCTCGCTGACCGCCGTGGCCGTCGGGGCCGGCGCCAACACGGTTTTGATGGAACACATGGCCAAGGCAACGCGCGGGGTATATCACTTTTGTTCCGACGCGACGAGCATTCCGCTCGTATTCGTGCGCGAGGCCGAGCATATCAGCACGCTGGCGGCGCTGGAGACCGATCCGATCCAGCCGCGTCCGGGCCCGCATCCCGATTTTCTGCACGGTCTGGGGAAAGCTGGTTGGCCGCAGCTGGAATCCGCACTCGCCGCCAAGCCCAAATTCGCCGCGTCGGTAGAGACGCCGTTGGAGGACGAACAAGGCCGGCCGTTGCTGGCGCGTTGGAAGGTCGGTCTGGGCGACGTGACCGCGTACCTCTCCGACGCAAAACCGACCTGGGCGCGGCAGTGGATGCAGTGGGACGACTTCGCGCGCTTCTGGGCCAGAATTTTTACGGCCGGATTGTCCTCGGTCGAGCCGTTGCAGGCCGTGTCGGACGTCCGTCTGGACGGCGATCGCTGCGTGGTGTTGCTCAGCGTATTCGACGAGACAGGCCGCCAGCCGGACGACGTGTCGCCGACGGGTCAGCTGCTGGCCGAAAGCGACTCCGATCGTTTCGCCGTGCCGCTGCAATGGCGACGGCTTTCGTCGGGGGTTTTCGAGGGGCGGGCCGCCGTCGAGGCCGGCGAGCGTTACGTAGGGGAATACGTCGTGCGCGGGTCCTCCGGCGTCGTCGAATTGTCGCGTCGTTTTCTGATCAGCGGTCCGCGTGTCACGGAAACGCTCGAAACCGGCCCTGACGAAAGAGCCCTGCGCGCCTTGGCCGCCGCCGGCGACGGTCTGTACGCCCCTACCCCTTCGCAACTGGCCGCGGCAATCAACGAAAGGCGAACCATCGCCGCCGCCGTGGTGCAACCCTATTGGCAGTGGCTGCTGATGCTGGCGTTGATTCTTTGGCCGCTGGACACGGCCGTCCGCCGATTCGGCGAATCGACGTAGTGCTCTGTCGCCGGCCGGCCGGGGGCAACACGTCGGGCAAAACGTCCGATATAAAGCGGCCGGAGGGGCGGAAAATAGGAAGGTACTCAAGGTACTCATGTTTGCGCCCTCCGGTTTTGAGTACCTTCGGAATCGTCTGCTTGCGGGGCGGGCGACCAGGTCCAGGGGCCCGCGCTGCTTTTTACGGCGCGGATGCCTAACAGGTGTTTGGCTCGAAGAAGCGTGGCACGGGCTATACCGGCGCGGTAGGCGGCGGGCATCACCTCGCGCGCGGAGCGCGCGCCGGCGGTGAGGAAATCCGAGAGCCAATCGCAGGCTTCGGAGAGGGCCGAGCGGAGGGCGGCGGCGTGGTCGAGGAGGTCGGGCGGGGCGAGGACGGGATGCGGCGCCCATTCGAGGCGCGGGCCGGGAGTGATCTTGAAAGCCAGCGGGAGCGGGGGCGGGCCGTAGACGGTTTTCAGGGGGGAGAGGATGCGGCGGTCGGGGTCGTCGGGGTCGATCGTGATCAGGTGGGCGGCGCGGGCGGCGGCGGTGAGGCTGACGGCGCCGCGGACGTTGTACAGGGCGCTGGTACGGGCGGATTTTATCAAGTGGACCGAGGCCAGGACGGCGAGGTTGCAGCGTCGTGCGAGGTCGGCGAGGGCGGCGAGGAAACGGGCGAGGACGGCGGGGTTGCACTGGGCGGCCGGCGAGAGGAGGGCGTGGAGCGGATCGAGGATCATCAGGCGGGCGGCGCCGGTTCGACCGACGGCGGCTTCGAGGGCGGAGAGGTTTTCGGGGAGGAGAAGCGGCGAGACGGGGCCGCCGTCGGGGCTGGGGGTGACGCCGTAGAGGACGGCGATGCGCGAGAGGACGGCGCCGGCGGCTTGCAGGCGCGGGAGGAGTATCTGGGCGGCGTGGTCCTCGGGTGAGGCGATGACGACGGCGCCTTCGTGCGGCGGGCCGTCCGGGGCGAGGAGTTGCGAGGTGAAGAGCGGCGATGGATCCCAGGGGAAGCGTTTGTCGGAGGTTGGCGGCGGCTCGGGGAGCTGGGGCGGCGCGGGTTGAGAGGTCGCTGAAGTTTCGGGCTGGTCGGGCCAGGGGCGGGCGGCGGAGATGCGTGAGGCGAGGTCGGCGGCGAGGAGGGATTTGCCGGCGCCGGGGTCGCCGACGAGGAGGGTCAGTTGTGCGTTTGGTATGCGGGCAGGCCAGAGCCATTCGAGGGGGGCCGGGGGGATGTAGTCGGCGAAGGTCAGGGCGGCGTATGCGGGGGCGGCGTAGTCGGGGTTGCGTGGCATGGGCGGGCTCCTGAGGGGGTGCGCGTGACGTAGTCCCGGGCGCAATCTTGTATTTCTAGTAATTATAGCCCTGGATGAGGCGGGGGTCAAGGGGATTGTCGGGGGAGATTACGGGTTTCGGGATTCAGGGTTGTGGGGCATGGTTGGGAGCGCTAATTGAAGGGTTAAGGGCATGTTGAAAAACATGCCGACGTGAAAAGCCGTCGGCATGGCGGTCAGCCGGGTATGGAGAACTAATGTCATGAACCCGCTCGCTTGCGCTCGGGGCTCTGATTGAAGCGCGGCACGCACAAAATGGTCCGCACGGCGGACCCTACGTGTTGAGCTCTGATTGAAGCGCGGCACACACAAAATGGTCCGCACGGCGGACCCTACGCGTTGAGCGTTCCGAACGAAACTGTTCGCACGGCGAACCCTACATGTTGAAAACGCCTGGCGGGGGTTGGCGCCGATTAAGGGGGATATGGGTCTTGGCCCCCGGGGCGACGTTTCCGCGCGGAAGATTCCTTATTTGGTGATAATAATTCATAAATGTGCTTTCGTAAAGATGCTATTCGGGCATTTTGGAATGGATTTTGGGGGAGGATATCGTGTCGAGGGGGCGCGGAGAATGCGGAATTGGGAATTCAGAATTATGAAATGCGGATCGGCGGGATGCGCGTACGTGTTGGGCGGGTTGCTGTAATGCGTTCGCAATCTTCGGACTACGGCGGGCGAGGCGCCCGCCGCTACATTTGAGGGGGGCGTTTGTCGCTATATACCCGCTTGCTGGCGCTCGGGGCTCTGATTGGCGCGCGGCTGGGAGGGTTACTTTAAAACTGACACTGTTTTCGGACTACGGCCGACACGGGGGTCGGCCGCTACGGAAAAGGCGCCGGCGACTACGGGAAAGGCGCCGGCGCGTACGCCGCGCGCGAGATTTGCGAGAACTAGTTATTCTAGTTGTTACAGTCTCGATTATAGCAGGGATCAAGGGGATTGACGGGGGAGATTTTGGTTATTGGGAATCGGGGTATAGAGGGCGAGTTCGGGGGTGGTGAACATATAAGAGTGCGAAGCGATAAATCAAAGATATGTCGAAATAAACATGCCGACGCGGAAAGCCGTCGGCATGTCGCCCGGCGTCGTGCGACAACCCAACTCGTTAAGTATTCACCGGTTCGACTCCATGTCCTCGGCGAAAGAAGGATGATTCGCGACCACTGGACCGGAATTTGGAACCCGAATATACTTGGCGTGAAGCGGCGGCGTCGGACGGCACGCCTCCGAACCCCGCGAACCGCCCCACGCTAAGAAAGGAAGCGCCATGCACAAACGTACCCGAGCCCTGATCGTAAGCGGCGCCGTCGCTCTGCCGTTGCTATTAATCGCGGGTTGCCCGACCAGTTCGGAAGGCATCGATCTGACCGAGCGCGGCGAACTGACAATGGTCATCACGCGCGCGTCGGAATCGACTATCGCGACGGCGACGGCTCAGGTGATGGACTCCGGCATCATCGCGATCGCCGACAGGAAAATCACGCTGGCGGACGATCAGATTCTTTCGATCAACGAAGTCCCGCTGACGGCGACGACGCTGACCGACCTCGGCCTGGACACCGCCGTGGCCGCCGTGATCGAAGCCGTCGAGGACGACGAGGAATATACGATCGAATTCGATAACCAGGGGACGAAGACGATGATCGACGTTTCTCCGCCGGAAGACTTCGCCGGCGTCGAGCCCGATCGGCTGGACGAAGTAGATCGCGGCGGTTTCGACATCGTCTGGGACGCCTCGAACGACGACACGCTCGTCAGCGTGGTCATCACGGGCCAGATTTATGCTTATCTCGAGGACGGCAGCCTGGGAATCGTCGAGGGAACCTTATCCCTGCCGAATCTGCCCGACGACGGGGAGCTGTCGATCGGAGCAGCGGAGCTGAACCAGTTCATCAACGGGGACATTACGGTAACGTTGACGCGTGAGATGACGATCTCGCAAAAGCTCGGTTTTACCGAAGGCACGTTCTATCTCAGGATCACGCTGGAGACACCGCTGACGCTGGCGGGCAGCGGCACGTAGCGTTTCGTTGAAGCTGGAGCGCAGCGAAGCCGGCCGTCGCGGCTATTGTCGCGGCGGGGTTATTTAGACTACCTAAAGCATTTTTAGGACTACGGCGGGCGGGGCGTCGGCCTCTACTTTGGGGGACTTAATAGGTCAGCGCTTGCTTCGGACTACGGCGGGCGGGGCGCCCGTCGCTACTTTGGGGGACTTAATAGGTCAGCGATTGCTTCGGACCACGGCGGGCGGGGCGCCCGCCGCTACAGATTTTATGCTAAACGGTCTAGCGCTGTGTGAGATAAACGTCGTAGCGCGTCAGTTTGCTTTCGTAGCTCATCGACGGATCGGGCGCCAGGGGGGCGGCGCGGGGGGGGCGTTTTACTACTACGCGGTCGCGGGCGGCGCGGCGGGCGGCTTCGAGGAGGACACGGGCGTCCGGGTCGTCGCCGACCATTCGGCGGAGAATGCGCATCTCCTTTTTCGGCAGGGCCGACTTGCCGCTCGACGGGTACATCGGATCCAGGTAGACCACGTCCGGCGCCGCCCGATCGGTCATGCGCGACAACACGGCGACGGCGTCTCCTACGACCAGCGTCAGCCGGCTCAAACCGAAAGCGTCCGCGGCAGACGTCTCGGTCTCGGGACAAGTTTCATAAGTCTCGTTCCTTTCCGCCGGCTCTGTAATCTCGGTCAGCGCCGCCCTCGCGCGTTCCAGCGCGTCGCTGAGCATCGCTCCCAGCACCTCCGAGCGCTCGACCGCTATGACGGTACACCCCAGGCCGACCAGGAACGCCGCGTCGCGTCCCAGGCCGGCCGTCGCATCAACTATCATAGGCGTGTGTTTTTTTATGCCGACAGCTCGCGCGAGCGGTTGTCCGCGGGAGGCGGATCCGAGGCGTCTGACCGCGTCGCACGTTTCGCCGAAATCCGCATTGATCCCCCCCGCCGCCCCGGGGCCGGTCTCCACCAGCATGATTCCGTCCGCGGCGGCGACCAGCAGCAGATCGCATTCGTGGTCGTCGCCCTCGACGAGGCGCAGCCCGGTTTCAGCCGCCAGAATCCGCGCGCGCTGCAAATCATCCGGCGTCGCGGTTCGTACGCCCACGTGCGGCGGCGTCCAAGCGGAAACGCCGTCGAACGACGGATCGTAATTATTTCGGCCGGGCGACATTGTCCAGCGTCACGCCTGAAGAATCCGTTACAAAACACCTTTACAGATCGATGGTGTTCACGAATACCGGTCTGTTGAGCAACTACGGCCGACGCGGGGGTCGGCCGCTACGTTGGGCACGGAGACCCAACGCTACGAATTACGCCTTGGTCCATTGATCGAGCCAGTCTATCACGGTTTCGTGCCACAAGATCCCGTTGGCCGGTTTGAGCACCCAGTGGTTTTCGTCCGGGAAGTACAGCAGTTTGCTGGGGACGCCTTTTCGCTGCAACGCGGTGAAGGTTGAGATGCCCTGCGTATCGACGACGCGGTAATCCTTCGCGCCGTGGATCACCAGCATGGGGGTTCGCCACTTGTCGACGTGGTCGATCGGGTTGTGTTTCGCATAACCTTCGCGGTTAGTCCACTCCGGACCGCCGTGCTCCCATTCGGGGAACCAGAGTTCCTCGGTGTCGTAGTATGCGAGTCGTTCGCAGAGGTTGCCGTCGTGATTGACCAGGCAGCGGAAGCGATCCGGCCAGTTTCCGGCGATCCAGTTGATCATGTAGCCGCCGTACGACGCCCCCAGCGCCGCCACGCGCTCGTCGTCCATCCAGGGGTAGCGTTGGAGCGCGGCGGCCAGCCCCTTTTGCAGATCCTCGAACGG
>Ga0180434_10009151_pt1 | contig 10820 bp, 8 predicted proteins | sample SS_ome_7_FD_132453 | JGI IMG/M metagenome (GOLD analysis project Ga0180434, IMG submission 132453) | Hypersaline lake sediment archaeal communities from the Salton Sea, California, USA - SS_1_D_2 metaG | ecosystem: Environmental > Aquatic > Non-marine Saline and Alkaline > Hypersaline > Sediment... | reverse complement strand
CTGAACCAGTTGTACTGGTGGCGTGCGAAGCGATGGGTGTCGAACTTTATTTGCTGTATAGCCGCGGGCAGGTCCGTTTGCCCCTGGAGAAATGCGCCTATCTGCTTGTAGCCCAGCCCTGACATCGAAGGGAGGTCGAATCCATAGCCCCTGGCGGCGAGCCCCTCGACTTCCTCCAGCAGTCCTCTTTGCATCATACTATCCACGCGGTCATCTATCAACTTGTGCAGGCTGGTTCTGTCCGTCGTCAAACCGATGACCAGGGAGTTTATGTACGGCTCCTTTTTTTGAAGCCGGGAGAAGGGCTCTCCCTGGTGACAAACCTCGATTGCTCGTATAACCCTGCGGATGTTTCTGGGGTCGATGCGCTGTGCCGCGGCGGGGTCGAGTTGCTTTAGTTCCTCGTACAGCACCCCGGCTCCTTCGGTGTGTGCCCTTGCCTCGAGTTCCTGCCTGAGGCGGGGGTCAGGCGGCACCGGCGGAATGCGCCACCCTTCCAGAAGGGACCACACATAAAGCCCGCTCCCGCCTGCCAGAAATGCCCTTTTCCCTTTACTATGGATGGCATCCATCGCTTCCTGCGCTTTGCACTGGTAGAGGGCGAGATTGAAATCCCGGTCGGGGTCAACCACGTCGATAAGGTGGTGAGGAACCAGTGCCCGCTCTTCCGGCGTAGGTTTGGCTGTGCCTATATCCATGTAGCGGTACACCTGCCGGCTGTCGGCGTTAATGATTTCACCACCGAAAGCCTGGCTGAGTTCGAGCGCCAGACTGCTTTTCCCTATCGCGGTTGGCCCTACTATGGCGACCAGAGAACTCATCCCGCTTTCTTAATCTTAGCCGTCTGCTCTATGATACCTGTGAATTCTACCGATTTCAGGCTGGCTCCACCTACCAGTGCGCCGTCGATATCGGGCTGGCTGATGAATTCTGCCATGTTGGCGCTGTTGACACTGCCGCCGTACTGGATGCGCAATTCCCCGGCTACGGGGTCGCCATAAAGCTTGGCAACGGCACTGCGAATCATCCCGCTAATCGCATTAGCCTGGTCGCCACTGGCAGCCTTGCCGGTACCGATAGCCCAGATAGGCTCATAGGCGATGACGGTACCCTCGGGGGAGTCAATGCCTTCAAAGGCAGCATTGACCTGTTTGGTGACTACTTCTATAGTCTCACCGGCCTCGTTCTGTTTCAGGCTTTCGCCGACGCAGAGGATAGGGATAAGGCCCGATTCGATTGCGGCGCGGAGCTTCTTATTTATTATCTGGTCGGTATCTCCGAAGAGCGCTCTTCTTTCCGAGTGCCCCAGGATTACGTATCTGCACAGCCCTTTGAGCATAAGCGGCGATATCTCACCGGTGAACGCGCCGCTACGTTCGAAATACATATTCTGGGCACCGAGTTCGATTGATGTTCCCTTAATAAGCTCACCCACCGTAGTCAGCGAGATAAACGGCGGGCAGAGCACCTTCTCCACACCTGAGATGCTGTTCAGCTTCTTTTTCATGGCTTTGACCAGCTCTATTGCTTCAGCCACATTGGTGTTCATTTTCCAGTTGGCAGCTATTATCGGTGTCCGCATGAGTTCCTCCTAAGCACCATACTTAGCCAGTTTGAGTGCGTTGGCCATCGCTAAGGGCATAAGCTCTACCGCGGGGAACCGACCCAGGGCTCCGGATGCACATGCCGTCTCTGAGAACTCTTTTACGTTGTCGGTACGGCACCACTTCGAATAGAGAATTACAGGCACCGGATGCCAGCTGTGCGCTTTGAGTACAGCCGGCGTGGAGTGATCGCCGGAGACGACTATCACGTCCGGCTCGAGCCCCGTGAGTTGGGGTATCTGGGAGTCGACCTCCTCCAATACTCGAACTTTGGCATCGAAGTCGCCGTCTTCACCTGCTGAGTCGGTCTTCTTAACGTGGATGAAGAAGAAGTCATGGTCGGCATAGTTCTGACTGAGTGTCTTGAACTCGTCGTCTATGCCGGCGCCGGTATTAAGGACCGTCATACCTACCAGCCTGGCCAGACCGCGATACATGGGGTAGGCAGCGATAGCGGCTGCGTTCAGCTTATATATGTCGTCCATCGAGGGAAAGTCGGGATATTGCGAGAAGCCGCGCAGCAGCACCATGTTGGCTGGATGATGCTCTGCAAGTGCTTCTTTTGCCCTTGTTATGAATTCATTGGCCAGGGCGGCGGTTTTTTGCGCTGATGGGGACAGCGCGACCATCTCCTTTGGAGCAACTCCTGTCTGCTGGGGGTCGGAGTCGCTGACCTCTCCCGATAGTTTATCGCCGCGAAATACCAGCGCGAAGCGGTGCTCGGTTACCGGGATTACGTGAAGTTCGACGCCGCTCAGTTCTATGTCGCTTAATACCCGGCACAATTCGGAGTTCTTTTCGGTTGAGATACGACCTGCCCTGCGGTCGGTGACCAGACCGTCACGGGTTATGGTGCAGAAGTTGCCCCGCGCAGCCACATCTTTCCTATCTATATCGAAGTCGATTCCCAGTACCTCCAGTATACCCCGTCCTACGCTGTACTTGAGCGGGTCATATCCGAAGACGCCGAGATGCCCGGGTGCGCTGCCCGGGGTGATTCCCGGCGATACGGGGTCGATCATGCCGCAGGTTCCCCTGCTTGCCAGGCTGTCGAGGTTGGGGGTGCGGGCAGTTTCCAACTCCGTTTTGCCTGTGTCGGGTCGTGGCAGACCGCCCACGCCATCGATTACCAGGAGCACGATTTTAGTGGGTGATTTTACTGCCAGGTCTTTTATTTGTTCGAGGTTAAGCATCTATCCTGTTACCTTGATTATTTATCTTGAAGCACTTCAACACCGGGCAGGGTCTTGCCCTCCAGGAACTCGAGAGCGGCTCCGCCTCCTGTTGAGACATGGCTCATCCTGTCAGCCAGGCCGAGTTCATCGACCGCCTCGGCGGTTGAACCGCCGCCTAGAATAGTAGTAGCTTCAAGGGCTGCCAGTTCTCTGGCTATTGCCTCGGTACCGTGTCGGAACTCCGCATACTCGAAGACCCCCATGGGGCCGTTCCATATAACGGTCCTGCATTTCCTTATCCCGGCGGCGAATTCATCGATTGTCCCGGGGCCGATGTCCATGACATAGGAGCTTTCCGGGATTTCGGATACGGATACGGTTTGGCAGGGTACGCCGCCGGCGAAGCTTTCAGCGACAACGACGTCGCCGGGAAGCATTAGTTTCACATTTGCCTTCGCGGCTTTATCCAGGAGTTTCAGGGTGAAGTCGAGCTTGTCCTCCTCTACCATGGATTTTCCTACTGAATAGCCTTGAGCCTTGAGGAAGGTACAGCACATCCCCCCTCCGATGAGCATAAAATCGACCTTACTAATGATATTCTCAAGTAGCGCCAGCTTATCGCTCACCTTTGCCCCTCCTGTGATTGCGGCGAAGGGGTGGGAGGGCTCGGTCAAGGCTTTGCCCAGGAAATCTATCTCTTTTTCCATGAGAAAGCCGGCTACCGCGGGCAGGTATCGGGCGATACCTGCTGTGGAGGCGTGAGCCCTGTGAGCGGTACCGAAGGCATCGTTTATATAGACATCAGCCAGCCTGGAGAGAGACTTGGCGAATTCGGGGTCGTTCTTCTCCTCTTCGGCATGGAAACGCAGGTTCTCCAGCAGGAGAATATCCCCTTCCTTTAGACGCGAAACCGCCTCTTCCACCTCGGGGCCTATACAGTCGTCAGCGGCAGCTACAGGCTGTTCGAGTAATTCCGAGAGACGCTTCGCTACCGGCGCGAGCCTCAGTTCCCCGACCACTTTCCCCTTGGGTCGGCCCAGGTGAGAGCAGAGGATTACCTTGCACCCTTTATCGACCAGGTACTCGATTGTGGGTATTACCGCTCGAATACGGCTGTCATCGCCAATCGCATTGGACTCGGGGTCCAGAGGTACGTTGAAATCAACCCTGACCAGCGCTCTCTTCCCTGTAAGCTCGATATCACGTATGCTTTTCTTGTTCATTTTACCCTTTATTTAGATAGTGCATCCAGTTTCTTTTTTATCTTTTTCACCTCGGACACCACCTTAGCATCGACATCGAAGGGGCTCAATCCTTCGCGGTCGGCCTCAGCTATCTTGGGATTATAGCTGATGATACCAAGGAGTTCGAAATCGGGGAGGTTTTCCGTTATGAACCGGCGGTCGTCGTCATTACTGACCTTATTGCCTACAACGTAGCACTTTTTAATACCTATATCCTTTGCCAGTTCTTTTATAGCTTTTGCCGTCTCTATACTTCTCCTGCCCGGCTCAACTACCGTTATGAAAGCATCCACCGATTGCGCTGTTCCCCTGCCCAGGTGCTCAACCCCGGCGTCCATATCCAGTATTACTACCTCCGACCGTCTCAGCAACAGGTGGTTCAGAAGGCTTCTCAGAAGGGCACTCTCGGGACACATGCAGCCGCTGCCGCCCTTCTTAACAGTACCCATAATGAGCAGCCTTATCCCGTTCTTAGCCACCGAGAAACGCTGTGGGATGTCGTCTACCCTGGGATTTATTTTGAAGAATCCCCCTATTGTGCCGGGCTTTCCTCCCGTTCTTTCCTGTATAAGTTCCTCCATTTGCGCGATGGGTGTAACGCGGCTCAATTCTTCTGCTGGTATACCCAGAGCAGTCCCCAGGTTGGCGTCGGGATTAGCGTCTATAGCTAAAACACTGTTTCCGTCGGACGCATAGAGGCGCGCCAGCAGACTGGACAGGGTAGTTTTACCGACACCGCCCTTTCCCGTAATCGCCAGTTTTAACATCTCCTGTTTCCTTTCCGCTCCATGATAGTCTAATGTCTACGACGCGCTGATTATACAACCATCGGTTATAAAGTTCTACACTTGGGAGGCTTGGGGGAGCCATTTTTTCGGGGTCCATGCTTAGTATTTGCGGTTGAAGAGAAAGGCGGCAACCGCGTCGAGTTCTTCTCTTGCCGTCTGGGAGATTTCCAGTCCATTCAGTTCCGAAAGCGCATCGTTATAATAGTTAGTGCTGATTTCCTGAGCGTAGGCTCTTGCGTCGAGCTTGTTGAGCAGCTTAAGCACCTCATCCACGTCGGCGAAACTGATTCTCTTTTTCCGGTAGGTTCGATGCAGGCGCTCCCTGTCCTCGTCTTTTGCTTTATTCAGGGCATATACAACGGGCAGCGTCTTTTTCCGCATTTGTATATCGGAGGCGCTGGGTTTGCCGGTCGCCTTCTCGTCGCCCCAGATGCCCAGGATATCATCGTGTACCTGGAAGGTCATCCCCAGGGCATGCCCGAAGCCCCTCATACGCGCTATCAGTGATTCATTATCTGTAGCCATGAGGGAACCGGCCTCAAGAGAGCATTGAAAGAGGGCGGCGGTCTTACCGCTGATCATCGTCAGATAGTCGTTGACCTTGATGTCGAGGCGGTTCTCGAAGTTGAGGTCGAGGTACTGCCCTTCGCAGAGCCTTAAGCTGGCCTCTCCCAGTATGCTGGCAGCCTTTACAGTTTTCTCGTGAGGGATACCCCTCTTTTCCAGCCTCAAAAGGGACGACAGTGCCAGGGCGTGCATCCCGTCTCCGACATTTATGCCCTGGGGCAGACCCCAGATGCTCCAGACGGTGGGTCTTCCCCTGCGTTCCCGGCTCGAGTCCTGGATGTCATCATGTATCAGGGAGAAATTATGGACCAGTTCCACGGATGCCGCAATCGGGACCGCGCGTTTCCATTGACCACCCAGTGATTCACAGGCAAGAAGACAAAGGATGGGGCGCAGCCTTTTACCCGCTGTATTTCGCTTGGCACAGCCGGACTCGTCTATCCATCCCATGTGATAGCGCATCATATCATACATGGGCAGGGAGGCTTTGCCTACGATTTTCTTAAGCTCGGCCTCCAGCTCCGGTCGAAAACGCTTGAATATATTATCCAGATTTACCATTTTCAGGCGTTTCAATGAGTAGGTTGGAGCATCCGTTCCAACCTCTGCTTAAAAGTATTATCAAGATTTAACTTTCTGTTATCTTAGTATGAGGGGCATGGCTTTCGACCCTGGAAAGGAATGTAAGGGTACTGCGCGCTATTCCCTCCGCGTCGAGGTTGTAGTTGGCCCGGAGAAGATTCTGAGGGCCGTGCTCGACGAACTCGTCCGGGATACCGAGACGCAGGACATGAATATCGTTTGTGTCGGAGAGCAGGCTCAGTACAGCGCTGCCGAAGCCGCCGGCAAGAGCATTCTCCTCGACTGTAACCAGCCTCTTTATCCTGCCAGCCAGTTCCAGGATCAGGTCGGCGTCCAGCGGCTTGGCGAAACGTGCATTAACTACGGAGCAGTTGATACCCTTATCGCTGAGCAGTCTTGCCGCTTCCAGGGAAGGGCCTACAGTAGAGCCAATGGCGATTATTGCGGCGTCGTCTCCTTGATTAAGTAGCTCTGCTTTACCTATGGGCAGCTTTTTGAAGCTTTCATCTGCAGGTATCCCCGGAGCCCTGCCGCGGGGGTATCGAATGGCCATGGGATGGCCGGAGTTCACAGCGGTGTAAAGGAGATTGCTCAACTCATTTCCGTCGCCAGGTGCGGCTATCACCAGGTTGGGAATGCAGATCAGGTAGGAAAGGTCGAAGCTGCCCTGGTGGGTCTTGCCGTCCTCTCCCACAATACCTGCCCTGTCCAGTGCAAAAACTACGGGCAGGTTTTGAATGCATACATCATGCAGAACCTGGTCGAATGCGCGTTGCAGGAATGTAGAGTATATGGCAACGATTGGGATATAACCCTGAGTTGAGAGCCCGGCCGCGAAGGTCACCGCGTGCTGCTCGCAGATGCCGACATCGAAAACCCGCCCGGGGAATTCCTCGGCTATACTACTTAGACAGGTGCCGTCCATCATGGCAGCACTGATTGCAACCAGCCTGTCATCTTCACGGAAAAGGCGCAGCAGTGTCTGTCCGAAGATTTCACTATAGGAAGGGATACCGCTGCGCGCATTTAGCTCGCCCGATATACCATGAAACTTAATGCTGTCGCCTTCAGCCGGCTCGTAGCCCTTCCCTTTGGTGGTGACAACGTGGACAAGAACCGGGCCCAGGGTGTATTCACGTGCCCTGCCCAGTGCTTCTTCAAGCCGTGTGATGTTGTGACCGTCGATAGGACCGATATACTTGAAGCCCAAAGCGTCCCAGAGTTGCGTGGGCATAACGATTTCCTTGACACCTATCTTGAATCGCTTTGCCCATTTCCAGGCTGATGCCCCCCGGGGCATCTTCCGAATCAAACGGCTTGCTTCTTCTTTAGCTCGATAATAGCGGGGGTCGAGCCTTATTTTATTCAGAAACTGGGATATAGCACCAACGGAGGGTGAAATCGCCATAGCGTTATCGTTGAGAACCACAATCATTCTCGTACCAAGATGCCCTGCCTGATTCAGCCCTTCGAGTGCTATTCCACCCGTCATTGAACCGTCGCCTATAACGGCGATAACGTTGTAGTCTGCACCTGCCATATTGCGGGCTACAGCGATTCCCAGTGCCGCCGATACTGACGTGGAAGCATGTCCCGTGCCGAAGACGTCGTGAGGGCTCTCGCTGAAACTGGGGAATCCCGAAAGACCGCCATACTGGCGAAGCGTGTTGAATTGCTTCCGACGCCCCGTAAGCAGCTTGTGGGCATAGCTCTGGTGGCCTACATCCCATATAATCTTGTCCCGGGGGCTGCTGAATGTGCGGTGCAAGGCTATAGAGAGTTCGACCGCTCCCAGGCTGGAGGCCAGGTGACCGCCGGTCTTGGTAACGGTACTTACCACCTCGTCGCGTATCTCGCCGGCAAGCTGATTAAGCTCTGATAAGGTGAGGGTCTTTAAGTCGGCGGGCTCTCTTATCTTGTCGAGTATTTCTCCCATTGTATCTATAGCTTGTCGTGAAGCATTCAGGCGAATGCGCCACTACTGGCTCTCAATAGCTTTAATCTTGTCTACCCTGCGGGTGTGTCTGCCGCCTGTAAATCCGGAGCTCAGGTAGGTAGTCACGATATCGCGCGCCAGCCCTTGTCCTATGACCCATCCCCCGAGGCAGAGTACATTGGCATCGTTATGCTCGCGGGCACGCCGGGCGCTGAAGATATCATGGCACAGTGTCGCCCTGATACCTCGCACTTTATTGGCGACGATGCTCATACCCGTTCCAGTACTGCATATCAATATACCCTGTTCGAATTTACCCTGTGCTACAGCCTCAGCTACAGGTTTAGCGATGTCCGGATAGTCAACGGAACCTGTATCATAGCAGCCAAAATCCTTGTAGCTGTAACCCGACTCTGACAGCAGACTCATAATAACCTGCTTGAGGTCGAATCCAGCGTGGTCCGAGCCAATAGCAATCTGCATTGCCTGCCTCCCGGGCGATAAAGGCGTCGAAAGTACGCTAACGCTTGATATAATAGTCTAACATAACGAGGTGAGTATTGAAAGCTGAATCGTACCAGCCTTACCGTTCGGTCATGGTTGGTATGATTCTAAATCCCAACTCCTTGTGGCTCTTTTGCTCCTTGTGGGTCCGCCATGGCGGATCATCCACAAGAAAGTGTATATATAAAGGCTGCGGATGATCCGCCTAAGGCGACTCCGCAGCGAGCAAAGAACCGAGCCGCACGGGGGCTTCTCAAAACGCCGCTACCCCCTTCACACCCACCTTTTTCGGGTAGGTTGGAGCATCTGCTCCAACCATATGGATTCCCGCTACCTGCTGTCACAATCCGGTAACTTTTGCCCTTCCCCCCTCTACTGGTTTGGTTCATGAGATTCCAATCAGGGCAGTGATTTCTACTGTTCATGCCTTTCGCAGTGTCAAGCCGCAGGCTTTCTCAATATCTTCGACAGGAACGGCACCTTCTCTGATTAGGATGGGGACATTACCGCTGACATCTATCACGGTGGACTCCAGCCCGCCCGGACATCTGCCGCCGTCTATGATAAAATCAACCTTGCTACCCAGTTGTTCGCGGACCTCTCTGGCGGTTACGGGACTCTGTTTTCCTGATATGTTAGCGCTGGTTCCGATTATAGGAGACCCCAGACCGTTAATGAGGTCGATAGTGATTTTGTGGTTTGGGATTCGCACAGCGATAGTATTTCCGCCACCGGCTACCGGACCGGGCACCCAGTCGCTTTTCTTAAGAACCATAGAGAGCCCGCCGGGAAGGAATTTCTCTATTAACCGCCACGCTATCTCCGGAACCGATGCCGCAACCTTCGTCAGTTCGGACTTATCGGCGAGCAGGAGGGGAAGCGGGAGCTTCTGCGGGCGCTCTTTCATCCTGTATACCCTTTCTACCGCTCGTATATTCAGGGGGTCGGCGCCCAGGCCGTAAACCGTATCCGTAGGGAAGGCGACTACACCGCCATCCTTAAGTGTTTTTACGGCGAGTCGAGTCTGTTTTTCAATACCGCGCTGAATTGACATGTTGGTCATCAAAGACTGCGATTAGATTGAACCGGATACGCTTGACTTGAGTATATCACGGTGTTAATCTTTGGTCGAGGTTGGAGCGGGCATATCCCTTCCTGTAGGAGTTATCTTTTGGATGTAGACAGTAGCAAGCAGGACAGTCACCGTGTTTCAGTCAGCGGCGACGTTGAGGTTTCAACCTACCTGGAGATTGCTGAGGAGAGGCGGGGAGAGCAGCCGCTGGCGAAGGCGGAAGAGCGGTTGGAGGTAGAGCGCGAGGCTGTTGTTATAGTTGACTTCGGCTCTCAATATAGCTGGCTTATTGCCCGTCGAGTACGGGAATGCCGTGTGTACTGCGAGATAGTACCCCATGATGCCCCGTGGGAGAATGTCGCCCCGTTGCGGCCCAGGGGTTTTATCCTTTCCGGAGGTCCCGGCAGCGTCTATGAAGCGGATAGGCCGCAGGCGCCTGCCTGGGTTTATGAGCAGCGACTTCCGGTACTGGGCATCTGCTACGGGATGCAGCTTATCGCTCACCAGCTGGGGGGGAGGGTGGCACTGGGAACGAAGCATGAGTACGGCCTGGCTGTTCTTCACCAGAATTCGGTAGACAATCCCCTTTTCGCCGGGCTCCCCACAGAGATGCCGGTATGGATGAGCCACGGTGACCGGATCGAAGAAATGCCACCGGGGTTCACCTCACTGGCATATACAGATAACTCTCCTACCGCTGCTATGGGCAATGAGCATGGTGTCATCGGCTTGCAGTTCCACCCCGAAGTTGCGCATACTCCTCAGGGTAAGGAGCTCCTGAAAAATTTCCTCCATAAAATATGTGGCTGCGGCGGGACATGGACACCCGGCAGCTTCGTTTCCGAGAGCATAGAGAGGGTCAGGGAACAGGTGGGAGAAGGCAGGGTTATTTGCGCGCTTTCCGGTGGTGTTGATTCAGCGGTAGTGGCTACGCTCATTCACCGCGCGGTTGGCGACCAGTTGACCTGTATTTTCGTAGATACCGGGCTGCTGCGCCGCGAGGAGGCGGAACGGATTAATAGCACATTCCAGAAGAATATGAGGATGAATTTCATCCACGTTGATGCCAGCGACAGATTCCTGGAGAAACTCAAGGGTGTTATCGACCCCGAACAAAAGCGCCATATTATAGGCGAGGAATTCGTTAAAGTATTCGAGGAGGAGGCGGCTAAAATCGGGCGGGTCGATTTCCTTGCCCAGGGCACTCTGTATCCCGACGTTATCGAAAGCGCGTTATCGGGGAGCCGGGTGGCGGCAACGATAAAGACCCACCACAACGTGGGCGGGCTGCCAAGTGTAATGAAGCTTGTCTTAGTAGAGCCACTGCGTTATTTGTTCAAGGACGAGG
>Ga0180434_10009150_pt1 | contig 10820 bp, 10 predicted proteins | sample SS_ome_7_FD_132453 | JGI IMG/M metagenome (GOLD analysis project Ga0180434, IMG submission 132453) | Hypersaline lake sediment archaeal communities from the Salton Sea, California, USA - SS_1_D_2 metaG | ecosystem: Environmental > Aquatic > Non-marine Saline and Alkaline > Hypersaline >... | reverse complement strand
CGCCAGGTGCAGCGATCCGCCGGCAAAGACCGAAGGCAGCGCGATCGCCAGCCCGGCGGCGGAGGGGGCGAGCTGATGCTTGACCCGCCCGGCGACCATGTTGGCGATCTCGCCGACCGCATCGTGGACGTCGGCTTCCGAAAGGCCGTCTTGCGGGCAGGAACTGCCGAGCAAACGCAGCGTCACCTGCTCGGCCAGCGGGCGCGGGATGTGCACGACGACGTTGATCTTGATCCGCTGTGAGGCGAGCGCGACGACGGCCGAGATCAGCGCCCGCGAATCGATCGGGACGTGTCTGCAAAGTGCGGGGCGGATCTTGAGCATCTTCTCAAAGATGTCGCCAATGCCCTCGACGGCGGCGGCTTCGACTTGCGCGCGCACGGCACTCCTCCCCTTCATCATCGCCTCTAGGCCGCCAACGCTCCAAAGGCGTCGTCGGCGCTGGTGTGAATCACGATCCCCTCGGTCTCGGGCGTCTCGTGCAAGCGCGCTTCGATCTTCGCCCCGGGTGCCACGTAGCTCGCCTGCAGCTCGAGACTGCTCGTGGCGGCGTGCAGCTCTTGCCACACGGCAAGCTGCTCGAGGTCTTCGGCGCTGACGGCGGATAGATCGATCACGACCTTGGTAAAGCCCTCGTCCGCCGCGCGTTCGATCGCCTGACGGATGCTGGCGTCCTGGTCGTAGTAGCAGCCCTGGGCGGCGGCGATCACGAAGACGTCGCCCTCGCTGCGCGTCGTCACCTCGTGCCGCGCCTGCTCATCGGCGAGCCGGCGCACCTCTTCGACGCCGAAGGGTTTGGTCAGCGGGACGATGTAGCCCGTCGCCCGCGCGCGCGAGAGCAGTTCGTTCGCCGTCTTGAGACACGTGCCGACGTAGACCACCTGCTGGCGCTCCGGCACACGGCGCATCTGGGCGAAGATGTCGAAAGCGCCCGCAGCGGGCAGTCCGAGATCGGCGACCACCATCTTGGGCGCCTTCGCGGTGAAGTATTCGAGCGCGGTCTCGGGATCCGCCGTCACGACCGGCTTCCACTTCGCTTCCAGGCCGGCGCGCAACGTGTCGACGATCTTCTCCTTCGCCTCGAGGATCAGCACGTAGTCATCGACGGGGACGTTGAGTGTGGGTTCGGGCGTGGGGGCGCGGTCGGCAACGGCGCTCATCAGCAGACCGCCGACCTTGTCCTGGAACTCCTCGCGATCGAACGGCTTGATCATGTACTGCGCGATGCCGAGCTTGAGCAGACGCAGGACGAGTCGCTTCTCAGATTCGGTCGTCAGCATGACGACCGGGATCTCGGCCGTCGCCGGGTCGGCCTTCAGACGTTCCAGGCACGTCTCGCCGTCCATCACCGGCATGTTGACGTCGAGGATGATCACGTCGGGCGCACGCTGAGCGACTTGTTCGAGACAGTCGCGTCCATCCTCGGCTTCGATCACTTCGACGTCGGGCACCATCTCACGCGCGCAACTTCCCACGATGCGGCGAATGGTGGCGCTGTCGTCGACCGTCATCAGCTTGAGCGCCATACGGCCCTCCTGTGGGCACTCGCGTCCGCTCCTGGCCGCCGGGGGCGGCGACCGGGTCCCCCTCTCTGTTTTCGCCCGCCGGGGCCGCGAAGTGTAGGCCGGGGAGGGCTTTTTTTCGGGCTCAAGACCCGGCTGCCGGCGACCGTAAATCACTACTAGAGGGCTTGCTGCGCGCGAGCCCCTGCAACCGTCCGGCCACGGCCGGACTGCAGGGGGATGAGCGATGGCCAGGCGGCAGATCGAAAAGAGTCTGCGCGACATTTCGACGCTTGCGAGTCGCGTCGGCCGCAACGACTTGGAAGCGATGGGGCGGATCCACGTCGCGCTCGAAGAGATGGGCGACTGGGACGAAGGCCCCGCTACGTTCCGCGCATCAGCGCGCGATGCGCTGCATGCCCTCGATCGTGTCATCCTGCGCGAGATCTCATTTGAGTCCGGCATGCCCGCCGTCGCGGAGGGGATCCGGGCCACGGCCGCGGCGTTGGAGCACCCGGCCGAGACGCTCCCTGCCGGTTCATCAGCGGAGGAATCGGCGGAGGTCGCCGCGCATGTTCCCGCCGCGCCGCAGGCGACCGCGGCGGCGAGCCCGGACCCCAGTACCGGGCCCGCAGAGCAGGCCGCTGCGTCGCCGGCCGGCGAGGTGGAGGTGGAGGCCTCCCTGGCCGGGCAGTACCTCGCCTTCTGGCTTGGCGACGAGGAGTACGCGGTCGACATTCTTAGCGTGCGCGAGATCATCGGTCTGCCCGCCGTGACGCGCGTCCCGCGCACACCGCCCTACGTCAAGGGCGTGATCAACCTGCGCGGACAGGTCGTGCCGGTGGTCGATTTGCGCCAGCGCTTCGGGCTGCCGGTCGTCGCGCCCACGGCGGAGACCTGCATCATCGTCATCGACCACGATGCCCAGCTACGTGGCTTCCTGGTCGACCGCGTTTCGGAAGTCCTTACGATCACCGACGCCGAAATCACGCCCGCGCCCGACTTCGGTGGCACGATCGACGCCACGTTCATTCGCGGGATCGGCAAGGCGGGCCAGCGCGTGCGGATCTTGCTTGCGATCGAAGAGGTGTTCACGGCCGCGGCGGCCGCTGGGACCGGGGAATCCTCCGCTGCCTAGAAAGGGAATCGCTGTGGGCGAGCCGCAAGCTCAAAGCCAACCCGCACAGGTCCTCGTCGTCGGCGTGGCGGAGATGAAGCTGTCCAACCGCAGCGGGGATCGCGTCGTGACGCACGCGCTCGGCTCCTGCATCGGGATCGCGATTCATGATCCGCGCGCCTGCGTCGGGGGCATCCTGCACTACATGCTGCCGCTCTCCGAGGTGAACCCGGCGAAGGCGGAGCGTTTCCCCTACATGTTTGCCGACTCCGGCATCCCCGCCTTCCTCCGCGCGGCCGCCGAGCTCGGCGCGCAGCCTCAGCACGTGCGGGTCGTCATGGCGGGGGGCGCCCAGTTGATCGACAGCAGCGACTTCTTTGCCATCGGCAAGCGCAATCTGACCATGGCGCGCAAGCTGCTTTGGAAGAGCCGCTTGCTCGTAGACAAGGAGCATGTGGGCGGTACCTGCTCGCGCACGTTGACCCTCGAGATCGGGTCGGGCCGCACATGGTTGAAGGTTCAAGGACGGGAGATTGAGCTGTGATCGCACTCAATGATGTCATCAAAGATATTGACCTGCTCGACCCCTTGCCCGCCGCAGCGGCCAAGCTGGCCAAGATCGCCCGCGACTGGGAAGCGGACATCAACGAAGCGGTAACGATCATCCGTTACGACCAGGGGTTGACCGCCAACATCCTGCGCTACGCCAACTCCCCGATGGGGGGCGCGCGCTATCGCATCGCCCAGGTGCGGGACGCGGTCGTGCGGCTCGGCATCCACAAGGTGCTCGAGATCGCGGTCACGGCGCACGTCCGGTCTCAGATGGCCCACCCGCTGCCCGAGTACGGCTACGGGAAGCAGGAGCTCTGGAAACACTCCGTCGCCGCGGCGATGGCGGCCGACGTGCTCGTCTCAATGTCGAAGGAGAAGAAGATCCCGCCGATCGCCTTCACCGCGGCGTTGCTGCACGACGTCGGCAAGCTCGTCCTCGCCCGGCACCTCGATCCGCCGCACCTGAAGGCGATCGCGCACCTGATCGGCCACCACAAGCTGACCTACAGCGATGCCGAAAACGAGATCCTCGGCTTCACGCATGCAACCGTCGGCGCGCGGGTGACCGAAGTCTGGAATCTGGGCGACGAAATCTGTGAGGCGGTCAGCGCCCATCACAACACCGGCAGCGACGACGGGCCGACCGCCGATGCGGTGCGCATCTGCAACCTGGCGGCCAAGACGGTCGGCTGCGGACTGGGAAGCGAGGGGATGAACGTCGCCGGCGACACGAGCGCCACCGAACGCCTCGGCCTGGCGCGCGAGGATTTCGAGGTGCTCTGCGCCGAGGTCCAGACCTTCCTCCCCGAAATCGAAGCGCTTTACTCCTAGGGGTTCGGTCATGGCGTTCCGCGTGCTCATCGTCGATGACTCGGCCACAACGCGCAAGATCGTGCGTCGCACGCTGGAGCTCGCCCGCGTGCCGCTGGCCGATGTCGGCGAAGCTCCCGACGGACTGGCGGCCCTGCAGCTGCTGCGCGAGCGCCGGTTCGACGTCGTGCTGGCCGACATCAACATGCCGCAGATGAATGGCATGGAGTTGATCGCCGCGATGAGCCGCGATGCGCAGCTAGCGACGATCCCGGTCATCATCGTGACCACCGAGGGCAGCCTGCAGCGGATTCATGAGCTGCACCGCATGGGAGCGCAGGGGTACATCCACAAGCCGTTCGCCCCGGAGAAGATCCGCGACATCTTCCGCGGGGTGATGGGAGACTGGGACGATGAAGCTGACGAAGGCGCTGCTTGAGAAGGTCTCGGCCCGCGTGCTGGCGGACACCGCCTTCCTGATGCCCGAGCCGCTCGTGACCGATCCGCCGCCCGCCTCGCGCTGGTCGGCGATCGGCGTGCGCATCCTCTTTTCCGGTCCCGTCCGCGGCTACGTCGAGGTCTGGACGCCCCGCGCGATCGCCCGCCGCCTCGCCGCCAACATGCTCGGGCGCGACATCTCCGACCCCGACGTCGAGGAGAACGAGCTCGACGCGCTGATGGAAACAGTCAACATCATCTGCGGCAACCTGCTGCTCGAGGTGGCTGGCCGCGACCCGATCTTCCACCTCGGCACGCCGCGTACCTGCCGCCGGCTGGTGCCCTTCACGCAGCGCGATCCCGGCACCGACGTCTGGCTCTCGCTGGAAGGGGAGGCGTTGCTGGTGCGGATGCGCGTGGCGGCCGAGAAGACGCGCGCGGCGTAGGCGGCAACCCGATGACGCGCGTCTTGATCGTCGATGACTCGGCCGTCGTCCGCAAGACGCTCGCCCGAGAATTGGAACGCGATCCCGAGCTGACCGTCGTCGGCACCGCCGCCGATGCCTATGCTGCCCGCGCGCTGATCCTGCAGACGAAGCCGCATGTCATCACGCTCGACCTCGACATGCCGCGCATGAATGGCTTGACCTTCCTCGAAAAGCTGATGCGCCACCATCCGCTGCCGGTTCTGATCGTGAGCTCGCTCGCCGACCGCGGCAGCGACGCGGCGATGCGCGCGCTCGAGCTCGGCGCGCTCGATGTGATCGCCAAGCCGGAACGCGCCTATCGCGTCGGCGACGTGATCGAGACGCTCCGGCGCCAGATCAAGCTCGCCGCACTGACCGATGTGCGCAAGCTCGCGCAGGCGCGACGCCGGCCGCTGGCGGCGCCGCCACCGCCGATCGATCCGCAGCATCAACGCCTGGTCGTGATCGCCGCCTCGACCGGCGGCCCGCAGGCGATCGAGACGATCGTGCGCCAGTTCCCGGCCGGGGGACCGCCGACGCTGATCGTGCAGCACATGCCGGCCGGCTTCACGCGCGCCTTCGCGCGGCGCCTCGACCGTCTCGGCCCGATGACCGCGCGCGAGGCGCGCGCCGGCGACCGGCCCTCAGCCGGATTGATCCTCGTTGCGCCGGGTGGACAACACATGCGCCTCGCCGCCACCGACGGGGACCTGCGCATCGAGCTTACCCAAGACCCGCCGCTTCACTTCCAGCGCCCGAGCGCCGACCATCTCTTCGCCAGCGCCGCCGCGCACCTCGGTGCGCAGGCGATCGGGGTCGTGCTGACCGGGATGGGCGTCGACGGAGCGGAGGGCCTGTGGGCGGTGCGGCAAGCGGGGGGCACGACGATCGCGCAGGATGAAGCGACCGCGGTCGTCTTCGGGATGCCGCAGGAAGCGATCGCGCGCGGCGCCGCCGAGCAGGTGCTGGCGCTAGAGGCAATCGCGGCGGCGACGCTCGAGGCGGCGCGCGTCAAGCGGGCGGCGTAGGCTCAGCACGCCGCGCGAGTCACCCCGCGCCCCGACTGCTTGCGATACGAACCCGGGGCCAGGGCCCCGCCTACTTGCGATACCAGCGCGCTCCGCCGGGCGTATCTTCGATCACGATGCCGCGCGCGGTCAGTTCGTCGCGGATCTCATCGGCCCGGGCAAAGTCCTTCGCCTTGCGCGCCGCCTGGCGCTCCTCGAGCAGCGCGTCGATCTCGGCATCCTCCGCCGAACGCTCCTCGGCCTTCAGCAGCCCGAGCACGTGATCGGCGCGGCGATAGGCGTCGAGCGCCCGGCGCGCCTCGCTGCCTGTCGGCTCGAGGCGGTTGATCTCGCGCATGAAGTCAAAGACCTGGGCCAACGCCGGCGACATGTTCAGGTCATCATCCATCGCCTCGGTAAAGCCTTGCTCGAACGCCCTGACCGCCGTGGCGACGGGGCCCTGCGCGCCGTCCGGGGTCGGTGCGGCCGCGTCCCCGGCCGCCTCTTCCAGGCGCCGGGCGAAGTTGCGCACGCGCACGACGCTTTCCCAGGCACCCTTGAGCGCCTCCTTCGTGAAGTTGGCCGGCGCCCGGTAGTGGGTCGACATCAGCAGGTAGCGAATCGCGATCGGGTCGAAGCCTTCCTTGATCAAACCGCGCACGGTGTAGAAGTTGCCGAGCGACTTCGACATCTTCTGGCCTTCCGCCATCAAGTGCCGGTTGTGAATCCAGTAGCGCACGAACGGCTTGCCCGTCACCGGCTCGATCTGCGCCCGTTCGCTCTCATGGTGCGGGAAGATGTTGTCCTCGCCGCCGGTGTGGATGTCGAGCGTGTCGCCCAGGTACTTGCGCGCCATGACCGAGCACTCAAGATGCCAGCCCGGGTAGCCGCGCCCCCAGGGCGAGTCCCACTGCAACACGTGACTCGGGTCGACCTTCCAGAGCCGGAAGTCGCCCGGGTTGCGCTTCTGCTCGAGCATCTCGCCCGTCAGGCGCCCGCCGGCGCCCGCCTGCAAGTCCTCGAGCCGCTTCCCCGATAGTTGTCCATAACTCGGAAACTTCGCGATGTCGTAAAGGACCGTATCGTCCGACTGGTAGGCGATCCCCTTTTCGAGCAGGGCGGCGACAAGGGCGATCATCTCTTCGATGTGGTCGCTGGCGCGCGGGTAGACGTGCGCGCGCTGGATCCCGAGCGCGTCGAGGTCCTCGAGAAACGCCGCTTCGTAGTAGCGGGCGATGTCGAAGGCGGAGCGTCCTTCCTTGCGCATCGCCTTCTCCATCTTGTCCTCGCCGGCGTCGTCGGTATCGATCGTCATGTGGCCGACGTCGGTGATGTTCATCACCTGGCGCACCTCGTAGCCGTGGTACTCGAACAGCCGGCGGATCAAGTCGGCCATCAGGAAGGAGCGGAAATTCCCGATGTGGGCGTAGGTGTAGACCGTTGGCCCGCAGTTGTACATCCGCACCCGTCCCGGCTCGAGGGGCGAGAACTCCTCGAGTCGGCGTGACATCGTGTCCTTGAAGCGAATCGCCACCCTCTGACCTCCTCATCGAGACTCTTCGGCACGTGGAAGCGATCATTCTAGCGGAGTCTGCCGGGACGGGAAACGCCCCACTTCGCAGCGGGCCCCTTGGTCGCACAACCCCTAGACGGCAAGCAAGTTGCCTTCCGGTTCTCTCCGCGGCCCCCCCCCGGGGCGGCCGGCGCGAGGAGGTGCGCGGCGGCGCCCAACGCCGGGGTGCGGGGTCCCGGGAACGGCCGAAAGACCTAACCTGCTGCCGTAGAGAAGCATAGCTTCGCGGTGCGGTCGCCCAGAGGGTGCAATCGGGGTCCGATTTCTCCTTGACTCTCCTGAGGAGAGGTCCAAGAATGCGTCGGCGATCGACCAGGTAGGAACGTCGGAGCGGGATCCACGTGGCTCGCGATCGTACCCCGTGGGTGCGCCCGACCGGTCGGGTGGCGGTAGTGCGGGCGCTCTCTGCCCGCCCACGGGGTCGCTGCCGGCCGGGAGGTGCGTGGAGACGGCGCCGGCATTGGTTCTTAGATGGTGTCATGGAAGGCGCCCCAACGGGGTCCTTCGCAAGGGGAGGGGCGATCTCCTTCACCGGCGGCCGCCGCGGTTGCCGGATCGGTCTCGGGGATCGCAGGACCCGAATCTAAGGAGAGGTGCATGATGAAGAAGATCCTCATGGTTCTCTTCGCTGTGGTCTTCACGGCGACCGGCGCGGCCTGGGCCGACGACGCCTGCGCCGGCTGCAGCCCGGTCATGGTCTACGGTTACACGGCTCCCAACCTGCGCATGATCGACAAGGGTGACGATTACATGTCGAACCTCGGTTTCGGCATGGCCTTCAACCGGATCGGCGCCAAGGGCAAGGTCGAGTGCGGCGAGATCGCCAAGTGGGTTGCCTGGAAGTTCGAGTTCGACGCCAGCCATGCCAGCACGATGTGGCCGACGTGGGCCTTCGTGCAGCCCTACTTCACCAAGAACTTCTCGCTGCGCCTGGGGCACATCAAGCGCCAGTACAGCCGCGAGTACCTGCACCCGACGATGCATCTGCTCACCGTCGATCGCCACATCAACATCGCCTACACCAACAAGCTCGGCTACTCCGGCTTCGACTACGGTCTTGAGGCGATCTTCACCCACGAGCAGTTCATGGCGACGGTCGGCAGCTACGCCGGCGGCGCGGCTCCGAAGGGTGTCGCCGGTCAGGACCCGGCGATCGATTTCGCCGCGCGCGTGCTCTTCCAGCCGATGGAGGACCTCGAGGTCGGCGCCAATGTCAGCATGATCAGCCTGCCGATCGGCGGCACGAATCAGGGCACCTACGCTGACATGGAGGGCAACGAGTACGAGTCGAACTCCGGCATGGCGTTCGGCTTCGACGTCGACTACCAGCGCGAGTTCAACGACAAGATGGGCCTCTGGGCCCAGGCCGAGCTCGGGATGGGTGACAACTGGAACAGCGCCATGGGCGGCGGCGCCGATGGTCCGGACGCCGAGGATACCTGGGAGGACTACTCCTGGTACCAGTTCATGTACTACTACGTGAAGGCGCTCTTCATGGTCACGCCGGAGTTCGGCATCCACCTCGGCTACAGCATGTGGGACCCGAACACCGACGGCGATTACGAGAGCGACACGACGACGATGATCACGCCCGGCGTCGTCTACAAGTGGTGCAAGCAGACGCGCACCCAGGTCGAGGTCCAGCTCGTGACCGAGGAGTTCTACAACTCGGTGACGATGGAAGAGGATGACGCGACCTACACGAACTTCGTCATTCAGCAGGTCATCAATTGGCCCTAGGCCGATCAGGCATTGACTGATGATCGCGTAAGCGCCCTCGGTTCACTGAACCGGGGGCGCTTCATTCTGGCTGCCGCGCTCGAACCTCCAGTTCACTCCGACAAAGGGGCTCCCCGATGGAATCGACCGGCGACTTCCTGATCAGCCTCGCGGCGGCGCTGTTCGCCAACCTCGGGCACTGGCTTCTGACTTGGTGGGTCGTCCTGCTCTACGTCAGCGCCTGGCGGATTTTCAAGCGTGCGGGCCGTGCGGGCTGGGCGAGTCTCGTGCCCTTCTACAGCACCCTCGTCTTCCTGGATGTGGCCGGGTGGCCGCGGTGGTTCTTCTTGCTCCTGCTCGTGCCCGGCCTGAACTTGGTCCTGCTGTGTCTGATGTGTGCCGACGTGGCGCGGCGCTTCGGCCGCAGTACGCTCTTCGGCGTGCTCGGTCTGGGCATCTTCGGGTTCGTCGGCTGGCCGTGGCTCGCCGCCACGCCGGCGCGCTACCAGGACGGGGATCGCCAAGCGCGTCCCGCGCCGCAGATCGACCGCTTCGGGATCTTGCTGACCTCGTTCCTGATCGCGGCCATGCTCTCGATCCCATTCGCGCTGCTCACTCAGGTCCTGACCGCCGTCGCGCTTGAGGTCTCCCTGCCCTTCAGCGCGGCAAGCGCGCTCGGGTTGGCATCGCTGCTCGTCAGCGGCGCCTGGGCGGTCGCCGTCTGGCACCGCAAGCGGTCGGGGGTCTATGGGTTCGCGGGTTGGGCGCTCGTGACGCTGATCACATCGCTGCTCACGGCGCGGTTGGCCGGGGAGCAGATGAGTCCGCCGGCGGCGTTCACGATCGCCATGATCCTCACCCGACTCATCTACATCGCGGTCTTCCTGTTGTTGATTCGCCGGCACTGGCAGGCCTTCGCTCCGCCGCGGATTGCGCCCCCCAGCGAGCCCACCGCCAGCCCCGCAGTCTGATCACCTCGTGCGCCGCGCCGTCCCGTAGTAGATCGTCGGCAAGACGACGAGCGTCAGGAGCGTCGCCGAGGCGAGTCCGCCGATCACGACGACCGCCAGCGGACGCTGGATCTCCGCTCCGCTGCCGGTCGCGTAGAGCATCGGCGTCAGCCCGAGCATCGTCGTCGCCGCCGTCATCAGGAGCGCGCGGAAGCGCAGCTCGCAGGCCGACTCGATCGCTTCACGCAGCGCCATCCCGCGCTCGCGCAGCTGGCGAATGAATGTCATCAAGACCGTTCCATTCTGCACCGCGATGCCGAAGAGCGCGATGAAGCCGATCGTCGCCGGCACGTTGAGGCGGATCCCGAACAGCAGCATCGCGACGATGCCGCCGATCAGCGCGAACGGCAGATTCGCGATCACGATGCTCGCCGCCCCAAACGAGCCGAGCGCCGAGACGAGCATGAGGAAGATCAGCACGATCGCGATCGGTACGACGATCCCCAGCCGCCGCATCGCCCGCTGCTGGTTCTCGAAGGCGCCGCCGTATTCAACCCAGTAGCCGGCCGGCAGGGCCGCCGTCAGATCGGCGAGCTCTTCTTGAGCCTCCTCGACGAAGCCGCCCAGGTCGCGCCCGCGGACGTTGACTTCGACCACGACGCGCCGCATCGCCCCTTCGCGACTG
>Ga0180434_10009148_pt1 | contig 10821 bp, 8 predicted proteins | sample SS_ome_7_FD_132453 | JGI IMG/M metagenome (GOLD analysis project Ga0180434, IMG submission 132453) | Hypersaline lake sediment archaeal communities from the Salton Sea, California, USA - SS_1_D_2 metaG | ecosystem: Environmental > Aquatic > Non-marine Saline and Alkaline > Hypersaline > Sediment... | reverse complement strand
TCTCAATCCGGCGCGCCGCGTTTCCGCTGCGGCACTGGATACCCGCCATCTCACGACGGCGGCTCGGCCCCGTCCCCCCTCGCCTCCGCGAATAACCGGGCCATTTTTCATTTCAACCCCCCTTGAAATAAGGGGTCAAATCGGGATCAAAACGAGACACATTCCGAACAAAAAACGAAAATTTCCGCAAAAAAAGTCAAAAAACGCGCGCGTTTCGCCTTGCCTAGTTTAACATTTTCAGACCGAATCGCCCCTCACGGGCCAGAAACGGCGATTCGGGCCTCAAAACCGGCCAATGTCGCACCCCCCGCGCGGCAGTTATTCTTAACTTATCAAGGTTGATGCAAACGACAAGGCGGCCTCACGCCAAGACGCCAAGACGCAACGAACGGCAAAACGGCCTTCACCGCAGAGACCGGCGAGCACGCAGAAAACGGCAGGAAACCAGGTATACGACAACGACCACCTCAGGCAACACCAATCGGAAAGCGGAAAAGGCCGCCACCGTTCTTGTAGCCGCGCCGCGGGCGTCCTGCCCCTGACGCGAAGCGTGCTTGGGCATTGAGCAGTGAACATTGGGCATTGAGCGTCGGGCCGGCCGGGCCACTCATCCTGTTGACCTTTGAACCTTGAACCTTGAACTTTAAACCGTTTTGCCTTCTCAGCCTCGCATGGCCACGCCGGACCACTTGCTCATCAGTTCCACCACGGCGCCGCAATCGGCGGCGCCGAGGCCGAGGTTGTCGGCCGCCGAGAGCAGTTGGCGGGTGGCGGCCGTCAGAGGCGCCGGCAGGTCCAGTTGCTGGGCCAGTTCCATCGCCAGGTTCAGGTCGTTGAGCATGTGGCGCAGGTAGAAACTTGGCCGGCCGCCCGGGTTCACCACGATCTGCTCGGCCTCCCGCAGGGCCTGGGAATCGAGCGGCCCGGCGCGGAGAACCTCCATCATCGTCTCGAACGGCACGCCGTTCTTGCGGGCCAAGGCGAAGGACTCGGCAAAGGCCTGCGTCAGGCACGCCAGCAGGACGTTGCAGGCGAGTTTGAGGGTGGCGGCCTTTCCGACATCGCCCACGTGGTGGATGTCGGAGGCGAGGGCCTCCAGGACCTTCCGGGCCTTGCCGAGGTCCTCCGCCGACCCGCCCACCAGGGCCTGGAGATTCCCCTCCCGGGCCGCCTGGACGCTCCGCATCACGGGCGCCTCCAGGTACCGGACCGACAGGCTCCTGAGAGCCGTCGCCGCCCGGAACGCGATCGTCGGGCTCGTCGTGGAGCAGTTGACGACGACGGCTCCCCGCTTCAGGCCGCGGCTGGCGCCCTGCTCGCCAAAGAGGACGGCATCGAGGGCGGGATCGTCGGCAACCATGACGACGACGACGTCGGCCCCCTTGGCGGCGGCGGCGGGGGTTTCGGCGAACGTGGCGCCGGCCTCGACGGCCTCGTGGGCCTTCTCCGGCGTGCGGTTCCAGACCCGGAGCGAGAAGCCGGCCTGGAGGAGCCTGGCGGCCATGGGAGCCCCCATCAGGCCCTGCCCGATGAAGCCGACCTTGCTCCGCTGGCGCTTGGAGCGGGAGCGTCGGCGCCCGGCTTTGGCGCCCTCGCTGCCGCCGCCTGCGGCTGCCTTCTTGTCCCTGGATGCCTTGGCCTCGGCGGGGGCGTTTTTGGCCTTGGCGGCCCCCTTTTTGGCCTTCGAGTCAGCCTTGCGGCCCTTCTTCCCGGCGGACCGGGACCGGCGAGCGGATCTGGATTTGCTGGACCTGGCCATGGGCGACCCCTTCCGGATGTGCCTCACCCGATCACGAGAGGCAGTTCGGCCCCGCAGGCCTCGCACGCGGCGCCGCGGAGCCTCAAGCGAGAGACACCCATCCCGCGCCGTTCAATCACCGTGGCCCCGCAGGAGGGGCACTCGGTATCCTGCATGCCGGCGATGTTGCCGGCGTAGACGTATCGCAGCCCGGCCTCCCGGCCGATGCCGACGGCCCGCCGGATCGTCTCCATTGGCGTGGGCGGCGTCTCGTGGTCCTGGTAATCCGGGTGGAACCGCGTGACATGCCAGGCCAGGTCCGGCGAGACGGAAGCGATGAACTCGGCGATGCCCTTCAACTCGTCCGTGGCGTCGTTCTGGCCGGGCACGAGCAGCGTGGTCACTTCCACATGGATGCCGGCCTCGTGCATCCGGCGGATGGTCTCCTTGACCGGCTCCAGGCGGGCCTTGCAGACCTTGCGGTAGAAATCCTCGGTCCAGGCCTTCAGGTCGACGTTGGCGGCATCGAGCCAGTCGGCGGCCTGGTGGACGGCCTCGGCCGTCAGGTAGCCGTTCGTGACGAAGGTGTTCTTCATCCCCTCCTGGCGGGCCAGGAGGGCGGTATCGCGGGCGTATTCAAAGAAGATGGTCGGCTCGGTGTAGGTGTAGGAGACGGAGTCGCAGCCGCTTTGCCTGGCGTCCTGGACGACCTCCTCCGGCGAGAGGGGCTGGCCGGGCATCTCCCCGGGGCTGGAGCGCGGCCACTGGGAAATCTGCCAGTTCTGGCAGAACCAGCACTGGAAGTTGCACCCGACCGTGGCAATGGAGTACGCCCGCGAGCCCGGCAGAAAGTGGAACAGCGGCTTCTTCTCGATGGGGTCGGTGTGGTTGGCGATAACCCGGCCGTAGACCAGCGAGACGAGCGTCCCCTGGCGATTCTCGCGGACCTTGCAGATGCCGCGCTCGCCCGGCCGGATGTGGCACCGATGGGCGCAGAGGTGGCAGTCGACGGCCCCGCCGTCGGCGGGGGACCAGAGGTCGGCCTTGTGGCCTTCGGGCTGCATGAGGTTGTCCTTACAGGACTTACGGCTCGGCGGCTCGATAGCGCGGTGTGGAGTCTTGCCCACCGCGCGGTGTCCAAGACCGAGCCCCGCGCTCGAGTTCCCGGCCATTCGCTGCGCTCATGGCCGGGCGCTGGCGCCGCCCTCGCCGAGTTCCGTCCGAATCTGGAGCAGGGTCATCACCTCGTGCCGGGTCACGACGCCGGCCAGCCGGCCGTCCTCCGTGACGACCGGGAGATAGGCGTCGCCGGCCTGGCCGAGTTTCTGGAACACCGAGGTCAGTTCCTCGTCCGGCGAAACGGTGGGGGCCTCGTCCAGCGTGCTCATGACGTCGCGGACGGAGCGGACCTCCCACTCGGTGCGCGGCAGGGCCCGGACCTCGCCCAGGCGGACCAGGCCCTGCACCTGGCCGCTCTCGTCGACGACGGGGAAACTCCGCCGCCGGTACTTGTAGAAATATTCCGGGACGAGGCGGTCGAGCGTAAGATCGGGGGCGACGGTCGTGGCGGCCTCCGAGAGCGCGTCGCGGGCGGTCAGGCCCTTCAGGGCCTCGCGGAAGCGGACCTGCTCGTAACTGGCCTTGGCCGCATGCCAGAGGAACAGGCCGATGACGATCCACCAGAACGCCCCGAGCAGTCCGCCGAGGAGGAAGTTGACGGCCCCGACGAGGATGAGCACCCCCGCCACGCCGCGCCCGCACCAGGAGGCCACCCAGGTCGCCTGCCGGAAGTTGCCCAGCACCTTCCACAGGACGGCCCGCAGCAGCCGCCCGCCGTCCAGGGGGAAGCCCGGCACCAGGTTGAACGCCATCAGCAGCAGGTTGATGAAGGCGAAATAGAACATCAGGGCCCGGGCCTGGGGCGGCAAGACGGGCCGGCCCACCAGGTACACCAGGCCGCACGAGGCCCCGAGGGCCAGGCTCATCAGCGGCCCGGCGGCGGCGACCTTGAACTCGACATCGGGCGTGGGCGCCTCGCCGCCGATGCGGGCCATGCCCCCGAAGATGAACAGCGTGATGCCCTCGACGGGAATCCCCTCCCGCCGGGCCACCAGGCTGTGCGAGAGTTCGTGGGCCAGCACGCACACGAACAGGCCCAGGGCGCCGATGAACCCGAGCACCCAGTACTGCCACTGGGGCCACATCCGGACGCCGAATCGTTTGAGGACGGCCTCCTCGGGTACGCCCGGATGGTCCTCGGCGAACTGGTCCATCTTCTGCTGGATTTGGAGTCCCCGGCCCCACCAGCCGCCCCCGCTCAGGCTGCTCAGCGGCAGCAGGGCCGTTGCCAGGCTGTAGGTCAGCAGCGCCACGATGATGAGCCACGTCACGTGCACGCGAACCGTGATGCCGAAAATCCGGGCGACGGGCCAGCCCGTCGCCAGCGATCGATTGGCCATGGCGGCCTTTCTGCGAGGCGTTTCTCCTGGACCCCCATTATAAAGACTTGGCCGGCGAGTTCATCCAAAAATCGAAAGATATGCCGAGAACCACAACATACGGGGGCAACTGCCAAGAGGGGCTAGATAGAGGGTGTCCGGGCGTCCCGCCTTCAGGAGTCGGCCCCACCTGGCTCGCCCACGACATTTTGGGCCTCGCCCGAGAGAAACGCCGACACGTTGGCGATGGTCGTGCTCAGAATCTTGTGCACGGCCTCCTCGCTGTTGAAGCCGATGTGCGGCGTGACGATGACGTTGTCCATCCGCAGGAGGATCGTGTTCTGGACGACGGTCATCAGGGCGTCGGTATCGTAGCGGCGGGAGAGCATCTCGCCCTCCTCGTGGATGGCGGTCTCCTGTTCCAGGACGTCGAGCCCCGCCCCGCCCAGTCGGCCGCCGCGAAGGGCCTGGACGAGGGCGTCGGTATCCACCAGGCCGCCGCGGGCCGTGTTGATGAGAATGGCATCCTTTTTCATCCGGCCGATGGCTTGGCCGTCAATCATGTGCCGGTTCCCGTCCGTCAGCGGGCAGTGGAGCGTAACGACGTCGGCCTCGGCGAGCAGCGTCTCCAGGTCCACATAGCGGAACCCGAGGGCGTCGGCCATCGCCGCCACGGGGGCGACGTCGAACGCCAGGACCCGCATCTGAAACCCCAGGGCGATGCGGACGACGTGCGTGCCGATCGCCCCCGTCCCCACGACGCCGAGCGTCCGGTCCCGCAGGTCGATGCCGCGGAGCCCCTCGATGCTGAACCGGCCGCGAATCGTCTGCTCGTACGCCTTGTGGACCCGGCGCGTCAGCGCGAGCACGAGCGCGAAGGTGTGCTCGGCCACCGTGTTCGCCCCGTAGGTGGGCACGTTGCACACCGTGATGCCGCGCCGGCGGCAGGCGTCCATGGCGATGTGGTCCACGCCCGTCGAGCGCGTCGTGATGAGCCGAAGGTTCGGCAGGGCGTCCAGCACCTCTTCGGTCACCTGGCTGTGGATGAACGGGGAGAGGCAGGCGGCGTCCCGGTGCGGCGCGAGGTCCATCTCCTGGACCGTCTCGGCGGTGGTGGCGAAATCGCAGTGGTCCTTGCACCGGGAGCGGAGGAAATCGGACTCCCAGTCCTCGACCTCGACGAAGAGGGTCTTGAAATGGTCCTGGGACATCGTTGGGCTCCTCTTTGCGTTGAGCCGGCGACCGGAGGTCGCCGGTCGCTTCGCGGTGCCAGGCCGGCGACGGCCGGGTGGCATGGCCACCCGCTGTCCCTCTCCCCTGGTGGGAGAGGGCCGGGTGAGGGGGATATATGCCGTTCATCTCACCCTCACCCCATCCCTCTCCCGTCAAGGGAGAGGGAGAACCACAGCGCCCCCCGGCCGGACAAGCCGGCCGGGCCACACGCTCACCCCTTTCCGAGCATCGTCAGAAACGCCTGCTCGTCCAGCGTCTTCGTGCCGTGCTCCTCGGCGGCGCGGGTCTTGGAGGCGCCGGGCCCCGCGCCGACGACGAGGTAATCGGTCTTGGAGGAGACGCTGGAGGCGGCCTTGCCGCCCTCGCGGCGGATGAGTTCCTGGGCCTCGTCGCGTGTCATGGACTCCAGTTCGCCTGTGACGACGAGGGTCAGGCCTTCAAGCCGCCCGCCGGCGGCGGGCTTCTCCATCTGCGGGTCGATGCCGCGGGCCTTCAGTTTGCCGAGGAGGCGGCGGTTCTTCTCGTTCGCGAACCAGTCGGCGATGCTGGCGGCGACCTCCGGCCCCACGTCCTGGACCGCCAGCAGGTCATCTTCCTCGGCCCCGGCGAGTTCGTCCAGGGAGCCGAAACGGGCGGCGAGGACGTCGGCCATGGCCCGGCCCACGTGCCGGATGCCCAGCCCATAGACGACCCTCGGCAGGGTGGCCCGGTCTTTGCTCCCCGCGATGGCCTGGATGAGGTTCTCGGCGCTCTTCTCGGCCATGCGTTCCAGGTTCGCGACGGGTTCGGCTTCCAGGTCGTAGAGGTCGGCGACGTCGGCAACCAGTTCCGTGTCCACGAGTTGGTCGACGAGTTTCTCGCCCAAGCCGTCGATGTCGAGGGCCTGCTTCGAGCCCCAGTGGAGGATGCTCTCCTTGACCTGGGCGGGGCAGGAGGCGTTGGTGCAGCGGGCGACGGCCTCGCCCTCGGGCCTCGCGACCTCCCCGCCGCAGACCGGGCAGGTCTCTGGCAGATGATACTTCTTCGCCCCCTTCGGCCGCTTCTCCTTGATCACCTTGACCACATGAGGGATGACGTCGCCCGCCCGCTCCACCACGACCGTGTCGCCGAGGCGGACGTCCTTGCGGTCCACCTCGTCCTGGTTGTGCAGGCTGACGTGCGTGACCGTGACGCCGCCGATCTGCACGGGCTCCAAGTCGGCGACGGGCGTGACGGCGCCGGTCCGGCCGACCTGGGCCTGGATGCCGGTGATGCGCGTGGTCTCGCGTCGCGGGGCGAACTTGTAGGCGATGGCCCACCGCGGGTTGGCCGCCCGCACCCCCAGCCGATCGTGGTCCGCCAGGCGGTCCACCTTGAAGACGCAGCCGTCAATCTCGTAGGCGAGGGCGTCGCGGCGTGCCTCCAGGTCGTGGTGCCAGCGGATGGCCTCCTCCACGTCCTGGGCGCGGGCCACGTCCGGGCAGGTCTTGAGGCCGAGGTCGCGCATCGCCTCCAGGCACGCCCACTGCGTCTCGGGGCGGGAGGAGGAGGCCGGGGCGATCTCCCAGAAGAAGACCCGCAGCGGCCGCTCCGCCGTCACGCGCGGGTCCAGTTGCCTCAGGCTCCCCGCGGCGGCGTTCCGCGGGTTGGCGAACGTCTTGCCGCCCTGCTCTTCCTGCTGCCGGTTGAACGCCTCGAACTCGCCCTTCTCCATGTACACCTCGCCGCGGACGACCAGGTGGTCCGGCACGGGCGTCGCGCTGGCGCGGAGGCGCATCGGCACCTCGGCGATGGTCCGGACGTTGGCGGTCACGTCCTCGCCGGTCTCGCCGTCGCCGCGGGTGGCGGCCGCGGCGTAGCGCCCGCCGTCATAGATAATCTCGATGCTGACGCCGTCGTACTTCGGCTCGGCGACCAGGGGGACGGCATCCTCGTTCAACTCCTTCCGGCACGTCTCGGCGAAACGGCGCATCCCGTCCTCGTCGTAGACCGAGAGGAGGCTCCGCATGGGCGTCTCGTGCTCGCGGGTGGCGAAGCCCTCGCGCGGCTGGCCGCCCACGCGCTGTGTGGGACTGTCGGGCGTGACGAGGTCCGGACGCGCCTCCTCGATGGCCCGCAGTTCCTCCATGAGCGCATCGAACGCAGCGTCGGAGATTTCCGGCTCGTCCAGGACGTGGTACCGGTAGTTGTGGTGGGCGATCTCGTCGCGGAGGTCCTCGGCGCGCTTCTCGGCCTCCTTCTTCGTCATGTCGGAGGGGTCTTTGGACTTCCCGCTCATCGGTGCGAATCCTTGCCGTTGCACGTGACCATTATTCCAGTAGCGCATAGGCAGCGTCGGATTGCAAGGCCGTGTAGAGACGCTCGCCCCCTGCCGCACCCTTCGCAAAACCTTGGCATCCGGGTTGCCGGTCTGCTACTTTTGGCCGACCACCCATACGGAGCACGTCACCATGCACGTCGGCCGACTTCACCGCGTCCTGAAACTGCTCACCCTGCTGGAAACCGGTCACCCGTACAACGCCGACCGGTTGGCCCAGACGTGCGGCGTGTCGCGCCGCACCATCTACCGCGACCTGAACGCCCTGGAGGCGGCCGGCATCCCCGTCTTCTTCGACCAGGCCACCGGCCGGTACCAGGTCCACGAGACCGGCCTGATGCCGGCGGTGAACCTGCGGCTGGAGGAAGCGCTGGCCCTGGTCCTGCTGGCGGGGGACCTCGGCCGGCGGGGCGGCCTGCCGCTGCTCGAACCCGCCCGCGACGCCGCCGTCAAACTCGAGGCCTCCCTGCCCCTCGGCATGCGGGCCATGCTCGAGGGACTGGCCCGGACCACCAGCCTCCGGCCGGCGGCGACGGCCCGGCACCGCGGCCTCCGCGCCACCTGGCGCCGGGTCCAGGACGCCATCCGCCGATGCCAACCTCTCGACGCCGTGTACATCTCGTTCCACGACGAAGGGCAGATTCGAACCCGCCTCCGGCCGTACTGGCTCCTGTTCAGCGAGCGGGCGTGGTACGTCATCGGCCGGTCGTCGCAGCACGGGGAGGTCCGCACGTTCAAACTCGGGCGGTTCAAGCGCCTGGACCCCGTCGACGGGCGGTTCACCCGGCCCAAGGGCCTCTCGCTGGAGAAACATCTCGGCAACGCCTGGCGGCTGATTCGCGGCCAGACGTACAAGGTCCATCTGAAGTTCAGCCCCCTGGTCAGCCCGAACGTGGCCGAGGTCAACTGGCACCGCACCCAGCAGGTGGCCTGGGACGAGGACGGGTGCGTCCACTTCCGCGCCACGGTGGACGGCCTGTCGGAGATCGTCTGGTGGGTCCTGGGCTACGGCGACCAGGTGGAGGTGGTGGAACCGGCCGCCCTCCGCCGCCGCGTGGCCGACACCGCCCGGCGGATGCTGGACATGTACGGGGAGGCGTAAAGAGCAATCTGCGGTAAAACTTTCTGCTCGTGTAGAAGTGAGGCCGCTGACCGCGTGAAGTGTCTCTTGCTTCACGTGGAACGTCACCACTGCCAGCGGCTCTTGGGCTGTCGGAGTGTTTCAAGGAAGCCCATCTCGGGCTCAAAGGTAGTGGGGTCCCAGCCGTTTTCGATCCACGAGCGAATCCGCCGGAGCAGTACGCACAGGCGGGCTTCGCGCGCTGCTTCAAATGCCGCCCCGGGCCGTTTATAGACCGCAAGGAAACCTTCGTCTGGAACGAACCACATGTGCCCGCCGTGGTTCTGTAACGCTTCCATGTCAAGCAACCGCCAGTCAGGAGGCCGAACGCACCAGCAGAGGCGGATTGACTTAACGCGATGGTCTTGCCGTAGAGCACGGCACGCTTTCCAGATTTCCTCGTCGGTTCGTGGAGGTCGGCCCCGCTCATTACCTTGCTTTGGCTGCGGGATAGCCAAGGCTTGGACACTTCGGCCGTAAATCATTTGGCAATGGTCAAAGCGCCATGGGTCCAGAAGGCCCGCGACAACTTCGGATTCGTTTCTCCTTGTCGGAAGTACGCTTCGCGGAGGCTTGCACGCGTCCGACGGGGCGCGGCCATTGTATAAGTCCCACTCCTGCTGAAGTTCGTCAAGGAGGTATTCTTCGTCTTCGTCGAGGTCCTCTTCCGCCCTGAGCACCGGGTGATTCTGCCACTGCCGGTCTAGCCTCCAGTGGGGTGTCTCGTCATCTTCGCCCCAATCATAGGAAAAACACGGCCCAGTACCGAAATCCAACAGAGCACTGTATGTGTAAAACTCGGTTTGTGTCCAGGTCCCACCATTGCTTAGATGGTTCTTCGTTCGCAAGTAGGTGGACGTACGCTCTCGGAGGAATGCCCGCCGTAACGTGACACTGAAAGCAGGGCCGATCCATTGTTCCACAAGCCGCTCCTGGCTATCAGGTAAACATGGGCCAAGGCGGTGGCCGCAGTTAAAGCAAAACGTCTCTGGTTGGATAGTGTCCGACAGGTAGAAGAGCGTAAGGCCACAATGTGAACAATGCATGTCTAGCGTAACGCGCATAGTGACAGTCTATGCCAAGACCCGACGGGGTCAAGGACTAACTCTTTGCTGACGTCCTGTTTCTCGCCCACCGCCGCCCGCCACGCTACCGACGCGGTCAGACTTACTCCGCAGGTTTGGCCGTTTGCGAGTCCTTTCACTGATTGCGTGGCATGCTGTCCTGGTATTCGTCCGACTCGACCACTAACTCTATCCAGCCCACAGTCATCCTAATCAGCTTCTTCAAGTCCTGGATATCTTTGTCCGCCCATTTCCGCGTATAGTGCGTCTCGTCATTCCGTAACCAGGCGGCCCTGGACGCGCAGTCCTTGATTCGCTGCTCATCAATCAGGTCTGCTATACATCGCCCAAGAAACATCCCCCGAACCTTCGCAATCATCTCATCGTCGTCCTTGAACTTGTATCCGGTCAGATAGTCCTTGACGAGGAACTCAAGGGCCTTCCCATAGCCCGGCCCGGCAATTTCGTCCAGGCCGTTGTGTTCCGCAACAAGGGCTTGCCTGAACGTTTCGCAGAAAGTGGGGGAAAGACTCTCAACTGATTCGGGGAACTTCTGTTCAAATACAGGTTGAAGCAACTTCGTCTCGGAGAGAACACATGTGCCTATCATGATGTCATTATTCTTATTCGTGTATTGGGCCACAAAGACTTCCTGGCATTCATCGACCGTGCAGACGAACACCAGCCGGATCTTGTAGGGCCGCGTGGTTATACAGCGGCCAGCGAGAAATGTAGGTTGCATCGCTATGCCGCACGCGGGGCATACATCGGGGAGCCTGTCAATCTTTATAGCAATCCTCTTACCTTGTTCTGGCCTTTCGCAGGTTTTCAGGGTACTGCAGGTAGGGGGAGGGAGCAAGGAAGATGAAAGCGAGGCGGCCCGGCATGCCGATGAGATCGTTGGAACGCGACTCTTATCGGAGGCCGGGCCG
>Ga0180434_10009146_pt1 | contig 10823 bp, 16 predicted proteins | sample SS_ome_7_FD_132453 | JGI IMG/M metagenome (GOLD analysis project Ga0180434, IMG submission 132453) | Hypersaline lake sediment archaeal communities from the Salton Sea, California, USA - SS_1_D_2 metaG | ecosystem: Environmental > Aquatic > Non-marine Saline and Alkaline > Hypersaline >... | reverse complement strand
GAACTGCGGCCCTTCCTCCTTGGCCTTCCCGTCGGCGTCCTTCTGGATCTGCTTGCCGTCCGGTCCCAGGAGGGGGGAGAGCTTCTTGCCCTTGCCCTCCGCGACCTGCTTCAGCAACGCGTCGTGCTCGGCACGAAGCGCCTCTTTCCTGGGATCGATCGGCTGCTCATTCACTGACTTGCTCCTTTAGCTTGGCGTAAAGACTGTTGTTCTCGCGTCCCGCCAGGAACGTGGCGGCCGCGTCGTATGCGTCCTTGCGAAGTTCGACGGTCCCGGGCCACCCGTCAAAAAGCGGAAAGGCCTCGTTGACCCGCTCCTGCATGCGCTCCTTCTTGAACGCCCCCAGCTTGCCCTTGCCCGAAATCCCCAATGCCTTGGCCTCGGGGTTGGTCAGGAAGATGCCCAGCGAGCGCTCCACGTCCGCGGGGCTGTAGATCTCGAACGGGATGTTCCACCTGCGCAGGAGCGACACCATGAGGCCGGTGGCCATGCCCATGCAACGGTGCGACCGCGCTCCCTGTCCGCCCCCGTGCGGAAACTCCAGGAACAGGCCCGTGATCTCGTGCACCGTCAGGAACTCCGAGATCCGCTTGTCCAGCGACCAGCAGGCCTTGAAGTCGTCCTGCAGGGTGGTTCCCGTCTTGTTGTCGTCGCTCTCGATCGTGTCGGCCACGATGAGTTCGTCCACCTCGACACCCAGGCGAAACAGCGCAATGCCCGTTCTGCGAAACCCCACGTCAAGGCCGGCGGCCAGCACGTTGTCGCTCAAAACGGGATCTCCTCCTCCGGGATGGCGGCCTTTTGCTGCTCCTGCTGCAACCGCTCCTTGAGCCGGCACAGCACGTAGTGGGTCAGCTTGCAGTCGTAGCCGGCATCGTGGGCCGCGTCCTTGTTGAGCCCGTACTCGGCCAGCTTGAACTCGCCGAAGCAATAGCGGTCCAGCGACCAAAAGACACCCCGGGCCTTGACGGCCAGGACCTTGTAGGCCCACTCGCGGATCGAGTGCCGCGGGTCGAAGTAGTTGCCCATCTGGGCGCCCTTCACGATGGCACCGGTGTCGAGAATCTCGTTATCCCCGAAGGTGAAATCGCTGCCGTAGCGGCGCGCCTCGTTCTCGAACAGCTTCGCGTCGAAGGCGATCATGTTGTGGCCCACGAACATCATGCCCATGCGCCGGTAGTGCTCGAAGGTCGCCAGCACCTCGACGAAGGCCTCCTTGGGGTCCATCCCCTCGATCGCCATCTGCTCGTGCGTGATCCCGTGGACCGCGATGGCCTTGGGGTGGATCTTGACCTCCTTGCCGCGCTTCACCAGCAGGGCGAAGCTGTCGACGAGCTTTCCGTCGCGCACCACGCCGAACCCGTATTGCAGGATGAAGTCATCCGCCGGGTTCGCCCCGCTGGTTTCGGTGTCGAAGACCAGATAGCTTTCAGGCAACACTCCGTTCGGGCAGCGCTTGGCCACCTCGCTCATCAACTCAAGCATCTTCTTTTTCTCTTTCTGCTTTGCTCTTAACTGCTCTGAGTAGGGCCCAGAGGGTATGAAGCGGGCCTCTCTGTTTGGTGATTCCCCTGACAGTGTCGTTCACCTGCCTTTCCAAGCGGTCCATGTTGATCGGCTTGTCATTCGCCTCCTTGGGCGACACGTACGCGCACCACTCCCGATACTCCCGCACCATGATGAAGAACATGGTGGGCAGAAGCTCCTCCAGGACCTCGGGGCGGAGGGCCTTCAGGGTCTCCGCCAGTTCCTCGACCTGGATGTCGCAGGCGCGCATGCGCAGGAACAGGTCCCGCACCTTCACGCACTCGGCCCCGAACTCCTCCGCCGTGATCCCCTCCACGTCGAAGGTGTAGGGCCCGTAATCCTGTCCCGTGCGATCATCCTTGCCGCCGAAGCGTACGAACATCGCCTGCCGGAAATAGCGCGGAAGCGCGTAGGCCAGGTCCCGGTCGGGACAGTACCAACGCGCTTCCTGGCCTCCCTGCGAACGAAGCTGTTGCATGTCAAAGTCCCCTACTCCTGAACTCACAGCGAAGACAGATGGCCGACTCGTGTTGCGGGTCGTACCACTGGCGCCGCTTGCAGCGCGGACACGTCTTGTCGACGTAGGCCCTGGGGTGCGGAGCCCGCGAGCAGTTGTCGATGCGCTCGTTGGACCCGGCCGGACAACTCCGGCATGCCCACTTGTAGCCCCAGGTACACGGCTCCGCGCGAAACGCGTGCAGCTCCTTGTTGTACCTCTTGAGCCCGTCGGTGAGCCGCGCCTCCAGCACGCGCGGCCGGCCGTTTTCCGTGGAGAGCGTGGCGAGAAAGAACATGCCCACGATCTCCCTCGGGAGGGCCCGCTTGTACTGCGGCAGTCCCATGCGCTTCGCCAGCACGCGCAGCACGTAAACGGACGGCATCATCTGGCTGAAGGACAAGCCGCCGAATAGGCCGGAAGCCACCCTGAGTTGCAGCTTCAACTGGGGTTTGCCGCTCGCCGAAGGTCGCCCGGGCCACACGTTCTCCACCAGCAGCGCGACTTCGCGCGTCTCGACGGGGGTGAACATGTCCTCCAGGGGTAGTTGCTGCTTGATCCGCTTGTAGCCGGCCGCCGCGCGCCAGGCGATATCCGCCAGCAGGTCCCGGTCCAGCCGCAACCCGTGAAACATGTTCAGGGCGTTCTGCATGGGCGCATCCAGCCCGGTGTGAATGCCCTTCCTCGCTCCAAGCACGCATCGCGCGAACGTCTCCCCTACCAGCTCGTCCCCCTCCCTGAGTCCAACATCCCCCAGGGCCGTCATCACATCCTCATAGCGCACCATGACGGTGCCCGGCACGAAGATTCCTCTAGCCGACGACATGATCCCGCTTCCATTTCTCGCGGGCTCCCAACACGTCACGCGCGAATTGCTCCGGCGAAGGCCGAAGCTCGTCCCTCGGGCCCGGCGGCGCCTCCAGCTCCTCGCCGGAGATGATGCGGTCCAGATCCGCCTCCAGCCCGTTGAGCGAGGTGTAGGGAACCAGTCCCAACGGCTGGATGACCTGGTGCACGATAGTCAGCGGTATGCACCCGGCCGCCCACGCCTTGATCAGTTCAGGACAGATCCCGCCCCGGTAGTCCGTCAGCCGCGGGGCGGGCACGAAGTACTTCAATCGCGCATAGGCGTCGCTGTCGGTCGCGTAGACCGGGCGGTGGGTGTCGGCCAGTTGCTTCGGCAGGCACATGGTCTTTCGTGCAGGTCTCATGATCACGAAGTCGTCGCCCGCGCCTTTCTCCTTCATCCTCTCGTAGACCCAGGCCACCAGGCTGAAGTCCCGGTCCTCCACGTTCGTCAGCACGGTGCCGACGAGGGGCCGTTTCACGGGACGTTCGGAGACGGATACCGGCTTGTGGCAAAAGACCGTGGGCAGCGCCTCGAGCGTGCGCTCCACGTACCAGGCACAGTTCGTCATGATGCAGTGGATGCCGACTTCCTCGCCGCGCACGCTGCCGGTGTACAGGTTCCAGAGATCCGCGAAACAGAAGGACGCCGCGCAGATCCAGGGCCTGCCCGGCACGTGAAAACGCCAGCCCAGGTACGGCCCGATCGCCCCCACAAGCAGCAGGACGTCGGGCTCGCCTTCGGGCTTCGTCTCGGGGAACTGCTCGGCCTCCAGCAACGCGACTTGGCTCGCCTCGGTGTACAGCCAAAACGCGCGGACCAGGTCGGTGGGCAGCGAATCGTTGCCCATCTGCCGGGATGAGAAGACCACCCAAACCTTCATGCTCGCTCTCCGAAGTTCTAGGGAGTGTATATCGAATGGTTCGATTGACAAGGGGAAAGATCAGGACCCTTCCTGCGACGTCGAAACGGGCACAAGCTCGCTCAACGATAGCTTGGCTTCGCACCTCCGGCATGTAATCTTGTCGATATCCCCCTCCTCCGCGACCACGATGGCCTTGCGCCGGCCCTTCAACTTGAGTCCGCATGCTCCCCGCCCCTCGCGGAGCAGGTGAACCTTCTTCGTACGGCTTCCGTATTCTCGTCCCATGGTATCTCCTCCAATGAAGAGAGGGTGGTCACCAGACCACCCTCTCATCTCTCTTCACGTTTTCAACGGTAGCGGGCGCCGACATCAGGATGATGACGACGGTGAGACGCACCTAAGACTCGATGTACGTCTTGAATCCTTCCGAGGCGCCGTCCAGGAACTTCCCGATGAGCGTGGCAATCTCGTCGCTCTTCTCCTTCCACTCGGGGTGGTCCTCGAACAGGGCGTCCAGTTCTTCCAACAACACCTTCGCCAGCTTCTTGGCAGCGATACGGAGGGCCTTCTTGTCTTCCCCCGCAAAGAGTTCGTCCGCCAGCGCCTCGAGCTTGGGCAGCGCGGTGATGAAGCCGCCTTCCTGGTACTCGGTGATGCCCTCGCGGATCTTGTCGAGGATCACCTTGATCGCTTCGGCGTCTTCATTACTTGGCTTGTCGATCGCCAGGTACGTCAGCGCCGCCGCCTCCCCGGCCATATAGGCCACCTTCGCCCGTTTCTCGGGCGTGTCCACGGACGTACCGTTGCCCCAACACCCGACCATGAACACCATCAAAACCGGCAGTCCTACGCGCGCTCTCATCGCTTCTCCTCCTTTTCGACCTGGCCGCGCTCACGGCGGCGCTTTTGCCGTATGGCCCCGAGCGTTATGGGGTCCGTGGGAAAGAACAGCTGCAACAGACTGTTTTCCTTGATCAGGTACTCCGGCGTCGAGAAGTCCAGCGCCTTGCGTCTCAGCCCGTTCAACGGCGGCAACTCCGGCAAGTGCACCGCCGCCAGATCCCAGAGGTAGTCGTAGCAGTCCCGGCAATACGCTTCGACCCGCGGGCCGGGGTAGATCACGAGAAACACGAACGGCTCTCGCGCCTTCGACCTGCACTTGCACAGGCGGCACGAGGAGGATGTGCAGCTATCCACATACGCGGAGATCGTGCGCGTGGAGTCTAGGTCTTGCGGAGTAAAGGTCAATGATGTCCTCCAAAGCGACCTGAATCCTGGGCTTGCCCTCCTGCCCGTCCTTCGTGAACGGGACCGTCTGGTTGTGCCCCGGAATTCTGTACTGCACCAGCACCCGGTTCGTGGCCGGGAGCCAGCTGATGACATACTCCCTGTATTTGAATTGATACCCTCCGTCCACGGAGAGCATCTCGATGCCGTGCCTCGCGCAAAACGCGCGTAGCTGGGGGAGCCTCTTGCGGGCCGTGCGCCTTCGCTGGGCCCGTCCCAACTTCCGTCGCTTCTTGAGGTCCGCCCAATCTGGCTTTGTCAGTTCCGACATTCCGGTGCATGCACCTATTTGTATTTTGCCCGGCAGATCTTGGTGATCTCCCCGGGGCGCGGAAAGCGCCCCTCCTTCTGCTTGGAAAAGATGGTCTCCCCGTTGACCAGGACCTCAAACCGGCCCTTCCCTACGTCCACCGCCGTGGCCGTCAGGCCCAGGTAGCGCTTGATCTCGTCGACAACCCGGTCGACGTGCTCCTGCCCCCCTCACATCAGGCAGAATCGAATCTCCATATCCATCCGCTGAGTTTACTGCATGTTGTGTCACAAGTGAAGCCCTATCGAGGGGGCACGGCGTCTCTCGGAGGCGGCAGCCACATCGGATCACTTTCCTTCCCCTTCGGTTTTGCCGCCTCCGCCTTCTTTCCCTTTGGCGGGGCGGCCCTTATAGGGTCCGGCGGTTTCAGCTCTCTCAAAATCGCCTTCAGCGCATCCATGTCGGAGAGTCGTATCCTGACCTCGTCCGGCCACTTGGCAGGGTTGATGCCCTGCACCTTGATCGTCTTGGTGCCCCCATCCTCGCCGGACAGGAACACAAACAGTTGCGGTGGCTTGACTTCCGGCAGGGGCGGCACGTTGACCACGACCGGTTCCTGCGAGGTGTGGATTGGTGTGGATTCTTTAGCATGCTGGGCCATCACGAGGTACATGGCCGTGGCCGCCGCCGCGGCCGTCACCGACACGAGCATCCAGATCCAGAAAATCAGGCTGGCCAGGTGGCCGCCGCTCATGTTGAGCAGCCTCAACCTGCCGTCCTGGTGCGCCTTCAGCTTGTCGCGCTCCAGGTCCGCGGCGATTTGCCGCTCCTCCGTGAACGGTGACTTGGTGCTGAACACTTCCTTGGCAATGCGCTGGGTCGTTTCCGCCTTCAGCTCCTCGGGCGTCTTGTGGACGCCCGAGGTCTTCTGCTGAAGCCTTTCCTTTACCGAGGGGACCTTGTCTTCGTCGGACATTTCGTCTCCTATCTATGCATCCAGCGGTCGACGCCGCCCCGCATGTTCTGCAGGGCCGCCATCTGCTTGGACGACACGCGGTCAAACTTCTCGACGTAGGAGCGAATGCTCCTGACCCTCTCCCCCACGGATTCCGCGAACTCGTTTGCTTCCTCTGGCAGCTCCTCGAGATCGGCAAGGATGCCGGTTGCCAGCTCGAACGCCTCGCGCGCCTCGCCGCTCGTGATGCCGCCGGCCGCGTTGTCTTCCTCCTTCTCGTCCGCCAGCCGCTCGACCAACGCGGCGGCCTGTGACATCTTCACGTCTATGGGCGGCGGGGCGACCTGGATGTGGTTCCCGATCACCTCGCAGCACTGCTCAGCCTCCACCAACAACGCCGTCACCACCGGGTCCTTCATGGTTCGCTGACCGACTGCGGCCAGGATCGCGTGCATCTGCCAAAAGGCTTCACCTGCGTGCATTGCACCTCCTTGATTTAGTAGACTTACACACGTTCAGCCCGATTGCCGTTGCGCAAGTTACGAACATGACTTTCCGAAACACAGAATTCGCGAGCCAGTTCCTTGCACACCTCTCCTGAACGTGACCGTCGCTTAATCTCGGCTATTTGGGCGTTAGCCAGCTTCGCTCTTCCGTTTCTATCGCCCCAGGGAGACAGCCCCAGCTCTTGAGCGTGGCGCTCGTTATCCAACTTTGTCACGTATTCCAGGTTGGAAATCCGACAATCTGTCTTGAGACCGTTCTTGTGATTAACGTGAAGTCCCCGCGCAGGCCCCAAGAACGCCTCAGCAACAAGTTGATGAACTTGGACTTTCTTCCCGTTACCTAAACCTACTGCCAAGTATCCCTTGTTCGTAACGTGACGCCGCTTGGGTCTACGCAGTCGAGACTCACGGCCGCCGCGGACACGTCTGATGTTGCCGAAGGAACTTGCTTCAAAACACGGATACGACGGAATCACGCACCACTCTTCAGTCATCTATCGCCTCCTGTAGGTATTGGACCTGGCCGGAATCGAACCGGCGTCCGTCAGGGCGTCAGATGGGGTCTCTACACGCTTAGCCGGGTTCGGTCTTTCCCAGGACCCGGCGGCTCCGTCAACGACCTTTGGTCGCCGTCAGCAGTCTTTCCCGCTGTCACCCCCGTTTAAACCTTCCCGCTCTTACCTGGGGATAAGGAACGCGAGCACCTTCGCTCGCAGCACGGGCACCTTTACCCGCTGTCGGCTAGGCAGCGAGGGCAACACGGCTTGCGCCGAAGTTGCCGGCCACGACTTTCGTCTTGGCATTTGATTATGTGATCGGCTTGATGACGCGGCCAACCGATCAACCGCGGCGTGCTGCCACATCCTCCACATCTGACGTCGAAACCTTTTCAGGCCCAGTTACTCGACGTACGTCTCCTCGGCGTCCTTGGACGCCACCTTGTACCCAAACGCGCGCTCTATCGGCTCTGATCCGACAACTGCAACAAACAGCTTATAGTCCTGCGCCGACAAATGAAGCTCGGTCGGAAACTTCTGGTGCTCGCGAACAAACTCCCTGACCTTCTCACCCAGGTGGTTGCGCGCGTCCTGCGACGCCTTCCAGGCTTTGGCAAACGCTGACATCTCATGCCCTCGCGTTCTTGTTCGTGCACCCAGCGGGCGCCTCGTGGTAACCGCGCCGTTTCGCGTCGTTTAGTTTCACCCCGAAGCAGTCCCACGGCATCTTGTGGAACTTCAGCCCCTGCTGGCGAATCGCTTCGGCCAACATCGTGTCGCCACCGTTATGGATGATCCGGGGATCGGGCCAATCCAGCATCTGCATGATATCGCGCCTGAGCCACCAGTATGACCCCTGCGCGAACTCGATGCCGGGCTGTTTCTTCTTATTGCCCACCAGCGCCCACGGCGCCCCTGTCTGCCAGGGCGACTTGCTGATGAAGTCCTGCTGCCCGGCCTTCCAGTGTATGAACCAACACTGGCCAGCGTAGCAAATGTCGTCCTTCTCGCGCACGGAGATCCAGTCTGTAGTCTGCTCCCACCAGCCGTGCTTGGCCGTGATATGGGCATCGTCGTCGAACCAGACGATCCACTTGACCTCCGGGTACATGCCGTCCTTGAGATCCTGAAACATCTCACGCATCAACGGGTACTTCTTGGCGTGATTGTCAGTGCGCCGCAGCCGATCCAGCGAAGGGCGCACCCGGTCGATAACGAACTTATGGGTCTCCTCGGGTACCGTGTTCAGGAACATCTCGACGGGCGTCTCGAGCGGCAACATACGCCACAGGCTCTCCAGCAACCGCTTGTGCAGGTCGTGGTGCGGTCCGTAAAGAACCGTGTAGACACAGACTTCCTCTGGTTTCATTGGAGGAGTTTCCCCAAACTGCTCCCCTCGACGCCGCCCGCACCGCTGCGGATGCGGGTGACGTCGCCCTCGGACAGTTCGCCGCGCTCCACGCGGCCGTCGTCGTAGGCGTGCGCCAGGCGGGACCCCAGCTTCCTGATCTCGCACAGGAGCGCCCACTGCTGCTGCGCGTCCAGCTTGCGGAAGAGCTTCTCGTCCAACCCGAAGGTGTGGGTGGCCGACTCGTCGAGCACGTTGCGCCCGTTGAGCAACACCTCCTTGGAACTCGTCAGCTCGACGTTGAACTCAAAGAGCTTCATTTTCTCTTCTCCACGCTGATGAGTGTGTAGTCCGGCTTACCGCCCTTGCCCACGATCAACACGGGCTTGAGCATCTTGTAGATCATCTTCCTCGGGCCTTCGCGCGGGCCCGTCCAGTACCCGTGCCAGTGTCCCCGCCGCCAGTGCGTCTTCGGCGACGCGTGCTTCTTGCCCGTACCAAGTTGTTCCTGAGTATCAGCTGGCTCGATACTTTTGTCAACCTTCAGCTTCTGCCCCACGATCCACTCGTCCGTGGGCATCTCCTCGAGCAGCCGCTGCCTCAGCCTGCGCCTGCGCTTGGAACTCATGCTGCGCTTGGCCGTACGCAGTCGCTCCCGGTCCTCGTGAGGCATCCAGACCGTATCCGCCTCCTCGCCCTTCTGGGACATGTAGAGGAAGATGTTGGCCACCAGGTGGAACAGCTGCTGGTTCAGCTCGAAGCTGCCCAACTGGCCGCCCGGGCACTTCTCGTAGGACGGCAGCCAGTGTTCCGTGAAGCGCTTGTAGGCGCCCTCGGCCTCCTCCTCGGTGTCGTTCAGCCACCGCATGTTGAAGAAGGTGGTCGTGTAGTTGTGCTTGGCGCCGGGACCGGCCCACGCCATGGCCTGCACGCGACAGGCCCAATCCCCGAACATCTCCGGCGAAGGCTCGACGACGGGGTCGTCGGGATCGGCCTGCTGGTCCGGCACGACCAGGCCCCACTTGTTGCGGCGGAACGTGACGGTGTCGCTGGCGGCCATCGCCTCCTTCGTGGCCTGTCCCGTCTCGGCCCAGGTCACGTAAAGCCCCTGCAGGTCGACCGTCTCGTCGGGGTTCTTGAAGTTGCGCACCTGCAGCTTCTGTTCCCGCGGCAGGGCGATGTAGACGTGCGGGTAGGGCGGCACGATGTCCGTCAGGGGCACGTTGACATCCGTGTGGCGAAAGGCGTGCACCGCGTCGGCCGTGGGCCTGATCACGCGGCACTCGTGCCGGTGGAAGGACATCACGCCGTAGGCCTCCTCCTGCAGCACGTGGGTCTGGGCAGCGATGTCCTTCTCGCTCATGCCCAGCGTGGCCAACCGCGCGGCCAGCATGTCCAGACCGCGGGCGAACGGCAGGCGCTGGAAGTAGTAGTAGTCCAGCTCCGTGTACTGCTCCAGGCTCTCCCAGTAGATCCGGGGCCAATCGACGTCCGACATTCTCTTCAGGACCGGCAGCGCGTCCTGGATGAACGACAGCCAATGCGGCTTAGGTCCTCCTCTCATTGGGCTCCTTTCCAAGCACGAAATCCGTGGCCAACTGAAGGCCGTACCAATGCCCCACGCACTGCAGCGCCGGCACGACGCCGACGCTCAACTCGCACCAGTCCGCCCCGAAAACGGCACAGCCCTCCTCCCGCATGAACTCGTCCCAGTCGGCCCGGAAATCAATATGAGCCAGACTCTTCTGCAAGTCGCATTCATCGAGGCTATCGTCCTCCTTGAACAGGTCCTCCAAATACTCCTTGGCCCTCCGCGAACACCAGTCGTTCCACGGAAACCCTGTCGGACTCGCCCGGCACTTGCTGTGGAAATAGCTGAAGTCCAGACCGTTCAGGAACTCCCAGGAGATCGCCTGGGACCACTGGTAGACCGCCTCGCCCATGTCGCCCAGCACGACCAGGAAGACTCCGTGGAGCGCGTAGTCCACCCGGTAGACCGATGTGCCCGGATTCGTCCACACAATGAACTCCGGGCTGTGACTCGTAACCTTGTGGTTCTTGAACCACCCGTGCTCCTTGATCATGTCCAACCCGTATATCATCCGCTCTCCCTTCTCAGCTCCTGTCCGGTCTCGGGGTCCTTCTTCCTGCAGATCCCGGTCTCCTGGGCCTCCAGCGTCCCGCGCGCCAGCGCGTCCGCCTCGAGCCCCACCGTCACCCTCTGGAGGAACGCGATCAGGCCCCT
>Ga0180434_10009145_pt1 | contig 10825 bp, 9 predicted proteins | sample SS_ome_7_FD_132453 | JGI IMG/M metagenome (GOLD analysis project Ga0180434, IMG submission 132453) | Hypersaline lake sediment archaeal communities from the Salton Sea, California, USA - SS_1_D_2 metaG | ecosystem: Environmental > Aquatic > Non-marine Saline and Alkaline > Hypersaline > Sediment... | reverse complement strand
CATCAACAGTGCCTTGGGAATGCTCGAACAAGTGATGACCGTCAGCCCTGAACAGTACATCATCGATGACATGGTGCTCTCCCGGGTCAAGGAACTTTTTTCAGACGCCAGGGACATCGGCTTGAAAGAAATGGCCCACCTGGCTGTGAAAGACGGCTTGTCTATGTTCGGCGTCCACATGGACCGGGGCATGAAGGAGGAAATATCACGCCGGATCGAATTTATCCTCTCACGAAAAGAACCCTATACAAAGGAATACATCGAAGAACAAGCCCATCTGATCATGGAGGCCGTGAACTCGGGCAAAAGCAGCTCCAAGTACATGAAAGCATCCCGGAAAGGGCTGCGCAAAGGATGGCTGTTTTCAGGATCCCGGATCGAAGGAACACTTCGTCTGGATGACGTTTTCCGCATCAGAGACGAGATCCTGGACTCGGGCAGGAGGTGAGCACCCCCATGAATGGGATAAAAATCGCTCTTTTCCTCTTAGAGGACAGAAATCTGACATTCCATGTCTGACAGGAATAATGGACATTTTTGGCAACAAGGAGAATAAGAATGAGTGCAATCACCGGTATTTATGGGAAAAAAACAGATGACGGGAAACTCGAGGAGATGCTAAAAAAAATCCGCCATCGCGGTCCTGATAAAACCTCCATACAAACTTGGGAGGACGGCGGCTGCGCTGCCGGAGAGCTCTTTGTCTCAGGCCGGTCCGCACCTGCCATAGCCGGAAAAGAGCATCCCATCGTGTTGATGGATGGAGAAATCTACAATCCCCTTTCGGACGGAAAATCGAACGTGGAATTCGTCAGAGACCTCTATGAAGCGGAAGGGAAAAATTGCTTTGCGATGCTGGACGGAAGTTTTTCCCTGGCTGTCTTCGACAACGATGAACTTGTACTGGCCCGGGACCCGGTCGGAGCCAGGCCTTTGATTTACCAGGAACAAGACGGGTGCCATTATTTCGCTTCGGAAGCCAAATCACTCTTAAGCCATGTTCACTCAGTCGAAGAGCTTCTGCCGGGGCATTATTATTCATCGAAAGAAGGACTTCAGAAATACCAAGACCGTGTGCCCGATGTGCCGGATTTCGATACTCCAGAGGAAGCGGCAAAAATCCTGGAAGAACTGTTGGTCAAGGCTGTAAAAAAAAGGATGGGGGATGGCGCTGTCAAAGGCATATCCCTGAGCGGCGGCCTGGATAGCTCCATCATAGCTTCTGTAGCCAGATCCATAGATCCCACCATTATATTGTTCAGCACCACTATCCAGAGGTATCCCAGCAAAGACCTTAAATTCGCCAAGATGATGGCCGGTTACCTGGGGCTGGAACATCACATCTACGAAATCACGGATAAAGACATACGCACTTTGATTCCTCAGGCTGTATGGTACATGGAAACCTTCGATGAAGATTGCGTATCGGGAGTCATCGCCAATTTTTATACCTCCAAGCTCATAGCCGATTACACAAACTGCGTCCTCGTGGGCGAGGGGGCAGATGAGCTCTTCGGGGGATATTTTAGGGAATTGAAAGCCATACCCGATAAAAAGCGAAAGGAAGAAATCGCTAAAAAACTGGTCCGCATAGCCTACAACACCGCTTTGAGAAGACTGGATAGAGGGTGGCTGTCCAACTCCGTCAACTACAGGACGCCCTATCTCGATCCTGCAATCGTCGCCTTCAGCAACACAATCCCCATGGAGCTGAAAGTGTTCTATGACCAGGATCAAAACAAGGAAATCGAAAAGTGGATCTTGAGAGAGGCTTTCAGGAATTGGATCCCCAGGGAAATAGCCGACCGACCCAAGCTGAGGTTTGCCGGCGGCACAGGCGTCGATGATCTCATGGACGATCTGACGCAGGATAAGGCGACCGAAAAAGAACTGGAACGTACTCCCTTGACCGAAAATAAGCTGGAGTTAAATTCACCCAAAGAGCTCTATTATTATCATTTATTCAGAGAGAATTTTCCCCTCGGTTACGAAGGTCTCGTGGAAAGATGGGATCCCTTCAAGTGATGTGGGTCAAAAGCACTCTATCTTTGGCTCTTCATAAAAAAGCCTGAAGCCTGCTGTCAAAAAAAAATGATCATCTCGCTTGATATGCCCTCTCCATGCCCGGTTCATTCCTGACTTCCCATCATCCATGACCGTCATTTGACACGGAAGGAAAATCCATAAATAATTTTAGTGTTTCATGCAATCATGATTAAAGTGACCAACCTGACCAAAGAATTCAACGGCGAAAAGGCTGTTGACGACATATCTTTTTCCGTAAAAAAAGGGGAAACCTTCGTTCTCCTGGGCACGAGCGGATGCGGAAAAACAACGACACTGAAAATGATTAACCGCCTCATCGAGCCCAATTCCGGAGAAGTGAGGATCGAGGGACAAAATGTTCTGGAGCAGGACCCCACTGCATTGAGGAAAAGGATCGGCTATGTTATCCAAAATATCGGTCTTTTCCCTCATTACACGGTGGAGCAGAACATAGCTGTCGTGCCCCAGCTTCTCAAATGGAAAAAACAGGATATCCAGGAACGCGCGCATGAACTCATGGAACTGGTTGGCCTCCCTCCCCGTGAATTTTTGAGCCGCTACCCCGAAGAACTGAGCGGAGGACAGCAGCAGCGAATCGGCCTCGCCAGGGCGTTCGCAGCGGATCCCCCCATTATCCTCCTCGACGAACCCTTCGGCGCCCTCGATCCCATAACTCGAAGAGAGATCCAGCAGGAGTTCAAAAGGCTGGAAATGATGCTGGGAAAAACCATGATATTGGTGACACATGACGTGTTCGAGGCATTCGAGCTGGGCGACAGGATTTGTCTGATGGACAAGGGCATTGTCCAGCAGGTGGGGACGCCTAAAAAATTGATTTTTGCTCCCGAAAAAGAATTCGTTGCCCAATTCTTCCAGGCGAATCGTTTCCTCCTCGAACTTGAGGTTTTTCAACTGAAAGATGTGCTGCAGGAGCTCCCAGACAGAAAGCTGGAGGGGAAACAGGAGCTGTCATTCGAGGAAAATGACAGCTTGCTCGACGTGATTGAAGCCGTGGAAAAAACATCACAGCCCCGAGCTCCCTTCGGAATAACGGGGAAAGACAAAAAGACGATAAAAACAGCTACCTCAGAAGAGCTTTTAGCCGCCTTTCATCAAAAAAAGTCGAAGATGGTCTCATGAATCCAGGACAAACATTTTACCAATTCATCTTCAGCCATCAGGATGAGATACTCGAGCAGACCATCGAGCACATCGGACTGACCGGTATCGCCCTGGCCATTGCGGTGCTCATCGGGCTTCCTCTTGGCATTCTGCTTACCCGGAAAAAAAAGCTGGCCACTCCGGTTCTGGGAATGGCCGGGATCATCCAAACGATCCCCAGCGTGGCTCTATTGGGATTCCTGCTGCCGCTTGTCGGGATCGGGGTCGTTCCGGCCATCATTGCCTTATTCCTTTATGCGCTGCTCCCCATTATCCGGAATACGTTCACCGGAATCGAGGAAGTGGATTCCGCGGTGAAAGAGGCCGCTCAGGGAATGGGAATGACTGATGGGCAAATCCTGGTCAAAGTGGAGCTTCCTCTGGCCGTCCCTGTCATTTTTGCGGGCATACGCACTGCCACGGTGATCAACGTCGGCGTCGCCACCCTCTGCGCCTTGATAGCTTCCGGCGGGCTTGGAGAATTCATTTTCCGCGGTATCGCTCTCAACAACGTGAACATGATACTGGCCGGGGCCATCCCTGCGGCTGCTCTGGCCCTTTTCCTGGATTTCACCATAAGCGTCCTTCAGAGATTCATCCGGAGAATCATCAAGCCTCTCCTCATCCTCTCCGGTGTGTTCATTTTCATCCTGCTCCCTCTGTGGATTCTACCGTCTTTTTTTCATCCCTCGTTCCAGGCAGGATTCACCGCAGAATTCATGGAGAGAGCTGATGGATACCCAGGGCTCAAAAAGCTTTATCGGATCGACTTGGACACCAGGGAACTGGACCCGGGACTTATGTACAGGGCCCTTAAAAACAAAAAAGTCGATGTTATCTGCGGTTTTTCCACTGACGGAAGGATCGAGGCTTATGACCTGCGAGTCTTGATCGATGACAAAAATTATTTTCCTCCCTACCACGCAGTTCCCCTCGTAAGGGGGGAATCCCTCAGGAAATATCCCGTTCTTAGAGATATCTTCGAAAAGATCGCGGGAAAGATATCCGATGAAAAGATGAGAGAGCTCAATTTCCGTGTCGATCAGAACAAGGAAAGCCCGGCCGAGGTGGCACGGGATTACCTCGTGCAAAATGATTTCCGGATTGCCGAAAACGACAAGAATGCGGTCGATATCGTCATCGGATCGAAAAACTTTACCGAACAGTATATCCTGGCGCATTTATTCCATCTGCTCATCGAGAGCAGCAGCTCCTTGAATGTGGAACTGAAAACGGGCCTGGCAGGCACAAAGATCTGTTTCGATGCACTCAAAAACGGGCAGATCGATCTTTATCCTGAGTACACGGGCACCGGCCTGCTGGTTATTCTCGGGGTGGACGTCGAAGCTTCAGCCCCACTTCTCCAAAATGAAAAAAAAGCCTATGACTTCCTCAGGGAAGAATCAAAAAAGCGGTACGATCTTCAATGGTTTCAACCCCTGGGATTCAACAATACCTACGCCCTTATGATGAGAGAAAGTCAGGCGGCCCGATTGAACGTGCGTACCATCTCCGATTTGAAAGAACATATCGAAAAATCAACCCCAGAAAAATAACGTCCAACCATCACATACCAGAGAATGTTTGACCCCTCTTTTGGATTTCCAACCAATCCTTGGAAAAGAAAACACTTTTGCAGGTTTTCGCCTGGAAAGGAAGCTCCACTTCTGCTATAAAATTCTTTTCAGGAAATAGAACCGGCCGTCTATCCGTAACTAGCGGTGCTTTCTCTCGCAATCCCGGCTAATGGCTGCGGACGATTTCCTTGACCCGCATCAGCTGGACCTGATAGGAGCGTTCCATCTCTTCCAGCCGGCTGGAAATGTAACGGATGGTTTCTTTGATACTGGGAATGAGGATGTGTTCCAGGGCATTGACCCGGCGGCGGGTTACCTCGATCTCGCGGCTCAAAAGCTCCACCGCCTTCCAGAGCCTTGCCATTTCCAGCAGGTCTTCCATCAACTCCTGCATCGTTTTCATCCCTACGTCCAACTCGCTTTCTGTATTCAAAAGGTCATATTCGGCCAATGTCCAATCTTCGACGGAGAATTTCGGTATGGAAAGGTTGAACACTTTTTCTTCTTTGATGCCCAAAGAAAGCATCCCCTCGGGAAGAAGGCGCTCCAGTTCTTTGCTGCCGCTCCTTCCCCGTACAAAGGCAAAGGAGAGAAGGGCACGGTTCCACTTCGGGCTGATACGGGAATGGATTTCGGACAAACGCCGCATGATCTCCAAAAAGCGCCGCATGATCTCTTCCAGCTTGTCCTTGAGAAGCTTGTGACCGCGTTCTGCCAGCACCAGACGCCGCCGGAGACGCAGAAGCTCCATTCGGTTGGGATTGACGTTCAATCTCATGTTTCCATCCTATCCCGATTCTTCTTCCTCATCCAGATCCCAGATCTCCCTGCCATTTTTTCCCTTTTCCTGTTCCTGGTTGTCGTCAGACTCACCTCGATCGTCTTCGATGACTTTTCCTGCATCCGTGGTTTCGCCGGATCCCTCTTTGGGATAAAATTTTTCCAAATACTCAGGACGTATCCTCTTTAGTTCGGTACGTGGTACTGTATGCAGCAGCTTCCACCCAAGATCCAGTGTTTCCTGGATAGAGCGGGATTGGAATTCGCCCTGTCTGACAAACTCATCCTCGTAACGGTCCGCAAACTGCAAATAGATTCTGTCGATATCCGTGAGAGCCGCCTCTCCCAGGATCAGGGCCAGCTCTCTGGCCTCTTTTCCCCTGGCGTAACAGGCGAAAAGCTGGTTGAGCACATCGGCATGATCCATGCGCGTCTTTCCCTCGCCGATCCCTTTGTCTTTCAGGCGGGAGAGACTGGGAAGAACATCGATGGGAGGGTAAATCCCTTTCCTGTGAAGTTCCCGGCTGAGCATGATCTGACCCTCCGTGATATAGCCGGTTAAATCCGCAATGGGATGGGTCTTGTCATCCTCGGGCATAGTCAAAATGGGTATCATGGTGATGGATCCTGTTTTCCCCTTGATCCTCCCCGCTCTTTCGTACATGGAGGCCAAATCCGTGTAGAGATAACCCGGGTACCCCCTTCTCCCGGGGATTTCCTTCCGGGCTGCGGAAATCTCTCTCAGTGCCTCGGCGTAAAAAGTCATATCCACAAGGATCACAAGAACGTGCATATCCAATGTGAATGCCAAATATTCCGCACAGGTCAACGCCAAGCGGGGAGTGGCGATTCTTTCGATGGGCGGTTCGTTAGCCAAGTTCAAGAAAAGAACAGCTCTTTCCAGAGCCCCGGTATTGCGGAAATCTTCGATGAAAAAATTGGCCTCCTCGAAAGTGATCCCCATGGCCGCAAACACCACGGCAAACCTTTCTTCTTTCCCCAGAACTGCTGCCTGACGGGCAATCTGAGCTGCGATCCTGGGATGGGGAAGCCCACTGCCAGAGAAAAGAGGCAGTTTTTGTCCCCTTACCAGTGGATTCATGCCGTCTATGGAAGAAATCCCCGTTTGGATGAATTCGGAAGGGTAATCTCGGGCCTGAGGATTGATGGGCTCACCGTTGATGTCCAGCATTTTGTCAGCGATGATTTGTGGCCCTCTGTCTTTGGGTATACCGGAACCATTAAAAACACGGCCGATGATTTCCTCCGAAACGCCCAACTGTTGAGACCGGCCCAGGAATCTCACACGGGATTTATCGACATCTAGACCCATTGTCCCCTCAAAAACCTGGACGACGGCTCTTTCCGTCGAGATATCCAGAACCGTGCCCTGCCGCAACAATCCTTCCCCTGTTTCTATCTCAACGAGTTCTCCGTATTTCACATCCCGAATTTTCTCGACGATGACCAACGGGCCAACGATATTGGAGACCGTCAAATATTCTTTATACATGTGTTTTCCTCATTTTTTGGCCTTCACGATATTCTTGAAGGTTTTATCGATCTCTATGTAAACATCGAGGAGTTGGTCTTCCTCCTCAGGGAGAAATTTCATTTTGGATATCCGTTCCCTGATTTCCAAATCCTGGATTTCCTCGAGAGTCACTCCGTCCTCCAGGGCCTGGACAGCAGAATTGTGAAAGTGGATGATAGTGCGAAGCATCAAGTACTGCTTCCTGAGGGATGTGTAGGTATCCTGCGGGTGAAAGGCATTCTGATGGAGAAAATCTTCACGGATGGACCGGGCCGATTCCAGGACAAGACGCTCTTTCATGGCAAGGGATTCCACGCCCACCAGTCGTGCGATTTCCTGAAGCTCCGATTCCTCCTCCAGAAGCTGCATGGCTGTCTGCCGGAGATCGGCAAAATCCTCGGCGATCTGTTCTTTCCAAAAATCCTTTATGTTTTCGGTATACAGGGAATAGCTGAGAAGCCAATTGATGGCCGGGAAATGCCTCATGTTGGCCAGCCGGTCATCCAATGCCCAAAAAACCTTGACCACCTTCAAGGTGGATTGGACGACGGGATCGGAAAGATCGCCTCCAGGCGGGGAAACCGCCCCGATAACGCTCAAGGCCCCCTTGCGCCCGTCAGCTCCCAGGCATGTCACATTGCCAGCCCTTTCGTAGAACTCCGCGATCCTGCTGGCTAGATAAGCAGGATAACCTTCTTCTCCGGGCATTTCTTCCATGCGCCCCGAGATCTCGCGGAGAGCCTCTGCCCAGCGGCTGGATGAGTCGGCCATCAGAGCGACCGAATATCCCATATCCCGGAAATACTCCGCGATGGTCATTCCTGTATAAATGGAAGCTTCCCTGGCAGCCACCGGCATGTTCGATGTGTTGGCTATAATGATCGTCCTCTCGAGAAGAGGACGTCCGGTATGGGGATCGGTCAACTCAGGAAAGCTCAGCAAGAGGTCTGCCACTTCATTGCCCCGCTCACCACAAGCCACGAACACGATGATCTGGGCATCCGACCACTTGGCCAGCTGGTGCTGAACAACTGTCTTCCCGCTTCCAAACGGACCGGGAACACAGGCCGTTCCGCCCTTTGTCAAAGGAAACAGGGTATCCAAAACTCTTTGGCCTGTGGTTAAAGGCTCCACGGGCATCAATCGCTCCAGGACTTCCCTGTTCCTGCGTATGGACCATGTCTGAAACATATGAATATCATGAATGCCGTCTTCTGTTTTGATCCTGGCCACCGTCTCCTCGACGCTAAAATTCCCCCTTTTTATCCCGTCGACCTTGCCATGGAGCCCCACAGGCACCATGACTTTGTGCTTGATCAAGGGCGTCTCCTGTATCTCTCCCAGGATGTCTCCTTCCTGCACCTCTTGTCCTTCTTCGACCACAGGCGAAAATTCCCATCGCTTTTTCCGGTCGAGGGAAGGGACTTCGATCCCCCTGGTCACAAAATCGCCCTCTTTATCTCTGATGATATCCAGAGGTCTTTGGATGCCATCGTATATGGAGCTGACCAGTCCCGGTCCCAACTCTACACTGAGCGGCCGGCCGGTCAAAAAAACCGGCTCACCCGGCCCGATCCCGGTGGTGTCCTCGTAGACTTGGATAAAAGCACGGTCCTCCCTCAGCTCGATAATTTCCCCGATCAATCCCAATGCACCTATTTTGACCATATCGTACATCTTAGCGCCGAGACACCCGGATGCCACCACAAGGGGCCCGGCTACACGTATGATTTTACCTTGTTCCATGATTTCCTCTTCTTTTCACCAACGCATCAGATCCTGTGGCTTTGACCGCCATTTCTTTCATCATGTTCTCCAGGTGGTCGGTGATCTTTCTGTAATCGGAAAATCCCACCACCACGGGAACGAACTTTTTTCCCAGGGCTTCCCTCTCTGCTAGGAGGGTTTCGAAAAAGCTCTGGTGCAGAAAACAAAGAACGATATTTTCCCGCTCCAGGTTATTCATAATTTCCCTCGCTTCACCCAGATGGCGTGGAGAATAGGTCTTGAATCCCAGGGATCTGAAAGCGAGCACCATGTCCTTTTCCCCTATCACTGCTACTTTGCCCGTGTTATCAAACATAAGTCTCGCTCATCCGTTGTTTCAACATCTCTACGGGAATCTGGTTGAGTTTTCCCACTCCCAAGAACCTGAAGAGCTGCAATTCCCTCATTTTCGCCTGGGCATAAGCGAAAACGGGCTCGGGACCAAACACGATATATTTTGCTTTGCGGAGAAAGGACATCAGAAAATTCTCGAATTCCCTTTCAAGGATGAGAAAGGCATCCTTTTCAACCAAATCATCGGTTGCCCGGATCCAGGCCGAATAGTAAGGGGAGGCCTGTATCTTTTCCCCGATATCACCGTAGGAAAGTTCAAAGCTTTCGTAGAAAAACTTCACATCTATAAATCCGCCCCCCTGATACAATCCATCCCATCTTTCCTTGGTCAATCCCAAATATTTGGCCCTGCAGAGAATTTTCAAATTTCCCAGATCGATTTTGTGCCGCAAAAAATCGGTGATAAAGCCCAGCTTTCGTCTCCGAGAAAGGTCGAGGATGCGTCCCGGCTGGTCCGCACCCAGAACGATCCTTTCCATCTCTTCTTCGTGGAGTATACTGGAAACCAAATCCTTCAATGCGGATTCTTCCCTTTCCAGAAATACGTCCAGCTGGCCGGAATCTTCGATTTCGATCTTTTCCTGATGATACTGCCCCTCATCAAATATGATCTTTAAAGCCGAGGAGAAATTTTTTTCCTCTGCCGCTTCCAAAAATGAGGACCTGGCCACGAGATAATTCTCAAGGGCGCGGACCCTCCCTACGGCATAGGCATAGTCCAGGGATGCCTTTTTCTTCATATTTTCAAAACCTCGGCAATATCCTTTTCCAATCTGGGCCGCAGTTCAAGCTTCAATTTTTTTTGATCGATAAACTCTTCCCGTTCGCCATCCTTCCGTATGATCTTTCGCTTCAACCTGATTTTATCGCTCTCTTGTTTCTGGAACGCTTTTTCTAAAACTTCATCAATCAGGGCCTTTTTGCTGTCGAGAAGCTTGATTCTTTTTTCTAGACGGGCCTGGGTAACCAAACGGCTGGCTTCCAGATTTCCCTGTCGTTCTGCTTGTTCGATGATGGCATCTGCCTGCACCTCTCCCTGCTTCCGGGCATTCTGTGTTATTTCCTCAGCTTTTTGACGGCTCTCCCTAAGAATTCGCTCAGCTTCGCTCTGAGCCTCTTCCAGGATTTTATCCAAAATGTTTTCCAGACTCATGATTATGGATCCACTGCTTCTTGGCGATCACAAGGAGATGCCGTTGAGAAGAAGAATGGTGATGAGCAAGCCCAGTACGGCATAGGTTTCCACCAACGCGGCCATGATCACCGGCTTCATCAGATCCTTGGGCTGTTTAGCTACCATGTATACGCCTGAAGCGCAGACTTTTCCCTGATGTATACCGGAAACGAGCCCGGTAAATGCCACCGGGAGGGCAGCGATCAAAATCTGCCAGCCCTGGAAAACAGAAGGAGAAGCCACCGTTCCTCCTGTCAATCCCAGTTTCAGTATGACCAAAAAGGCACTCAAAAAACCGTATATTCCCTGAGTGCCGGGCAGCGCGACGAGCAGAAGAAGACTCCCGAATTTTTCAGGGTCTTCGCTCATGACTCCACTGGATGCCTGTCCGGCAAGCCCGACACCTATGGCTGAACCGATCCCTCCCAGTAT
>Ga0180434_10009142_pt1 | contig 10827 bp, 11 predicted proteins | sample SS_ome_7_FD_132453 | JGI IMG/M metagenome (GOLD analysis project Ga0180434, IMG submission 132453) | Hypersaline lake sediment archaeal communities from the Salton Sea, California, USA - SS_1_D_2 metaG | ecosystem: Environmental > Aquatic > Non-marine Saline and Alkaline > Hypersaline >... | reverse complement strand
TCATCTCCTCTATGCCGTACTTGCGGCGCCGCTGCATCAGCGTCTGGAAGGGGCGGTCCTCGCCCGTGTCCGGGTCATAAGCCACCGCCTCCCCCTCTATGATGGCGTCCTCGGCGGTTATCTGGGTCTTCGTCATCTGCACCGCGTCGGGGTACATGTAGGTGATGTTCTCCAGGCGCCTGCTGAAGATGGTGACATTTTCTCCTTTCTTGTGTATCTGGAACCGCTCTCCGTCCAGCTTGTACTCGGCGCTGCACCGGCCCTCGAGCTTCTCCACGACCTCCTCCGCAGTGGAGAGCCTCTGGGCCGCCATGACCCTTATCGGGGAGCCCACCCTGACGTGGAAGCCCTCGATGGCGTCCAGGCCCTCCTCCTCGAGGGTCCGGGCCACGAGGCCGAGGTCGCTGCTCAGGTTGTACGCCCGCTCCAGCACATCCCGCTGCTCCTTGGAGCCCGTGTGGGCCTGGGACAGGGCGTCCAGCATGGTCATGTCGCCGATGCCCAGCCTGAGCTTCCCCACCACCGTGCGGGCGATGTAACGGGCGCCCAGCGGGGAGGCGTCCGCGAGCAGGCTGCCCAGGTCGTCCACTTTCTGCTTGGCGCTGCCCTGACCCTCCCGCTTGGCTATCTTGTCCAGGCCGTTGTATACGTCGGAGACCGTGAGGCTGCGCTGGAAGAAGCTGCCCTGCGTCTTGCCCTTGAGGGTCTCCTCGGCCGCCAGCCCGATGTCGCCCAGCTCCGAGACCAGCCTCTCCACCTTTGCCTTCTTGAGCCCAGAGACCTTGGTAAGGGTCTCGACGACCATCTTCTCGGCCATTCCTATCTCGGGCTCTCCCTTCCAGTCGGGGTGGATCTTGCCTTGGGTCAGGTAGACAATCTTCTCCACCTCGTCCGCAGTGGCCTCTTTGAAGAGGTCTGCGAGGATGTCCGTCATCTCCAGGCGCTTGGTCGTGGACTCCAGCCTGTTGTAGCAGTCGACAAGGGTATCGTAGAGCATCTCTGAACAGATACCTTTCTGTGGACCACGTATTTATACGGTGTAGCTGCCTGCGTCTTTCTCCTTCAAGGCGTTGTACTCGTTCAGCGCCTCTATGAGGCAGTAATCGCCCAGCCTATCGGTGAAGAGGCTGAACACGTAGTCGGTGCCCCTGCTCACCTCGATGCAGGTCAGGAGGTTGGGAGGGAAGTAGTCGTTCCTCAGCCTCGACCAGAGCCTGTCCAGCTTGGGGCGCTTCATCTGCCTCATAACCACGTAGCTCTTGTAGTGGGCGACCATCTCCGTGTACTGCACCGCCCAGAGGCTGGCGAGGTCGCCGTAGTCCTTTATGGCGGGGGATCCCCCCTCCTCCAGTATTATGCTCATGCTCTTCTCCAGCTTGTCCTCGTGCCTGTCCAGGATGTGCTCCCGCGTAGCCATGAGAAGCTTGTTCCCGCCGGCGTGGTCGTCGGCGTGGAAGACCTCATGGATCGCGCTGTACATGGTGAGGGTCTCCACGAAGTCGGGCATGTCCATGGGGTGGTCTGACTTGGGGAGGCGTTTGTCCAGTATTATGGTGGCGGGAGGCAGGAAGGAGCCGTGCTCCATGGAGTTCCTGTTGGCTCGTCGAGGGTTCAGGGGAAGGGCCTTGAAGGAGCCTCGGCGGAGAATTTTCCTGGTCTGGCTGATGTTGGGGGCGACGGGTAGGTTGAGCTGACTCTGAGCCTCGGAGATCATCTTCAGTGAGTCTAGGACGATCCGGTGGACGTCGCTGTCTGTCAGATCTCTCCTCAGGGTCACAACATATCTACAAGTCTTCGGTCGCCTGAAATAAAAACAACATGGTTCGGTGATAGATTATCGAAGGGTTATTCCAATCCATGTTTTAATGGCTCGGCCTCTCGACATCTTACTGCAGCAGTAATAAGGCGCTTCAGGGGTCTACCGGTACGTGTAGCCAGAGTCAGAAGAAGAGAATGAATTTCAGATATTTTCCATTATTCCATTGATTCCTTGATGCCCTTAGCTTCAAGCCTTCTAAGGCGACTCGATCATGTCCTCATCGGGCATACTGTAGCTCGGGAGACCGCGGCTCGATAAACAATCCAGGATCCATGTATTCGCAGAACGTTGCCAGAAATCGTTACGTTTGTTAACCGTTATATACGTTTGCAGAGCCCTATCTGGTGATATCCATGGAGTTTGGCGCCCAGACGGAGTACGGGAGGCTGCGCAGGGTCTTGATGCACCGCCCCGGGGAGGGAATGAAGGCGGTCACGGCGAGCAACAAGGACGACTACCTGTTCAGGGATCCGGTGTACTGGAAGGCCTTCCAGGAGGAACACGACGCCTTCACGGACGCGTTGAGGGCCGAGGGTGTTGAGGTCGTGTTGCTCACAGACCATCTGGACGAGCCTTCCAGAGGGATCGCCGACGCCCTGCCGAACCTCGTCTACACCAGGGACGTGGCCATGGTGAACGACCTGGGCGCCAACATACTCAGGATGACCTACCCTGCGCGTTTCGTGGAGCCCACGCTGATGGAGAAGGCGTTCAAAGAGCTTGGGGTGCCATTATCCCACCGGGTGACACCCCCGGGAATCGTAGAGGGAGGAGACTTCGTCTGGTTCGACGAAAAGACCCCGATAATGGGGTTCGGCACCAGAAGCAACGAGCACGGCGTACACCAGATGAGGGACAGCATGCTCGGGAGATGCGTGGACGAGTTCGTGGCTCAGCCTCTCCCCGGCTGGAGGGTTCACCTGGACGGGGCCCTCATGATGATGGCCCCCGACCTGGCCCTTTTCTACCCAGGCGCCTTGAACCTCTTCCCCTCTTACGTTTACACCGCGGAAGGCGTCGAACTCATATGGCTCGAGGACTACCTCCGGGAACGGGGAGTGGAGCTCATCCACTGCGACGACACCGAGATCAGGGTCTTCGGCACCAACATCCTTGGCCTCGGAGACGATAAATGCGTCAGCTACGAGTGGAACGAGAGGATCATCCCGTTGCTGGAGGACCGCGGCTTCGACGTCATCCGCATACCGGGCAGCCAGCTGAGCGTGGGAGGCGGCGGCCCCCACTGCATGACCTGCCCCATACTGAGGGATTAAATGGATCTAGAGGCAGAGCTTGAGAGGCTAGGTCTCTGGCACCGGTTCATAGAGAAGGAGGAGACTGTGCACACCGCCGACGCCTCCGACGCCACCGGCATACCGCTTCACAGGATCACCAAGAACCTCATCTCCGAGACCAGCACGGGGGAGCGCGTGCTCCTCGTGGTCCCCGGGGACAGGAAGGTGGACTTGAAGGCGGCCGCTGAGGCGCTGGGCGTCACCAACGTGAAGCTGTACCCCTTCAGCAGGGCCCACGAGGTCAGCGGCTACCCGCCGGGGGGCACACCCACTGTCGGATTAAAGGAGAAGCTGCGGACGGTCATAGACTCCGAGACGGCGGAGATGGAGACCTTCTACTGCGGGGGCGGCTCAAGGGACAGGCTGGTGGAGCTTCGCAGCGACCAGGTGATAGAGGCCACCGGTGCCGTGGTGGCCCCGATAGCCAAGTAGCGTTATAGAGGCAGCTTTACGCCTCTGGGCGCCTTCTCGCCGTCGAAGTACACGCCATCGGGGCCGAGGCTGAACCTTCCCTCGGCTATGAGCTGGACCGTCAGCGGGTAGATGACCCAGTCGCCCATCTTCTTGAGCCGGTCCTGGTGCTCGCTGACAACCCGCTTCCGTAGGGTCTTGTCCTCCTCCAGCTTCTTCAGCGTGACGCCGGGGGGCAGCTCTACGGGCAGGGGCTCGCTCAATAACAGTATCTCGCCGTGGTCCACCTTCTCCCGGACTATGTGTGTGGATGACCTGAGCTCCTTCTCCCCCGCCAGTATGGCTTCCTCGACGACGTGGACGCCCACGTACTTGCGTTCACCGCCCTCCATTACGGTGAGGTCTGCGGGGTGCACGTTGATTATCCTGCCCGAGTACTCCTCCAGGATGGGAGGCGTCATTATGGTCATGTACCCCGCGTTGCATATGAGGCCCACGTCGTAGGGCGCTATCCTCTCCAGCACCCGTTCGTCGAACTCGGGTCGGACGCTGAGGTCGCTCCGGGGTACGCCCTTCTCCTCGTAAAAGTCCCTGATGTCCTCGCACTCGTACCCTATGCCGTATTCCACCGCTAAGTCCTTGGCCCTGCTCATCTTGCCGCCGCTCCTCCGGGTCCGGGAGTCCCTGACGTCGCTGAAAACGAGAACGACCTCATAGAGGCTGTCGTGCTCCAGGCTCCTCTCGATTATCTTCCGCGCGTTGGTGCCTGAGCCGCTGGCGAAGCAGGCGACCCGCATCCTGCCCTCGGCCGGGTCATGGAGGGGTTTATGGTTCATGTGTGGTTCATCTTTACGTCAGGTTATAAGAGTGTCTGACAGGGGTGAGTGTTCACTTTCACCCATCTCCATCGGTGAAATCTATCCGTTTCACTTAAAAGTCTAAAACCCGTCGTGACCCTGATAAACATGACACAGGAACTAGTGTATGAGGCTTCCACGGAGACGCCCGAGGAGGACGAGGACGACGGGGCGCTCACCGTCTGCGAGAACTGTCAACACGTGGTGCCCAAGACGATGCTCTGCCTTTACTGCGGCTCCCCCATACTCTTCAAGATGCCCAAGGGCATTAAAAAATAGGTTTATCGAGATAACAGCTCGTTTATTATCACCGATATCCGTTTAATCGACTCGTCGGACGGCTCGATGAACTCCACCCTGCTCAGCTTGACCCCTCTATAGCTCTTTAGCTTCGCCAGGTCTCCGCAGATCACTATGATGGGTGTCTCGATGTTCCACCGCACCATCTCCAACAGTATCAGCTTCGGGTCTATGTCGTCTATCTCGGCGTCCAGTATGATGGCGTCGTGTTCTCTCCGGAGCTCTCTGAGGCCAAGCCTCCCAGTGAAGGCGTGGCGGACCTCCACGTTCTGGAGCCTTGTCCTCTCGAGGCTCTCCAGTATCTTTTTCGCCTTGTCCTCGTCTTGCTCTACAAGGAGTATAGAGGTCTCGTTTCTCCGCACCACCTCACGCTCGACGCGCATGGCTTTCTTCTCGACGGGTTTGGGCTTCTTTTTCTTCTCCGTATTCGAGAAGAGGCCGCCGAAGAGCCCCTTCTTCTTTTGGGGCTTCTCCTCGACCGCCGGCTCGGGAGGCTCCTCCATATCTTCATCTTCAACCTCGTATTCAGGATCCTCCTCAGGCTCAACGAACTCGGGGGGCTCCGTGTACGCTGGCCGGAGGTCCTCGGCCTCGCCTTCCTCGTAAGCAGGCTCATCCGGGAAAAGCATGGGGTCCGGTTCCTCGTGGCTCGGCTCCGTATAACCCTCTGGCTCCGGCTCCTCTTCTAGAAACTTGTCCTTGAGGCCCTCAAGCCGCACCACGCCAGCCTCTATTACCTCGTCTGGTGTGTCCACTTCCTCCTCCACGGCTCCCAGGCTCACAGATTCCTGGCCTTCCTCCTCGGGTGGAGCAACCTCGTCCGGGTCTATCAACTCGTAGCCTTTCGGGTTCTCGAAGCAGATGTCCTTGCTCTGGAACTTCGTCTTACATTTGATGCAGTTATAGGTGACTGAGGGCTTCCCGGAGACGGCGCCGCAGCCATCGCACTCGTACGTGGACTCGGCCACGGTGAAGCCGTCCTCGTCCTCGGCGTCCGGGTCATGGTAGCCCGCCTGGTCATACTCAGTGCCACAGAGCGGGCAGCGGCAATCTATGCCGTCGAAGAAGTCCTCCACGTACCCCGTATAGCCACAGGTCCTGTGTTTGATGACCTCCTTCTTCGTGATCTTCATGGACCCGCATATCGGGCAGGACAGAACTATCATCATCACAGGGCTGTAGCAGCTCGGGCACAGCGCGACGGTGCCGTAGTTGATCTTCTTTATGTACCCCTTCTGGGCCAGTGACTCGAGGAGCGCTCTCATCTGTTCGCCGTCGTAGTAGGTTAGCAGGGACGCGAGCTCGCCGTAGGCTATGCCGTCGGGCGTGAACTTGGGGAGTATCCTCTTTACCTTGAGGCCCTTCATCTGCTGGAGGAAGAACTCCTCCTCGTTGTTCAAGGCGGCGAGCGGCTTACCCTCTGTTATTTGCGTGCCCTCGGACTCGTCCTCGAAGATCCCCAGAAACGTGGAAATGTCTGACACCTGTCGCCGTTGTTGAGACAGAGTCGTTGTGGTAAATTTATATTAGAAACGGATTCGTGAAACAGAACACTGGTTCATGTTTTCCGCAGCCCGGAGCCTCGGTTAGCAAGTCTTACAAGCGTGCAGGATATGAGTTATCCATGTCAAAACCGGGTAAAGTATTGATCTCCATTGACATGGAGGGTATAAGCGGGATCGTTGACTGGGCCGAGGTGGACAGGAACAACAGCGAGTACGCGTTCGCCCGCAAGCTGATGGTGGGGGACCTCAACGCGGCCGTGGAAGGCGCGCTGGCGGCCGGCGTCGAGGAGGTGGTGGTCTCGGACGCCCACGGCGGCATGCGCAACATGAGGCCGGAGGACGTGCACGAGGCCGCGTACCTCGTCAGGGGCAGCCCGAAGCCCAACAGCATGATGGAGGGCATCGACGACGACTTCGACGCCGCCCTCTACGTGGGCTACCACAGCATGAAGGGCACCGAGAACGGCATCATGTGCCACACCATCTCGGGGAGCGCCGTGGACGGCGTCTTCATAAACGGGCGGGAGACCGGGGAGTTCGGATTGAACTCGGCGCTGGCGGGCTTCTACGGCGTCCCGTCGGTCTTCCTCGCCGGCGACTACGCGGCCACTAGGGAGGCCGAGGTGTTCGTGCCCGGCATCACCACGGCGGCCGTCAAGTGGGCGGTGGGCAGGTATAGCGCCAAGTGCCTCCACCCCAAGGAGTCCGGGAGGTTGATAACCGCCAAGGTGAAAGAGGCTCTGTCCAAGCCGTTCCCGCCGCCGAGGCGCGTCGAGGAGCCCGTCGAGGTAAAGATCAGGTTCATGTCATCGACCATGTGCGACCTCGTCTCACTGATCCCCAGCTTCAAGCGTGTGGAGGGCCGCACCATGAGAGGCGAGTATCCCGATTACCAGACGGCCATCAACGCGCTCAGGGCGGGCATCTACCTCGGGGGAGCCGCCGAGAGAAGGTAGACTGGGCTCATCACCTTTTTTAGCCGTGGTGCCGCGGGAACACTAAGGATGTCAGGTCTATCCAGTAGACGGATCTTCTTGGCAGTCGCCGTGCTGATGGTCGGGGCGGCGGCTTCGTACCTATACTTTAGCCGAGGCGACGACTCAACGCATAAGAAAGGCATCAAAACGGGCTACCTGGTCACGGACATTGAGATACCTTTGGTGGACGGTGGATCAGTCAGTTTCAGCGACTACGAGGGCGGGTTGCTGGTGGTGGACTTCATGGCGCCTTGGTGTCCGCCCTGCAAGGAACAATTCAAAGTGCTGAAGGAGCTGAACGAGTACCCGAACATCGAGATAATCACCATAAACATAGACTCCAGGTACAACAGCAGCACCCTGAGACAGTTGGCGGAGGCCGAGGGGATTACCTGGAGCTTCGGCAGCTCCCCCATGGCGGGCGGGGTCTACCAAGTCAACGCCATACCCACCATACTCTTCGTTGACGAGGAGGGAGTCATCCGGTACCGGGGCTACTACACGACCCTAAACCAATTTGAGCAGCTGATGCAGAGTTATGGCTGATGGACATGGGGTTGGCTAGCCTAGGCGTGGCTTTCACCGCGGGGGTGCTCGCGGTGCTGGCGCCCTGCGCGCTGCCCATGCTTCCGTCCTACATAGCGTACTACATGAACCTCGACGAGGACGATAGGAGCATCGGAGCTTCCCTGGGGTTCGCGTTCACCGTCGTCGCGGGGTTCCTAGCCGTCTTCCTGGTCATAGGGCTGCTCCCGTCGTTCGCGTTGAACCAGGTGTCGTCGAGGCTCGAGTACGTCGCGCCCTTCATCGGGGCGTTGCTGGTGCTCATCGGGGTGGCTTCCGGGTTCAGCGATGTATTCAACAGGATGCCGGCCGCCAACGTCTCCGCCCCCCTGAAGGCTGGCTACTGGAGCTTCTTCCTGTACGGCGTGGGCTACGGCGCGGCGAGCCTCGCCTGCAGCCTCCCGGTCTTCATACTGCTGGTTGTCCAGTCGTCTACGGCCGGCGGCCCATTGGACGTGTTGACGGCGTTTCTGGTCTACGGGTTGGGCGCCTCGGCCGTGGTGGTGCCTCTCACGCTGGCCCTCACCTACTCGAAGGAATACGTGCATAGGAGGCTCATGGGGGTGCTGCCCTGGATGAAGAAGATCAACTCGGCGGCGCTGATTCTTGCTGGGCTCTACATGATAGTCACGTACTTCGTCTAGCGGGCTCTAGCTCGTCCTTGTTTAGCTCTATGAACTGCTGGATGAGGCTCCTCACCATCTCCTGGTTATCCCGTGTCTTCATCTTGGATAGTACGGTGTCCAAGGTGGCGTCGATGATGTCCCTCTGGAGCGCCAGCGCCAGCACCAGGAACCTGCCGTCGTCCCCGCCCACCGCCTCGTACATCGCGTCAAGCATCTCACGGTAAGTCTGGATGAACGGCGACTCAAGGGGCTCCTCATCGACCAAGTCTATGACCGAGACTGCTTTGTTCGAGGTATTTGTTAAAACTATTGCCGTGAAGCGTGAACACCCTCTATTCAGATCGACGGGACGAGAACCCCGAAATCAATCCTGTTCGCTGCGGGTGTCTACGGGGGAACAGCTGAGCCCCTTTTATTTGTGAAGTGCGATCACAAAGTATGTCTTCCCACAGCGGATCGCTTCTCATGAGACGGGGGAAGATGGACGAGTCTCGCCCCGTTCTTCCCAAGGTGGACTACCACTGCCACATAAGCATCACCGAGTACAGCGACCCGGGAAACCCCACCGTCGTCACTGTCAGCCTAGAGGAGTTCCAAGCCGACCTGCAGGAGGCGGGCATCGACAAGGCGGTGGTCCTCAGCGACCGGCGCACCACCCCCGAGCAGGTCTCCACGTTCGTCTCCCGGGACCCGGGGCGGTTCATAGGTTTCGGGTACGTGGACCCCACGCTGCAAGGCGCCGCCGAGGAGGTCCTCAGGCAGAGGAACGAGCTAGGCCTTTTCGGCCTGAAGCTGTACCCGTGCAGCGACGGCTACGCGCCCGACGACACCCACGCCTTCAAGGTCTACGAGGCGGCGGCGAGCATGGGGATGCCGGTGATGTTTCACCACGCCGGGATGCCGGACGCATACGACCTCTTGAAGCACACGGCCCCCGCGCAGATCGACGTTGTGGCCCAGTGCTTCCCGGAGCTCAAGATAGTGCTCGCCCACCTAGGCTACCCGCGGGTCGAGGAGACCCTCTACGTATGCAGGAAACACAGGAACGTGTGGTGCGACATAAGCTGGCCCTACGGCGACGTCAACCACCCCAGCTATCTCTACATGCTGTGGAGGGACCTGCTGGTGGCGCTGAACCTGGGCGTCATAGACAGGATGGTGTTCGGCACAGACTACCCCGGCGTCAGGCAGAGGCCCTACGTGGACATGCTCATGAACCTGAACAGGTACGCCGCACACGACGACCTCAGGATACCGCTGGACAAGATATCGGCCATGCTGGACAGGAACGCCCAGCCCCTACTTCCTTAGGCAGCCCTCCACGACGTAGGGGATCGTCTCCACCAGATCCTCGGGCAGAAGGTGGTAGCCTTTATTGGCGTACACCTTGTCGCCGGCGGCTCCGTTGATATACGCCGACGCGCAAGCCGCTTGGAAGGGCTCCGCGCCCATGGCGATGTAGCCGCCGACGAGGCCGGTTAGGACGTCACCTGTGCCGCCGACGGTCATGCCCGGGTTGCCGGTCCAATTATAGCGGGTGCACCGGCCGTCGCTCACCACGTCCACGCTTCCCTTCAACAGCACCACGACACCCAGTTTTCCGGCCGCTTTCTCCACGACGACTCCCTTCTCCTTGAAGCCCCCCTCCGCCTTCTTCCCGGTCAACAGCTCGAACTCCCTGCCGTGGGGGGTGAACACCAGAGGCGCCTCAACCCCGGGCCTGGTCTGGGCGTACGCTTTGAGGCCGTCGGCGTCAACAACCATGGGTAGCCCCTTCTTCTGGACGGCGTCGTGGAGCCGCGTGTAGGCTTCGACGGTCTTCTCGTGCAGGCCCAGGCCCGGCCCCACGGCCACCGCGTCCACCCTGTCGAGGAACGGCTTGACCGTCTCCAGGTTCTTCGGGGTGAGGCGTTTCCCATCGAGCTTCACAGTTATGAGGCTGGGGCTGAACCCGGCCACCGCCCCTGCGGCCGTCTCGGGGACCGCCGCGTAGACCAGATCACAGCCGGCGGCGTACGCGGCCATGGCTGTGAGGGCTGGGGCCCCCGAGTATGTCTCGCTGCCCCCCACCACGAGGAGGGTGCCGTGCATGCCCTTGTGGCTGTCCCGCCTCCTGTCGGGGTGGACCATGGCCACGTCCCCCGGCCCCGTGTAGAGCTCCGCCTCCGGCGGTATGCCTATGGAGGCGACTAGGATCTCCCCTGCCTGCCTGGGCTTACCTTCATAGCCCTTCTTGGGCTTGTGGAAAGTGACCGTGAGGTCGGCGTGCACACACTCGCCGTGGGCTACGCCCGTGTCCGCGACGAGCCCAGTGGGCACGTCCACCGCTATCCTGTACGCCTCGGCGGCGTTCATCACACTCACCATCTTCTTGTACGGGGGCCGCAGAGCCCCGCGCATGCTTGTACCTATGAGCCCGTCTATCACCGCGTCCGCCTTGATCTCCGGTATCTGGGAAGAGTCCTTGACCACG
>Ga0180434_10009141_pt1 | contig 10830 bp, 6 predicted proteins | sample SS_ome_7_FD_132453 | JGI IMG/M metagenome (GOLD analysis project Ga0180434, IMG submission 132453) | Hypersaline lake sediment archaeal communities from the Salton Sea, California, USA - SS_1_D_2 metaG | ecosystem: Environmental > Aquatic > Non-marine Saline and Alkaline > Hypersaline > Sediment... | reverse complement strand
GAAGAGGGCCGAGTTCTTCTCCTTCGGCACCAACGACCTCACCCAGACCTGCTTCGGCTACTCGCGCGATGACGCGGAAGGAAAATTCCTGCTGAAGTACGTCGAGGATAAAGTCCTGCCGGATAACCCCTTCCAGACGTTGGACCTGGACGGTGTGGGCAAGCTCGTCGAGACGGCGGTAAAGCTCGGCCGGAAAGCGCGTAAGAATCTGGAGCTGGGCATCTGCGGTGAGCATGGTGGTGACCCGCGCTCTGTCGAGTTCTGCCATAAGGTGGGTCTCGACTATGTGAGTTGCTCACCGTTCCGCGTGCCTGTGGCTCGGCTGGCGGCCGCCCAGGCTGTCGTCAAGGATAGAGTCGCTTCGAGCGATTCACGCTAGACCGCCGGTTCGTAACACAGAAGGTATCTGCAAGAAGGTCAGCACAGCGGGCCCGACAATGTCGGGCCCGCTGTGCTTCACATGGCTGCCAAACCATGGGACTGGACGAAACCCTCTGGTATATGGTCACCGGATTGTGGAATGAGTCCAGAGAAGCATCGTCTCCTTCTCGAATCTGAGGAGCGGGGGGCTTGAGGGCCTACTGTCGCCGGGTCAGCTTGCTACCCCGCTTCTCGCTTTGTATGTTTCCTGTATCGGCCCGAACAAGCCGTCACCTCGCCTTCATGCTTCCTATCATCATTTCTTACTCAGATGATATATTGACAGCCCTCGCGCTACTATGCTAGCCTGACGTCAGCTTACCACCAGTATTCCTAACGAAGAGGGGGGTATCAGGATGGCAAAGCGGGAGAAGCACTACGAAGAACTTCGGCGATTTCGTGACAGCACTCTTGACAAGGCTGATTTTGAGTACGAGAAGATTCACGGTAATTACCGCGAGAACGAGAGGCGGAATCCCGACAAGGCACGCGCCGATTTCCGTCGCGCGTGTGAAGAGATTGAGCGGGACTGATTGGGCCACAGGACTACCCTAGACACACGCTCGGTGCCAGATGTAGATTAGAATAAGAACAGCGGGCCGCGGGCTTTCGCCCGGCCCGCTTGCGAACTGAGTCCCCTGGTCCGCTTACTACGCTAGCTTCGGGTTAGTCTCCTCATCGAACACGATGTACGCGTTGTTGTGATCGAGGCTCAGTCGTATGGCCTCGTTGACGGCAACTCCGACAAGGGCCTGCCGCGGTAAGGGCCGCTGTCCTGCCTCCCATGCCTTCAGCGTCTGCTTGCGGTGAGCCTTTGTCTCGGCCTCGGATATCCCCGCCGTCTCGCGGTTGAGCCGGTGGATGTCGCGCAGCCAGCGCGAGATGCTCTCGAAGCCGTAGCCGACGTACTCGACCTCGCCGTCCTTCTCCCAGCCGTCGTACTGCTGGAAGAAGTTCGGATTGATCTGCTCGAAGCCATCGTCATCGGTCAGAATGTGGAGATTGCGGAACTTGTGGTCGGCCCAGTACTCGCCCTTGGTGCCGCTGATCTGCAGCCCCTGACTCGTCATCGCCGAGTTCTTCTCTGAGCACACCCAGGAGGTCTGAATCCACAGCACCGAGTCGTCTTCCCACTCGATCACTGCCTGCACTGCATCGTAGGCATGGCTGCCCTGAGTGGGGAGGAACTTCTTCTGTCCCCAGGCCGCCACGCGCTTGGGCTTGAGACCCGTGATGAAATACCACGCGTCCACATAGTGCACACCGATATACTCGAATGGGCTCGACTCGTGCGCCCACCGTTTGAAGTGCTTGAGGGGCATGTACTTGGGCTCTTCGATCCAAGCGTGACCGTGGAGCATTTCGCCCAGGTCTCCTCGTCGGACTCGGTATCGAGCGAGACGCACCGCCCGATCCATTCGCTTGTGGTAATCGGTGGCAACGTACATGCCCTTCTCTTCTGCCGCCGCTATGATCCGATGCGCGTCTGCGACTTTCAGACAGAGGGGCTTCATGACAATGACATCGTGCTCGGCCTCGATCGCGGCCAAGGCCATCTCCGTATGAAGATGATCTGGTGTGGCCACGATAACGCATCCAGGATGCTCCAGTCGCCCCAGTGATGACTCCCATGCGCGTGGGTCTTTAACGGCAGTGGGCACCCCGGAAAACGCGTGGTCGGGGAATTCCCGTTGGAGTTCATCGATGCTCGACCGATGTCGTGCCGCGATCTCGATGTTCCCCACCACCCCGCGCTCGCGTTCCTGGAAAAGCGTGGGAAGAACCACCTCTCTTACGATCATCCCGCCGCCGATGACGAGGACGTTCAAGTCGTTACTCTCGCTCATTCCGCGCCTCCTCAATCGCTTCTTCGAGCACAGATAGGCCTTCGGCAACGGCCTCTTCCGGTGTAATCAGAGGTGGAGCGATCTTCACCGTTGCGCTGTCCAAGCCAACCGGATGGAACATGAGAAGCCCCTTCTCGGCGCAGCGAGTAACGATATCGGCGGCCATCCTAGGGTCGGGCTCGATGCCGCCGGGCTTCACAATGTGCAGGCCGGCCACCATACCCTTGCCCATGGAGGCAGCGCAGATGTCAGCGTGCCGATGCTGGATCTCGGAGAGCCCTTTCTGCAACACCGTGCCGCTCTGTGCTGCCTTCGCCGGCAGATTCTCTCCCATTATGATGTCGAGGTTTGCCAGCGCTGCGGCCGCGCATACCGGATTGCCCGTATGCGTGCTCGTCATACTTCCCGGGGGATACTGGTCTATGAGATCGGCGCGTCCGATGAGAGCCGAAAGTGGAAGTCCGCTCGTGATTCCCTTGCCACAGCATATCAGGTCGGGCACCACATCATAGTGCTCAAATCCCCATAGTTTCCCCGTCCTGCCGAAGCCCGCTTGGACCTCGTCGAAGACCAGCACGATATCGTGATCTTTACACCACTGGCGCATCTTCTGGGCATAGTCCTTCGGCCAGAAGGCGGCGCTCCCGCCCTGGTACGTCTCGCTGATGACGCCCGCGATTCGGTCCGGACCGAATCCCTTCCCCCCCAGTGTCTTCAGGAAGAATTCGAAGCTCGTGTCCTCGCATCGAAAGCCGTCCGGGAAGGGCACCTGCACCATATCTGGGTCGAGGTTGACGATCCATTCCTTCAGGGCAGGAATACCGCCGATCATCTGCGCGCCCAGCGTGCGCCCGTGGAACGCGCCCTCGAAGCTCACGATGGCGATCTTCGTATCACCACCAATAGCCCGACCGTGAGTGCGTGCGAGCTTGATCGCCACCTCTGTCGTCTCCGAACCGGTCGTGAGCAGGAAGACCTTCTCCAGGGGATCGGGCGCAAGCGTAGCGAGCTGGTGTACGAGCTTCCCTCGTATCTCACTTGGGAAGCAATAGTTGTGAATGAGTTGTCGTTTCGCCTGATCGCAAATCGCGTCGAGGACCTCCGGCCGGCCGTGACCCGCATTGGCAACGAGCACACCCGAGCTCCAATCGATCCACGTGTTACCCCAAGCGTCATGCACTTGGAACCCCTCGGCCCGATCCCATACGACACATCCTTGTCCTCGCATGGAGCGCGGTTCGTCTCTGTACAACTGCTCCAGGATCGGGATCGATTCGGGAACCGGGATCGGCGTCCGAATGCATCGAAAATCTGTTTCGACAAAGGGCACTCGCTTTGGGGTCGGCACGGCGTTGCTCAAGTGAGTTCCTCCTCAAGGAAAGCAGCGGAAAGAATACAGGGGGCAGGCGCGTCTCCCTTCACACCTTCCTCCTCACAAATTCCGCAATAGCTATCGTCTCGCATCCTGACGTAATGAGACGAAATTGGACTCTCCTCTGGCTTCGGCAAGTGTGCCCCGGCTCCTGCCAAGTAGGGATTGTACTGTAACCTCCAGGAGAGCACGACGTAAGGAGCAGAGCCTGTGTTTGGCTCACCATTCTCAGTTCAGGACAAGAAGGAGAGATTTTGTTCCCAGCGGAACTGAAGACTCGAATGCGTGAGAGAAGACGACATCTGGTGCCCTAGTGCCTCGCATCGTCCTACTACATACATCCGATCTCCACAATCGCCTCTCGCCGGCTGCCGCGCAGCGGTTGACAGATCTGAAGCGTGCTCGCCGGGGGGCTTTGCTTCTCGACGCCGGCGACGCGGTCGGGGCTGGTAATCTGACGGCACGCCCGATGGGAGAGCCCATTCTGCGACAGATGTCCGACATCGGCTACGAGGCCATGGCTATGGGCAATCGAGAGTCGCACCTCTTCGAATGGCCACTCACTATCAAGCTCCGGGACGCGAAGTTTCCGGTGCTCGCCTCGAATCTGCATGCCGCAAAACGAGCCCTTCCCCCTCAAGTGCGTCCTCACGCGACCTTCGAAACCAATGGCGGCCGGATTGCCGTCTTCGGGCTTGTCCCCAGAATGACAAAACCGGGATCACTTTGGGCACGGATTGCTCACTACCTCTTTGAGGATCCTGTTGTGACGGCATCTCGAATCGCCCCACAACTCAGGAACGAAAACGACTTCGTAGTGTGCCTCTCTCATTGCAGTGAAGCCGTCAATGCGCAGATTGCTGCTTTGCCTGAAGTGGATGTAATTCTCGGCGGCCACACGCATCGAGCGCAGGTGCGAGAAGAGTCGGGCTCTGCGCTTACGGTCTATGCCGGACATCATGGGAACCATGTGGCGCTAACGGAGCTCAGCGGACGAGATGATGCGCATGCGACGCTAATAAGCTTGGAGAAAAATTGATGGGTGAGCTTCATGGAAAACGCAAGTCTCCAAATCGCCCCTGGGCGAACCTCGTAGCAGCCGCCTGGATCGTCACCGTCTTGGCGATTTATTTTCGAGGTCTGATTATGCGAGTTCTGGAGATCGGCGACGCATTGCCCTGACCATGAGGCGAAGCGCGCACCGAAAGCGCTCATGCGACGGGGGCCACAGTAGACAGAACCAAGGCTATGGTTTCTTCTTTTTCTTTGTATAAGCGGTGTCGGTAATTCGTCGATCAGGTCCTCGCTTCCTGATCTTCGACTTCGCTTTGAGACCGTCCAGCAGTTCTTCGTATTTGTTTCGCTTTATCGGAAGACGGACCGCAGTCTTCTCGTAGCTGGAGAGCACCATGGCATTGGCCACCTCGAGCGACCACAGCCCCTCAGCACCTGGAGCGATAAGTTCTTCTCCATAGAGGATTGCGCGACAGAAGTTTCGTGTAATGGCGATATGGCCGGTTTCGCTCTTTGGCTGCGATACCTTGACCTGTTTCGCTTTCGGCCGAGCCCACATCTCTGTGTTCTCGCGCGTGAAACGGCTGATGGTTTCGGGAATATCCCAGAACCGGAGTCGGTCATTGTCGATAAGGATCTTCCCTCGATCGCCGCAGATTTCCATACGAGTTGTCTCAGGAACCTCTGTGACGCCAGTGAAGATATATCCATGGGCGCCATTGGGATACTCGAGGAGGGCGAAGGCCTCATCCTCAACCTCGATGTCGTGCAAGCGCGCCCTCGTTTGAGCCATCACAGATTTCGGCACACCCGTGAGCCAAAGGAAACAGTCGAGACCGTGAGGGGCTTGGTTCAGCAGCACGCCGCCCCCTTCCCCCTTCCACGTGGCGCGCCATCCGGCCGAGTCGTAGTATGCTTGGGATCGGTACATCCCCAGGATCAAGTTCGTGCGGACAAGCTCGCCGATAGCGCCTTCGTCGACGAGTTTCTTCGCCGCCCGATACAGAGGCATGGCACGCTGCTGAAACATCACTGAGAAGACGTTTCCGCTTCGCTCCGCAGCACGGATCATTCGCGATGCCTGCTTCACGCTCGCGGCAATTGGCTTCTCGCTCAAAACGTGGAGGCCGCGTTTGAAAGCTGCGATGGCTACGGGAGGGTGGTAATAATGCTGGGTGGCGATCAAAACGGCATCCACCAGGCCGGAATCCATGAGGTCCTCTGGGCGATCAAAAGACGGAACATCGAATCGCTCCCCTACGTCTCGCGCGACCTCGGATGCAATATCGCAGACAGCGGCGAGTTGGCCGACATCGAGATTTTCCATATAGGCACAGTGTCCCTGGCCCATACCGCCGACTCCGATAACACCAAGCCTTACCTTGTCTTTCATAAGTCCGAACCTCCTCCGGATGATGGCATAGAGCGTCTTCGCTGTCAGCTCTGGACGCCCCTGCCCCAGAGCCCCCTATTCCTCGGAATAGGCGAATACTGGAGCCGCGGAAGTTTGGGCATGATGCAATAGCCGCTGTATTGCGTCCGGTGGGAAGCCATAAACCCTTGATAGTGGGAAGGCGTCTCTGGATGTGGGAAGAACCAGTATTGCTGGAGGGGGCTCTTGGTATCGCGTTGAGGAATAGGGATGAGGACGGCGGAAGAGCTCTTCGAACATCATCTTCGAGCCCTAGTCGTACCGAAGCCCAGCAACTCCGTGTGGCACGCCCCAGCACATCGGATGCTCCAAGAGCCGCTGCATGGGCGTCGTTTCTTCCGCACTCACGCGAGTGAGGGACATGAGATAGCGGCTGTGACGGAGGGGCGTGCTTGCATCATAACGCCGAGCGAAACTTTCGACTTATCGCCCGGAAGGCTGCTTTTCATCGATCGAGGTGTCGAACACGCAGAACTCCCGTGCGAATCGAGCTCTCCCTATGTCCTATTTTGGTGCTATTGCGATAGCACCTATGCTCGTCTGGATCAAACAAGCTATACGCCACCCTCGACGTACCAAGCCGGCCCGGCCATCGAGCTGCCGGGCCGCAGCAGCATTATTGGCATCGCGGATGCAATTTCATACGAACTACAACATAGGGATTCAGATTGGGACTGCGCGGTATTCTGTCTCCTCAATTACCTGAGATGCGTTCTCACTCGTCGTCTGCACGCTGGCCACTTAGTTCGCCTAAGACCCATTGAATCGCCGGCCATTTGCGTCGAGCCTCGCACTTGGCGAATCATCCAGGCGGCCCTTCAGTACTGTGACACGAACTTCCGATCAAACATCCGGGTCGCTGACGTCGCCAAGGCCGTCGGCTACAGCGCAAGTCACCTCAGCTCTCTCTTCTCCTGCTATGTCGGACACTCGCTTGCTGACTACATCCGCGATCTCCGCATCAGATCGGCTCAAGATCTCCTCGAGAAGTCCGATTTGACGATTTCCGAGATCGCTCACGCCGTCGGGTACAAAGACCCTGCCCACTTCACTCGTGCCTTCACTCGCCGTCAGGGCATTGCTCCAAAGCGCTACCGAGAAAATCTGCGCGGCGTATAGGCCCTAATAGCGGCCAAATGGGCAAGTTTTCCATTGTACAGGGCATGGACCTCCTCTGTGACGTACTGCTACGGTTGAACGTAGCGTGAAATCCAGTGCTTTCAGGCTGTCAGAGCGGGCCCTGAAGGGTCCGGCCGGCGAGGCTGAAACGGAAGACAGAGGAGGTGAAATCAAGTCGAGAGTTTCTTGTGGATCACTCAAACTTCCCCTAGGGGGTATCAACTGAATGGAAATAAGGAAGTTGTTGCACCGCAGTACCATGGTCATCGTCATGACGCTGGTGACCATCCTTCTCTTCGGGCTGACCGCGTCAGCTGACCTGCCTGCTTCTGTCTGGCCGGCGGAGAACAATGTGATGTACCGGCCCATCCCTCAGGAATGGGGGATCGACCCCTACAGCGATCAGTTGATCAGCGACCTCGAATCTATGATGGGCAACGACCAGGTACGGCTTGCTCTCGGCGACTGGACGATGTCGAACTACCTGATCAACGGGTCGAACTACCAGCTCGAAGACATTTACGTCTCGACTGGCTACTGCCCAATTGGGCAGTGGATCAATGACGTCCCCTTCCCGACCGACCAAGTTGTCAAGTGCACGCCCGAGAGCGACACCGACGACAACACGGATATCACGGACGCCGCGCACGGCGTCGAGTACTCTTTCTGGCGTATTGATCACGACGGCGATGGCACGTGGGTGCGAAACTCCAGCGGTTACTACGAGTGCGAGAACGCCGGGTTCGTATTCACGAACTCCAGCGGCGGCAACCCGATGTCCTGTAGTCTCCGGGGCCCCTCGCTGTCGCACACCGTGGGCCTCATCTATCCAGAGGAGCTGGAGGCGGGCCTGATCGATCACGGGCTCATGTCGGCCATCCCCGGCCCCGCTTCTCTCGTGATCCCGCCGGCCACCAAGACCGACGGCGATGAGTTCGGGAACGAAGAGTATCCGGATCGTCTCCCCGAAATTGCGGTCTACCGCTTGAAGCCCAGCATCTGGACCGATACGGCCATCGAGAATGCCACCCATGAAGACAGCACCCCATGGAACTATACCGAGAAAGTAGTGGCGAAGGCGGCCCGAGACTATGGCATCTGGATCACGGACAATAGCGGCACGAATCACCTCTATGCGAACTGCCTCTATGCGTATCCGGGCGCCGAGCCGTGCAACGCCAACGACCCATACGAGAGCATAGAAGGTACCAACTGTGCCTATCGCAACAACAGCGAAACCTACACGCGGCTTTGGGATGTTGGTTTCGTATGTCCCGATAACTTCGAGGTTATGGACACCATTTACGAGCCTTACCCGAAGGCGGATCGCTACCTGGACTACGACGGCGATGGGATGCTGAACGCCCACGAGACGGCCTTCGGCTACCACGACTATGGCTGGTATCCGCAGCACAACGACGCCTCGAACGGGCCGCTGGACTGGGACAACGATGGCATCAGCAATGCCGACGAGTGTCGGCTGATGTCGAACTTCCGCAACCAGACCCTCAACCCGCTTGATCCGGACACCGACGGCGACGGCTACACCGACTATGAGGAAGCCTACAACTGGTCGGCCGATCCGACCAACTCATTCGTGGTGCCCGACCCGGCCTGGCCCGGCCTGCCTGGCGGCGCCAATTTTGCGCTCGGCAAGACGACATCCGGTTCGTGGGGCAACGGCAATCTCGCCGTGGACGGCGACGATGATACGGAAGCCGTGGAAGGCAGCTCTACCGGCGATCTCATCGTCGACCTCGGTTCTGTTCAGACCATTGGTCGCGTAATCGTCAAGTGGGCCAAGTACGGCAACTATTATGCCCGCGGCTTCGACATCGACGTCTCCAATGACGGGAACAATTGGACCACGATCAACACCATCACCCGCGGCGATGGCGGTCTCGACGACACCTGGAACTGGACCGGCGATGCGCGCTACGTGCGCGTGAACGCCTTCCAGGAAGGCACCCCTTGGGGCATGAACATCCGCGAGTTCGAGGTCTACGGTCCGAGCGGTCCGCAGCCGCCGGTGGCGAACTTCTCCGGCAACCCGACCTCCGGCACCGAGCCACTGGGCGTGATGTTCACCGATCTGTCCAGCAACTCCCCGACGTCGTGGGATTGGACCTTCGGCGATGGCAGTACCTCGACGGCGCAGAACCCCAGCCACGACTACTCGGCTGGCACCTACACTGTGAGTCTCGAGGCTAACAACGCGGAGGGCTCTGACACCGAGACTAAGAATAACTACATCTCCGTGTCGGCGGGGCAGCCGCCAGTAGCGGACTTCTCCGGCAGCCCCACCACAGGCAATGCTCCGTTGGACGTAGACTTCACGGATGCGTCCTCCAATAGTCCCACCTCTTGGTCGTGGACCTTTGGGGATGGGAGCACCTCGACGGCGCAGAACCCATCCCACACCTACGCCTCTCAGGGCGACTACACGGTCGCTCTCGAAGCGACAAACCAGTACGGCTCGGACACTGAGACCAAGACCGACTATATCTCGGTGACACAGGGCCAGCCGCCGGTGGCCGACTTCGTCGGCAATCCGACCAGCGGCAGCGCCCCGCTGTCCGTCAGCTTCACCGATCAGTCCACGAACTCTCCGACGTCGTGGAGTTGGACCTTCGGCGACGGCAGCACCTCGACGGCACAGAACCCCAGTCACGACTACGCCGTGGGAACGTACACCGTCGCTCTCGAAGCCACAAACCAGTACGGCTCCGACACCGAAACGAAGACCGACTATATCTCGGCCTCCGCCGGTGGCACAGAGACCATCTTCTCGGACGACTTCGAGACAGAGTTCACCGGTTGGAATCCAATCAGCTATGCCAGTTGGTACACCGGTGACCCCAAGAACGGCACCCACAGCGTACACCTGGCAAAGGATGCCTCGATCGACCGGACCATCTCGACGGTTGGATATCAGAACATCAACGTGTCCTTCTACCTTGGAGCGGAGGGGCTCGATGAAGACGGCGCTGAGAACGCACAGGCGCTCTGGTACGACGGCACCGATTGGACCGTGCTGAAGCAGATCAACTGGAACGATCCTGAGAACGACAATCAGCTTCACTACTTCGAGTACTCGCTGCCTGCCGGCGCGAACGACAACGCGAACTTCGGGTTGATGTTCAAGATCAATGCAGACAGTAAGAACAAGGACCACGCCTACGTTGACGACGTCCTCGTCGAGGGCGATACGGGCGGGCCGATGCCGCCGGTCGCTGACTTCATTGGCAGCCCGACCAGTGGTGAGGCGCCGTTGACGGTCAACTTCACCGATCAGTCGAGCAACAGCCCGACGGCGTGGAGCTGGACGTTCGGCGATGGTGGCAGCTCGACGGCACAGAACCCGAGCCACGACTATGCGGCCGGGACCTACACCGTCTCGCTTGAAGCGACGAATGCTGCAGGCTCGGACACCGAGACGAGGACCGACTACATCTCGGTATCAGAGCCGCCGCAGCCGCCAGTCGCGGACTTCGTAGGTAATCCGACCAGTGGCACCGCGCCGCTGACGGTGAACTTTACCGACCAGTCGAGCAACAGCCCCACCTCGTGGGACTGGACGTTCGGCGATGGCGGAAGCTCGACGGCGCAGAACCCGAGCCACGACT